>Ga0207848_100555_pt1 | contig 11998 bp, 5 predicted proteins | sample TtaePargueraPR_10_FD_187737 | JGI IMG/M metagenome (GOLD analysis project Ga0207848, IMG submission 187737) | Aerobic enrichment media microbial communities from Bioluminiscent Bay, La Parguera, Puerto Rico - Tt and M2 (3) (SPAdes) | ecosystem: Environmental > Aquatic > Marine > Unclassified ... | reverse complement strand
TCTTGATTTCTGGCCGCGTCCGGGTACGCGCACCGGCTCTGACCAAACCGCAACTACTATCCCGACCGTACCGCGCGGCCTTTATGCGTTGAGCGCGCGTTATGGCCGTTTGCAGTGGGGATCGCTGATCAGTGCGGCTGAACAATATGCCCGCCTTGGCGTGCCGGTATCCCGGTCGCTGGTCAAAGACATCGAGGAAAACCGTGCCCGCATCGAAGCAAGCCCGGCCCTGCGCGCAACCTTCATGCCGGATGGCAAGATGCTTGAAGTCGGTGACCGTATCCGTTCGGTCAATCTTGCAGCCCTCTTGACATCACTGCGTGTCAAAGGACCAGGAGAATTTTATAACGGTGCGCTTGGTGCGGATATTGCCAATGCGGTTGAGGCCGCGGGTGGGACCCTGACGGCGGATGACATGCGCGGCTATCGCCCGCAATGGAAAACCGCGACCGAGGTCAAGGTTGGTAATGAAACGCTTTATCTGGCCTATCCGCCGCGATCCAACACTGGCGCTTCGGTCATTACCGAGGGCAGCGAGCTTGCCGATATCCTGAACCGTTATCTGGCGGATATCGCATCGGGTTCTGAGGCCGCACAAGCAGGTGCTGGCCGCAGTGGCTTTGTCGTTGTCGACCGCGCAGCCAATGCGGTTGCCTGTGTCACCACCATGAACAAACCGTTTGGTGCGGGGCTTGGAGCAGATGCGTTTGGCCTTAACCTGGCTGCGGGGGATGCAAATATGATTTCAACCCCGCTGATGGGCCCGGCATTGATGGTGAACCCGTTTGTCTGGGAATATTATTACGGCATTGCCGGCACGGGCACGCCAGCTGGTGCGACCAAACAGATTGCCACCATGGCCGAAGACCTGATTGGTACTGGTGCTGCATCAGGTATTTCTATGAATTCCGATGGGGCCTCTTCGGTCAATGTCATCAAGTGCCTTGAAGGCACGCCACCCCATCCGGAAAGCTGCCAGTTCCTTGCCGACCCGGCAGGCGGTGGCATGGCCGGAACCCGCTAATCAAAGATCAACCAACAGGGCAGGGAACATCGATCATCCTGCCCTGTACACATGTCAGGACCCCACAAATGGCATTGAAGCAATCCCTTCGTGGTGCAATTTCGCCCTTTATCGTGATGGATGTGATGCGTGCGGCCAATGCGCGCGAAAAGGAAGGCAAGGCTGTCTTTCATCTTGAAGTCGGCCAACCCGGAACCCCGGCACCACGCAAGGTGCGCGAAGCCGCTGCCAAGGCGCTCGAGTCCGATTTGATCGGCTATACCAACGCCATGGGCATTGATCCGCTGCGCGAAGCCATCGCCGGGCATTACAAAACCAAGTTTGGTGTTTCGGTGGATCCGGCGCGGGTTTGTGTCGCCAGTGGCTCATCCTCGATCTTTGTGCTGGCGTTTTTGGCGGCCTTTGATGCCGGTGATCGTGTTGCGATGGCTGCCCCCGGATACCCGGCCTATCACAACATTCTAAGCGCGCTTGGTATTGATACGATCAACCTGCCCGCAGGACCGGAAACCCATTATCAGCCCACAGTACAGATGCTGCGTGATCTGGATGAACCGGTTGATGGCCTGATCGTTGCCAGCCCGTCAAATCCGGCGGGTAGCATGATTGATGTCGAAACCTACCGGGAACTGGCGACCTATTGCCGCGAAAACGGCATTCGCCTGATCAGTGACGAGATCTATCAGGGCATTTCATTTGGCGATGTGGCCGAATGCACCGCGCTCGAATTCGGTGATGACGCCATCATCATCAACAGTTTCTCGAAATACTTTTCTATGACTGGCTGGCGTCTGGGGTGGGCGATTGTGCCGCCCGATCTGATGCGCGCGGTAGAATGTCTGCAGCAGAACCTGTTCATCTCGGCGCCGGCGCTCTCGCAGTTGGCGGCAGTTGCGGCCTTTGAGTGTGAGGACGAGCTGCAAGCCAACATCGCGGCCTATGCGCGTAACCGTGAAATCCTGCTTGATGGTTTGCCAAAGGCTGGGTTTACCAAGTTTGCCCCGGCTGATGGTGCGTTTTATCTCTATGCCGATGTGCGCGACCTGACCAATGACAGCGAAGCGTTTTGTAAGCAGATGCTTGAAGAAACTGGCGTTGCCACGACACCGGGGACGGATTTTGACCGCATGCGCGGCAAGGGCTATGTCCGCTTCTCGTTCGCGCATAGCGAAGACACCATGATCGGTGCGGTCAAGGCGCTTCAGAACTGGAAACGCTGATCTTTCAATAGATCACTACGAAAAAGGGCTGCCCGACGGGCAGCCCTTTTTGTTTGTTCAGATGCCCGGTCTTAACGACCGAGGCTCCACCAGCCGCGTTTCTTCGGCTTCGGTTTTTCGTCTTTTGCCGGCGCAGCGGCCGGTTCAGCTTTCTCAGCCTTGGCAGGCTCGGCGGTTTTCGGCTCGGCAGGTTTTTCTACAGGTTTCTCGGCAGGTTTTTCTGCCGTTTTTTCGACCGGGACTTCTGCCTTTGGCGTTTCTTTCTTCGGTGCCGGTGCGCTCACTTCTGCCGGGGCAGATGCCGGTGCGCTTGCGGCTTCCGGTTTTGCTTCTGCCTGGGTTTCAGGCTTCGCTTCCGGCGCCGGACCAGACTGGATCGGGATGTTTTTCACATCACCACGATCTTCATCACCGTCAGTGCGATCAGAACGGCGGTTACGATCACGACGATTACGGCGGTTGTCATTGCGATCACGACGCGGACGGGCCGGGGCCGGGGCAGTGGTGCTGCGCGTACGACCGGCACGAACGCCTTCCTGATCAAAGCTGTCCGCATCCTGACCTTCGCTGTCGGCGTCGATCACGGTGTTTTCATCCGTGCCGTCCGGTGCTTCATGATCACGATTGCGGCGTGCTGCCGTCAGGGCCGGATCATCTGCCGGTGAACGGGTGCGGTTGCCGTCAAAGTCCTGACGACGCGAACGACGGCGACCACCACGCTTGCCACGACGGCGGCGCTTGCGATTGCTTTCGTCATCATCGTCATCATTATTGTTGCCATCTGCATTATCAGATGCGCCATCGCTGTCGTCTGATGCTTCCTGCGACTGATCATTGTTGCGATCATCGTGGTCATCATTGCGGCCACGGCGACGACGACGGCGACGACGGCGCTTGCCGCCCTGATCGTCGTCTTCGTTGCGTTCGATTTCGTCGTCTTCTTCTTCGAGATCAACCGGGTTTTCAATCGCAGTCAGAGATACACTGTCGGTATTGAGAACCGCAGAAACCTCTTCGACTTCGTCACCTTTTTTCGCACGTGTACGCTCGATACGGTGATCAGGTGAAATCAGGCTGTCATCGCCAAAGATCATGACGCTGAAGCCATAACGGCTTTCGATCTCGCCAAGCGAGTCACGTTTGCGGTTGAGGATATAAAGCGCTACTTCACTGGCAACATGGACGGTCAACGCGCCGGAACGGCGACGCATGCCTTCTTCCTCGATCACGCGCAGCAGATGAAGGGCTGCACTTTCAATCGAACGGACAAGGCCGACACCACGGCAGTGGGTGCAAACTTCAAACGCGCTTTCGACCAGAGACGGGCGCAGGCGCTGACGCGACATTTCAAGCAGACCAAACGGGCTGATACGGCCGATCTGAAGACGCGCACGGTCATTGCGCATCGCTTCTTTAAGCTTGCGTTCGACAGATGCCTGATTGCGGTGATCTTCCATGTCGATAAAGTCGACAACGATCAGACCGGCAAGGTCACGCAGGCGCAGCTGACGTGCGAGCTCTTCGGCCGCTTCAAGGTTGGTCTTGTAAGCGGTTTCTTCGATGTTGCGTTCGCGGGTCGAACGGCCGGAGTTAACGTCAACCGCAACCAAAGCCTCGGTCGGGTTGATAACCAGATAACCACCGGATTTAAGCTGTACAACCGGGTTGAGCATCGCATCAAGCTGGCTTTCCACCTGGAAACGGTGGAACAGCGGCACGCCCTGATCCTTGTAGGGCTGCACGCGCTTGGCATGCGACGGCATCAGCATCTTCATGAAATCTTTGGCAACCCGGTAACCATCGTCACCTTCGACCAGGACTTCATCAACATCGCGTGCATAAAGGTCACGGATGGAACGCTTGATAAGGTCGGCTTCTTCGTAAATCAGGCACGGTGCCTGGCTCTGAAGGGTGGTTTCGCGGATACGATCCCACAGGCGCATCAGGTAATCGAAGTCGCGTTTGATTTCGGCTTTGGTCCGTTCGGAACCCGCAGTACGGACAATCACCGCCATGCCGTCCGGAATCTCAAGTTCGGCCAGAATGGATTTCAGGCGCTTGCGATCCTTTGCATTGGTGATCTTGCGCGAAATGCCGCCACCACGCGGGGTGTTTGGCATCAGAACGCAATAACGACCGGCCAGCGACAGGAAGGTCGAAAGAGCCGCACCCTTGTTGCCGCGTTCTTCCTTGACGACCTGAACCAGAATGATCTGGCGGCGCTTGATGACTTCCTGAATTTTGTAGCGTTTCTGAAGCTGACGGCTGTGTGACTCAACGAACTCGTCGCCATCGTCATCGCCGCCCATATCCTCGATGTCTTCTTCAACATCGGCGGTCGCGTCAAGCGCGGTTACTTCGTCGTCATCGACATCAACTTCAAGCTCGGCGATTTCCGCAGACATGGCGGCATTGCCACCGGTCGGGGTATCGTCACCGTCCGAACCGTTGTCGTCATTGCCGTCAGAGGATGCTTCTGTGTCGGTGGCAGATGCTTCGACATCATCGCTTTTCTTGCGACGATTGCGCGGGCGACGGCGACGCGGTTTGGCTTCTTCTTCCTCGCCAGAACCGGCATTGTCGGTTGCGGCATCAGACGGGGCAGCGGCCTCGGCCGGTGCGGCGGCGTCGGTGTTTTCTGCCTCTGGCGTGTCGGATGCTTCGTCCTTGCTTTGGGCGCGCGGTTTGCGGCGCGAGCGGGACCGCGAAGGTTTCTTGTCTTTTTTCGGGCTGTCTTCGGTATCGCCGATATTGTCTTCGACGATTTCGGCGTCTTTGACCTGTGTGTTGCTCTGCTGGGCAAGAGCTTCACGGTCGGCAACCGGAATTTGATAATAGTCGGAATGGATTTCGCTGAACGCAAGGAAACCATGACGGTTTCCGCCATAGTCAACAAAGGCCGCCTGAAGCGACGGTTCTACCCGCGTGACTTTCGCGAGATAGATATTACCCTTGATTTGCTTTTTTGTCGAAGTTTCGACGTCGTATTCTTCTAGGCGATTTCCGTGAATAACAACGACGCGGCTTTCTTCCGCGTGCGTTGCATCGATAAGCATACGTTTGACCATTCGGAACCTGTTCCTGGAGGCCCCGCCAGTTCAATGCTATGGGCGCAATTGCGCTGATATGCAAACAAACCGGCGTGTCCGGAGGCGCCAACCATAAAGGTCGCGATATGTCCTGTATGTATCTGGGGCATCGCGTGTCGGCTGCTCTTCCGGTTGGACCTGGTTTTGGTGTTGAAACAAAAAGAATTAGATTGCGTGTCTTCGAGCGCGCCAAGACAGCCTTTTTAAGGAGGGCTCTATCGGGAGCGGGAATTGCCGCGTCACCGAGACACCGACCGTAAGAACTGCACTCGTCGCGTCCTCAGCCTGGTGGCATTTTGGTTGCTTACCACAAAGCATAGGAATCTCGGGTGCAACATATCCCTTTTATGCGTATGCTACAAACAGTTTTGTTGCGTGATGTGACGACTTTCTGACAGTAACGTGTAAAAACACACAGAAATCCGCGCGATTTTCCTTTGGATGATTTGGTTCGGGCAAATATATGAAAACACACTGTTTTTACAGTTTTGCCCCATGTCATGCCCATCGCGGAAAGTTGAAAGGTCTGTCTTGCAAGTTCTGTCGTTGGTCAATTGCCCGTTAACCAACGCATTGCTATAAGCGCTTAACAGATGCTCTTGCAGGGTAACAGGCGCTGAAACGACAGATGTATTTACAGCACGCGACTTCATTTTCCACGCCGAAAAAAGCACCATCGCGATCGTTGCTGGTTAAAATTACCAGAACGATGATGCTGGTGTTGGCGCTGTTGTGTGCGTTCCAGATCATCGTATCAGGTGCGTCTGCCCAAACGGCCAAGGTGCTTGGCGCGCGGCTCGGGGTTTATCCCGATTACACGCGCTTTGTGATTGATCTCGATCAGGAAGTCGACTTTACCTATTTCCTGCTGCCCGATCCGTACCGCATCATCATTGATATGCCGGAAATTGACTGGAACGCCCCGCCGGGCAAGGTGACGTCGGGCGGTGGGCTTATTTCCGGTCTGCGGTATGGTTTGTTTAAACCGGGCACGTTCCGTGTGGTGCTTGATGTTGCCCAACCATCGCTGGTTTCAAAGATTTTCTCGTTGCCGCCCGGTGGCGGGAAGCCCAACCGTCTGGTGGTTGATCTTAAACCGACACAGCGTGATGCGTTTCTGACCGCATCGCGCCAGAGCATGGAAGCCTATTCTGCGCGCAGCCGTAACGATACCAGTGCGACCGAACAAAGTGTCGATGTTGCGGTGGAATCGGGCCGGGGTGGCGAAGAAAAACCGTTGATCGCGATTGATGCCGGGCATGGCGGGGTGGACCCCGGCGCGATCGGGGTTGGCAATGTCTATGAAAAGGACCTGACCCTTGCCGCTGCACGCCAGTTGGCCGAAACCCTGACCGCATCCGGGCGGTATCGCGTGTTATTGACGCGTGACAAGGATGTGTTCCTGAAACTGCGGCAACGTGTGGACATCGCACGCAAGGCCGGGGCAGATTTGTTCATATCCCTGCATGCGGACTCAATTGGCAACCCAAAGCATCGCGGCGCATCGGTCTATACCCTGTCTGAAAACGCATCGGACAAAGAGGCCGCGGCACTGGCGTCCAAGGAAAACAAGGCCGACGTCATTGCCGGTATTGATCTTTCCGATGAAAACACGCTGGTGCAAAGCATTCTGATCGATCTTGCGCAACGTGAAACCATGAACCTGTCGGCGACCCTTGCAGCCAACATGGTCAGTCAGCTTGCTCAAAGCATCGAACTGCAACGTCGCACGCATCGCTTTGCCGGTTTTGCGGTTCTGAAGGCACCGGATATTCCTTCGGCCCTGTTTGAAATGGGATATCTTTCGAATGCGACGGACGCCAAGCTGTTGCAAAGTCCGGCTCATCGCAAAAAGATTGCCGATGCGGTCTTGCGGGCAATTGATATCTATTTCGAGAAACACAAATTCTAATACTCGGGCATGATGCCGATGATTTCGCTGGGGCCGAAGCGGGCGGCGAAATTATTGCGTGCGGTGTCGCCGCGAACAAATGCTGTCTGGGGTGGCGGCTGTCACAACCTTGTCATTATTTTGCCGCTATAATGCGGATACATCCGTTTTTTCGGCACAGACAGGCGAAATGTCTGCCGGGACATTGCATTTCCGGTAAGAGTGCATGAATATGCGCCCCTACCGGATCAGGCCAACAAAATGAAAAAGACCTGCTTACATGCGAATTTTACTTAGTATTTTCGGCTTTCTGTTCTTGATGGCGGTTGCGGGCGGCGCCGGTATGCTGGCGATCTTCTGGCACTTTGGCCAAGGACTGCCCGATTACACCCAGCTTGAAAATTACGAGCCCGAGGTCATGACACGTGTTCATGCATCCGACGGTGCGCTGATTGCCGAATATGCGCGTGAAAAGCGTGTTTTTGTACCGATTTCGGCCATCCCGCCCAAGGTGGTTGATGCCTTTGTTGCGGCCGAGGACAAAAACTTCTTCTCCCACCCGGGGATCGATTTTGCCTCCGTGTTGCGTGCAGCTGTGACCAACGTGGTTAATATGGGCACGGGCAAACGTCCGGTTGGTGCATCAACGATTACCCAGCAGGTCGCCAAGAACTTCCTTTTGACCAACGAAGTTTCCTATGAGCGCAAGATCAAGGAAGCCATTCTGTCCTTCCGGATCGAGCGCGCCTTTTCCAAGGAACACATTCTCGAACTTTATCTGAACGAGATTTACCTTGGCAGTGGCAGCTATGGCGTCGCTGCCGCAGCCTTGCGTTACTTCGACAAATCGCTTGATGAACTTAATATCGAAGAAGCCGCCTATCTGGCGGCCCTGCCAAAGGCACCTTCGAACTATCACCCGGTCCGTAACCACGACGAAGCCAAGGCGCGTCGTAACTGGGTAATCGGCCGGATGCTGGAAGAAAATTACATCACCGAGGCCGAAGCACAGGCAGCATGGTCGGCCCCGCTTCAGGGCAAAAGCCGTGAATCGGTTGATACCTATCAGGCTGATTTCTTTGCCGAGGAAGTCCGTCGTCAGCTTGTGGATCGTTACGGCGAAGGCATGCTGTATGACGGTGGCCTTTCTGTGCGTTCGACCGTGGTTCCGCGTTTGCAGGATATCGCCGACAAGGCGCTGTTTGACGGCTTGGTCGAATATGACCGCCGCCATGGCTGGCGCGGTCCGATCACCAACATTGATCTGTCTGGAAACTGGCAGCAGGCCCTGCGCGAAGTCGAAACACCTGCTGATATCCCGTGGGATCGTGCGGTCGTCCTTGATACCGATGCCAACGAGGCAAAACTTGGCCTGATGAATGGCGAGCAGGGCCGTATTCCACTGCGCTTCCTGACATGGGCACGCCCGTGGCAAAAGGGCCAGACATTGGGTGCGGTCGTTAACCGCCCGTCAGATGTGCTGAAACCCGGCGATGTCATTTACGTCAAACATTTCGCCGAACTTGACGGCGAAAAGCTGCCGCCTAATACCTATGGCCTGCGCCAGATCCCGAACGTCAACGGTGGTCTGGTTGCTATGGACCCGCATACCGGTCGCGTACTGGCGATGTCGGGCGGTTTTTCGCATGATCTTTCGAAATTCAACCGTGCAACACAGGCCCGCCGTCAGCCGGGTTCGGCCTTCAAGCCGTTTATTTATCTGGCTGCCCTGGACCAGGGCTTTACCCCGTCCACACTGGTGCTTGATGCGCCGTTTGTGATTGATCAGGGACCGGGGCTTGGTAAATGGAAACCGGGCAACTATAGCGGCCAGTTCTATGGTCCTTCGACCATGCGCCTTGGTATCGAAAAATCGCGAAACCTGATGACGGTGCGTCTGGCCCAGACCATCGGCATGCCGACGGTTGTTGATTATGCCGAACGGTTTGGCATTGTTGATGAAATGCCAGATGTCCTGTCGATGTCGCTTGGCGCGGCTGAAACGACGGTGATGCGTCTGACCGCGGCCTATGCCGAACTGGTCAATGGCGGCAAGAAAATCACCCCGACCCTGATTGACCGTATTCAGGATCGTCGCGGCAACGTGATTTATCGTCGTGACGAACGCGAATGCACCTTGTGTCAGGACGTGGAATTCCGCAATCAGATGCCGCCTGATCTGCCTGATACCCGTGAACAACTGACCGATCCGGCCAGCGCGTTCCAGATGGTTCACATCATGGAAGGCGTTATTTCGCGTGGTACCGGCCGGACAATCGCCGAGCTTGGTTATCCGTTGGCTGGTAAAACTGGCACGACCAATGACTCGCGTGATGCATGGTTTGTCGGCTTCTCGCCGGATTTGGCTGTTGGCGTTTATGTCGGCTTTGATGACAACCGATCCCTTGGCGACAAGGAGCAGGGCGCAAGTGCCGCAGCCCCGATCTGGAAGGAATTCATGCGCGGTGCGCTTGAAGGCACCAAGGCCATTCCGTTCCGTACACCGCCGGGTATTCGCATGGTGCGTGTTGAATCGCGTACCGGCCTTCCGGCTGGCCCGGGTGCTCAGGACGTGATCTGGGAGGCCTTCAAACCCGGCACCATCCCAGCATCAAACGACAATGTGATTGATGGCGGTTATAGCGGATCCGGCAATTCGGATAACAGCGCAGGCGCTGTGTCCGGTCCGGGCGGCATTTATTAGGCTACGTGACAACGATCATATAGTGGCGAAATTCGCCGCTTAAATATCAACAAAGCCGGATGTGATCAGCATCCGGCTTTGTTCGTTCAGGGATGTGTTCATCTGAAAGAATTTCTTTTCAAATCAGGCCTTTCACGACGTTGCGCTGTCATCAAACAATGACAAAATGATCAAGCGGGTGACATCGCAATGTCATTTGATTTTGTCATTCTCCTCAAGGTGATTCTCATACCTTGAAGAGGGTTTCGTTATGTCGTTTCAACTTTCCCGCCGCAAATTTCTTGCCACCGGTGCAACAGCGGGTGCTGCATCCGCCATGGGTGGTTTCTTTATGCCGTCTATTTCCCGCGCTGCCGATCGCCCGATGATTACCCATGGGGTGCAAAGTGGTGATGTGACCGCCAACACGGCCTGCATCTGGGGGCGTGCCGATCGTGCATCACGCATGATCACCGAAATCGCAACCACCGAAGGCTTCAAAAATTCGGTCCGCATCCCGCATGTCGATGTCCTGCCCGAACGTGATTTTGCCGGCAAGCTTGCGCTGGCAGACCTGCCAGCCGGCCAGGATGTTTTTTACAAGATCCATTTCGAAAGCCTTGATGACGCACGCGCATCGTCCGAGCCGATTATTGGCCATTTCCGGACCGCACCGGCGGCGAAACGCAATATTCGGTTTGGCTGGTCAGGTGACACAGCCGGGCAGGGCTGGGGCATTGATGAAGACCGTGGTGGGATGAAAACCTATGCCACGATTGCCAAACACAACCCGGATTTCTTCATCCATTCCGGTGATACCATCTATGCCGATGGTCCGTTTGCCGAAACCCAGAAAACCCCGGACGGGCAGATTTGGAAAAACATCACCACCGAAGACACCGCCAAGGTTGCCGAAACCATTGACGAGTTTCGCGGTAACTACAAATACAACATGCTGGATCAGCATCTGCGCGAATTCAACCGCCTGATCCCGGTCTATTATCAATGGGATGACCACGAAGTCACCAATAACTGGTATCCGGGCGAGATGTTGCTTGGCGATGATCGCTACACTGAAAAATCGGTATCCCTTCTGGCGGCGCGGGCAAACCGTGCATTTCGCGAAATGCTGCCGGTGACTGAACACGCATCCGAACCGGGGCGGGTGTATCGCAAGGTATCCTATGGCCCGGCATTGGAAATCTTCTTCCTCGATATGCGGACCTATCGCGGGACCAACGATGCCAATAACAGTGCAACACCGACCGACAATACCGACTTCCTTGGTCGTGCGCAGATGGAATGGCTTAAGCGCGGTCTTTTGAATTCCAAGGCAACCTGGAAAGTCATCGCGGCGGACATGCCGATTGGCATGATTGTCTACGATGACTGGAAAAACAAAAGCACATTTGAAAACCTTGCCAACGGCGATGGTGCGCCTGCCGGGCGTGAGCTTGAAATTGTTGAGCTGCTGCGCTTTATCAAGAATGCCAAAATCAACAATACGGTCTGGCTGACGGCCGACGTGCATTACACCGCCGCCCATTACTATGACCCGAACAAGGCGCAGTTCCAGGATTTCGAACCGTTCTGGGAATTTGTATCCGGTCCGCTGCATGCAGGGACGTTTGGCCCCAGTGACATGGACAACACGTTTGGTCCACAGGTGAAATTCACCAAGCACCCAACCAAGGAGCAGGGCGTTAACCTGCCGCCATCCTATGGTTTGCAGTTCTTTGGTCTGGTCGATATCGATGCCGAAACCGAACAGTTCCGCGTGTCGCTTCGCGATGTTGCCGACCAAGAGCTTTACACCGTAACACTTGATCCTGTTTTGGGCTGATCCCTTATCAGACCATCGGAGCTTTGTTGCGAAACCCGGCACAAATTCTGTGTCGGGTTTTTGCATGGTTGCAGGGGTTTCAAGCGGGACAAAAACTGTTATAAGCCACGCCGACATTGCGACATCTTTGATGTGGCAAAACAGATTTTCAGACGAATAACGGAGACATCAATGCGCGCCGAAGCACAGGCATTGGTCGATGAAATCAAGCAGTCGATGGCACTGCTGAGGAGGCATCTTTGACTGGG
>Ga0207848_100554_pt1 | contig 12010 bp, 7 predicted proteins | sample TtaePargueraPR_10_FD_187737 | JGI IMG/M metagenome (GOLD analysis project Ga0207848, IMG submission 187737) | Aerobic enrichment media microbial communities from Bioluminiscent Bay, La Parguera, Puerto Rico - Tt and M2 (3) (SPAdes) | ecosystem: Environmental > Aquatic > Marine > Unclassified ... | reverse complement strand
GGGGAGCCATACCTGAAAGCGTACATGCGCGATCCGTCCAGGTTCTACGACGAGCAGGTCCACCGCCGCCTGATGCCCAAGCAGGACCTGGCGGAGAGCGAGATCGATGACCTGATCGCATTCCTCGATTGGGTCAGCAAGGTCGACAACCAAGGTTGGCCGCCGCGACCGATCCTGGTCACCGGCAGTTTCGTTCCGGGCGCCGATACGCTGAAGACTGGTGGCACGCAACGTAGCGACTTGCCTCCTGGGGCGCGGCCAGTGGACGCAGAGGACGACGATCGCGCACTGGGAGAGCAGGTGTTCCGCGCAGCGGTACCGGCTTGCAACGCCTGCCACTCCACCGCGCCGGGCGCCGACATGGCAGGGCCGACTTTATCCGGCATCGCGACTCGCGCCGCGCAAGTGATCGCTTCGCCCGACTACCAGGGGCAGGCCCAGGACGCACGCGGCTACATTCGCGAATCGATCGTCGCCCCCAGCGCGCACATCGTTGCAGGCGCGATGTACTCGGCTGACGGCACCTCGTTCATGCCGACCGGCTACGGCGAGAGCCTGACGGACGAACAGATCGATCAGCTGACAGCCTATCTCGAAACGCTCAAGTGACACGCGCACGGCACAGGCCTGGCCTGTTCCATGCTCGCTGCAAGGGGAAACTAAGATGCGCTATCAGTCCCAATCGGTCGCTTACTGGTATTTCGCCGTGGCGATGGTCCTGTTCGGCCTTCAGCTGGTTTTCGGCCTGTTGTCTGCGACCAAGTACATCGGGCCGGACCCGTTGCTGTACATCCTGCCATTCGACGTGACCAAGGTTATCCATACCAACCTGCTGATCGTCTGGGTGCTGACCGGATTCATGGGCGCGACCTATTGGATGATTCCTGAGGAGTCGCGTACCGAGTTGCATAGCACCAGGCTGGCCTATGTGCAGCTAGTGCTCTGGACGCTGATGGGTGTCACCGCAATCATCGGCTACCTGTTCCGCTACGGGACGGGCAACAAGCTGCTGGAGCAACCGCTGCCGCACAAGATCGTGATCGTCATCTGCATGCTGATCTTTCTCTACAACGTCGGCATTACGATCCGTAAATCCGGGCGCTTCACGACCACCGAGGCGGTGCTGATGATCGGCTTCGTCAGTGCCGCGCTGTTGTATCTGCCTGCATTGCTGCACTACGAGAACTACACCGTTTCGATCTTCTATCGCTGGTGGACCATCCACCTATGGGTCGAGGGTGTCTGGATGATGATCATGGGTGGCTTTCTGGCGTACCTGCTTATCCGCTTGTCCGGCGCGGATCGAGAGGTCATGGAGAAATGGCTGTACGTGATCGTCGGCCTGGTGTTTCTTGCCGGCATCCTCGGTACGGCGCATCACTACTATTGGGTCGGTGTGCCCACTTACTGGCTGCCCATTGGCGGATTCTTCAGTGCGCTCGAGCCGCTTGCGCTGGTTGGCATGGCCGCCTACGCCTATGGTGCGATGCGCCGCTCAGGCCTGGCGCATCCGAATACTCTGGCGCTGCACTGGACGATCGGCAGCGCGGTGTTTGCGCTGTTCGGCGCCGGGCTGCTCGGCTTGGCTCATACCTGGCCCAGCGTGAACAAATGGACCCACGGCACGCTGATCACCGCGATGCATGGTCACGCTGCCTTCTATGGGGCCTATGCCATGATCGTGCTGGCGATGATCACTTACGCTTTGCCATCGATGACCGCCGGCCGAAGGGAGCAGGGCAGCACGCTGGGCTACTGGGCGTTCTGGCTGCAGATCACTGGCATGTTCGGCATGACGTTGTCATTTGCCACGGCAGGTATCGCTCAGGTCTACCTCGAACGGATCATGGGCATGGGCTACCTGGATGCGCAGCTGAAGATCCAGATTCACTTCGTCATGCTGATCGCTACCGCCTCGCTGTTTACCGTGGGCGTTGCCTTGTTCATTTATGACTTTTTCCGCCATGCGCCGCGCTTCAGCACGGACGGGGCCGATTCGGCCTTGGCAGAGGCGCGCGCGACATGACGTTGCCAGAGCGCGCTTCACTGTCCCAGGCCTGTGCGGGCGAACCGTTCTATTTACCCGGTGGCAACGAAGTCGCGGTGTTCGAGCGCTGCCACGCGCGTGGTCTGGCCGTCATGCTCAAAGGTCCGACCGGCTGCGGCAAAACGCGTTTCGTCGAACACATGGCCTGGAAGTTGGAGCGGCCATTGATCACCGTAGCGTGCCACGATGACTTGTCCGCCAGCGACCTGATCGGCCGCTTCCTGATCCGCCATGACGGCACCGTATGGCAGGACGGCCCGCTCACCCGAGCGGTACGCGAGGGAGCCATTTGCTATCTGGACGAGGTCGTCGAGGCGCGGCAGGACACCGTGGTGGTTCTGCACGCGCTGACCGATCACCGGCGACTGCTGCCCATCGACAAGACCGGTGAGTTACTGGTCGCCTCACCGGGCTTTCAGCTGGTGATTTCCTACAACCCAGGCTATCAGCGGATGCTCAAGGACCTGAAGCCCAGCACGCGTCAGCGCTTCGTGGCGATGAATCTCGATTTTCCGGGCGAGGAACAGGAAGCGAGGATCGTACAGCGAGAGAGCGGGGCGGACGCGCCCACCTCAAGGGCGCTGGTCGCGCTGGCGCACCGGCTGCGAGCTTTGCGCGACCGAGGCCTTGCCGAGGTGCCCAGCACTCGTCTGCTGATCGCCGCGGGTGCGCTGTGTGCCGATGGCATACCGGTACGTGAGGCCTGTCTGGCGGCGATCGTGGCACCTCTGTCGGACGACGAAGCGCTGGTCGAGGCGATGCAGGACCTGGTCGCTGGAATGTTCGTCTAGGACATGGCCGAAGCAGAGGAGGTTCTGACCGATGCGGCACGCCACGCCACCGTGTTCGCCCAACGTTTGTGGCGGCGCTTCGGTCCAGACTCGCCGGAGCCGAAAAGTGTTCCGCTCAGCGAGGTGGCCGAGCGGTTGGAGCTGCTGTTGGCGGCGGTAACCGGTCATGGCTATCGACTACGCATCGCCCAACCGCCGCCACGCCCCACATTGCTGGCGGAAATGTTCGGCCGCAGCCCACGACCACACCGCCTGGCGGCGGTGCCGGCGACCGACGGTGCGAGCATCTGGTTGCCACGGGCGGTGCATGTTCCAGACCGTACGCTGGCAACGTCGCTATACAAGGTCATGGCCCTGCAGCAAGCGATGCGGATCCGTCGGGGTAGCGCCCTGATCGATTGGCGCAGCCTCGCACCCATGACCGGTGCGCTTTATCGATTGCTCGAAGCTCACGCGGCCGAGCAGGAGCTATTGCGGGAAATGCCGGGGCTGGCGGAGGCGGTGCGAACGCTGCGAGCCCACGCGTTGGCATTCCGCCCGCCGTTGAGTGCATTTGGGGCGGCGCGTCGGCCACTGGAGATTCGCGTGCGAGCATGGCTCGGCGGCGAGCTCGACGAGTTGCCGCTTCCTTCATCAGCCGAAGATTCTTGCGGCTGGGCCTCACGCCTGCTGGATCGCTGGCAACTGCAGCCAGCCGCAGGCGGCCGGATCGGCCTCGACCCGCTGTTCGCCGACTACTGGTCGGGCGCCTTGCTTGCGCCGACGACGGATCATCGCGCCGCTGGTTGTGCGGAGGCGGACCGGGACCCAGCGCAGTCTCCGCCGCGCAGCGTACGGATGTGGCGGCGACCCGATGTCCGTCAGGCGCAGCCGGACGAGGACGAGTCGCCGCAGAGCGGGCCACTGATGATCCAGCTCGATGAGCCGCATGCCCATGCGGAAGATCCGCTGGGCTTGCAGCGCCCGATCGATCGGGACGACGCAGGCGATACCGAATTGTTCGGCGAAATGGTCGGCGACTTGCCCCAGGCGCGCCTGGTCGCTTCTTCCGGACAGCCGAAGGAGGTACTGCTCAGTGACGAGCCACCGGACGGCTCGCCAGCGTCCGCAATTGCCGGCAACGCTTCGCAGGCTGGCATCCTTTATCCGGAGTGGGATTACCGGATAGGTCGTTATCGGGACCAGGGCGCGTTCGTGCAGGTGCATGCCGCGCTGCCAGGCAGTTCTGCCTGGGTACGAGACACGCTCGAATCCCATCGCGGCATGCTCGACGGGATTCGTCGCCGTTTCGAGATGCTGCGCCCGCATCGCGCCTGGGTGCGCGGGCGCGTCGACGGTGAAGAGCTGGATCTGGACGCCTATGTCGCTGCCGTGGCGAACCTGCGAGCCGGAGCGGGTCTGGGCGACCGCCTGTACCGAAGTCAGCGGTCGATACAACGTGATCTGGCGATCATGTTGCTGATCGATGTGAGTGGCTCGACCGATAGCTGGATATCGCAGGGGCGGCGCGTTATCGATGTCGAGCGGGAGGCCCTGTTGCTGGTAAGCATCGCGTTGCAAAGCCTGGGGGCGCCGTATGCGATACAGGCATTCTCCGGGCAGGGGCGGACTGCAGTCGTAGTACGCGACATCAAATCGTTCGACGAGGCTTTCGGGCAAGACATCGCGTTACGCATCGCCGCCCTGGAGCCAGAACACTACACGCGTTGTGGTGCGGCCATACGTCATGCCAGTGCCTCTCTTATGCGTCAGTCCGCTACACGTCGATTGTTGTTGGTGCTGTCCGACGGCAAGCCAAGCGACAGCGACGACTACGAAGGTCGACACGGCGTCGAGGATTGCCGCCAGGCCGTGCTTGAGGCGGTGCAGCAGGGGATATCGCCGTTCTGTCTCACTGTCGATCGGCAGGCCGGAGCCTACCTGCCGCGGATGTTCGGCAGGAGCCGCTATGCGCTGCTTCCCCGGCCTGGCCTCTTGCCAACGGTGCTGCTCGACTGGATGAAACGCCTGGTGCAGAGCTAGCCGCTGCGGCAGGCGCAGGGTTCAGTCATAAGACGAAGCGAACGGTGGCGACCTAGGGACCGTACTGGCCATTCGGCGGCCATGAAGGGCAGGGTGACTTATGCCAACCGAGCCACTAGAATGCTTGCCCATTCTGGGGCCGGAACGCCCGGCTTATGTCTGTGCAACGAGGAAAATCCATGCAAGTTTCTGTTGAAAGCACCTCCGCTCTTGAGCGCCGCATGACCATCGGCGTGCCGGTCGAGCGCATCGAGACCGAAGTCAACAAGCGTCTGCAACAGACCGCCAGCCGTGCCAAGATTCCTGGTTTCCGTCCCGGCAAGGTGCCGATGAGCGTGATTCGCCAGCGCTATGAAGAGGCCGCTCGTCAGGAAGCACTGGGCGACCTGATCCAGTCGACTTTCTACGAAGCCATCGTTGCCGAGAAACTGAATCCGGCCGGCGCTCCGTCCGTCGAACCGAAAGTGTTCGAGAAGGGCAAGGACCTCGAGTACGTCGCCACCTTCGAAGTATTCCCCGAGTTCGAGGTGGCTGGTTTCGAGGCCATCGAGATCGAGCGCCTGCAGGCTGAAGTGACCGACGCCGACGTCGACAACATGCTGGAAATCCTGCGCAAGCAGAACACTCGCTTCGAGAATGTCGAGCGTGCCGCCGAGAACGGTGACCAGCTGACCATCGACTTCGTCGGCAAGATCGACGGCGAAGCCTTTGCCGGCGGCTCGGCCAAGGGCACTCAGCTGGTGCTGGGCTCAGGTCGCATGATCCCGGGCTTCGAAGACGCCCTGGTGGGTGCCAAGGCCGGTGAAGAGCGCGTGATCAACCCGACCTTCCCTGAGGATTATCAGAACCTCGACCTGGCCGGCAAGACTGCTGAGTTCACCGTCACGGTGAACAACGTCGCCGCTCCGCAGCTGCCGGAACTCAATGATGAGTTCTTCGCCCAGTTCGGCGTTCAGGAAGGCGGTGTGGAAGGTTTCCGCGCCGAGGTGAAGAAGAACATGGAGCGGGAACTGCGTCAGGCCATCAAGACCAAGGTGAAGAATCAGGTCATGGAAGGTCTGGTCGCTGGCAACCCGATCGAGGTGCCGAAGGCGCTGATCGACAACGAGGTGAACCGTCTGCGTACCCAGGCTGTTCAGCAGTTCGGCGGCAACATCAAGCCTGACCAGCTGCCGGCCGAGCTGTTCCAGGAGCAGGCCAAGCGCCGCGTCGTGCTGGGTCTGATCGTCGCTGAGGTGGTCAAGCAGAAAGAGCTCAAGCCTGACGAAGCACGCGTTCGCGAGCTGATCGAGGAGATGGCGTCTGCTTACCAGGAGCCGGAGCAGGTGGTGGCCTGGTACTACAAGAATGCCGATCAGTTGAACGAAGTTCGCTCGGTTGTGCTCGAAGAGCAAGTTGTAGATACTGTTCTGCAGCAAGCCAAGGTGACCGACAAATCGGTCTCCTACGAAGAAGCTGTCAAGCCTGCGGAAGCTCCGCAAGCCGCCTGATTTCTTCATCTTTCCGAGTGCACCAACATAAGCCAGCCTCGTGCTGGCTTATGTCTTTTGAGGCATGACATAGGGAGTATCGTTGGAACATGTCCCGCAATCCTTTTATGCAAGCTCCGGACATTCAGGCCGCCGGTGGCCTGGTCCCGATGGTGATCGAGCAGTCCGCACGCGGTGAGCGCGCTTACGACATCTATTCCCGCCTCCTGAAGGAGCGGGTGATCTTCATGGTCGGCCAGGTCGAAGACTACATGGCCAATCTGATCGTTGCGCAAATGCTCTTTCTCGAGGCGGAAAACCCTGAGAAGGACATCCATCTTTACATCAACTCCCCGGGCGGTTCGGTCACTGCCGGTATGTCGATCTACGACACCATGCAGTTCATCAAGCCGAACGTGTCGACGATCTGCATCGGCCAGGCCTGTTCCATGGGAGCCTTGCTGTTGGCCGGCGGTACGGCTGGCAAGCGTTACTGTCTGCCGCACTCGCGCATGATGATTCACCAGCCGCTGGGCGGTTTCCAGGGGCAGGCGTCGGATATCGAGATTCATGCCCGTGAGATCCTCACGATCCGCGAGCGCCTTAACAAGGTCCTGGCACACCACACCGGTCAGCCGATGGATGTGATTGCCCGAGATACCGACCGCGACAACTTCATGAGCGGCGAAGAAGCCGTCAAGTACGGCTTGATCGATCAGGTACTGACTCAGCGCCAGTTGGCACTTTGATCGCTCGCAGCCTGCGATATGCGGCCACCCCGTGGGCTTGAAAAAGCCCACGATTGCCTTCATCTTGTGTTTCAAGCCTTCCCGATTGGATCGACCGAATGACTGACACCCGCAACGGCGAGGACTCCGGCAAACTGCTCTATTGCTCTTTCTGCGGCAAAAGCCAGCATGAAGTACGCAAGTTGATCGCCGGGCCCTCCGTTTTCATCTGCGACGAGTGCGTCGACCTGTGCAATGACATCATCCGTGAGGAGGTGCAGGAAGCGCAGGCTGAGAGCAACGCGCATAAACTGCCCGCGCCCAAGGAGATCAGCGCCATTCTCGACCAGTACGTCATTGGTCAGGAGCGTGCGAAGAAGATCCTGGCGGTGGCTGTTTACAACCATTACAAGCGGCTGAACCAGCGCGACAAGAAAGAAGAAGTCGAGCTGGGCAAGAGCAACATCCTGTTGATCGGTCCGACCGGTTCGGGCAAGACACTGCTCGCTGAGACATTGGCGCGTCTGCTGAATGTTCCGTTCACTATCGCTGATGCGACGACCCTCACCGAAGCCGGTTACGTGGGCGAGGATGTCGAGAACATCATTCAGAAGCTGCTGCAAAAATGCGACTACGACGTAGAAAAGGCCCAGATGGGTATCGTCTATATCGACGAGATCGACAAGATCTCGCGCAAGTCTGACAACCCCTCTATCACCCGTGACGTTTCCGGTGAAGGTGTCCAGCAAGCGCTGCTGAAACTGATCGAGGGTACGGTTGCGTCCGTGCCGCCGCAGGGTGGTCGCAAGCACCCGCAGCAGGAGTTTCTGCAGGTCGACACCCGCAACATCCTGTTCATTTGTGGCGGGGCTTTCGCTGGCCTGGAAAAGGTGATTCAAGGGCGCTCGACTCAGGGCGGTATTGGCTTCAATGCCGAGGTACGCAGCAAGGATCCGGGCAAGAAGATTGGCGAATCGCTGCGGGCGGTAGAGCCGGATGATCTGGTCAAGTTCGGCCTGATCCCCGAATTCGTGGGTCGTCTGCCGGTAATCGCTACACTCGACGAGCTCGACGAGGCGGCGCTGATCCAGATTCTTACCGAGCCCAAGAATGCGCTGACCAAGCAGTACGCCAAACTGTTCGAGCTTGAAGGCGTTGATCTGGAGTTTCGTGCCGACGCACTGAAGGCCGTGGCCCATCGCGCGCTGGAGCGCAAGACTGGCGCGCGCGGTTTGCGTTCGATTCTGGAAGGCGTGTTGCTGGATACCATGTACGAGATCCCTTCGCAGAAGGATGTCAGCAAGGTAGTGATCGACGAAAGCGTGATCGAAGGTACCTCCCAGCCGCTGTTGATTTACGAGAATACGGAGCCACCAGCCAAGGCTGCGCCTGAGGCGTGATCGAACAAAGGGGCCTGCGGGCCCCTTTGTGTTTGCTCGCTGCCTTGTTTTTTGCGGTGCGCGCCCTCATCTTTGGTTGAAGGGCATTGCCCGTCCGTTTACCGCCGTATGGCCGTCGTAGAGCTGAATTTATGAAGACAACCATCGAATTGCCCCTTTTGCCGCTGCGAGACGTGGTGGTCTATCCGCACATGGTGATCCCGCTATTCGTTGGCCGTGAGAAATCCATCGAAGCCCTCGAGTCCGCCATGTCCGGCGACAAGCAGATCCTGCTGGTTGCGCAGAAGAATCCGGCGGACGACGATCCGGCCGAGGACGCGTTGTATCGCGTTGGTACGGTCGCCACCGTACTGCAACTGCTGAAGCTGCCGGACGGGACCGTCAAGGTACTGGTCGAAGGGGAGCAGCGCGGCGCCATCGAGCGCATCGCCGACGTGGACAACCATTGCCGCGCAGAGGTCTCGCTGATCGAAGAGGCGGAAGTCGAGGCCCGCGAATCCGAGGTCTTCACCCGTAGCCTGCTCAGCCAGTTCGAGCAATACGTCCAGCTTGGCAAGAAGGTTCCGGCAGAGGTTCTGTCCTCACTAAGCAGCATCGACGAGCCTGCCCGCCTGGTGGATACCATGGCGGCGCACATGGCGCTGAAGATCGAACAGAAGCAGCAAATTCTCGAGATTACCGACCTGCCAGCGCGGGTCGAGCATGTGCTGGCGCTGCTGGATGCGGAAATTGATCTGCTGCAGGTGGAAAAGCGCATTCGTGGTCGCGTCAAGAAGCAGATGGAGCGCAGTCAGCGCGAGTACTACCTGAACGAGCAGATGAAGGCCATTCAGAAAGAACTCGGCGACATCGATGAGGGCCATAACGAAGTCGATGATCTGAAGAAGCGCATCGAGAACGCTGGCCTTAGCAAGGACGCCTATACCAAGGCCCTGGCCGAACTCAACAAGCTAAAGCAGATGTCGCCGATGTCTGCAGAGGCGACGGTGGTTCGTACCTATATCGACTGGCTGGTGAATGTGCCGTGGAAGGCCGCCAGCAAGGTGCGGCTGGATCTTGCCAAGGCTGAGGAAGTGCTCGACGCCGATCATTATGGCTTGGAAGAGGTCAAGGACCGCATCCTCGAATATCTCGCCGTGCAGAAGCGTGTCAAGAAATTGAAGGGGCCTGTGCTCTGCCTGGTTGGCCCTCCCGGAGTCGGTAAGACCTCCCTGGCTGAGTCGATCGCGCGTTCGACCAATCGCAAGTTCGTGCGCATGGCATTGGGCGGCGTGCGGGACGAAGCGGAAATCCGTGGTCACCGTCGTACTTACATCGGTTCCATGCCTGGGCGCCTGATCCAGAAGATGACCAAGGTTGGCGTGCGTAACCCGCTGTTCCTGCTCGACGAAATCGACAAGATGGGCAGCGACATGCGCGGTGATCCGGCTTCGGCGCTGCTCGAGGTGCTGGATCCCGAGCAGAACCATAACTTCAACGATCATTATCTGGAGGTCGACTATGACCTCTCGGACGTTATGTTCCTCTGCACCGCTAACTCGATGAACATACCGGCACCCTTGCTCGATCGCATGGAAGTCATCCGCCTGCCGGGCTATACCGAGGACGAGAAGGTCAACATCGCCACACGTTATCTGGCGCCCAAGCAGATCGAGGCCAATGGTCTGAAGAAGGGTGAGCTGGAGTTCCAGGAAGGCGCTATCAGGGACATCATCCGCTACTACACCCGCGAGGCCGGTGTTCGCAGTCTTGAGCGCCAGCTGGCCAAGGTGTGCCGCAAGGTGGTTAAGGAGCATGCGGCCGAGAAACGCTTCCACGTGGTTGTGGACGCCGATTCTCTCGAGCATTTCCTGGGTGTGCGCAAGTTCCGCTACGGTCTGGCTGAGCAGCAGGATCAGATCGGCCAGGTGACAGGCCTGGCCTGGACGCAAGTTGGCGGCGAGCTCCTGACGATCGAGGCCGCCGTGGTTCCGGGCAAGGGGCGGTTGACCAAGACAGGCTCGCTCGGCGAGGTGATGGGCGAGTCGATCACAGCTGCGTTGACGGTCGTTCGCAGTCGCTCGACCAGTCTGGGTATCGCAGCAGATTTCCACGAGAAGCAGGATATCCACATTCACGTCCCGGAAGGTGCAACTCCCAAGGATGGCCCCAGTGCCGGTATTGGTATGTGCACAGCGCTCGTATCGGCTCTTACGCAAATCCCGGTGCGCGCAGATGTCGCAATGACCGGTGAGATTACATTGCGTGGACAGGTACTCGCCATTGGTGGGCTGAAGGAGAAACTTCTCGCAGCGCATCGCGGCGGGATCAAGACAGTCATCATCCCGGAAGAGAATCAGCGTGATCTGAAAGAGATTCCTGAAAATATTAAGCAGGACCTGCAGATTAAACCGGTGAAGTGGATTGACGAGGTCCTGCAAATTGCGCTGCAATACGCGCCGGAGCCCTTGTCCGATGCGGCTCCCGAGATTGTTGCAAAGGATGACAAGCGCGAGCCTGATTCCAAGGAGCGAATCAGCACGCATTAGTCTGGATGGCCACGTTGACACATTTCAGGTGCCCTTGTTTAATCGGCCTCTTGTGTCATTGCCGTCTAGCACCGCTTTGCTTACACCCGAAAATTAAAGATACGACTCAACAGAAATAAGGGGACTTAGAGTGAACAAGTCGGAACTGATCGATGCCATCGCTGCATCTGCTGATATCCCAAAAGCTGTTGCTGGCCGCGCGCTGGATGCAGTGATCGAATCCGTCACCGGCGCCCTGAAGGCAGGTGACTCCGTGGTACTGGTTGGTTTCGGTACTTTCGCTGTCAAGGAGCGCGCTGCTCGCACTGGTCGCAATCCGCAGACCGGCAAGCCGATCAACATCGCCGCTGCCAAGATCCCTGGCTTCAAGGCTGGCAAAGCTCTGAAAGACGCCGTCAACTAAGCGTTTTTCACCCAGCCAGTCAGCATGCGCTGCTCTGGCTTGGGGCGGTTGAAGGGCAGGTAAGGCCTGTCCGATCCGGCTTGGGGGAATAAGCCCAACCGCTCCATAAGCTCAGAGAAGGCGCATCCCTGGATGCGCCTTTCTTTTATCCGGTTTCCACCCGCGTTGCGCACCCATCGCGCCGCAGACTCCTGGGGGTCGCATGCTTCAGAACATCAGGGACAATTCTCAAGGCTGGATAGCCAAGACCATCATCGGCATCATCGTGGTGCTGCTGGCGCTCACTGGTTTCGACGCCATCTTCAATGCCGCGAGCAACAGCCAGACTGCGGCCGAGGTCAATGGCGAAGAAATCTCCCGCTACGACCTCGATCAGGCGATGAATATGCAGCGGCGGCAGCTGGCTCAGCAGTTGGGCAGCGACTTCGACCCCTCCATGCTCGACGAGCGCCTGCTGCGCAACGCAGCGCTCGGCTCGTTGATTGACCGGATGCTGCTCTTGCAGAGCGCCAAGAGCGCCGACTTCGCTTTTTCCCGTGAGGCGCTCGACCAATTGATCCTGCAGACACCCGAGTTTCAGGTGGACGGGGTCTTCAACGCTGCGCGTTTCGACCAGGTCCTG
>Ga0207848_100552_pt1 | contig 12028 bp, 12 predicted proteins | sample TtaePargueraPR_10_FD_187737 | JGI IMG/M metagenome (GOLD analysis project Ga0207848, IMG submission 187737) | Aerobic enrichment media microbial communities from Bioluminiscent Bay, La Parguera, Puerto Rico - Tt and M2 (3) (SPAdes) | ecosystem: Environmental > Aquatic > Marine > Unclassified ... | reverse complement strand
TTATAGAGTTCTTCCGACAAGCCGGCGCGCGACACCAGATTGCCCATCAATACGAAAAGCGGAACGACCGACAGTTCATAATTGACGCCGGTCTCGTAGGCCATGTTTGCAATGAGGCTGCCGGCCGCGCTGAAGGAAACGAACATGCCGAAACCGACATATCCAACGACGCCCATGGCGAGCGCGATGGGGATGCGCATGAACACCAGCGCCAGAAGCACTGCAAAGCCGATGAGGGATTCAATCATTGCCCGGCCACCACTTCCGGATTGACGGGTTTATGCGGGAAGTGCAGCAGCATAAGTGTCAGGATTGCGCTGACGCCGCACGAAATGGCCATGAAACGCATCAGCGGCGCGAGGGGAATTTCCAGAATGGCCGTCGTGTCGTAGCCGGAAAGGTCCGCCTTGCCCCACAGCTTTACGGCGAGAAACGCCAGCGCGCCAGCCATCAGCAGGTTGACGATAGCATCTCTCACACGCTTCGTTCTTGAAGAAAGTCCACCCTCCAGGAGATCGACCGTCACATGGCCGTCACGCATCGATATGAGCGGCAGTCCACAATAAAGCAGTGTCGCCAGCATCAATTCAGTGAGTTCGAATGCGCCATTGATCGGGCTGTTGAAAAAATAGCGCCCGATAACATCTGCAAATGTCATCAGCATCATCGCCACGAGAAGCGCGGCGCCGCTGATCTCAAGAACAAGGGTCGCGACGCGCGCGACCCTGGATAGTGTGTCTGACATCAGTCAGAGCTCAGTTGGATGCTGCGAGTTCTTTCGCGATCTGCTTGAATTCCTCAAGCATCGCCTTGCCGTCAACGCCTTTCTTGCCGGCTTCAACGAACCAGGCGTCGATTATGGGACCGGACGCCGTCGAAATTTCACCAACAAACGCATCGGACGCCGTCATGATCTGGATGTCGTTGTCGAGAGCCACTTCACGGCCTTCCTCGTCCGCAACGTCCCAGGCCGCGCCGGCCAATTTTGCAAACGCCTCGCCGGAAGCAGCGTCAACCGCCGCTTTCTGTTCATCCGTCAGCTTGTCGTAGGAGGCCGGGTTCATGACCAAAAAGAAGGAGGTGTTGTAAAGGCCGCCTGGAACTTCCGTCAGGTTCTTGAGCAGACCCTCTAGCTTGAAAGCCGCCAGAGATTCCATCGGGAAGAACACGCCGTCAGCGATGCCGCGCGACAGAATTTCATAGACCTGCGTGGCTGGTTTCAGAATGGCCACCACATTCATGGCACCGGCAAGGTCTTTGATGATGCCTCCGCCGACGCGGATCTTCATGCCGTCGAGGTCGGACATCTGTTCGATCGGATCGCCTGTTGTCATGATGACGCCAGGACCATGGGTGAAGACGCTCAGGACTTTCACGCCGTCATGTTCACCCTTGTCTGCCATGAATTTTTCATAAATGCGCCAGTAGGCGACTGACGTTGCTTCCGCGCTGTCTCCAAGAAATGGCATTTCGGCGACGGATGTGAGCACAAAACGACCAGGCTGATAACCATGGACGCCATAGGTTATGTCGGCCAGGCCATCGCGAGCGATATCAAAATGCGCCGGCGGGGACCCGACCGGTTTAGGAAGGATCTTGATGGAGACGGAGCCATTCGTTGCTTCCTCGACCTGCTTGATCCAAGGCACAACCATATCTTCAACGATCGGATGTGACGGCGGCAGCCAAGATGAGACCGTCAACTCCGTTGTTTGAGCCTGCGCGGACATCGAAACGCCGGCGATTGAAAGGCAGACAGCGCTGACAGCGCCAATTTTTGAAATAATACCCATATGTTCCTCCTCCGGTTATCCCGGGCTGATTGCGTAGTCATTAGGCCATAAGCCGACCGACTGGTCAATTAATTATTCGCGTCGTTTGCAACATGCAAAAGGCAGCAATCGGATAACGCGAACTGAAATCGGAAATTATATTTTAGATTTAAAACAATCAAGACCGTCGATGCCTGCTATTTACGGGCAACGGCTTTTCTTCTCAGATATCCTGATATAACCAAGCTTTAAGCCGTCAATCGGAAAACTGCCGTCCATGCCCATCAGAATCGCACTCGTCGCCCATGATGCAAAGAAGGACGCTCTAGTCGACTGGGTCGTTCGCAATGCGTCGCGCCTTTCGGACATGGAGATTGTAGCGACAGGCACGACAGGAGGCCGGATAAGCGCTGCGCTTCCCGAACTCCACGTGAAAGCTCTGAAAAGCGGACCGTTGGGTGGCGATCAGCAGATTGGCGCCTTGATCGCCGAGGATCAGCTTGACGCTTTGATCTTCTTCGTAGACCCGCTTTCACCGATGCCACATGACGTGGATGTAAAGGCGCTGACGCGATTGGCTATTGTCTATGATTTGCCTCTGGCGTGCAGCATCTCCACAGCCAACGCCGTTCTCGACCATATTTCGGGGAAAAATACATGATAATAGCCGAAGCAGAACAGCATCAGCATCAAATCGATCTGGCAATGATCGAGAATGCTGCACAACGCATTAATGGCCGGGCAGTGAAAACGCCGTTGCTGGAAGCGCCGCTGTTCAATGAATTCTTGGGACTGCGTGTTTTGTTCAAGCCCGAGTGTCTGCAGAAAACCGGGTCATTCAAGTTTCGCGGCGCATACACGAAACTCTCCAGGCTGGCCGAAGCGGAACCCGGCAAACCCGTCGTAGCCTTTTCATCCGGCAACCATGCTCAAGGCGTCGCTCACGCAGCGCAACTACTCGGCCTCTCCTGCACAATCGTTATGCCGGACGATGCACCGGTGATAAAGTTGGAAAATACGCGCTCATACGGAGCAAACGTCGTCACCTACGACCGATATACCGAAGATCGTGAAGCCATCGCCGCCGCTATCGCCGCTGAAACAAACGCCGAAATCGTCAGGCCGTTTGATGATCTCGACATCATGTCCGGGCAGGGGACGACGGGCCTGGAAATTGCAAAAGACGCGATCGAGGCCGGAACCCGGGTGGATCACGTCTTTTGTCCGGCCGGCGGAGGCGGACTGCTTTCCGGGATCGCCCTCGCGGTTAAATCCTACATGCCTGACACGTCGATATGGTTTGCAGAACCTGCGGGTTTCGACGATGTCATCCGTTCGCTTGCAACAGGAACCAGACAGGATGCAGATTTTCAGACCAGGACAATCTGCGACGCGTTGTTGACCAAGTCCGTAGGCGTGCGACCATTCAAAGTCATCCAGGAATACGTAAGCGGCGGATTCGCCATTTCCGATGACGAGGCGTTGTCGGCCATGTTTCTCGCGTTCCAGTATCTGAAGGTCGTCGTCGAACCCGGAGGGGCGGCTGCATTCGCAGCCCTTCTACAGCAACGCGAGCGATTTGCCGACAGTACTGTCGCGGTGGTTCTTTCAGGCGGCAATGTTGATCCGGCGGTTTTCTCAGAGTGCCTTGCAAAAAGGGGTGATGTACAACGGCGTTGATTGAGCTTTGTTTTTCAGCTGTTTCTCGCGATGGGTCCCAATTAGATAATCCTCACTTATGACCGCGCCAGCCTGTTTCTTTTGGTCTGCAGTCGCTCTATGTTCCGCGGAATCCTGAACACGCGAGAACCCATGGATATCAATGAGCGAAGAGGCTGAAGACACTGGAGCCGAAAACACGGCTGCAGAAGCTACTGATATCTACGACGATGACGGTGTTATCCGCAGCGAGTATCTCGCTCGCGTAGGCGCTGCTATCGCCGACCGCGACATCCTGTTTTTGAAGGAGGAGGTCGCCAGCCTTCATGAATCAGAGCTCGGTGATGTGCTGGAGTCCCTTCAGTCCGAGCAGCGCAAGGCTCTTGTCGGACTGCTGGGAGAGGATTTCGACTTTACGGCGCTGACCGAGGTGGACGAGTCCGTGCGCCGCGAGATCGTCGGCGACCTGCCGATCGAGCAAATGGTCGAAGGTCTGGGCGAACTCGATTCCGACGACGCGGTTTACATTCTCGAGGATCTCGACCCAGAGGAGCAGGACGATATCCTGGCGCGTCTTCCGTTTACGGAACGGGTTCGCCTGCGTCGCTCGCTGGACTATCCGGAAGAGACCGCCGGACGACGGATGCAGACCGAATTCGTCGCCGTGCCGCCATTCTGGAGCGTCGGACAAACCATCGATTATTTGCGTGAAGATGAAAATCTTCCCTTTTCATTTGCCCAGGTTTTCGTCGTCGATCCCACGTTTCGACTGCTTGGCGCAATTGATCTGGACAGTATCCTTCGCAGCAGGCGGGACGTGCGCGTCGAAGACATCATGCACGAGACCAGCAGATCCATTCCGGCTCTGATGGACCAGGAAGACGCCGCCCAGTTAATGAGCCAATACGACCTCTTGTCGGCGGCCGTCGTTGATGAAAACAACAGGCTGGTAGGCGTTCTGACTATCGACGATGTCCTCGATGTGATCCAGGAAGAGGCGGAGGAGGACATCAAGTTTCTTGGTGGCGTTGGCGACGAGGAACTGTCGGACAATGTCGTCTCCACCGTGCGCTCGCGCTTTCCCTGGCTGCTCGTCAATCTGGCGACCGCAATACTTGCCTCGCTGATCATTGGAATTTTCGATGCGACAATCCAGCAGATGGTGGCGCTCGCTGTCCTGATGCCGATCGTCGCCTCCATGGGAGGCAATGCGGGAACGCAGACGCTTACAGTGACCGTGCGCGCGCTGGCGACACGTGATTTGGATATTTACAACGCCGCCCGCATCATCCGGCGCGAAACATGGATAGGACTGATCAACGGCCTTTTGTTCGCCGTTCTGGTCGCGATCATGGCATTTGTCTGGTTCGGCAGCGCGCAGCTTGGCTTGGTTATTGCTATCGCAATGGTGATCAACATGGTTTCGGCGGCGCTCGCCGGAATTCTGTTGCCACTGTTGCTCGACAAGATCGGGGTCGATCCCGCGCTTGCGTCGGCGGTCTTCGTGACGACCGTGACTGATATTGTCGGCTTTTTCTCGTTTCTTGGCCTGGCGGGATGGTGGTTCGGTCTGCTGTAGAAGACTTGGCTCGACGAAGACTGCGCATGGACAGCCAGAAAATTGACTTTTACGTAAAAGTCATTCACTGTCCTCTCAACATCATGAGAGCCAATGCATAAATACTATACCATCACCGAGCTGACGCGCGAGTTCGGCGTATCGACCCGCACCCTGAGATTCTATGAGGATGAGGGATTGATCCACCCGGAACGGCGAGGGCGCACCAGATTATTCAAGGCGTCCGACCGTCACCTCATCGGGGAAATCCTGAGGGGCAGAAGGCTCGGCTTCACGATAGCGGAAATCCGTGAAATTATTGACATATACAAGGGGCCGCCAGGTGAAATAGGCCAGCTTGAGTTGATGATGCAGCGCGTGGCGGAAAAGCGCGATCAGCTCAATCAGAAACGCAAGGACATCGAGGAAACACTTTCAGAACTCGACAATGTCGACGAGGCGTGTCTGGCGCGTCTCGCCGAACTGCGCGTTGGTTCCTGACCAAATTCATACAGATTGGAGTTCGCTGCTATTCGCGGGATTCCGCAGTGCAACTCGAAACCACAGAAGTCACGGTGTCATTGCCGTGGTAGACCAGCCTGTCATATAGTAGATCTTCCAAAAGCCCTGCTTCGTGGAACTTGTCTCCGGTGCACTGACAATAGCGCTGACAGAATGCAACCGAATCATTTTGTGCGCAGTTCGGATTGCACAGGTCGCGATAAACCGGCCTCAGGTCAGCCGGGGAAAAAAGACTGAAGACAAGGACGATCGAGTACAGTAGCGGCTGGTGTATCAGATAGAACGCCAGGCTATGCCTTCCCAAAAATGACAATCCTCGACCAACAGGATCATTAGCAGGATAGAGCGCGCCTAGTCTTGCCAGACCATCAGTTTTTTTGAGAACTTTTCCGACCGCGATTCCGATCAATACCGGCCCAAACCAGGGAAAGAACGGCACATAGTCGTTTGAACGAATTGTGTAGGTCGATAGCCCGATCCAGTTGAGTAGGGGGGGATCGAACAGCGCCGTATGCAAGTAGGGCGACAGGAAAATGATCAGAAATCCCGCCAATGCAATCAAAACAGGCGGAAGCCTGAGGAAGCCCAGACCGAGCAGGCTGGATAAGGCGATGCAGTGAAGAATTCCGAAAAAAACATATCGCTGCGGCATCATCAGGTAGGTGACGATAGTAATGGCGAGCGACGCCAGCACAATCATTGCCAGCCTGCTGAAAAATGGTGTCCATTTAATCCGGTCGCCGTGAGCGAGCACCAGACTGATCCCGACCAGAAACAGAAAGCTTCCGGCGATGCATCGGGCGAATATCTTCCAGCCGCCTGCGGCGGTCAGTCCCGCCGGCACATAGTGAAAGTACTCCAGGTCCCAGGTGAAGTGATAGATCGCCATCGCCACCAAAGCGACGCCGCGGGCCACATCGAACACCCGAATTCGTCCGCGGGTCGGTCGGGCGTGCGATCTGCCGAGTCGGGAAATGTAAGCGCCGAAGAATTTCATGGGAAGGATCTGACCTAGACCTGACGCGTTCAGAATAGTTTAGAGCAACGCCATTGCCAACGGCGCATCAAACAGCATTGGCGTTCGTCGTATGACACAAAGCGCCGACTCAGTGTCATTCCGAGTACACAATCACATAATCCAGGAGTTTTTCGCCGAGGCTTTTACGCAGTATTCACACTTTTTTAACAAAATCCCTGCGGTCGTTTGCCAAACTAAGAGATTGAAAATACGTGCCTCTTTTCGTCAAAATATAATCGTTTAAAAAAGTCTGACACAAAATCGCCATTTTGCAGTTGCGAAAGCGCATCGCATCTAATATGTCACTGCTCTGCCGCGACTGATTGTTAATGGCGCGGCCTACAACAGGGCACTTTTCGGAGCCAAAATGGAAGATACCGTTCAGAAATCCTGCTGGGGAGTTACAGCCCGCGCGGTTTTCGGTTTCGCCATCCTGATATTTCTCATCTATCTGTTCGGTGGCGTCTGAACCAATCAAGTTCATGATCTGTTTCAAAGAGCGGCGTGAGGTGTTCCTCACGCCGTTTCTTTTTGTTTGAATGTCGCCCTCGTGCCACGGCGTGTCGACAATCCCGGAAGACACGCGGGCGTAAAAATATATGATATCGAAAAGACGCCTCTAGCATTCCTGGAAACTGCAATGTTCCTTTCGGTATTCGATGTCTTCAAAATCGGGGTAGGCCCTTCGAGTTCACACACGATGGGTCCCATGACTGCCGCTAACCGGTTTCTGGATGAAATACGCACCGGAGACTGGCCGCGGCCCTATGGCAGCGAGATCGCCTCTCTGAAAGTAAGCCTGCACGGTTCTCTCGCTTATACCGGGATCGGGCATGGCTCGGGGCGCGCTGTTGTACTGGGTCTCTGCGGTGAAAAGCCGGACAGCGTTGATCCAGATGCGATGGATGCTATCATTGAGGCGGTTGAAAACAACGGCGTCATTGAACCGCCGGGACACCCGGCCTATCGCTTCAACCCTGCGTTTGATCTGGTTTTCGACCGCAAGAACCCGCTTCCAGGGCATGCGAACGGGATGACGTTTACAGCCTTCGACAATGATGATCGTCAGTTGTTGCGGAGGATCTATTATTCGATCGGCGGTGGTTTCGTCGTTACGGATCTTGAACTGGACGCCTTGAAAAGCGAAACGGAATATCAAGCGTCTGAAGAGGTTCCTTATCCCTTCAGCAGCGCTTCCGAGATGTTGGAAATGGCGCAGGCGTCCGGGTTGTCCATTGCTGAAATGAAGCAGTCGAACGAAGTGACGCGACAGACCGTGGATGAACTGTATTCGGGACTGGATCGAATCTGGTCGGCGATGGGAGGCAGTATCGAGAGAGGCCTGCGGCAGACCGGCGAATTGCCGGGCGGTCTCAGAATAAAACGGCGCGCGCGCTCCATTCACGAGAAACTGGACAGCGAGTGGAAACGCAATCAGCCAAACCCGTTGCTCGCCAATGACTGGCTAAGTGTCTATGCGATGGCGGTGAATGAAGAGAATGCCTCCGGCGGACGGGTTGTAACGGCGCCGACAAATGGCGCCGCCGGCGTGATCCCGGCGACGATCAAATACTATACACGGTTTCAGAGTGGGGCCGACCAAAAGGGAATTCGGGAATTCCTGCTGACTGCCGCGGCCATCGGCGGACTGATCAAACACAATGCATCGATATCCGGAGCAGAAGTCGGCTGCCAGGGTGAGGTGGGATCGGCTTCAGCCATGGCCGCAGCCGGACTTGCGGCGGTAATGGGCGGAACGCCGCAACAGGTCGAGAACGCCGCTGAAATAGCCCTTGAACATCATCTGGGCATGACCTGCGATCCAGTCGCCGGTCTCGTCCAGGTTCCCTGTATCGAGAGAAACGCAATGGGCGCGGTGAAAGCCGTCACAGCCGCTTCACTGGCTCTCAAGGGAGATGGGCGGCATTTCGTACCGCTCGACGCTTGCGTGGAAACAATGCGTCAGACCGGCATTGATATGAATGAACGCTACAAGGAAACCAGTGAGGGCGGCCTGGCGGTGAACGTGGTCGAGTGCTGAGAACAGCGGTTGTGGACAGCTCGCGTACCGACTTGACCAGCGAGCTGCGAGGGTTACTTGCTGGGGAATGGGACTTAATCTCGTAAAACTTTGCGTCGGTGTAGATTCGGTCGAAGATCTCGAATCGTGGATTCGCTTCAGATTGAAAGAGAAGGAGCGGGCGGGCGAGGAAGTCATCCAGTTTCATACGACACGGATGATTCCGAAACGCGCTGACGAACTGGTCGACGGCGGATCTCTCTATTGGGTGATCAAGGGCAATGTACAGGTTCGACAAGTGATCAAAGAAATCCGGCCATTTACGGACTCATCCGGAATTTCACGCTGTCGAATCGTATTGGATCCGACACTTGTCCATACGAATTGGCAGCCACGAAGAGCTTTCCAGGGCTGGCGCTATCTTAAAAGCGAAGACGCTCCACAGGACCTTAAGAACCCAGACGAAGGATTGACCGCTCTGCCGCCTGAGCTGCGTCGAGAATTGGCGGAACTTGGTCTGCTGTAGCAGAAGTTTCTTGTAGTGCTTTCGTGAAGCCACATAATAACGCATTCGCACTTCTGTTCGCATGCACTACATCACTGAGTGCTATTACAGTTGCAGAATTGATCCGTGGAGTACTTGATGGGCGGCAAGGACGTAGACAGGAGGCACCCCTCCGGAAACCTTAGTCGAAATGACGACGTCTCTTCCACACAGGAAGTGTCGGCGTTCCTGAAAGCTGCGCGCAATATCGCGCCGGCAACCGGCAAAGCAGGAAAACTTGTTTTTGCCCTCGATGCAACGATGAGCAGGCAGCCTACCTGGGATGCGGCCTGCAGACTGCAAGGCGAGATGTTCAACGCCGTTGGACGAGCGGGTGGTCTTAAGGTGCAACTTGTTTATTTTCGCGGGTTCGGCGAATGCCGGTCTTCGCGCTGGGTGTCCGATACGGATCAATTGCGAGATCTGATGACTCGAATCGACTGTCGCGGCGGCCACACGCAGATAGCAAAGGTTCTCCGTCACACGAGGGACGAAGCGGTCAGGGAGCCGGTTAGCGCGCTCGTCTATATCGGTGACGCCATGGAAGAGGGGATCGACCGGCTTTGCGAGTTGGCGGGAGAACTTGGAATACGCAAGGCGCCCTGTTTCATGTTTCAGGAAGGACGGGATCCTGTCGCGCAGACGGCTTTTAAGGAAATCGCGCGACTGAGCAAGGGCGCCTACTTTCAGTTTGACGAGAACGCAGCGAACACATTGCAAAATTTACTGAAAGCCGTCGCTTTATATGCTTCCGGAGGCGTGAAGGCGCTGCAAACAAGCCGCATTTCAGAATCAAGACTTTTACTGGAACAGCTTTCCGGCAAACGCGACTGAACGTCCATGACGATATTTATCTATCTTGCATTGTTTGCATTGCTTATGGGCGGCATAGGCATGGCGTTGTTGCGTCTTGATGCGCGTCAGATTGCCGCTACGCTGCGCATGTCTGCGCCAATCGCGCTTGGCGTATTTGGTCTGATTTTGACAATTACCGGTAGAGGGGCTTTTGGATTTGGCCTCATGTCACTGGCTCTTGCAATGTTTACCCGCGCCAGAATGCGCGCGCGTACGACACCCGGAACCCATGGAAATCGAAAATCACGGGTTCGAACCGCAGCGCTGGAAATGGAACTGGACCTTGATACCGGGGACATGAACGGCCTGGTCCTTGCCGGCCGTTATGAAGGGCAAATGCTGGAAGGCATGAAGAAGGAAGATCTGTTTATCTTGCTTCGTGAACTGGAACCCGATCCGGAATCCGTTCAGGTCCTAGAGGCGTATCTTGACCGCAGAGAACCCGCCTGGCGTGACGACCTTGACGCGGACATGGACGAAGGGTTGCGAACTGCGCCAGCTTCGGGCTCCATGACTGAGGAGGAAGCGTACGAGATCCTTGGTCTTTCGGTTGGAGCGACGGAGTCTGAAATCCGCGAGGCGCATCGCAGCTTGATGAAACGCGTTCACCCCGATGCCGGAGGTTCTGTTTTTCTCGCGGCCCGCATCAACGAGGCCAAGGATATTCTGTTGAGTCGACATAAGTAAAATCCCCACTACGCGAATACTATTTCAGAGGATGTGAACTGACGGTTAAGGCGCCTTTGATTTGCGGCTAATTTACTGTTGTGTAGCCCAGCAACCGTAACCTTTTTTCTTCAGCTGATTACAAGCGCTCCACGCTTCGGATTTGCCGTCAAATCCTGCAAAGCGGGCTCTGTGCAACTGCTCTCCATTTTGATTGGTGACGACAGTGAAGGGCCGTGCATTTGAAATGAGGCCGCCGGTTTTGGACTTTGCCTCCTGAAGCATTGATTCGGCTTCTGCGCGATTCGGCGTGGCGCCAATCTGCACAACCCAACCGGACGGCGCAGCTGTGCTGGACGTTACGATCTCATCCACATCGCCTTCGCCAATCGCCGCCTCCGGCTGCACTTCCGCAACGACAACCGAAGTTTCCGGGCGGCTCACAGGAATGACAGCAGCGCGTTGCTGGTTTAGCTGATCGATCAGGGCAGCCTTGCCGATGACCGGTTTTGCTACCGGTATCGGAAATTCGCTGACTTTCGGCTGGTTGGAATAGGCGAGCGCTACACGCAGTTCGGAAAAGTCGCGGGTTTTGGGCACCGGTCCGATTTCGGGAAGCGCGATATAGTATGGCGATGTCGTTTTCGCCACCAGGTTGCCTGGACCCCGCTTCGAGGCCTTGTTCAGATACTGACCGATGAGCTTCTGCATTTGGGCGTTGCGACTGGCTCCGGTCTTTCCGCCCATCACGACGGCGACAATCTGCCTGCCATTTGTATCTACGGAGCTCACCAGATTGAAACCCGATGCGCGAGTATAACCGGTTTTAATGCCATCGACGCCTTTGACAGCGCCTAGCAGCCTGTTGTGATTCCCATAGGTTGCTTTGCCGAAGCGGAAACTGCGGGTCGAAAAATATTTGTATTCCTTTGGAAAATGCTCCCGAAGAGCAATGCCAAGTCGCGCCATGTCGCGCGCGGTTGTCTTCTGGGCTGTATTAGGAAGGCCATGGGCATTTCTAAAGGTGGTCTTCGTCATGCCGAGCGAATGTGCCTTTTGCGTCATCTGCCGGGCGAATTCGGCCTCCGAGCCACCAAGATGCTCGGCGACGGCCGTAGATACGTCATTGGCGGATTTTGTAACAAGAGCGTAGATCGCCTGCTCGGCCGTTATTGTGCTGCCCGCAGAAAGTCCAAGCTTGGATGGCGGTTCGGCTGCAGCCTTTGAAGATACGTGAATACGCGTGCCTTTTGTCATCCGCCCCTGTTCGATGGCCTCAAACATCAGGTAAAGCGTCATCATCTTTGTAAGCGAAGCAGGATAACGATAGCTGTCAGCGCTCGAAGAATAGAGTGTCTTGCCGGTTTTGGCGTCGACAACGATGCCGGCGTACTTTGGATTGGCCGCAGCCTGT
>Ga0207848_100550_pt1 | contig 12175 bp, 9 predicted proteins | sample TtaePargueraPR_10_FD_187737 | JGI IMG/M metagenome (GOLD analysis project Ga0207848, IMG submission 187737) | Aerobic enrichment media microbial communities from Bioluminiscent Bay, La Parguera, Puerto Rico - Tt and M2 (3) (SPAdes) | ecosystem: Environmental > Aquatic > Marine > Unclassified ... | reverse complement strand
CATTGCCGCTCATCTACCTGCTGATGCGCGTCGAACGGCAGCCGCAATCCACGGACGGCCCGGAGCTCAACGCCGCCTCCCGCGACTGGACGCGCGCTGAAGTCATGCGCGATCCGACTTTCTGGATCCTGCTGCTTGGCGTGCTGGCGCCGGGTTTCATCGGCACCACCATATTTTTCCATCAGGTCTATCTGGTGGAATTGCGCGGCTGGACGCTTGAGCTTTTCGCCGGTTCGTTTCTGGCGATGTCGATCATGACCGTGATCTTCGCGCTCATAGGCGGCGCATTGGTCGACCGGTTCTCCGCCGTTGCGCTGCTCCCGTCGTTTCTCGTGCCGCTCGGGCTATCCTGCATCGTGCTCAGCCTCGTCGAACAGTCGTGGGGCGTGTTCGCCTTCATGGGCTTTCTCGGAATTTCATACGGCCTGTCGTCGACGTTGTTCGGCGCGCTGTGGCCGGAGATCTACGGCAGCCGCTATCTGGGCTCCATACGCTCCATCGTGGTGGCGCTGCTGGTTTTTGCGACGGCAATGGGGCCGGGCGTCACCGGGTTTCTGATCGACGCCGAAATCAGTTATCCGCTTCAAATCGCGATCATGGGACTGTATAGCTTCGCCATGTGCTTCGTGATGCTGTTCGTCAGCCGCAAGATCATCCGCAGAAAATCCGGCGTCATCGCCGAAGCGGCCGCTTAGGCCGTTCCAAACCCAAAAGACCTCCGCAATGACTGAATCAGACAAGCCCGTCGTCGTTCGCTTCGCCCCTTCGCCGACAGGCAATATTCACATCGGCAACGCCCGCACGGCGCTTTTCAACTGGCTTTACGCCAAAAAGGCAGGCGGTGATTTCATCCTGCGTTTCGACGATACGGACAGGCAGCGCTCAACCGTTGAATTCGCCGAAGGCATCGAGCGAGATCTGCGCTGGCTCGGCGTTGCGCCCGATCGCATGGAGTGGCAGTCGCGGCGTTTTGCGGCCTATGACGCGGCCGCGCAAAAGCTGAAAGACGCCGGTCTTCTTTATCCCTGCTACGAGACCGGAGAGGAACTCGAGCGCAAGCGCAAGCTGAGGCTCGCCCGTCGTCTTCCGCCGGTCTACGGCCGGGACGCGTTGAAGCTGAGCGCCGAAGACAAGGCCAGGTTCGAGGCGGAAGGCAGGCAGCCGCATTGGCGGTTCATGTTGCCGAATTTCGAGAGCGATCCATTCGAAACGCGTCGAACGGAAGTCCACTGGGACGACGTCGTTCGCGGCCCGCAGACGGTTGACCTCGCCTCGATGTCGGATCCCGTCCTCGTGCGCGGAGACGGCACGTATCTCTACACCCTGCCTTCGGTCGTCGACGACATTGAGATGGGCGTCTCCCATATTATCCGGGGCGACGATCACGTCACGAACACCGGAGCGCAAATTGCGCTGTTTCAGGCGCTTGACGCCGAGGCCCCGGCGTTCGGTCATCACAATCTGCTGACGGCGGCCAGCGGCGAAGGCCTGTCCAAGCGCAGCAATGCGCTATCCATCGCTTCGCTGCGGGAAACCGGCATAGAGCCGATGGCGGTCAACAGCCTCGCAGTTTTGATAGGTACGTCCCACAGCGTAGAGGCCGTGCCTTCCATGGAAGCGCTACAGCACATTTTCACGCCGGACATGGCGTCAAAATCCGCCGCGAAATTCGATCCTTCGGAACTTGGCGCGCTCAACAGGGCGCTCATCCATGAGACACCCTATGACAAGATCGCAGCCAGGCTCACCGACATGGGCGTGGACGAGGACCGGGCGGAAGCCTTCTGGCTTGCCGTGCGCGGCAATCTTGACGTCGTCCAGGACGCTCGCCAGTGGTGGGACGTCGTGCGGAATGGTCCGGCTGGCGACGCGGTCCTCGAAGACGAGGACATTGCCTATGTGCGGGAAGCCTTTGCGCTTCTGCCGCCCGAACCGTGGGGCGCGGACACCTGGTCTGCCTGGACCTCATCCGTGAAGCAGGCCAGTGGGCGCAAGGGCAGAGCGTTGTTCATGCCGTTGCGGATCGCCCTTACGGGGAGCCGCTCTGGTCCGGAGCTTGCCGATCTGTTGCCTCTGATTGGTCGGGAAGGAACATTGGCCCGACGACCCTGACTTTGCGGTCCGGGTCCATTTCCTCGAATTGGTTCTCGTCATCTGCGGATCGGGGGGCCAGCTTCATCTGATTTTCAGGCGACGCGCTTTCGTCCGGCGACACGTTTGCGGAGGCGCTCCTTGTTCCTTCCGAAGGCGGTTGAGGTTTGGTTTCCGGAATGGGAATTTCGTTCGGAAGAATGATCGATGACTGCTTCTTCAGCGCGGTCGATCTATTGGCGGTGACCGGGGCTTTGTCGCAACTGCAGGACGACGTCAGGCCGTTGCGATAGGCGAAGGCGTTGGGAAGGCTGACATAGGGCGATCCGTCATCCGCGGACACCATGTCCTCGCTCCTCTCTTCCGGAACCGAATGGATATAGAGGCTGACATCAGCGCCCGGACACTGCCTGGCGCACTGTTCGGCGTCGCGACCAAATTCAGCCGGCGACGAGGAAAAGGAAATGGGGAAATAATAGCCGTCGCAGGCGCGGACGCACATGGTCCTGTATCGGCGAGACGGGTCGTCCAGCGCGCGCTCGCGGGCCTGATCCCGGAGGCGCACGGATTCGCGAATCACGACCTGCGGCTTCGCCACCGGGCAACCGTTGGCGCGCAACGCCGCGACAATTCTGCTCCGGCCTGTCTCCCGCCCTTCAGCTGCCAGCGCATCGCGCCTCTGCGTCAGGAGAGCAACTTCCTCCTCCAGCTGAGCGATACGCACGCGCATCCGGTCGCAGACAGAATTGTCGCTGGAGCCGTATACGGTGATGCTTCCGCTGGTGCATTGGCCGTCGGCGACCGCAGCGCGCGCCCGGTCAAGGACAAGCTGCTGCTCCCGAAGGGTCTCCTCGAAACGCCTGAGGTAGGGGGACTGCACATTTTGCGAGGGGTATTGGTCAAGCTGGCTCTGCAGGCGCAGGCAGACATCCGAATTCTGGGCCCGTGTCTCAGAGCCGACGTTGACTGCCGTTGCCGCCGCCAACGCCGCTATTGCTGCAACCCGCTTGAAAAGTCCATGTTTCATCGGCCAAGTCGTTGAAGGTCAATCCGTTTCGTTCGCACATCGTGCAACGACAATACGTTTTTAATCTGACCTGGACATGAACGAACCGGTCGAAGCGGATCGTCTATGCCGGCATCGAGGCCTCGACGACCGCAAGCGTCGCCATGTTGACGACGCCGCGCGACGTCACGGAAGGCGACAGGATATGGGCGGGTTTGGCGCTGCCGAGCAGGATCGGGCCGACATGCAGCGCGTCCATCATCGTCTTCAAAAGACCGGTTGCTATATTGGCCGCGTCCAGATTGGGAAAGACGAGAAGATTGGCTTCGCCCGTCAGGATGCTGTCCGGCATGACCCGCCGTCGCAGGTCCTCGGAAATCGCGGAATCGCCATGCATTTCGCCGTCAACCTCCAGATCCGGGGCCATTGCGCGGATCAGTTCCAGCGCCTTGCGCATTTTCAGCGAGGACGCGGTGTCGCGGGTCCCGAAGTTTGAATGCGACACCAGCGCGGCGCGCGGCGTGATGCCGAAGCGACGGATTTCGTGGGCCGCCATCAATGTGGTTTCCGCAATCTGTTCCGCCGGCGGATCGAAGGTGACGTAGGTGTCGGTCAGAAAGGTCGCGCCGCGTTGCGAAATAAGCAGGCTGAGCGCGGAGAACTCCTGAACGCCCTCCCGCTTGCGCAAAACGTCTTCGACCACGGTAAGGTGGTTGGCGTATCCGCCTTCAATGCCGCAAATCATGGCGTCGGCTTCGCCGCGGCGCACGGCGAGGGCGGCGATGACTGTCGTGTTGGAGCGCACGGCGGTGCGCGCAGCCTCCGGATTGACGCCCTTGCGTCCGACCAGTGAAAAATAGAGATCCACATAGTCGCGATAGCGCGGATCATCGTTGGGGTTGGTGATGCTGAAGTCTCGCTCCGGCCTTATCTTGAGGCCGAAGCGCTTCAGCCGCGTTTCTATGATTGCCGGCCGGCCGATCAGGATCGGCTCGGCGATCTTTTCCTCGATCAGCACCTGGGCCGCGCGCAAAACCCTCTCATCCTCGCCTTCTGCAAAGATAACCCGCTTGTTGGTCGCCGCCTTGGCTGCGGTGAAGAGCGGTTTCATGACGATGCCTGAGCGGAAGACGAAGCGATTGAGCTGGTCGTTATAAGCGTCCCAGTCGGTAATCGGGCGGGTCGCTACGCCTGTCTGGCAGGCGGCTTCGGCGACCGCGGGCGCGATGCGCAGGATAAGGCGGGGATCAAAGGGCGAGGGGATGAGATAATCCGGTCCAAAGATCGGCGTTTCGCCCGAATAGGCCTTGGCCGCCACGTCTGACGGCTCTTCGCGCGCCAGCCCGGCGATCGCCTGGACCGCAGCCATCTTCATTTCCTCGTTGATCGTCGTTGCGCCGCAATCCAGCGCGCCGCGGAAGATGAAAGGGAAGCAAAGGACGTTGTTGACCTGGTTCGGGAAATCCGAGCGGCCGGTGCATATCATCGCGTCCGACCGCGCATTGCGCGCGTCTTCCGGCATGATTTCCGGCACCGGGTTCGCCAGGGCCATGATGAGCGGATGCTCCGCCATGGTCTTCAGCATCTCGGGCTTGAGCACATTGGCGGCGGACAGGCCGATGAAAATATCGGCCTCCTTGATGTTGTCGGCCAGTGAATGCGCATCGGACGCCTGCGCGTAGGCGCCCTTCCAGCGATCCATGTTCTTCGTCCGGCCTTCAAAGACCAGGCCGTCGATATCATGCGCCCAGATATTTTCCTTCCTCGCTCCGAGAAAGACCAGGAGGTTAAGGCAGGCGACCGCCGCAGCGCCTGCGCCGCTGGTGACGATTTTCACGTCCTGCAGTTTCTTGCCCGACAGTTCCAGCCCATTGATAATCGCCGCCGCGACAATGATTGCGGTGCCATGCTGGTCGTCATGGAACACCGGAATGTTCATGCGCTCGCGCAGTTGATGTTCGACCTCGAAACATTCAGGCGCTTTGATGTCTTCCAGGTTGATGCCGCCGAACGTCGGCTCGAGCGCGGAGACGACGGAGACCATCCGGTCGACGTCCTTGGCGTCGATTTCGATGTCGAATACGTCGATGCCGGCGAATTTCTTGAACAGGACGGCCTTGCCCTCCATCACCGGCTTGGAGGCCAGCGGGCCGATCGGGCCGAGCCCGAGAACCGCGGTTCCGTTGGAGACGACGGCCACCAGATTGGCGCGCGACGTATAGTCTGCGGCCGTGGCCGGGTCGTCCCGGATTTCCAGGCATGGAGCGGCGACGCCGGGCGAATAGGCAAGCGCGAGGTCGCGCTGGTTGCCGAGCGGCTTGGTGGCCTGGATTTCCAGCTTTCCGGGCCTCGGATATTTGTGGAAAAACAGCGCGCTCTGGTCGAGTTCCGACAGAGCGGGTTTGCTGGCCTTGCTCATGTGATTGTCCACCCCTTCAGCCTTTCGGCAGATTGCTCCAGCCCAATTGGCGCGTCAACCGTCAGAAAGACTTCGGTACGAGACCGCCGTCGACGAGCAGGTTCTGCCCGGTAATATAGCCCGCCTGGCGGGAGCAGAGGAAGGCGCAGGCGCTTCCGAATTCCTCCGCGGTGCCCGCGCGTCCAGCCGGAACAAGGCGCAACACGCTCTTTTCGGCCTCTTCATAGCTGACGCCGCTCTTCTGCGCCGTCGCCTTGATGTTGTTCGTCAGGCGGTCGGTGTCCATCTTGCCGGGAAGCACGGTGTTGATCGTGACGTTCCGGTTCGCGACGGTGCGGGCGACGCCGCCCAGGAAGGATGTCAGGCCGGCGCGCGCTCCCGACGACAGGTCCAGTCCCGGGATCGGCATATAGACGGAGGATGATGTGATGTTGACGATGCGGCCGAAACCGCGTTCGCACATACCGTCGATTACCGCCTGGATCAGTTCGATGGGCGTGACCATGTTCTGCGTCACGCCCTTGAGGATCGCCTCGCGGTCAAGCTCCCGGAAATCCTTCAGGGGAGGGCCGCCATTGTTGTTGATGAGAATATCCGGTTCCGGGCAGGCCGCGAGCAGAGCGTCCTGTCCTTCCTTCGTCGACACGTCTGCGGCGACTTCCGTGACTTGAGCTCCGGTGGTCTTGCGAATTTCCTCGGCTGTCGCGGCGAGCGTCGACGCATCCCGTCCGTTGACAACGATGTCGCAGCCGGCTTCTGCAAGCGCGATCGCGCAGCCCTTGCCGAGACCCTTGCTGGATGCGCAGATGATGGCCTTCTTGCCGGCTATACCGAGATCCATTGCGATTTCCTTCCCGATTACTATGACTTTTTGTCGGATGCAGCTTCGAATTTGTCCTTATCGAAGCCTTGTCATCTGATTGTGACAAGACTCTGGTTAGCCAACCATCAACGGACATGCAATGGTGGCGCAGATGACGAAAGCTCCAAAGGCTCGGCAATTCAGGACCCTGTTCCTCTCCGACATTCATCTGGGTTCTCGCGCCGCCAAGGCGGACTGGCTGATCGATTTCCTTCGCTATCATCATGCTGACACGATCATTCTGGTCGGCGACATCGTCGATGGATGGCGCCTCAAACGCAACTGGTACTGGCCCCAGGACTGCAACAATGTGGTCCAGAAACTGTTGCGTCAGGCCCGCAAGGGCACGCGGATCATCTATATTCCCGGCAATCACGACGAATTTCTGAGAGATTTTCCCGGAACCCATTTTGGCGGGATCGAGGTGGAGTTGACGACCATCCATGAAGCCGCTGACGGGCGTCGTTATCTCGTCATGCATGGCGACGAGTTTGACGTCGTGGTGCGCCATGCGCGCATGCTCGCCCATCTTGGCGACTGGGCCTACGACCTGGCGATTTTCATCAATCGGCTCGTGAATTACGGCAGGCGCCGGCTCGGACTGCCCTATTGGTCCTTCTCAGCCTGGGCGAAGCTGCAGGTCAAGCAGGCTGTCAATTTTATCGGCGAATTCCAGCGCGTTGTCGTCGAGGAAGCCAGAAAACATGACGTAGACGGGGTCATTTGCGGTCACATCCACCACGCCGTCATCGAGGATATGGATGGAATACGCTACATCAACACCGGCGACTGGGTGGAAAGCTGCACGGCGGTTGCGGAAGACTTCGACGGCGAAATGCATCTTATCGAGTGGCGTCGCCCCGTCGCCCTGCCTGCTGATCCGAAGCGCCGCAAGGCGTTGGACGCCAGCGACGCCGGTTCGGAAAAACCCGCCAGGGCTGCGTGATACTTCGGCAACGCCGGCGTCGATAACGTGCCCGATCCGGAATTCCGTTGGATTGTCATAGCGGTATGCGGTGACAGACGGTGATTTACTGGCTATGTAAAATCAATGTCCAGCCAGCAAGCTACAGAGTCGGTTGCCTCCGTCGCCGCAGGTTCGTCCGCAATCGCGGAAAAGGAACGTGTGGCGGCGCAGTTTGAAACCTCCGGTCCCGAAGACGGCAAGGTCGTCGTCAGGCTGTCGGGCGGCTGGAACCTGTTCGGCGTGTCCGGCATCGACGCTGCGATGCGCCAGTTGGGGCGTAATCTTGACGGCGTCGAAGTCACGATAGACTTGTCGGCCATCACGGCGTTCGACACGTCGGGCGCGCTTGTGATCGTGCGCCTGAAGGACCGGCTGGAATCGCGCAGCAAGACTGTTGCCTACAAGGCGATCAGGCAGGATCGGCTTGTGCTTCTCGACGCTGTCGAGAAGGCGATGCACTCGGAATACGACACCGACGATGCGCCGAAGCAAAAAGCCGGATTGGTTGAGAGAATCTTCGCGCCTATCGGCGAGATGGCCTACGAGCTGTATAACGACTTTCTTGCGATGATGTTTATTCTGGGCTCGACGGTGTGGGGCGCTCGCATCCGAAGAAAGAAGTCCTCGGGCATCTCCTCCGCCGCGATCTTCAGCCAGATGGATCATGTCGGCGTTCGCGCCATTCCGATCATCACGCTGATGTCCTTTCTGATCGGCGGCATCATCGCCCAGCAGGGGGCTTTCCAGCTGAGATATTTCGGCGCCGAGATCTTCGTCGTGGATCTGGTCGGAATTTTGCAATTGCGCGAGATCGGCGTGCTTTTGACGGCGATCATGATCGCCGGCCGATCGGGCTCCGCAATCACCGCTGAAATCGGCTCGATGAAGATGCGCGAGGAGGTCGACGCCCTCAAGGTGATGGGCCTCAACCCGGTTAGCGTCCTTGTTTTCCCGCGTCTCGTTGCGCTGACGATCATGTTGCCGCTGCTTACGATCATGGCGAATTTCTCGGCCCTGTTCGGCGCCTTGCTCACCACCTGGATCTATTCCGGCATCCAGCCGGAGACCTTCATCAACCGGTTGCGCGAGGCCATCGATTACACATCCGTCGCCTCCGGAATGATCAAGGCGCCGTTCATGGCGCTCATCATTGGTATTGTGGCGTCGGTGGAAGGCCTCAAGGTCGAGGGCAGCGCGGAATCGCTCGGCCGCCATGTCACGTCGGCTGTCGTCAAGGCCATTTTCGTGGTCATTCTCGTGGACGGCTTGTTCGCTATCTTTTACGGGGCGATTGATTTTTGATGTCCGTGACAGAGACGATAACAGACCCTCAGGATTCGACGCCGGAACGCCATCCGGATTTCGGCAGGGTCATTCTCGAGGCCCGGGGCATCAATGTCGCCTTCGGCTCGCACAAGGTGCTGGAGAACCTCGATCTCGATATCCGGCGCGGCGAGATACTTGGATTTGTCGGCGCTTCGGGCGCCGGCAAGTCGGTGCTGTTGCGCACCATCCTGCAGCTCACATCAAGACAAGGCGGCGCCATACGCATCCTGGGCGTGGACTACGACGCCGCGACGCCCGCCCAGAAAACCCAGCTCGACATGAAGCTTGGCGTGCTGTTCCAGCAAGGCGCCCTGTTTTCTGCGCTCACGGTGCTTGAGAACATCCAGGTGCCGATGCGCGAATATCTGGAACTGCCGCAGAAACTCATGGATGAGCTGGCGCTGCTGAAGATTGAACTCGTCGGCCTGCGGCCGGAGGCGGCCTCGCTCTATCCCTCGGAGCTCTCCGGCGGCATGATCAAGCGCGCGGGCCTCGCAAGAGCGCTGGCGCTCGATCCCGACCTGGTGTTTCTCGACGAGCCGACGTCGGGTCTCGACCCGATAAGCGCGGCCGAGTTCGACGAATTGATCGCGAAACTGCGCGACACTCTCGGCCTGACCGTGTATATGGTGACCCACGATCTCGACAGCCTGTTCTCGGTGTGTGACCGTATTGCGGTCCTCGGCAACCGGAAAATACTTGTCGAAGGCACGATAGAGGACATGCTGGCGTGCGAAGACCCCTGGGTCAGGTCCTATTTCCACGGGAAAAGAGCCCGTTCTATTGTGCCGCAGAACTAGACCTTTAGTGTATCAGCGAGAATCACCCGGAAAGGAATGACGGGAACGCGACTATGGAGACAAAAGCCAACTATACCATCGTCGGTATTGTCATCATCCTCATTATTACCGCCGGTTTTATGGGCGTCTACTGGATGGCCACGGCCAACAACCAGGGCGAGACGGCTCGTCTGGAGATTCGCATTCCGGGCTCCGCGAGCGGCCTTTCGGTCGGGGCGCCGGTTCTGTTCAACGGCATTCGCGTCGGTTCCGTGCGGTCTCTGACGATTGACGGCGTCGATCCCAACTACGTGCTCGCCATGACGGAAGTTCGCGCCACCGCGCCGGTATACGCGTCCACCAAGGCGGTGCTCGGCATCCAGGGGCTGACCGGTTCTGCGCATATCGAGCTCAGCGGCGGCAACACCAGCGACCTCAACATTCTCGAGGAAGCCGTCGAGAAGGGCAGTTACGCGGTTCTGACAGCCGATGAATCGAGCGTCACCAACCTCCTTGCAACCGCAGACGCCATCCTGCAGCGGGTCAACAAGGCCGTCGTCGGCATCGAGGAATTCGTCACGACCGCGAAAGGCCCGCTGACCCAGACCGTCCAGAACGCTGAAAAATTCTCCGAAGCCCTTGCAGCCAATTCCGGCGGCGTCGACAGTTTCCTTAAAAACGTCTCCTCTCTGTCCAAAACTCTCGAGGGCGTTTCCGGCAAGCTTGAAGGGCTGGTCACCCGCGCCGAGGCGATCGTCGGCGCAGTGGAGCCCGCGAAAGTCTCCGAGATCGTTCAGAATGTCGAGACTGTCAGCAAGAACATTTCGGACGCATCCGGTGATTTCAAGCCGATGATCGAGGAGTTCAAGACGGCGGCCACAAACATCGCCGAACTCAGCCAGAACGCCGAATCCGCGGTCTCAAAGGTCGAAGGACTGCTCAATTCGGTTGACACCGAGAAGGTGCAGGAAGTCGTCGACAATATCACCGTCGCCAGCGCCCAGGCCCGCGAAGGCATCGCCAACCTGACCATGGTGTCGGAGACGATCGGTCAGCGAAACCAGGAAATCGGGCAGATCATCGAGAATACGGATCAACTGACCGCGCGCCTGAACGAAGCCGCCCTGCAGGTCCAGACGACGCTCAACAAGCTCAACGGCGTCATTGACGGCGCAGATGGTCAGGGTCTGGTGGCGGAAGCGAAGGATACGTTGAAATCCTTCCAGGACGTCGCCAACAAGATCAACGCGCAGATCGGTCCGATCATGAGCAATGTCGACCGGTTCTCGAATTCCGGTCTCAAGGATATCGAGGCCCTGGTCAACGAGGCGCGCCGTTCGGTCGCCCGGATCGAGAGAGCAGTCGCGCAGATAGGGGAAGATCCGCAGAGTCTGATTTTCGGTGGATCGGGAAGCGTAAAACAATATGATGGGCGGCGTCGTCGTTGACAAAGAAGAGTTAAGGTCCAAGAGTTCGTAAATCCTGCGTGGATGGCAGGGACGAGGGGTATTCGTGAAGAGTTGTAGTCAATCCGGACTGGCCGTAGCTGTCCTGCTGGCTGGCGCTGCATTTTTGAGTGGATGCGGCGGCGGACCATTTGCTCCAAAGCCCGACACCTATGAATTGACGGGCATCCCGACAGTCAAGGGACCGTCCTCGAGAAATCGTCAGATCGTCGTAACCGATCCGGCTGCGCTGAAGTCTCTGGACGGCTCCAATATTGTTGTGCGGACCTCTCCGGAGGCGATCCAGTACCTCGCCCGGTCGCAATGGAATGACAATCTGCCGTCGATCATTCAGGAACAGCTGATCGCGGCTTTCGAGGACAGCGGCCGCCTTGGCGGCGTTGCCAAACCCGGCGACAGCATCGCCGCCGACTATCTCATTTCTCCGACAATCCGCGCCTTCGAAATCGTCGCCAGCGACAACGGGGACACGGCTGTCGTCGAGATTTCCGTACGCATCGTCAATGATCGCAACGGCGTGGTGCGGTCGCAGAAGGTCTTCCAGGCGACTGCGCCCGTCAGGGGATCCGACAATATCGATTTCATCCGCGCGCTCGATGAGGCCAATGGCCAGGTCGTCACCGACATCGTCGCCTGGACGCTGAAGATCGTCTGAACGCGCAATAAGGTTTCATGAACGACAAAGGCCGGCTCGCGAGAGCCGGCCTTTCCATTTTGTGCATTTCTAAATGTCGCCTACTTCAGCCTGCCGCTGGCGTGGGCGAGCATCGTGTAGACCTTGCCCGTATCCGATGTCAGATAGGTCTGGGCCACGGACTTGTCGCGATTGTTGGCGGAGACGTCGGCCAGCAGCTTCTCGAAATCAGAGATGTAGTGGTCCACGGCGCTGCGGAACTCCGGTTCCTGGCCGTATTTCTTCTTGATGTCTTCGAAAGTCTTCTGACCCTTCAGCGTGTACAGGCGGCGGGTAAAGATGTCCCTTTCGCCGGCCTGGTAACGGCGCCACAGCTCCACAGAGGCGTCGTGGTCGATGGCGCGGGCGATATCGACCGACAGCGAGTTCAGGGACTCGACCACCTGGCGCGGGTTGCGGGAACGGCTGCTGTTGGCGGACTGCGCATTGGAGTTGGACGCGCGCTGTTCGCCGCCGTTGTCGCCTTCCTCGCGTGATGCGCCGCGCAGCAGGTCCTTGACCCAGCCTTCACCGAAAGACTTGCGTGAGGCATTGCCGGCGTCGGCCTTCGGCTTGGCGCCGCCGC
>Ga0207848_100548_pt1 | contig 12210 bp, 10 predicted proteins | sample TtaePargueraPR_10_FD_187737 | JGI IMG/M metagenome (GOLD analysis project Ga0207848, IMG submission 187737) | Aerobic enrichment media microbial communities from Bioluminiscent Bay, La Parguera, Puerto Rico - Tt and M2 (3) (SPAdes) | ecosystem: Environmental > Aquatic > Marine > Unclassified ... | reverse complement strand
GCGGGACTATCGCGCCCGCCACGCCTCGACCTTGTTAACGTTCGATGCGGTCGTTGATGCGCTTGATCAAATCGAACAGTCCCGTGCGGATGGAGCGGCAGCTTGAGAAGTTGGCATGAATTGCCGGTGTGACGGAGCGCGCCCTAAGGTAAGTGGGCGCAACTTCAAAGGTCCGTATCGCAAGACGCCCGGACGATTGCTGGGCATGTCCCTAATCAGGCTGTACCAGATTACGCTTTCCAGTTTGATCGGCAATACGTGCCGGCATTTGCCGACGTGCTCTGAGTACGGTTACGAAGCGATTGCAAAACATGGTCTTTGGCCAGGTGGCTGGTTGACATTTTTTCGTGTCATTCGTTGTGGCCCAGGCGGATCACATGGCTATGATCCGGTGCCGGAAGCTCCGCCTCACGGCGCCAAGTGGTATCTGCCGTGGCGGTATTTCATCAGAGCTGACCGAACAGCCTGACATTGACGGTTTCCACCAGGGAAAAGTTGCGCTAAAAGGCCCGCGGTTTTCAAAGAGCCCGCTCAGGACACCCGTTGGAGACCGATGTTCAACCACCCGCATTCGTTGGCGGGACTGGATAGGAGTAAAAAACCAGTGTCAGAACAAATTCCCCTTATTTTTCCAGATGGCTCGGAACGTTCCTTCGAAGCGGGAACGACCGGTCGGGACGTCGCACAGAGCATCTCCAAGTCTCTTGCCAAAAAGGCTGTGGCGATCGCAATCGACGGAACCATTCAAGATCTCGACGATGTGGTGACGGCTGGAGAATTGCAAATTCTCACCCGTGAAGATCCACGCGCGCTGGAACTGATACGGCACGACGCCGCGCATGTCATGGCTGAAGCGGTGCAGGAACTGTATCCGGGCACACAAGTAACGATCGGTCCAGTGATCGAAAACGGATTTTACTACGACTTCGCGCGCAATCAGCCCTTCACTCCAGACGACCTTCCCAGGATCGAAAAAAAGATGCGGGAAATCATTGCTCGCAACAAACCTTTCCAAAAGGAAATCTGGTCTCGGGAAAAGGCGAAAAAGACCTTCTCGGACATGGGCGAGTCCTACAAGGTGGAATTGGTGGACGCTATTCCCGAAGGCGAGGACGTGAAGATCTACAGTCAGGGCGACTGGTTCGATCTTTGCCGGGGTCCTCACATGGCGTCGACGGGCCAGATTGGCAGCGCCTTCAAACTCATGAAGGTAGCCGGCGCCTATTGGCGTGGCGACGCGAACAACCCGATGCTGACGCGCATTTACGGCACGGCGTGGGCGGACCAGAATGAACTCGACGCCTATCTGCATATGCTGGAAGAGGCAGAGAAAAGAGATCATCGCCGTCTCGGCCGGGAGATGGATTTGTTCCATTTTCAGGAAGAAGGGCCCGGCGTAGTTTTCTGGCATCCGAAGGGATGGCGCATGTTCCAGAATCTTGTCAGTTACATGCGCCGGCGGACCGATGAGCACGGTTATCAGGAAGTCAATGCGCCCCAGATCCTGGACAAGGCGCTTTGGGAGACCTCTGGTCACTGGGATTGGTATCGCGAGAACATGTTCATCACCAAGACGGAGGATGAACGTGTCTTTGCGATTAAGCCGATGAACTGTCCAGGCCACGTTCAGATATTCAAGCACGGCTTGAAAAGTTATCGTGAACTGCCTGTAAGGCTTGCGGAATTTGGTTCGGTTCACCGATATGAACCTTCCGGCGCCTTGCATGGGCTGATGCGTGTGCGCGGTTTTACACAAGACGACGCGCACGTTTTCTGCACCGACGAGCAGATGGCTTCTGAGTGCCTGCGCATCAATGATCTTATCCTGAGCACCTACGCCGATTTCGGCTTCGACGAGTTTACTGTCAAATTGTCGACACGGCCCGAGAAGCGGGTAGGCGACGATGCGTTGTGGGACAGGGCAGAATCCGTCATGTCGGAAGTGTTGGCGATTATCGAGGCGCAGTCGGATGGAAAAATAAAGACCGGGATCATGCCTGGCGAGGGCGCATTCTATGGCCCGAAATTCGAGTACACGCTGCGTGACGCCATCGGACGCGAGTGGCAGTGCGGCACGACACAGGTGGATTTCAATCTGCCTGAACGCTTTGGCGCGTTTTATATCGACAGCGACTCGGAAAAGAAGCAGCCGGTCATGATTCACCGCGCAATCTGTGGGTCGATGGAGCGCTTTCTCGGTATCCTTATCGAGAATTACACCGGGCATTTTCCTCTGTGGTTCGCGCCGCTCCATGTGGTCGTCGCGACGATCACTTCGGATGCAGATCAATATGGCAGTCAGGTCGCCGAACGCCTGAAAAAGGCCGGATTGAGGGTGGAAACGGACTTCAGAAACGAGAAGATCAACTACAAGGTCAGGGAACACTCTCTGACAAAGGTTCCTGTGATACTCGTATGCGGCAAACGCGAAGCCGAGGAAAACACCGTCAACATGCGCCGTCTCGGAAGCAGGGACCAGCAATCGCTTTCCCTGGAAGAGGCTGTATCCATGCTTGTCGACGAAGCAACGCCTCCGGACATCAGACGCCGGGAAGCTGATGAATCCTGACAAGGATCATGTCCGGATCGATCGCGATCCGGACATGGACATTTCACTGATCGAGGATGACTTCGACGTCCGTGTCGCGTCCTGCGACGACCTGAAAGTCCCGTCGATAGAGATTGTCCTTATGCCGAGCGATAGCTGTGTACTGGCCCTCAGCCAGAACAAGTGAAGGAAAGGCGCCTACGCTTTCACTGATCAGATCGCCGGCTGAGTTGGTGATCGACCAGGCCGTGTCTGCGATCGCTTCCCCGCCTTCCTCAGCAACGAGTTTGAGCGTGAGGTTGGCGGCCCGGTGCTGGATTGTAGCTTCTGTCAGTTTTCCAGCCTCTACTCTGATGTCTGAACGGATCACCGCATTCACGTTCCCGTATTCGGAGACCACGTGGTACGTTCCCGCATTGAGTCGCACGATTTGATTTGGCTTGACTTTAGCGATCACCAACGGTCGCTGTTCGTTGTCATCACGTTCATCTGCGTAAATTGAAAAGCTGAGTTTTGAAATCGGTATTCGACCGTCATTCCCAGACACCGCGTCGAGAACAAGGCCCCCGGCGTTCAAGATGAAATCCCGATTGTCAGCGGCATAGACAGGCACGATCAGCTTCTTCGTAACGCCTGCCAATCCAAACGCGACATGGACCAGGTATTCCCCGGGTTCGAATTCGAAGAGCGCTTCTCCGCCTTCGGATTGTGCGAGAAGCGGCATTTTACCGCTCTCGTCCGTTGTCGGATCAAAAACCCGCCATACAAGGCCATGCTTCAACGGCGCGCCGTCTCCGGTCAGCTTGGCTTCAAGCCGAATATTGTAAGTGCCCTCGGGTGTTTCCGCTGGGCTCATCGACTGCGGCGCAAATTCCGTCAATCCGGGGAAAAGCACCGTTGACGGCGTCGTCATTGTTTCGATTTCCTGGGAGAATGCGCCGACAGGTCGGGACAGTGTGAAAAGGCAAACTGCCCCCAGAACAAGAAAGCGATTCAACGATGTCATGACGATTCCATTGTAAACTCGCTTGTTTGAAAACCATACTATTGGCAATTTCAAGGCTAAACCGTTGTTGAAAGAGGACCATCCGTGAACGAAGCGTTAAGGAATTATCTTGAAAGCCGCCGTACCATACCGGCGAATTTTCTTGCAGAACCAGGCCCTGACCGAGAAACCATTCGAAAAATCCTGACAATTGCGGCGCGCGTTCCCGACCACGGCAAACTCGCGCCCTGGCGCTTTATTGTAATAGAGGGCGAAGCCAGATCGAGGTTAAACGACAGATTTCGGTCAATCGCACTCGAACGGCGCCCCGACCTTTCCGGGGAACAACTCCACGCAGAAAGCACGCGGTTCGACAGGGCGCCTGTCATCATCGCTGTGGTGAGCCGCGCGGCCGAGCACCCCAAAATTCCGAAATGGGAACAGGTATTGTCTGCAGGCGCGAGTTGCATGGCGCTGCTGATGGCGGCGAACGCATACGGATTTTCCGCGAGTTGGCTGACGGAGTGGATGGCGGACGACGCTGACGCCCTTGCGTCTCTCGGACTGGCTGGAGACGAGAGCGTTGCAGGTTTTATTCACATTGGAACGCCAACTGTGCCCCCGACCGACAGACCCAGACCTGCGCTCGACGATATCGTTACCTGGCTGGACGACGTTACGGGCTGACGCCGGCGTCACGCGCGCGCGACAATATACGCTCGGCCTGGCGAAGGTGAGGGCGGTCGACCATTTTTCCATCCAGACTGAGAACGCCAGCGTCTGACCCCGATTGTTCGAAGAGCGAGACGATACGTTGCGCTCGTTTTATGGACTCAGGCGACGGCGTGAAGACGCGATTGATGGTCTCCACCTGATTGGGATGGATCGCCATTTTGCCTGAGAACCCGTCACGCACCGCCTCCCGGCACTCTGCTTCCAGGCCCGCCGCATTGCGGAAATCGACATAAACAGTATCGACAGCCATAACGTTGGCCGAGGCTGCGGCAAGTAGTGCGGAAGAGCGGGCGAGCCGGAAAACATCCGTGTAATTACCGTTGCTGTCTCTGTTTGTTTCCACTCCCAGATCAGCCGACAGATCCTCGGCGCCCCAGGAGACTGATTTCAACCGGTCGGAGGCGCCGACGTAGGTCGCGGCGTTTAGCAGGCCTGTCGCAGTTTCAGTAATGAGCGCATGTATCCCTATCTCTCCGTTTTTTATCCCGGATCTGGCTTCGTGCACTGCGATCATTGCTGACAAATTCTGCACGTCGGCGCCATGTTCTGATTTCGGCAGAAGCACACCGTCCGGCCGAGTTGGAACCAGAGCTGCGAGATCGTCATCCGCCATACCGCTTGTCAGGGAGTTTATCCTTATGACGATTGCGCTATGCTCCCTTCTTCTACGTTGGTCCTGGACAAAAGCCGCAGCCAGAGTTCTGGCGGTCTCCTTTCTTGAAAGAGAAACCGAGTCTTCAAGATCGATCAGCAGGCAGTCGGCATCAGATTGCAGAGACTTCTCCAGTTTTCTTTCTGAATCAGCAGGCACAAAAAGATAAGATCTCATTCGTCGGGCCTTTTATTTGCATGGTTACGCTTCCTGTGGAGACGCCGGGACGGTTTTCTACAGTGTGAAGCGGTTAATGAACATGGTGAACCGATCGTAAACCTTTCAGCGTTATGAATTCATTATCTGCAACGTCGGACCGGTAATCGAACAATGATCGTCGAAAAATTCCTGCAATGGTCGAAACATGCAAAAGCAATTGATCGCGCCAGAGCGGCGAACGCCCTTGGAAGAGCTTACATCCAGTCTAATATGTCGGAAGATGAAGCCAGGGCTGCCGAAGCTGCCATGGTTTTCCTGCTTGACGATCCTTCTCCGTTGGTGCGTCTTGGACTTGCTGAAGCGATATGCTTCAGCCCGCGCATACCACGCGCCGTCATATTGGGTCTAGCCAGCGACCAGTTGGACATCGCCGGTCTCGTCGTTAGTTGTTCGCCTGTCCTGAAAGACGCTGATCTTGTTGATTTTGTTGCTGACAGCAGACTTGGACTGCAACTTGCTGTCGCCATGCGTCAAAATCTGTCTACATCCGTTTGTGCGGCGGTAGCTGAAGTCGGTTGCAGCCTCGCGGTCAGTGAACTTCTTCAAAACCGCTACGCCAGAATCGCAAGCGTTTCATTCGATCGGATATGGGAGCGGTTCGAGGACGATACAGACGTGCGATCCAGTCTGATCGACAGAGATGACCTGCCGTGCGATGTACGGCATACGCTCATATTCAAGGTAGGCAATGCGCTGGCAGGATCGCGCTTTGTTTCGTCGATTGTTGGAACCGGGCGGGTAACAGCAGTTACAGCGTCCGCATGCGAGAAGGCAATCTTTACGCTGGCTGACAACGTGAGTGATTCGGAAATTCCTGCGTTGGTGGAACATTTGAGAATCCGTGGCGATCTGTCTCCAGCGTTCCTGATGCATGTGCTTTGCAAAGGAAACATCGAATTCTTCGCCGCAGCGATCGCCGGCATATCCGGAATGGGGAGAGCGCGCGTTCGCGCCATACTCGTCGACGGTCGCCGCGCTTCGATAGCTTCTCTATTCAAATCCTGTGGTATTCAGAGGTCGATTGGAGAGGTATTCATACAATCGACTTTACTCTGGCGCGATTCAGCAATGGGCAAAACAGCAATGTCTCGCGAACAAATCATGGATCGTCATATGCAAATCATGCGGCAGCGGCCAGGAGACAAACAGGTCGGTGAATTGTTACAGCTCGTTGAACGAATGAACCTCGAGTATCAACGCCGTTCAGCGAAAGATTATGCGCTATCAATGGCAGCCGCCTGATCATAGGGTAACAGCTTAGCAGACAACTATTCTCTACTTTAAATTGATGATACATGAAACACAATTATTGGTTATGAGTTGTTGGCAACTATAGCGCTTAATTTTTTGCTAGAGCCTATTTTTGATGCAGAATATTAAGGTAAGAAATATTTTTTTACCGAAATTGTTTCCGCGCCTTGCGCAACTGATTATTTTGTCTTAAGCCACAAAGCAAATATCGATCCAGAATAATTAATTTTTCTGCGCTTGGAATAGCATAAATGCAATTTCATTCAGAGATTGTATCTTGCCAAAAAACGGTCGTGACACGTTGAGAACCGAGCCTGTCTTGCTGATTACCGGAGCAACCGGGAATCTCGGTTCAAAACTTGCGCGCGAACTGTTAAAAAACAGCCAGAATTCTATTCTTGTCGATCAGATACCGCACCCAAATCTCAATGTACGGATTGCCAACCTGTCGATTCCGGGCAATTGGATGCAATTGTTTGCCGGCGTAGATATCGTTATTCATCTAGCCGGCACGCCGAAAGTCAGTTCTTCACCCGACACGCTCAAATCACAAAATGTCGATTGCACCGCAAATGTCCTTGAGGCATGCAGGGTGCACAATGTTGGCCGCATTGTTTTTGCCAGCAGTCTGCGTGTGATGGACGGGTATCGCGAGTCCGGGCGTCGCATCACCGAAGACTTGCCTCCGAAACCGTCTGGCGATTTCGGTCGATCGAAACTTAACTGTGAGAAACTGTTGGCCGCCCATCCGGATGTTATCTGCCTGCGTCTTGGATGGTCGCCACGTCACAATGTTCGAGAAAATGTGCTCAGGGCGCCGAAGAGGCTACGTGAGGTGTGGTTGAGTGATCCTGATTTCCTTCAGGCCATTGAACTTTCAGTTTCCGCTGAGAACCGCGGATTTACAGCGCTCAACCTGACATCTGATGTCGAAAACAGCCGCTATCCACTGGGCAGGGCGCGTAAACTTTTAGGCTACAAGCCGCGTGACGGCATGAACAAGACACAGATCGTCATTTCCAAACTGTCCAGCACGCTTTTCAGTAAGGCAGGTTGGTCCCGCTAAGAAAAATCAGTGCCATACCCAAGATGAGTTCCCCGCAAGAAAGCGACGGGCGGATCGCTAGCTTGCGGGGAAGACCGGTATTGTTTTCAAGAAAAACAAGGCTCACCGGTCATGTCAGGATATTCATCAATTACATCTCAAAACAATCAGTAGAAAACTTGCGTCATACTTCTATTGCATAACAATGCAAGCAATCAACTTTTAGTAATATAATTAAAAATCAGAAAATCAACTGTGTTTCCCCTAAAAGTTAAACTGATCTGTGTTTTGCACAATCAAGCCGACGTTGACCTTCGTCCATGCATAAATTGGGAGGAACCGGCTTTCGGGGTATTCTCGTGAAGAATTCGATACCGTAAGAGCGTAAGTCCATTCTGCGCAAGCGTTGCATAGAAAGGGAGGGGGCCGTGAATTCCGCAGGACAGTTCGATTACATCATCATTGGCGCAGGATCAGCTGGATGCGTGCTTGCAAATCGGCTCTCCGAACGCCCCGACCGAAAAGTACTGCTTCTCGAGGCCGGGGGGAATGACGACTACATCTGGGTTAAAGTACCGGTCGGATACCTGTACTGCATCGGCAATCCGCGAACTGACTGGGGATTTCGAACAGAGGCGGAAAAAGGCCTCAACGGGCGCTCGATAGCCTATCCGCGCGGCAAGATTCTCGGCGGCTGCTCTTCCATAAACGGCATGATCTACATGCGCGGTCAGGCGTCTGACTATGATCGCTGGCGGCAACTCGGAAATACTGGCTGGGGCTGGGACGACGTGCTGCCGTACTTTCTGAAATCCGAAGACCACTATCTGGCTGAAGACGACAGCCTCCATGGACGCGGAGGTGAACTGCGCGTCGACAAACAGCGGCTCAGATGGGACGTGCTCGACAGCTTCCGGGATGCCTGCGAGCAGGCAGGCATCCCGAAAGTTGATGACTTCAACCGCGGCAACAACGAAGGCTGCAGCTACTTTCAGGTCAATCAGAAAAATGGATTTCGATGGAACATGGCGCGAGGGTTTCTCAAGCCAGTCCGCTCGCGTCCGAACCTGGAAGTCGTTACAAAAGCCCAGGCGACGCGGCTTGTCATCCGTGAGAAGCGGGCAACCGGCGTGGAGTTTTCCCGCGACGGACAAGACTTTGTTGCAGAATGCCGCCATGAAGTCTTGCTGAGCGCAGGGGCCGTTAATTCTCCGCAATTGATGATGCTGTCCGGATTAGGGCCTCCAACAGTTCTCTCTGATTTTGGCATCGAATGCATCCACGCAAACGACGCAATAGGAAAAAATCTTCAGGATCACCTTCAACTCAGGACGATTTTCCGCATCAGCAATGCAAAGACGCTCAATCAGCGCGCTTCAAATTTATTCGGCAAGATATCGATCGCCATGGAGTATGCCCTGATGCGGTCCGGACCGATGTCCATGGCGCCCAGCCAGCTTGGGGCATTCGTCAAATCTGAACAGTCACTCGAAACGCCCGATCTTGAATACCATGTACAACCGCTTTCGCTCGACAAGTTTGGAGATCCGTTGCACGATTTCCCGGCGATCACCGCTTCGGTCTGTAATCTGAGACCACATAGCCGGGGACACGTCGGCCTGCGATCAGCCGATTGGCGCGACGCTCCTGTCATTGCCCCTAACTATCTCAGCACTGAGGCGGACAGGCAGACGGCAGTGCGCGCGATCCGAATTACACGTAACATACTGCAGAAGCCGGCGATGGCCAAATACAGCCCAGAGGAATATCTGCCTGGATCGGACTGTCAGACCGACGATGAGCTGATAGGAGCCGCTGGCAACATAGGCACCACGATATTTCACCCGGTCGGCACGCTCAAAATGGGAAATGATGAAGCTGCAGTCGTCGATAACCGACTGAAAGTACGTGGAGTTGACGGACTGCGAGTCGTCGATGCCTCCGTCATGCCACTGATAACATCGGGCAACACAAACGCTCCTACCGTCATGATCGCCGAGAAGGCAAGCGATATGATCATACAGGATGACAAGTCCTGATCCAGGTCGATTTACAGAATGTCGCCTCTAATGTTTGACTCCTGCGCTCCTTGCACTATGTTCATCTTTTGTTCTTTTTGGGGATATGACATTGCAAGAAACACAATTTCAGGCTTGGACCATAAAAGCAGTTGAGAACAGAGTTATCGAAGCGGCTGAAACATTGATGCTTTGTCCACGTGCACACGGTCCGGCCGGCATACACAATTCCATGCCGGATACGGTCCTCGACCAACATGCCGCTTATGGCGCATCAAGGCCACGCTACAGGCGCACGCCGACGCCTGGAGCGCTGGACAGGATGGAGACGTGCTGGGAATGGATCAATGCTTTACCAGAACAGGCTGAGCGGGAACTTCTCTACGAGTGGGCGAGGATCAAATGCGGCAAGGGATGCACCCTTGCAGTACTGGCGAAAATCAAGGGCTACACGGAACGCGGCCTGCGCAGAAAAATTACTCGAATATGCGCAAAAATTTGCCAAAAGCTAAACGCGGCGCACATCGCGAACACTGAAACGGTCAGCAAGAAATGGGGGCCAGACAAACCGTTTTCGCGTTCAGTTGAACATAAACACTTGAATCACTGGATGCATGAAAACGCAAAGCCTGCGATCAACGCCGAATTGCCCAAGCGGCGAACTGTTCAGCGCAGTTGAAGCAGCAGGATACGCTCAATCCTTGAGGAAGGGGCGTACTTCATCAAGACGGGGCAGATCAGCGCCGCGACGCGTGCACGTTAAAGAAGCCGTGCGCGCGCAGATGTCGAGGATGCTGGAAAGCCGATCGTGATCGAGAGAATCCACCCTTTGCGAGGGATTACCATCCTTTCCTAGAAGATACATAAGCATCGCCATAAATGTGTCTCCGGCGCCGACAGTATCGACAATCTCGGTGTTCTGAACCGCGACGCGATGAACGCCACTTTCAGTCAGTCCCATCACTTCATTCCCGCCATCGGTGACGACGACAAGGCGCGGTCCTTCCCCCAGCCAGGACTGCGCCGTATCCAACGGATCTCTGTCCGGATAAAGCATCGACAGGTCTTCGGTGCTGACCTTCACCAGGTCTATCAAAGGCAATATTGCGGTTATCCGCGCCTCCCAGACGGACATGTCGGAGACGACCGTCGGACGAATATTTGGGTCGAGAGATATGAAACGGCCTCTTTCACGCTCAAGAAGGCTGAAGAGCGTTGAAGATGTCGGGGGCGTCACGAGAGAATAGGATCCGAAATGTAGCCATTCGACATATGGGGGCAGGGGCGGCAGATCTTCGGGCGCAAGTGAACGATCGGCGGCGGCGTTCCCAAAGAAAGCGTATGCAGGCGAACCTTGGGCATCCAGCCCAACAAAACTCAAGGTTGTTGGCGCATCCTTTCGCACGACGGCCCAATTGTCGATGCCTTCTTTCTCCATGGTTTCGGCGATGCGGTCGCCAAACAGGTCACCCGAAACGCCGGTAAACAGCGCCGTGCGCGCTTTCAGCCGTGCGAGCCCCATGGCGACATTATAGGGAGAACCGCCAATGCGCGCATCGTAAACGGCGTTCGCGCCCTCGGGACGATCAGTCTGGAAGAAATCGAACAGTGCTTCGCCGCAAACGAGGTACATTTTTAGAATTCCGTCATCCGATAGAGGCTCAATAGTCGGAAACGAGCAGCCGCCACGGCTCCTCATCCTCTTCAATCTCCGAGAAGCGTCCGATTTCCTCTTCGAACCAATTATCGTTAAGGTCGTCGTTGACCGTGGACACTTCGCCAATCATGCAATCGCCATGCTCAGCCCAAAAGGCATGCCAAACACCCGGCACAAGTGTCACGCTCTCGCCAGGCAGAAGCCGCAATTTGTCTCCAGCGGGTATCGATCGCACCATGCCGTCGACGGCCACGTCCACGCCCCTTTCACGATCGATGCAACCGTCATCGTGCGAGCCGTACAACTCCAAAACAAGATCGCCGCCAGCGCGATTGATGATATCTTCCACCTTCGAGTAGTGGCTATGCATGGGGCAAATCTGGCTATCACGCGATATCATGATCTTCTCAGCGTAAAGCATGCCGGATCTTTTCGCTAAATCCTCGATGTTGCCGTTTCTGATCGTAAAGAGAAAAAGACCATATTCGGAGAACCGTTCTTCTCCATAATCGGTGACGTCCCAACCCAGCCTGTTATGATATATCGCCGTATCCGCTAGAGCCCGCATCTCATCCGGAGCGAACGAGGCAAAGCGCGGCAACTTAAAGCCGTGGTCGCGTATAAACGCGTCGCCTTCGCGAAGAATAGTGTTGATTTCTGATCGTTTCATCACGGTCCATCTATAATTTCGTACTCGGCGTGGCAATGCCTGAACGGGAATTTGGGTTCTGGATACACGACGTGCTTATGAGTTTGCGCCCGAGCATGCTCGAGTGATTGAAAATCAACTCAAAGGATATCAATATGATGTTCATGGCGCTCATGAAGACGATCGGGATTGGAGATCTTGCCGGACGAACCGGCATCAGTGTTTCAGCGATACGCTTTTATGAAGCCGCCGGTCTACTGACCTCGGAAAGAAACGCCGAAGGGCAAAGGCGGTTCGTCCGGTCGGATATAAGACGTTTGGCCTTTGTTCAAATCGCACAACAACTTGGATTTACGATTGAGCAAATCCGCAATCAACTTGCGGCTTTGCCTGCGAAAAGAACGCCTAACAAGAAGGACTGGAGCAAGATAAGTCGCAATTTCAGAAAAGA
>Ga0207848_100541_pt1 | contig 12493 bp, 9 predicted proteins | sample TtaePargueraPR_10_FD_187737 | JGI IMG/M metagenome (GOLD analysis project Ga0207848, IMG submission 187737) | Aerobic enrichment media microbial communities from Bioluminiscent Bay, La Parguera, Puerto Rico - Tt and M2 (3) (SPAdes) | ecosystem: Environmental > Aquatic > Marine > Unclassified ... | reverse complement strand
GATCGATATCGAGCATCAGCAGGCTCAGGCATTGCTTATGGCGATGCGCCCGGGCGATCTCCGCTTCGAGGCTGGCAAGAAAGGCGCGGCGGCTGCTGACGCCGGTCAGTACATCGGTGTTGGCCAACAGTGTCAGCTGATCATGAGCCTGTCGCAGCCGGTCGGTACTCTGGAAATACCGGTTGCTCAGCACGAACACCAGCAAGGCGACCGCCGACAGCAGCAATGAAATGATGCCTGCCGAGGCGATCAGCAACTCCTTGCGTTCATGGAACGCAGCCATGAAGTCCTTCGGCGCCAGCAACACGACCACCACCACGCCTTCGTCAGGGAGGCGCCGATAAGCGCCCAGACGGTATTGTCCGTCAATCGAACTCACGCCCTCGTAGTAGCCGTGCGCCGGCGCCTTCGGATCGAAATAAGGCCGGTCTTCCGGAACCTTGAAGCGACCGTAACGGCCCGGAATTGGAGTTCCCGAGGCGATGGCGCGCAGGCTGCGGTCGATGCCTACTAGTGCGATGGTCCCGTTCGGGCCTACGTTGATCTGCTGGTAATAGTCGGCGAAGAAGCTGGTGGGCACGGAAAGCACCAGCACACCGGCAAATTCGCCGTTCTGCTGGATGGGCCGGGTGAACTGAATGGTCCACTGCTTTGAAACCCTGCCCAGTACCGGCTTGCTGATGAACAATCGGTCTTCGTATGGGTTGTCTCGGTGGACGCGAAAATGCTCGCGATCGCTCAGGTCCATAGGTTTGGTCGATGACGCAAGGTTCGAAAAGGTCAACAGGCCATTCTTGTCTATCACCGCCAGCTGCGTGACGAAGCTGCCGTAGGTTTGCAGCTCTTCACGCACGTAGCGTTGAAAATCGGCGTGTTCACTCACGTCTTCACGCATGTCCAGCAGCACGATATCCATCAGCCTGATCACACTGTGCACATGCGCTTCGAATGCCGTTGCCAGGTTCATCGCATCGTTGCGTGCAGCATCCACCGTCACGCGGCGCTGATGCTTGATCTCGTCCAGAACAAAGGCCCACATCGGCACCAGTGTTAGCGCGAGGATGAGAGCCGCCAGAAGTCCTGCCTTGCGTTTCAAGCTTTCACTCCGTCGCGTCCTACGCGAAGTTCTTGTTCTCGAAGCTAACAGACGAACGGTAGCGCCGGCCAGACACGCGACCGAAGAACGCACCGGCATGAAGCGCGCTTGCCCGCGCTGTGCACGCAAGGGCAAAACAGCCATTCAGGCTGGAATCAAGCCATCGCCACTGGCTGGCGCACCGGAAGAAGCTCGTGCATGACCAGCACCTGCCGGGTCAGTGTACTCATCAGCAAGGCCGAGCTCTGGTACGCGCGCCGCTGTCCATCACGGCCGTGCTCGTAGCTGAAGACAAACGGATCGCCAGTGCCGGCGAGCAGCGCCTCGATGCCGTCTGCCAGCCTGGCACCGGCATCGAACCCGTCGCCAGTGGCCGCACGGCAGCGCGCCAGGTAATCCAGCGACTTGCATCCGGACAATGCAGCCGGAGCGTTGCCGCCGGCCATCCAGACCTGATTGGCGGTGATCAGCCTGCCGTTGCCATCGACCACCCCGATGGCCAGCGGCAAGGCATCGATGATCCCGCGGGTAAACGCCTCGGCATCTTCCAGACGTGCCTCGCGCCGCTGCTGCTCGGTCACATCCTGCAGGCAGCCGACCAGCAAACCGGCTGGGTGGGCCTTGGTCCGAATCACCGTGCCGGCAAAATGAAAGTGGCGCCAATCCGCGGCTTCGGTGCCCTTCAGACGAACCCACGCATCGAACCCGGTCTGCCCCTCGGCCAGATCGAGCATGGCGGCAACGAACCCCAGCCGGTCCTGCGGGTGCAGACGCTCCAGCAACGCCTGGCCGGCAGCGGAGCCCGGCGGCATGCGCAGCAGCTGCAGGGCCTGATCGGAGAGCTCCAGGCGTTGGTTCGCCAGGTCGAATTGCCAGTCGCCGAACAACCCGACCTGCTGGGTCAGGCGCAGGCGCGCCTGCACCGCCTGGGCGGTCTGGGCGCTCGCCACGTCGCGGCTGATGTCGCTGAAGAACAGGTACAGGCCGTCGGCATGCGGATAGGCATGAATGCGATACCAGCCCTGGTATTGCGGCGAAAAGGTCTCGATGCGCCGAGCGATGCCCAGGTCCATCACCTCCTGCAACGCGACGCCCAGCTCGGCGCCACGTGCCTGCGGCAGCAGGTCCCAGAGCACGGTGCCGAGCAGTTCGCTGCGCGGACGCTGCAGAAGGGCGACCGCCCGGCCGTTGAGTTCCACCAGCCGCCACGAACGATCGAGCCGGCAGAAACCGTCGTCCAGGTGCTCCAGCAAGGTGGTGAGTTCGTCGTTGGTGGCCTGCAGCTGGCAGGTACGTTGTCGCACTTCGGTGACGTCCCAGGACAGCACCAGCATCGATGCTGCGCCGGTTGCCCCGGGCAGCGGCATGATCAGTACATCCCACCATTTCGCAACGCCGGACAGCGTCGGACAAAAGCCGGAGAAGCGTGCAAGCTCACCGGCACGGGCGCGCGCGAAGGCGTCCCGCGCCGCGGCGGCGGCTTCGCCGGGCCAGACCCCGAGCCAGTCCGAACCGCGCAGCGCATCGAAATCGCATACATCCATCAGCTGGCGGCCGCGTTCACTCATCGCCAGCAGTCGCCCGTGCACATCGACCTCTTTCAGGCAGGCGTCCTCGGACTGGGCCCATAGCGAACAGAGCTGGCGTAGCAAGGCGACCTCCCCGCGCGCCCGCATCAGCCGCTTTCGCTGCTCAAGCAAGCGCGCGCAGAGGTAGACCGGCAAGGCGCCAGCCACGGCGATTCCCGGCAGCACCAGCGCGGGCCCGGCCGGCAGATCGAGTACTCGCCACAGCACGCCTGCCAGCAGGCTCACCGCAGCCGCGACCAGAGCCAGCAGCCATGGCGCCTGCCAGAGCGGACGTTGCGCGATTGCCGTGGGGCCGGCGTGCCGTGCCAGATAGGCGTCGACGAACACGTCGGCGGAGTGGGGATGCATGGTGGATCTCGCGTGCCGGGGCCAGGCCACACTGTGGCGCCGGCGCGGCCGGCGCGCTATCAGGCAAACCCCTAGTCGTCGGGGCTGATCAGCCCCTGCCGCACCGCGTAGAGCACCAGCGACGGTACGTCGTGCAGGTTCAGCCGCGCCATGATCTGCGCGCGGTGGGTGTCCACGGTTTTCACGCTGAGCCCGAGGCCGCCGGCGATATCGCGGGTTGATACGCCACGTGCGATCAAGCGCAGGATCTCGATCTGTCGCGGCGTCAGCGCCGGGGTCACGCCTGTGTCGCGGCTGCGTCCCTCGACGATCGCCGAGCTGATCACTGTTTGCGCGATCCCCGGACTCAGGTAGGACTCGTTGCGCGACAGCGCCTGCAGCGCCATGTCCAGTTCCTGCGCGGCGGCGTCCTTGAGCAGATAGCCACGGGCACCCAGGCGCAACGCTGCCAGCACGTAGTCGGCGGTGGCATGCATGGACAGGATCAACACCTGCACGTGCGGATACTGGCCGTGCCATTGGCGCAGCGCATCCAGCCCGCCCATGTGCTTCATGCTGAGGTCCAGCAGCAGAATGTCCGGACGCGCCTGGCGCAGGATCGCCTCCACGTCCTGGCCGTCGCCGCCCTCGGCGACCACCTCGTAGCCGGGCTGATCCTCGACCAGCGCTCGCAGACCGGCCCGCACCAGGGCGTGATCGTCTACCAGGGCAACACGCTTGTTCAAAAGCTCATCCTCATCAGTCGTTCGGCGCCGGCAGAAGCGCGGTGATGCGCGTCCCCATGCCCGGCAGGCTGGAAATCCGCAGGTCGCCACCGAATGAGGCGACTCGCTCATGCATGCTGGTCAGCCCCAGGCTCTGGGCGCCCTGCAGCGCGTCTGGCACATCGAAGCCGCGGCCATCGTCGAGGATTTCCAGACGCAATTCGTGTTCGTCGCACACCATGAGGATGCGCACCGTGCGCGCCCGTGCATGCCGTGCGACGTTGTTCACCGCCTCCTGCACCAGCCGAAATGCCGCCACCGCCCGGCCGGGCGGGATTTCGATGGTCGAGCCGCGAACCTCCAGCTCCCAGCTCGTGCCGCTGGCTTCGAGGAAATGCTGCAGGTGCCAGCGCACGGCTGCTTCCAGGCCGAGCGCTTCCAGCTGCAGCGGGTGCAGCGACAGCGACAGGCTGCGCACCTTGGCCAGCGCCGCATCCACGCCGGCCACCAGCGGTTGCGACAGGCGCTCGAACTCGCTGTCGCCAGCCTGGCGGCGGATCAGCCGCTGCAGATGCAGTTTCAAGCCGGTCAGGTGCTGGCCGACGTCGTCGTGCAGGTCACGCGCCACCTCGCGCCGCTCGATTTCCTGCACCTCGATCAGCCGCTGCGAAAGGTGCTGCAGCCGCTGGTTGGCGTCCTCCAGATCGCGCCGCAGCTGCTCGGCCTGACTGACATCGCGGATCAGCAGTTGCACCTCGGCGTCGCCTTCGGCGGGCAACAGCGTTTCGGTCACCTCCGCCTCGAACGGCCGGCCATCGCGGCATACCAGCAGCAAGCGCTGCGGCTGGCCGCCCGTAACCCCTTGCTGCAAGGCCTCCAGCCGGGCAGCCTCGCGGGCGCGCTGATGCTCGGCGACGAAGTCGAGGAACGGCTGGGCGTTCAGCGGCTGCAGCGGATCGCCGGCCAGCAGACGGCGCGCGGCCGCATTGGCGTAGTGGATGCGACCCTGGCGCAACATCAGCACGCCGTCGGGCAGGCCGTCGACCATGCGTTCGTAGCGGCGCTTCTCGTCGGCCAGGTTGCTGTCTGCGGCCTTGAGTTCGGTGACGTCCATCAGCGCGCCAAACAGCACCCGCTGGCTGCCGCCGAGAAGCTGTATGCGCTCGAACATCCAGCGCTGCTCGCCATCGGCGCCCAGCACACGGAACTCATGAGCCAGACTGCCGTGCCGCTCGGCTCGCTCACGGGCAGCGACGACCGCTGAGCGATCATCCGGATGCAGGTGATCGAGAAACGCCGTCCAGCTCAGCGCACGAACGTTGGCGACGCCGAGCACGTCAGCCATCTCCGGCGCCCAGTCGACCTGCTCGCTACCCGGCAGCCGCTGCCAATGCCCCACCCGGGCGACCTGCCGCGCCAGCTCCAGTTTCCCCAGACGACCGGCCAGCTGCGTTTCGGTCTGGAAATGCGCGCTGACATCCTGCGCCATCAACAGCGCGAAGGGCGACTCGTCGACGTCCAGCGCGCTGCAGAGCACTTCGACATTCAGCTCCCGGCCGTCGCGCGCCACATGCTGACGCAACCCGGCCAACTGCTGCGGCGTTGCCGGCTGAGCTAGCGCCTCCAGCCGCTCACGCTCGTGGCCCGCATACAGATCGAGGATTTCCAGCTGAGCGAATTCCTCGCTGCTGTAGCCGTAGGCCGCCACCGCCTGGCGATTGCCGCGGACGATGCTCAGGGTGCGCGTGTCGAACAGCCACATCGGCGCTGGATGCCGATCGAAGAGCATGCGGTAGCTGTTCTCGGCGCGGCCCACCAGCTTCTGCGAACGCATCACCCCGTCGGCCAGGCGCCGCGTGTACCACCAGATTCCCAAGGCGGTGAGCAGCACGAACAGTGCGATGCGCAGGGTATAGCTCGACTCGGGCAAGCCCAGCGCGGTGATGATCAGGTTCGTCACGAAGATCCACACCGCCGCCACCAGGGCATAGGCGAGGACTATCTTCCACGGCGCCACCCTCAGCGCACGGCGTGAGGCATGAAGACTCGCAGCGACATCGGCAGCATTGGGGATCATTCGATGCTGTCACTCCTCGAAGGCGCCCCCGGCATGAGGCGGAGGGGACGCGCATTGCGCAAGTCTCACTGTAGACAACCCACTGCGCCGCTTGATCGCCAACGGGCGTAGCCGAGTTGCTCAGGACCGATGCCCGGCAGATTCGCGGAAAACTTTAGCCCCCATGTGCCCTAGGCCACCCTAGGGGTTTGCCCGATACCAGCCCCGCCCCCGGCTGCCTATCGTTCGCCGCACATGAACCGGGAGGCAGGGTGAGATGATCGCCTACAGCGCACTTTGGATTGCAATCGCCGCAGGGCTCGCAGGCGTGGGCCTTGGCTGGCCATGGATGACCGTCGTTGGGCTGCTCGGCAGTGCCGTCGCCGCGCTGCTGCTGCGCCCGGCCGCACCGACGCCGCAGGCAAACCCCGAGCCGGCAAGCGCACCGGTAGCTCCGGCCAGCTCGGCAGTCGAAGCGCTGCTGCTGGCCGTGGTCCCAACCTGGCGCAGCAACGTGGATCAGGTGCGCCAGGTGCAGCAAGGCAGTATCGGCGAGCTGTTCAGCCGCTTCTCCGGCATGACGCAACGCCTGCAGCAGACCCTGAACACTTCCGAAGCGGTGGTCGGCGGCAACGGCATGGCCAGCAGCCTGCGTCAGGCACGCGATCAGCTGAATACCGTGACGGGTGCCTTTCATGCCGCCAGCGAGCGCAAGGCCGAACTGCTCGGCACCATCGGCGAGTTGAATCAGCACGCCAGCGAACTGCAGCACATGTCGCGGCTGGTTCAGGACATCGCCCGCCAGACCAACCTGCTGGCGCTCAACGCCGCCATCGAGGCCGCCCGTGCCGGCGACTACGGCCGCGGTTTCTCGGTAGTCGCCGATGAAGTGCGCAAGCTGTCCACGCTGTCGGCCGAAACCGGCCAGGACATGGACCAGAAGGTCGGCGAAATCAACCAGGCGATCAGCGCCACGGTCAGCGCCGCCGAAGAACTGAGCAATACCGAACAGAGCAACCTGCAGTACCTCGATGAAGTGACCGGAGAGGTCATGCAGGGCCTGAGTGCCAGCCTGGAAGAGCTCTCCGACACCTCGCTGCTGCTGCAGCAGGGCACCCGCCACACCCAGGCGGACATCGAAGAAATCGTCGTCAACCTGCAGTTCCAGGACCGCACCGACCAGATGCTCGACCACCTGCAGCAGGACATGCAGCGCCTGCACGAGGCCGTCGACCGTCAGGACAGCGCCGTGCTCGACCCGCAACGCTGGCTGCGCGAGCTGCGCCAGCGCTTCACCACCGACGAAGAGCGCCACGGCGTCAAACGCAGCAGCGCCTCGACCGACGACGTGACCTTTTTCTGACCCCGCCAAGGAGACATTTTCATGGGCAAGACCATTCTCATCGTCGACGACTCGCAGTCCATGCGCCAGCTGGTGAAGATGACCCTCACCGGCGCCGGCCACCAGGTGATCGAGGCGGTCGATGGCCGCGATGCACTGAGCAAGCTCACCGGGCAGAAGATCAACCTGATCATCAGCGACGTGAACATGCCCAACCTCGACGGCATCGGCCTGGTCAAGGCGGTCAAGGCCAACCCGGCCTACCGTTTCACGCCGATCTGCATGCTCACCACCGAAAGCGAGCAGGGCAAGAAAGCCGAAGGCCAGGCCGCGGGAGCCAAGGCCTGGATCGTCAAACCGTTCCAGCCGCAGCAGCTGCTGTCGGCCGTTGAAAAACTGGCCGGCTGAGATGTTCACACTCGAGCAGCGGACCAGCGAGGCCGGCACGTGCCTGGTCCTGAGCGGCAGCCTGACCATCTATGAAGTGCGCGACGCACGCGACGCGCTGCTGCGCGCGTTCGGCGCGCAGCCCTGCGGCCACTGGCAGCTGGACCTCAGCCCAGTCGACGAACTGGATACCGCCGGCGCTCAGCTGCTGCTCGCCGCGCAGCGCCAGCTGCGTCTGAGCGACGCCACCCTGGAAGTCTGCAACCCAAGCGCCAGCGCGCTCGAACTGCTCCAGCTGCTGCGTCTGCAGGCGCTGTTCTCCAGCCCCGGGCCGGCAGCCAGCGGAGATCGCCATGCTCAATGACCAACAGTGGAGCCAACTCCTGCTGAGCTTCGTCGAAGAAGCTCATGACCTGGCCAAGCAGGCCGAGGAATACCTGCTGCAGCTCGAGCAGACGCCAACCGACGAGGAGGCCATCAACGGGCTGTTCCGCGCCATGCACACCCTGAAGGGGTCGGCCGGCCTGTTCTCGCTGACGCCCCTGGTGAACTTCACTCATCACCTGGAAAGCCTGCTGATGAAGGTCCGCGAGGGCCAGCAGGCGCTCACGCCGGTGCTGCTCGATCTGCTGCTGCGCGGCCTCGACGAGATCAATGCGATGGTCGAGCTGATCGACGCCGACAGCGGCGAGCTGACCGTGGACGAAGCGCGCCATGCCGGACTGATCGCGGCCCTGACCGGCCATGACGCCAGCCCGCTCATTCCGCTGACCGTGATCGAGCCCGACGCCTGCAAGGCTTTCGGGCGCCTCGACAAATGCGCCAGCTGCGACCAGGAAGCGGCCTGGCACATCTCCCTGCGCCTGCAGCCGGAGATCCTCGGCAATGGTTTCGACCCGGCCTCCTTTCTTCGCTACCTCGGCCGGCTGGGCGACATCCTGCAGCTCGAGGTGATCGACGACGCGCTGCCGGCGCTGGCCGATATGGACCCCGAAAGCTGCTACCTGGGCATGGAGATCGACCTGTGCACGACGGCCGGCAAGGCCGAGATCGAGGAAGTCTTCGAGTTCATTCGCGACTTCTGCACACTGCGCATCCTGCCGCCGAACGCCGCGCTGGAAGATTACCTGCAGCTGATCCACGACCTGCCGGAAACCGACCAGAAGATCGGCCGCATCCTCGTCGCCAGTGGCCTGCTCACCGAGCTGGAACTGGACCAGGCACTGCGCCTGCAGGCGGCCGAAGCGCAGCAGCCCCGTCCGCTGGGCAGCGTGCTGGTGGAGCAAGGCATGGTGCCGGCCCAGGGCGTCAACGCAGCGCTGGCCAAGCAACAGACGGTGCGCGAGAAGCGCAGCCAGGAGAGCAGCCAGATCCGCGTCGCGGCGCACAAGCTCGACGAGCTGATCAACCTGGTCGGCGAACTGGTGATCAGCGCCGCCGGTGCCCAATTGCGGGCCCAGCTGAAGGGCGACGCCGCCTGCATCGAAAGCACGCAGACGGTCAATCTGCATGTCGAACAGATCCGTGAGGCGGCGCTGAAGCTACGCATGATCGAGATCGGCGACACCTTCAACCGCTTCCACCGTGTGGTGCGCGACGTCAGCCAGCAGCTGGGCAAGGACATCCGCCTGGAAATCCAGGGCGCCGACACCGAATTGGACAAGGCGGTGATCGATCGACTGGCCGACCCGCTGACCCATCTGGTGCGTAACGCCATCGACCACGGCATCGAGCCGGCCGATCAGCGCCTCGCCGCCGGCAAACCGGCCGAAGGGCATCTGCGCCTGGACGCCTACCACGAGTCGGGGATGATCGTCATCGAAGTCGCCGACGACGGCCGCGGCCTGAACACCCAGCGCATCCGCGAGAAGGCCGTTGCCCGCGGCCTGATCGATGCCCAGGCAAACCTCAGCGACCACGATGTGCAGATGCTGATCTTCGCCGCCGGCTTCTCCACCGCCGACAACGTTTCCGACCTTTCCGGGCGTGGCGTAGGCATGGATGTGGTGCGCAGTGCCATCGATGCGCTGCGCGGCACCATCGAGATCGACTCGCGCCCCGGCGAAGGTTGCACCTTCCGCATCCGCCTGCCGCTGACCCTGGCCATCATCGATGGCTTCCTGATCAGCCTTGGCGACGACTACTTCGTCATTCCGCTGGACATGGTCACCGAATGCCTGGAGCTGGAAGCCGATCAGCTCGATGGCGCCGCCTACGGCTACCTCGACCTGCGCGGCCGACCGCTGCCGTGCCTGTCGCTGGCCGCGCATTTCAAACTGCGCGAGGCGCCCAGCAAGCGCCGCAACATCATTGTCGTCAGCCACGGCCGGCAACAGGCCGGGCTGATCGTCGATCACCTGCACGGTGAACTGCAAACCGTCATCAAGCCCCTCGGCCAGCTGTTCCAGCACCTGCAGGGTATTGGCGGCTCAACCATTCTCGGGAACGGGCAAGTCGCCCTGATCCTGGATATTCCCAGTCTGTTCCGTCATCTGCATACCCACGTCGAAGCGAGCCCTGCTGATCTGCGTACCAGCCAGCCCCGCCAGATCGCCGCAGGTCAGCAAGGAGAAACCCCATGCAATTCTTCCGCAACATGAAAATCGGCGCGCGCCTGACTCTGGGCTTCCTGGTGGTGGTCGCGCTTACCGTCACCGTGGGCCTGCTGGGCATTCGCAACCTCGAGCACGTCAACGACCTGTCAGACCAGATGTATTCACGCGAAATGATCGCCCTGAACAACATCCAGTCGGCCAACGTACAGCTGGTCTACGTCGGTCGCGGTATGCGTTCGAGCCTTCTGGCAACGAGCCTGGAAGAGCGTGACGCGGCCATCAAGCAGACCCGTGAAGCCATCAGCAAAATGTATGAGTACATCGAGCTGACTCGCCCGAGCTTCGTGACGCCGGAAGGCAAGGCGCAGCTCGAGTCGCTTAGCGAGCCGATGCAGGCGTATGTGCAGATGGTCGAGCAAGTGCTCAAGCTGCGTGAAGCGTCCAGCGAGGTGCGGCCGGCCGACGAACTGACCGTCATGCTTCCACGACTGCGCGAAACCGGCAGCAAGGCCGACGATCTGCTGACCGCGCTGGTCGAGCGCAAGGTCGCCAATGCCAAGCAGGCCAACGAGGAGATCACCGGCATCTACCTCGGCTCGCGGACTCAGATGATCGGCCTGGTGATCATCGCCGCCGTGCTCGGCTTCGGCATCGGTATTCTGGTCACCCGCAGCATCACCCGTCCGCTCAACCGTGCCGTCAGCGTCGCCGACAGCCTCGCCGCCGGCGATCTGGGCGTGCAGCTGGAGGTCAACAGCAAGGATGAAACCGGGCGCCTGCTCAGTTCGATGAACAACATGGCCGAACGCCTGCGCAACGTCATCAGCGACGTTCGCAGCGCCGCCGATTCGCTGTCGTCGGCCTCCGAGGAGGTCAGCGCCACCTCGCAATCGCTCAGCCAGGCCGCCAGCGAGCAGGCCGCCAGCGTCGAGGAAACCACCGCCTCGGTGGAGCAGATGTCCGCCTCGATCGCACAGAACACCGAAAGCGCGAAGATCACCGACAACATTGCCGGCAAGGCCGCCAATGATGCCGTCGAAGGCGGCCGTGCAGTACGCGACATGGTCCAGGCGATGAAGCAGATCGCCGACAAGATCGGCATCATCGACGACATCGCCTACCAGACCAACCTGTTGGCCCTCAACGCCGCCATCGAGGCCGCGCGTGCGGGCGATCACGGCAAGGGCTTCGCGGTGGTCGCCGCCGAAGTGCGCAAGCTGGCCGAGCGCAGTCAGGTCGCTGCTCAGGAGATCGGCGGTGTCGCCAGCAACAGCGTGCAACTGGCCGAGCAGGCCGGGTCGCTGCTCGACGAGATCGTGCCGAACATCCAGAAGACATCCGACCTGGTGCAGGAGATCACCGCCGCCTCGCAGGAGCAGAGCAGCGGAGCCGAGCAGATCAACATCGCCATGGGCCAGATGAACCAGATCACCCAGCAGAACGCCTCGGCTTCCGAGGAGCTGGCCGCCACCTCCGAGGAGATGAACGCCCAGGCCGGGCAGCTGCTCGAGCTGATCAGTTTCTTCCGCTTCGACGCCAGCAACACCGCCTCGCAGCCGCTGCGGCGCCCGGTGCCGTTCGCCAGCCCACGCCCGGCCGCCAAGAGCCCACGTGGCGAGCAGCGGGCACTCGCGTCGGTGGACGACAGCCAGTTCGTCAGCTTCAGCTGAGGGTGCGCGCATGAACCAGATCGCCAACACCGAGCACAGCATCCAGCACCTCTCGTTCCGGGTTCGCCAGGCGCGCTATGCCCTGCCGATCGAGCTGGTCCGGGAAATCATCGAGTACGGCCAGATCACCAGCGTGCCGATGATGCCTGCGTGCATCCACGGGGTAATCAACCTGCGCGGCAACGTGGTGCCTGTGCTGGACCTGGCGGCGCGCTTCGGCATGGAGCGCACCGCCGCGGGCAAGCGCACCTGCATCGTGATCATCGAACTGGAGCTCAACGAGGTGCAGCAGCGCATCGGCCTGGTGGTCGATGCGGTGGATGCGGTGCTGGACATCGAAGGGCATGAAGTCGAGCCGGCGCCGCCCTTCGGCACCGGCATCCGCACCGACTTCATCGCCGGCATGGCGCGCAACGAACAGGGCTTCACCATCATTCTCGACGTGCGCCGGGTGCTCTCGCTGGACGACATCCTGCAACTCAATCGCGCCATGGCGCTGGCAGGCTGAAGTGACGACGTCCCACCTGCCGTCGCTGGGCGATCGGGAGTTCCGCTATCTGCAGAAGATGATGGCCGAGGCTTCCGGCATACGCATGAGCGAAGGCAAGCGCCCGCTGGTGGCCGGCCGGCTGATGCGCCGGCTCAGGGCGCTGGGCCTGCGCGACTATGCGCAGTATCTGGATCTGCTGCGCGCACCGGAGCAGCAGGTCGAGCGGCGGCTGGTGGTCGACCTGCTGACCACCAAC
>Ga0207848_100540_pt1 | contig 12502 bp, 15 predicted proteins | sample TtaePargueraPR_10_FD_187737 | JGI IMG/M metagenome (GOLD analysis project Ga0207848, IMG submission 187737) | Aerobic enrichment media microbial communities from Bioluminiscent Bay, La Parguera, Puerto Rico - Tt and M2 (3) (SPAdes) | ecosystem: Environmental > Aquatic > Marine > Unclassified ... | reverse complement strand
GTTGGCGCACCTGGTGACGCTGCCTGTCGAATTCGACGCCAGCTTCAAACGCGCCCTGCCGATCCTCGAACAGGGCGGCTATCTGGGCGAGCCCGACATGCCGGCGGCGCGGTCGGTGCTGAAAGCCGCCGCCTTCACGTACGTCGCCGCCTCATTGATGCAGATCCTCAATCTGTTTCGGATACTGCGCTTCCTGCGGTAGCCGCCTGGCTGAACGGCCCGTCGCCATTGGCCTGGCGGCGGACGCCTATGGCGCGAAGAGCTCCGGCGGCCAGGTCAGTTGCTCCGCCCGCTGAAACGCCGAGCGCGCCTTCAGTCTGTCATTGTAGTCGTTCAGGATCCGGTTTTCCGGCAGCAGGCCGTTGAACAACGCCATCGAAACAACCGCTCCGACAGCGACGTCGGCGGCCGTGAACCAGTCCCCGAGCAGCCAGTCGCGTTCCTCGAGCGCGCGCGCGAGAATTTCGACGACCTGATGCGCCTCGCCCCATGTCGTCTGCCTCAACGGCTTGTCGAGCTTGGACGCGTAAACCGCGATGGCCGGGTCAATGACGGATGTGGAGTAGACGAGCCATTTGAGGTAGGCGCCGCGTTCGGGCGCTTCTATTGTCGGGGCCATGGAGCCGTATCCGAAGCGATCGGAAAGAAAAGCGCAAATCGCCGGGCGCTCCGTGACGACAACCCCGTCGACGGCGATAGCGGGCGCCTGACCTGACGGATTGACCGCGAGATATTCGGGCTCGCGGTGTTTGCCCGCAAGAATGTCAACGTCCACAACCTTGTAGGGGACGCCAAGCTCCTCGAGGATCCAGTATCCGGCGAGAGAGCGGGACGCCTTGGAAGCGTACAGAATGATTTCGGACATTGCGGATCCCGGGGAATTTCCTGCGAGCGTCAGGTTCGGTTTCAGATCTGTGCAAGCTACCGGATATCAGTCGCAAGGGAAGCCTTGATCTGCAAATCAGGCGTTCGGGCGGAGGTGCGACTACAGCTCCACCAGGCGTTCCTCGACGGGCGACGATTGCACGATCGAGCTGTTGGTGGCGCCAAACGGGACGATGCGGTCGATCACTGCCTCCATCTCGGCCACGTCGCGAACGTGGGCGCGGGCGACGAAGCAGTCTTCGCCGGACACCCGGTCGCAGGCCACGATCTGCGGCGTTGCGCGTATCGCCTCGATCATGTTTTTCATTTCGCCGGGCAACGGTCGCGCCCGAATAAGGATCGTGAGACCGTAGCCGAGACGGGCAGGGTTTATGCGCGCGCCATACCCGGTGATGATTCCTGCGTCTTCGAGTCGCCGGATACGTTCTGCGACGCTCGGAGCGGAGAGGCCGACGCGCCGCGAGAGCTCGGCGCGGGGAATGCGGGCGTCGGCGCAGAGCGCGCGAAGGATCTTCGCGTCCATGGCGTCGAGGCCAGTTCCTTCGGATCGAAGGAGATTCCCGGAAAAATCCTTCACAACCGCTTCAGAATTCGTCTTTGACATGCATGAACACCATGTTGTTTACCCGCTTTAACTTGCATCATGGGGGCATGGAAAATCAAGCGCCTGCCAATGCTGTCTCCACCAACAGATCCGGCGCGCTGACGCGCGTCGCGGAAGCCGTTCCGCCGCATCTCTGGTTCGGCGTTTCGGCGGTGTTTCACTATCTGGGGCCCGCTTTCGCGGTGCTTCTGTTCCCGGTGGTCGGCGTGCTCGGGGTCGCCTGGTTCCGCATAGCCTCGGCCGCTCTCGTTTTCGCGCCTGTCACCCGGCCGTGGCGGACATTCCGGAATTCCTCCGGTCGCGAACGGGCGCTGCTTCTTGCGCTCGGCGCCTGCCTTGCGGTGATGAACTGCTCTTTCTACCTGGCGCTCGACCGGTTGCCGATCGCGCTGGTGGCGGCCATCGAGTTCGTCGGAACGATCGGCGTTGCTTTGTGGGGTCTGCGGACCGGCCGAAACCTTCTTGCTTTCGCTGTAGCCATTTTCGGCGTGGCGCTGCTGATTGGCGCGCCCGCATCGACGGCGGCTGACGGCCAGGTGCCTATTTCGGACTTGCCCGGACTGTGCTGGGCGTTCCTGAATGGCGGCCTGTTCGTCCTCTACATCATTCTTGGCCACAGGATTTCAGAGGGAGGCGCCTCCGGCGGCGTGGAGCGGCTCGGCGCCGCGATGACGGCCGCTTTCATCGTCGCGACGCCGATCGGCTTCCTGCAGGCGCTCGAGGCCTTCGGCGCGCCGTTGCTGGTGCTGGCGGGGATCGGCGTGGGCGTCTGCTCATCGGTGATCCCCTATGTGTGCGATCAACTCGCCATGTCCCGGCTGCCGCGCGCGAGCTTCGCGTTCCTGCTGGCGCTTCTGCCCGCGACGGCCACGATCATCGGCGTGGTCGTGCTGCGCCAGGTCCCGAGCGCCGGCGACGTCATCGGGGTCCTGCTCGTGATGATCGGCGTCGCCGTGCACAAACCCGCGCCGAACCCGTCTCCGGCGTCTGACGGAAAGGACCCCTGAAAAACGGTCACGCCTTCCACAGTTGGCTTACCGGTTTCGCGTGAAAGCCCAGGCGACCATCTTCGGAAATTCCAACCGCCGCATCGAGTCATCATGTCCGGCGTCACGCACATGCATGGCGAATTCGCCGCCCTGTTCCTGAAAGAGCATTGGCCCAGCGCAGCGCGTTTTCAAGATCCGCGCCCCTGGCGCGATGAGCGCGCCGTCGCCGCAATAGACGATCGCCTCTATCGGTCGTTTCGGGGCTAAACCGTGACATCGCAACCGCCGTCGTAAGCGAATTTGTGCAATATCAGCATTCAAATCAATTCATTATCTGCAAGCAGACGCTTTCGACGCCCCGCACGCGCCGACTCCGCGATTGTTCCGCGCCGCCAGTATCCCTATAAGAAAAACGACGAACAATACGGGGGTGCGAGCGCGCAATGCTTCAGGACGGAAAGCTTTTCATCGGCACGAGCAGAAAGCCGGACGATTCCATCAACAAGGGCGAATATCTTGATCTCGGATACGCCAACCGGCACGGGCTGGTGACCGGGGCGACCGGAACCGGCAAGACGGTGACGCTGCAGATCCTGGCCGAGAGCTTTTCCAACGCCGGGGTGCCGGTGTTCTGCGCCGACGTGAAGGGCGACCTTTCCGGCATCGCGGCTGCGGGCGAACCGAAGGATTTCCTGGCCAAACGCGCCAGGACGATCGGCCTCGATCCGTATGAATTCCAGGAATTCCCGGTGATCTTCTGGGACCTGTTCGGCGAAAAGGGGCACCGGGTGCGCACGACGCTGGCCGAAATGGGGCCGCTGCTGCTCGCGCGGTTGATGGATTCGACCGACGCGCAGGAAGGCGTGCTCAACATCGCCTTCAAGATCGCTGACGAGAACGGCATGGCGCTGCTTGATCTCAAGGACCTGCAGGCGCTGCTGAACTACATGTCGGAGCACGCCTCCGAGCTCAGCGGCATGTTCGGCAACGTGTCGAAACAGTCGATCGGCGCGATCCAGCGCGATCTGCTCGTGCTGGAGCAGCAGGGGGCTGAACATTTCTTCGGCGAACCGGCGCTGAAAATCAGCGACATCATGCGCACCACCCCGGACGGCCGCGGCGCGATCAGCGTGCTGGCCGCCGACCGGCTGATGATGAATCCGCGTCTCTACGCAACCTTCCTGCTCTGGCTGCTTTCGGAACTGTTCGAGGAACTGCCCGAGGTGGGCGATCCGGACAAGCCGCGGCTGGTCTTCTTCTTCGACGAGGCGCATCTGCTCTTCGACGAGGCGCCGAAGGTGCTGGTCGACCGTGTGGAGCAGGTGGTGCGGCTGATCCGCTCCAAGGGCGTGGGCGTCTATTTCGTGACGCAAAACCCGCTGGACGTGCCGGAAACCGTGCTCTCGCAGCTCGGCAACCGCATTCAGCACGCGCTGCGCGCCTATACGCCGCGCGAGCAGAAAGCCGTGAAGGTGGCGGCCGAAACCTTCCGCCCCAATCCGGAATTCGACTGCTTCGAGGCGATCACGCAGCTGGGCGTCGGCGAGGCGCTGGTCTCGACGCTCGCCGAAAAGGGCATTCCCTCGATGGTCGAGCGCACGTTGATCCGGCCGCCGTCCTCCAGGCTCGGGCCGATCACCGAGGCCGAGCGCCGCGACGTGATGGCGGTCAGCCCCGTCGCCGGCCAGTACGACAAGGACGTCGACCGGGAATCGGCCTACGAGATCCTGGCGAAACGCGCCGAAAGCGCCGCCCGCAAGGAGGAGGAGCAGCGCCGCCGCGAGGAGGAGGAAAACCGCAAGATCGAGGAAAGCCGGCGCTGGACGTTGCCGGGCTTCGGCGACGAGGACGATTACGACGATCGCGGCCGCAAGCAGACCTCGACGCGCAGCCGCTCCACCCGCTCGCGCTACCAGCGCCAGTCGGTGACGGAAGCCATGATCAAATCCGTGGCGCGCTCGGCGGCCACAAGCCTCGGACGGGCGCTGGCGCGCGGCATTCTCGGGAGCTTGAAGAAGGGGCGGTAGAGCCGGCGTGCGGGACACTGCGACATTGCATTTCTCACGCCGCAGACGCGGCGCCGACTGGATCCCGGGTCAAGCCCGGGATGAGGGGAAATGGGGAGGTCCGTAGAAAAGAGCGGAAGCTGCATGTATGGCGGATTATTGTCGATTGGTCTCTCTCTGCCTCCTCTCGCCTTACACTGATGAGTTCATGGCTGGGTTTCCGCATGGCGTCTACCGGGCATGCGAATGACCTGGGACGACGTCGTCGCGTTTGCCTTGACGTTTCCCGAAGTCGCGCCGTCGACCTCCTATGGCGAGCCATCGCTGAAGGTCGGCAAGAAAATGCTGGCGCGGCTGCGCGAGAAGGACAACAGCGTCGTGCTGCCGGGCGTCCCTTCTGAAGAGCGGGAGATGCTGTCGGAATCTGCGCCCGACATCTTCTTTTACGAGCCGCATTATCAGGATTATGCTATCGTGCTGGCGCGTCTCGACATTGCCGGCCTCGACGATATCGCCGGTCTGATCGAGCGGCGCTGGCGCGCCATCGCGCCAAAACGGGCGATTGCAGCCGGGCGTGGTTGAGTGGAAATTTTTCCAGCGCCTGAGGAGGAAAAAGGCATGGTGAGGAACACGAGACGGATGTGGTTCAGCGCAGCGGTGATCGTCGCGGCGCTTGCGTCGCCCCAAGCGTATGCGGCCTGCGCGACGGACGAGGCCGTGGAAGCGCTCGCGGCAAAAATTCTGGCGAAGGAACCGGCGCCGGCGCCGGATGTCGCCACGGTCAATGACGGAATCTGCACCCAGGAGAAGCTGGTCGCCATATTGTCGAAAAGCTGGGGCAAGCCGGTCGGCTACAAGGCGGGGCTGACGAGCAAGCCGGCGCAGGAGGCGTTCAATGTCGACGAGCCGGTGCGCGGCACGCTGATGAAGGACATGATGCTGGAAAACGGCGCGACCGTGCCCGCCGATTTCGGCGCGCTGCCGCGTTTCGAGGCCGATCTGATCGTCTCGGTCGCCGACGACGAAATCAACAAGGCCGCGACCGCCGAGGACGTGATGAAGCATCTCGCCGCCGTCTATCCCTTCATCGAACTGCCGGACCTCGTGGTCGACAATCCGAAATCGCTGAACGGCGCCGTGATCACCGCGATCAATGTGGGCGCGCGCCTTGGCGTGCTGGGCGATCCGATCGATGTCAAGCAGACGCAGGAATTCTTCGCATCGCTTGCCGACATGACGGTTTCGGTCGAAAATCAGGACGGGGAGGAACTGTCGCGCGCGCCGGGCGCCGCGGTGCTTGGCCATCCGCTCAACGCCGTGCTCTGGCTGCGCAAGAGCGGGGCGATCTTCGAGAAGGGCGACCTGATCAGCGTCGGCTCCATCGGGCCGCTGCTCGTTCCGAAAGCCGGATTGACGGCGACGGTGACCTATGAAGGGCTGGTCGGCGATCCGCAGGTATCCGTGACGTTCGATTAGCGCGGTTCGGCGCCGCTTCGCTTCAGGTTCAGGGTTTGACGGCGGTCACCAGCATGGGGACAAGACGCCCTGCCGCGACCGAGCGGCGCATGTTGTCGCGCCTCAGAGACATATCAGCGCCCATTGCGACGGAATCGTCAGGCTCGCCTTTCGAAGCCGGCGGCGGGGGCGGGGGCGGCGCGTCTTTCGCGTGATCCCGAACATCGGTGAACCCGGCGTCCGACAGCGCCTGAATGAAATCGGACGGGGATGTGACGAAGCTGGTCGCTTCCGTTATCGCCCAGGGCAGGGGATAGGCGATCGCGCCGTCCGATTTTCTTCCGATATGGGTGAGAACGTAGACGCCGCCAGAGCGCAGAACGCGAAAGGCTTCCGAGAACATGGTTTTCTTGTCGGCGACGTTCATCGTGACGTTCTGACACCAGACCACATCGAACGATCCGTCTTCATAGGGCAGATCCAGCACCGAGCCGGCGCGATGGCTGATTTTTCCCGACAATCCGACGAGCCTGTCGAGATCATTGGCCGTCTGCACATAATCCTCGCTCAGATCCATCGCGTCGACATTGCAATCGAAGCGCGCGGCAAGCAAACGCGCTGATCCACCGATGCCGCAGCCGGCGTCGAGCACCTTCACGCCGGCGCGGACGCCGGATGCCGCGGCCATTTTTTCCGTCAGGCCGACGCCGCCATGGTGCAACTGGTCGACCGGAAACAAGGCTTCGATCGGGACCGAGCCGGGGGCGGCGTCCTGCAGGCCGAGCGATTTCAGGATGTTGTCTGTGATGCCGCCGCGGCCGTAGTGCGAGGCGACGGCGCGTTCGATGTCCGATCTGTCCATGGCAAATTCCCGACTAGAGCTTTGTGAGGTCCGGCAGCACGGCGTGCGGCGTGAAATCGAGATATTCGTCCGGGTTTCCGGCGCGGTTGATCCAGACTGTGCGGAAGCCGAACTTGCGGGCGCCTGCGATGTCCCAGCGGTTGGACGACTGGAAAGAAATCGCGTCCGGATAAAGGCGATAGCCGGTGGCGACGAGTTCGTAGACGGACGGCGCTGTCTTGAAGACCTCGACGTCCTCGACCGAGAAGACGTCGTCGAGGATATCGTCCAGAAGGGCGTTCTTCACCGCCGATTCAAGCATCGCCTTCGAGCCGTTGGACAGGATGGCGAGCTTCGCGCCGCGCGCCTTCAGGCCTTTCAACACCTGCGGCACCTCAGCGTAGCAATCAAGCTTCCAGTAGGCGTCGAGCAGGTCTTGCCGATGCGCCTTGTCGACGGTCGGCGTGGCGGCGAGCGCATAGTCCAGCGCCTGTTCCGTCAGCGCCCAGAAATCCTGATAGGCGCCCATGAGTGAGCGCACCCAGGAATATTCAAGCTGCTTGTTGCGCCAGATTTCCGACAGGCGCGGGCCGTCCGGACCGATATCGGAAGCGTGCCGGCGCACCGCGGCGTGCACGTCGAACAGGGTGCCGTAGGCGTCGAAGACATAAGCGGCGTAGGGTTGCGTTGCAGGCATGGCAGTCGTGACCTTTTTCGGCGGCACATTGTGCCGTTGCGCGGTTAAGGTCAAGGGTCGGCGCCGGAAGGCCGCGGCGGATAGGCCTTGCCCCGCTGCTTCAATCTGGTGCAAAGAGAAGAAAAAGACGGGCAATTGGAGGAAACAACTGATGACCGTGTTGACCGAGGCGCAAACGCAAACCTGGACCTATGTCGACGGAGACTGGCACGAGGGCAATGTGCCGCTGATCGGGCCGCGCTCGCACGCCATGTGGCTGGGCAGTTCGGTGTTTGACGGCGCGCGCTGGTTCGAGCACGTCGCGCCCGATCTCGATCTGCATTGCGCGCGGGTGAACGCGTCCGCCGAGGCCCTGGGCCTGAAGCCGACGATGAACGCAGAGGCGATGCTGGGCCTGGCCCGCGACGGGCTGAAGAAGTTCGACGGAGAGACCGCCGTCTATGTCAGGCCGATGTACTGGGCCGAGCATGGCGCCTACATGTCGGTGCCGGCCGATCCCGACTCGACGCGCTTCTGCCTGTGCCTCTACGAATCGCCGATGATCCCTCCACAAGGCTTCACCCTCACGGTGTCGCCCTTTCGGCGGCCGTCGCTGGAGACCATGCCGACCAACGCGAAGAGCGGTTGCCTTTACCCCAACAACGGGCGCGCGATCATGGACGCGCGCCGGCGCGGCTACGACAATGCGCTGGTGATGGACATGCTCGGCAACGTCGCCGAAACCGCGAGCTCCAACGTGTTCATGGTCAAGGACGGCGTCGTCATGACGCCTGTGCCGAACGGCACGTTTCTGTCCGGCATCACCCGCGCGCGGACCATTAAACTGCTGTCCGACGCAGGGCTGCAAGTCGTCGAGAAATCCCTGAAAGTCAGCGACTTCTTGGACGCGGACGAAGTGTTTTCGACCGGCAACCATTCCAAGGTCGTGCCGGTGATCAAGCTCGAGGACCGCGAAATGCAGGCCGGCCCCGTGGCCCGCAAGGCGCGCGAGCTCTACTGGGACTGGGCCCACAGCGGCGAGAAAATCTGAAACCGGTCGGAACTATTCGTTAGGCGGTCGATTAATCCTTCGGGAGCGCTTGCCGTTCGATCCCCTCGCGCATATGTTCCAGACCAAATCATACGAAACAACCCGCAAAGGAGAGCACCATGGCTTTTGAACTTCCGGACCTTCCCTACGACTACGAGGCGCTCGCCCCGTTCATGTCGCGCGAGACGCTGGAATATCACCACGACAAGCACCACAAGGCCTATGTCGACAACGGCAACAAGCTTGCCGACGAAGCCGGAATGAGCGACCTATCTGTCGAGGAGATCGTCAAGAAATCCTACGGCGCCAACCAGGGCCTCTTCAACAATGCGGCGCAGCACTACAATCACGTCCACTTCTGGAAGTGGATGAAGAAGGGCGGCGGCGGATCCTCCCTGCCGGGCAAGCTCGCATCGGCGGTCGATTCCGACCTCGGCGGCTACGACAAGTTCAAGGCTGATTTCGCCAGCGCCGGCGCAACGCAGTTCGGCTCGGGCTGGGCCTGGATCGCCGTGAAGAACGGCAAGCTCGAAATCATGAAGACCCCGAACGGCGAAAACCCGCTGGTCCATGACGCGACCCCGATCCTCGGCGTCGACGTGTGGGAGCACTCCTACTACATCGACTACCGCAACGCGCGTCCGAAGTATCTGGAAGCCTTCATCGACAATCTCATCAACTGGGATTACGTGCTGGAGTGCTACGAAAAAGCGACCGCCTGACCGGCAGAGACGCTTGATAGAGAGATGATCAGAGCCCCGGCGGCGACGCCGGGGTTCTTTTTTACGGGACGCCGTGGACACGCCGACGCTGCGATGAATGGTTTCTATTGACGGTTGATTCGGCGCGGGTACTGTAACTGGACAGATCAAGACGCCGCCGACGGCACGATTTTTCACAAAGAGGTTTTCATGCGCATTTCGACAGGCGTTCTCGTCGCCGCCATGCTTGTTTTCAGCGGTTGCAGCACCTGGTCCACTTCTTCCGTGGACAAGACAACCGCGAGCGCCGTGCGTTCGAAGCCGAAGGACTTCCAATCCGTCATCATCACCGAGGACGACATCACCGATCGCAAGTACGAGGTTCTTGGCGATGTGACGGCGACGGTCAGGAAGACGACGATCCTCAACGCGGATCCGACCGAGGCGCACGTGCAGGAGCAGCTTCGCAAGAAAGCCGCGCAGATGGGCGCGGACGCCGTCATTCTCGTGCGCTACGGCACGGTCGGCATCGGACTGAACAGCTGGGGCGTGCTGGAGGGCAAGGGTCGTGCGGTCCGTTTCGTCAACTAGCTTTTGTCTGATCGCGCTTGCGATTGCTGTAGGCGGCTGCACCCGTTCGGCGCCGGACCTGCCGCCCGACTACGGCTCCGTCAACGCCTCGCGACAGACTCTCGCCAGCTTTCCGGCGCACATGCGCAATCTTAACTGTGCGCAGATCGCCAGCCGGGAAGCCGACCTGGAGGCGCGCAACCAGAAGGCCGAAGAGATTATCAAGTCCAATCGGACGCGGAACCAGGTCGCCGGCTATCTCGGCGCGCTCTATCTTGTGCCTGTCGTGGCGATCGAAAACGACGAGGACCAGAAGGCGCTGCTTGACAAGAACCAGCGCGAGGTCGACCAGCTGAAGCAGTTGCAGAGGGTGAAGCGCTGTTAGGGTCACTGTGCTTCTTTCCGCAGCGGCAATGCGTTCCCACTCCGCGTTCATCCCCTCTCGTCTCGGCCTCCCATACGTCCCGCCGGATGGCGCCGTGGATCATCTCATTGGCGGTTTCGCGCGGGAAAAGAGCCGCTCTGCCTTGGTCAAGCCTGCGGACGCAGTGTGAAGAGCGACAGGAAATCTTCGGCGGCGGCGATATCGCCGTCGGCATCGACCACCCGGCGTGACATCAGCGTCTGCAGGGAAATGGCGCCATAGACAGCCTTCGCCAGCGTGTTTCCGTTCCCATGCAGCACGAAGGTCGTATTGGGCGCGCGGACCGAAGTTGTTTGCAGACCGGCTCCGGCCAATCGCATTTCGAACGCCTCGTCACCGAAGTCGAACCCGGCCAGCGTTTCGCGCCCCTGTGCGCGGTCGCGCACGAGGGTTACTCCCATCGAAATCATCAAGGCCGAGGGACTGATGAACCGCGAGGGATCGTGCCCCGGCGCGGTCAACGCCCAGCGGCAGAGCGCTTCGAGGACCGGAAGCAAGCCGCGTCCGGCTTCGGTCAGGGCATAGATGCCCAGTCGTTCGTCGTGATCGATCACTCCCGCCTGCGCGAGTTGCGCCAGCCGCCCCGTCAGCACGCTCGCGGTGACGCCCGGCAGCCCGGCCCGGATCATCTGGAAGCGTTTGGGCGCAAACATCAGCTCGCGGACCACCAGCAGGGCCCAGCGGTCTCCGATAAGGTTGAGCGCATGGGCCGCAAGGCAGCCCTCATCATACCGGATGCGCGTGTCTCTTGCCTGTTTAATCATATTAACATACTGTCAGTTGCTTTTTAATACTATCTTTGGCAGGCTGAAACCGCAAGCGGAAATCGCCTGCTACGCGTTTCATGGGAAGGAATATTGCATGACTTACATCACAGGCGCGGTTGCAGCCGTACCGACCGCCAACAAGGGCAAATACGCAGAACATGTCGCAGCCGTCTGGCCGCTGTTCGAATCCTACGGCGCCAGCCGGATGGTTGAGACCTGGGGCGCGGATGTGCCCAAGGGCACGGTTACGGATTTCTATGGCGCTGTGGACGCCAAGGAAGGAGAAACGATCGTGTTCTCCTGGATCGAATGGCCCGACAATGCGACGGCCGACGCCTCCTGGCAAAAGATGCAGGAAGATCCGGCAATGAAGGAATTGCCCGAGATGCCGTTCGACGGCAGCCGCATGATATTTGGCGGGTTTGCTCCGGTTTACGAGGGCGGAACACGCGCTGCTGCGGGATACTATCAGGGTTTTCTGCTGGCTGTTCCGGAAAGCAACAAGGCGCTTTACGCCGAAATGGCCGACGAGGGCTGGAAAATGTTTGAAAAGTACGGCGCCACCGGCATGGTCGAAGGCTGGGGAGAAGACGTGCCCCGCGGAAAGGTCACGGACTTCTACCGCGCGACCAAAGCCGAACCGGGCGAGGTCGCGATGTTCAGTTGGGTGGCCTGGCCCGATCGCGCTGCCTGCGACAAGGCCTCCAAAGCAATGGAAGCCGAAATGGGCGATATGGACATGTCCCGGATGCCCTTCGACGGCATGCGGATGATGTGGGCGGGATTCGAGCCCTTGTTCGACTCCACGACGGCTGGCTGAACAAGGCAGCCCGCCAGGAACTGAACACCCGCGGATTTCGCGAGTTCAGTCAGTTCGACTGATGGGGATTGTGATGTACGCCTGCGTCCGATGCGGATTCGGCTGAGGATGCAGTGGGACAATCCCCATCACTCCCCGATCGCCTCGGCCTCCCATGCGCCGCGGCGAATGGCGTCGTGGATCATCTCTATCACCGTGTCGCGGACCGTCTCGATGGCGAAGCTGGCGCGGCGTTGCGTCAGTTCGCAGACATAGAGGGTGCGTTTGATCTCCGGTTCGACGATCGGGCGGGCGTGGATGTCGGCTTCGGCGATCAGGTCACCCATGAAGAGACGGGTGCCGATGACGCAGCCGAGACCGGCGCGGATGGCGCCGGCGATGGCGTAGACCGAATTCATCTGCAGACGCGCGCGCGCCTCGAGCTGCTTCAGCAGAACGGCGTCGTCGAGCTGCGCCCGCGCGAAATTGCCGTGCCGCAGCATGATGACCGGCAGGTCCAGCATCTCGCGAAAGCGGATTGGCGCGTCCGTGTCGCCGATGATCGCGCGCTTGCCGACGCAGACCATGCTTTCTTCCAGCACCGGCCAGGCGCGCAGCCTCGGGTCGGACGGCGGATTGTAGACGAGCGCCAGATCCACCTCCGTCGACAAGAGGTGGTTCAGCGTCGCGCCCGACAGGCTTTCCGAGATCGACAATCTCAACTTCGGGTGGTC
>Ga0207848_100539_pt1 | contig 12548 bp, 9 predicted proteins | sample TtaePargueraPR_10_FD_187737 | JGI IMG/M metagenome (GOLD analysis project Ga0207848, IMG submission 187737) | Aerobic enrichment media microbial communities from Bioluminiscent Bay, La Parguera, Puerto Rico - Tt and M2 (3) (SPAdes) | ecosystem: Environmental > Aquatic > Marine > Unclassified ... | reverse complement strand
CCGCGGATCCTCGCCAATTATGGCGGAGAGTACAACGATCCGAAGGTCGAGCGACAACTTGCGCGCATCGTCGGCGCTTTGACTCTCGTTTCGGAAAACCCGAAGCAGACTTACCGAATCACGATTCTCGATTCACCCGCGGTGAACGCCTTCGCATTGCCCGGCGGGTATCTGTATGTGACGAGAGGGTTGCTGGCGCTTGCTGACGATTCATCGGAAGTCGCAGCCGTCATCGCGCACGAAATGGCGCATGTCACCGCCAATCACGGTCTCCTTCGCAAGCGCGCCGAGGAAGCCGAGCAGATTGCAAATCGCGTCGCGACGGAAGTGCTGTCAGGAAAAATGACAGGCGAACAGGCCGAAGCCCGTGGAAAGCTCAGGCTCGCGGCCTTTTCCAGGCAACAGGAGCTGGAAGCTGATGTTATCGGCGTTCGCATGCTCGGCGAGGCTGGATTCGATCCCTACGCCGCCGCCCGTTTTCTTGAGACGATGGACGCCTACAGCCGATACCAGAACAATGTCGAGGATATCGATCCAAGCCTCGATTTTCTGTCGAGCCATCCTGACGCGCCGAAACGTCGCGAGCTCGCCTATCGCCATGCACGCGCGTTCGGACAGCCGGGCGTCGGCACGCGTGATCAGGACAAATATCTGAGAGCCATCGACGGTCTGCTTTACGGCGACAGTCCCAAACAGGGCTATGTGCGGGGAAACACCTTCCTGCACCCGGTCCTTGGCATCCGCTTCAGCGTTCCTCAAGGATTTCAGATTGACAATACGGCCGAGGCTGTGCTCGCGACTGGACCCGGCGACATCGCAATCCGTTTTGACGGCGTTTCCGACAAAAACCGCACGCCTTTGACGCGTTACATCACCAGTGGCTGGGTCAGTGGCCTTGATCCGTCGAGCGTCCGACCTCTCCGGATCAACGGGCTCGAGGCTGCTTCAGCGAAGGCTGTCGCGGATACCTGGGAATTCGACGTCACGGTAATTCGTGTTGGAAACCGGATCTACAGGCTTCTGACTGCTGCGCCCGTTGGCAGCAGCAATCTGGACGCGGCGGCTCGCATAGTCACATCGTCATTCAGCAAAATGTCGTCTACCGAAATTGCGTCTCTTCATCCACTGCGCATCCGCATCGCAACCGTCAAGCCGGGGGATACAATGACGTCGCTCGCAGAACGCAATCAGGGGACACGTAGAAAACTGGAGCTTTTCCGGCTCCTGAACTCGCTGTCCAGCGGTGAAACAGTGTCCGTTGGCGAAAAGGTCAAGCTGGTCACGGACGGGCGTTGACGCGCAATCCCGCAACCTACATGGTCGCGATGGCTGGAGCGTCTTTCTCGAGGGCGGTTTTCAGCTTCTGAAGCGCTCTGTTTTCGATTTGCCTTACGCGTTCCTTCGAAATACCCAGACTCGTTCCGAGCGATTCCAGCGTGGCGCCGTCCTCGCTCAGCCGCCTTTCCCTGATGATCCGTATTTCGCGCGGATTGAGCGTCTCGAGCGCTGCTTCGATCCACTGCGACCTTCGTTCGTCATCAATAATGGAACTAACCTGTTCATCCGGCAGAGGTTCGTCACTCTCCAGATAGTCTATTCGGTCGGCGCCCTGGTTCTCTGAATCAGAGATTGGCGCATTGAGGGACATATCCGAGCCCGAAAGACGCGCGTCCATCGTCGCCACATCCCTTACATTGACGCCAACCGCCAGCGCGATCTCATTGTGAATCGAGCTGTCCATTCCGGATTCGTTTGTTTGCCACAATTTCGCGCGCAAACGTCTGAGGTTGAAGAAAAGCGCCTTTTGAGCCGAACTGGTGCCGCCACGCACGATCGACCAGTTACGCAGGATGTAGTCCTGTATGGAAGCGCGGATCCACCACGTGGCATAGGTCGAGAAGCGAACCTCGCGATCGGGATCAAAACGAGCGGCTGCCTCCAGGAGGCCGACATGACCTTCCTGGATCAGATCGTTCATCGGCAGCCCGAAATTGCGGAAGCGGGTCGCCATCGAAATAACCAGCCTCATATGGGCCATGGTAATCCGGTTAAGGGCGTCCTGGTTACGATCCTCCTTCCAGAGAACCGCAAGCTCGTGCTCTTCTTCCCTTTCGAGATAGGGAGCCGCCATCGCGGCTTTGATCATCGTCTGACGAACACGATTGTCGTTCATCATGTTCTCCCAAATGCGGCCAACGCCCACTGTATGGCCTGGGGAAATCGACATTGACGCTTTACTTTGCGTGGGCTCAAGAACTCACAATGTCTAACGTGCGTATCTTGGGATCGGTTCACCCGCTGTGCAAGAAAACGCAGCGTTCACTATTTGGAACCAATCGATCCCAAATTGGCAAGATGGGTGTTGCAACGCAAAAAAGCCGACCAAAGCCGGCTTTTTCAGCGATTTCCTGGGGTTGAGCCGATATTCCAGACACTATCACATTCAAGTGATAGCAGACTGATCAGGCGGCTGCTTCCTGCTCATCCTCTTCGGCAACCTCGTCTTCGGCCGCCTTGCCGCGCTTCGGTCCCTTGTTGAGATTGGTCTCAATGAGCCGAACCGCCTCGGTTTCCGAAAGCTTGTTCACCGCTGCGATTTCACGCGCCATGCGATCGAGCGCCGCTTCATAAAGCTGGCGCTCCGAATAGGACTGTTCGGGCTGATTTTCAGCACGATACAGGTCGCGAACGACCTCGGCGATGGAAATCAAGTCGCCGGAATTGATTTTCGCATCATATTCCTGCGCACGCCGCGACCACATGGTGCGCTTGATGCGGGCGCGACCTTGCACGACCTTCAATGCGCGATCGACGAAGTCGGTCTCGGCGAGCTTGCGCATGCCGATTGAGGACGCCTTGGCGACAGGCACCTTAAGGCGCATCTTGTCCTTGTCAAAATCGATAACGAAAAGCTCAAGCTTGTGCCCGGCGACTTCCTGTTCCTCGATTGCAACGATCTGGCCAACACCATGGGCAGGGTAAACGATGTATTCGTTGGTCTTGAAACCCTGGCGCTGTCCAGGCTTCTTCTGTTGCGTTGTCATCCGCTCTATATACTCCCTGTTACTGCCCCGGAAACGTTCGGGGTTGGGTACTGGCCGTCACATGCGAAGGAGCGCCCCGCTGGGCCGCGGCTTCAACAATCCTGGCTGGGATCGTCCACAACAATCAAACCTCCAGCAATCCAAACACACTGCTGTTGCAAACATGAGGATATGTGGGGTTGCACTTCCGTTGTTATGGCAATCAAGGCGAATTCGTTCATCCGCCTTCGGTCAGTTTCACACATATAGCATAAAGAAGCGCAAAATTCAACAATTTGCCGCAGGCGCACAATGTCGCAGCCCGCGTCAATCGATTCTTGGTAAATGCCGGCAGTCGCCCGGAACTTCACCAATTAATTTGTTTGACCCATTCCGATGAAAGGGCTTCAATCCCCGTCGCCGGGTTCCGGAGAAAAATACTCATCGTATTTCCCGTCCTTTCCATCAAACTCCTCGGCATCCGCCGGAGGATCCTTTTTGATGGTGATATTGGGCCATTTTTCGGCGAATTCCGTATTAATCTGCAGCCACTTTTCGAGACCAGGCTCCGTATCCGGTTTTATGGCTTCCGCAGGACATTCCGGCTCGCAAACGCCACAGTCGATGCACTCGTCCGGATGGATGACGAGCATGTTTTCGCCTTCGTAAAAACAGTCTACCGGACACACCTCGACGCAATCGGTATATTTGCATTTGATGCAGTTGTCGGTGACGATGTAGGTCATGAAAGGCTCCGGTGACGCCCGCGTTGAACCGCGAACAAATATTCTCCGGTTCAGGTAGCGAGTCTGTTTTGCATTGGCAAGTGCGCCATTTCTGCACGCAGCGCAGTCTCACCTTTTTGCCGCGATGCTCCAGAAAAATTCTTCTTTTTCTGCGCCATTTCAGGGAACGTTTCGCACAAGCACAGACCGAAAAGTAAAACCGGCGCCAGGAATACCCGTTCTGAGCGCCTATTCGTCCGTTAACGCCTTCCATCGATCGATCTGGCGTCGATCGCGTTTTGTCGGCCTGCCGCTTCCGGCTTCCCGCAACGGAACCATGGCGACAGGCGCCTTGTCTTTTTTGGGAGACGGCTCGGGTGAAATATCACGATAGAGCTGACGGGCTTCCTCGTAGGGACCGCGGCGCGTTCCCGGATCAGCCACCTCCAGAACCTTGATGACGCGGTCCAGTGTTATCGTCAGCACATCACCCGCAACGATCATGCGGCTCGCCCTGTCGATCTTGTCGCCATTCACTCGCACCCGGCCCTTCTGGACGAGTTTCGCCGCCAGCGAGCGTGATTTGAGGACACGCGCATAAAACAACCACTTGTCGATCCTCTGCGAGGCGCACACTACTTGTTCATCTGCTCCTTCAGCGCGGCAAGCTTGGCGAAAGGCGAATCCGGATCGATTGGCTTTTCCTTGCGCGGCGGGCGCGGCTTTCCATGATCTCCATGCTTCTTGCCATGACGCGGCGGTTTGCCTTTGCCGTTGCGGTGAGGCTGGTTTCGGTCGTCGCTCTTGCCGCGTCCGGCTCCCTGTCTTTGACGATTGCCCTGCCGATGCTGACGATGACCCTTGTTTTCGTTGCGGCCGGCCGGACGCCAAAGCAATACCGGCTTCGGCTCCTCTTCGGCGGCCTCCTCTACAGGAGCCTGAATCGCGTCGGCGGTTGTCTCGGGTGAGGCCGTTTGCGTCTCGGCAGGCGCTTGCGCCGGCGCGCCGGCTCCAGCCGACTGTCCGTCCTGTTCAGGCGCCTCGCCAACCTTGGCCTCGTCCACCGTCTCTGATGCGGAAGCCTCAGTCGAACTGTCTTCCGTCTTCTCGGCTCTGCCACGGTCCGGCCCAGCCTCTGTCGAAGCCTCGCTGGCCGCGTCGTCTTCGACCTCAGCGGGCGACGCCTTCACGCGTATCGCGTCCAGGTGCGCCTTTGCCACCGCCGGCTCGACGGCCTCTGACCGGTAGCCGAGACCTTTCAGTATTTCTTCCATGTCGTCCGGCGTAGCGCCCAGGATCGACAGCATTGCCGGCGTCGTCATAAAGCGCCGCCCATCATAGGCGCCTTCCGGCGGAGCGCCATTACCTGGGTTCCATTGCAGGAGCGGCCGAATAAGATCGGACAGTCTCTCGAGGATGTCGATGCGCACTGCGCGCTTGCCAAGATAGCGGAAGCCCGCCAGCCGGTAGAAATCGCGTTGATATTCCGCATCGGTGACAATCGAAGTGCGGCCCGCAGCCAAGGCCGCCGCGATTTCTCCGTATCCCGGCTTGTCGAAACCTTCATTGCGCAGCGCCCAGAGCATGGTGATGATCTCGGCCGGAGCCGGCTTGAGCAATGCGGGCATGAAAACATGATAGGCGCCGAAGCGCACGCCATAGCGCCGCAGCGAACCGCGCGCCTCCTGATCGAGCGCCTTGACGTCGTCGGCGACGTTACGCCGGAACAGGACGCCCAGCCCCTCGACGATTTGAAAGGCGAGGCCCTTGGCCAGGCCTTCGAGATCCTCGGCCATGGCGAGGTCGTCGAGTGGTTTCAGGATCGTTGAGATGTGATGGTGAACGAAGCGTTCGATCCGCGCCGTAACCACGTCGCGCGCCTGGCCCGAAAGCTGGTCATCGGCAAGCAGGATTATGCGCGGCGCGAGAATGCTGTCGCCGGAGGCGAGCCTTGCAACGGGATCGCCAAGCCATCGCGCGGTGCCGTCGGAGCCAAGGGCGAAATCATGATTGCCGGATGCATGCAAACGCGCGGCTCTTGCCTCAAACTCGATGGCGAGCGACTTCTGCGCCGCAGCCAGGACGGCTTTCTGGTCCGGTCCCTCAGCCGATGAATCCGGCGTGAACCGGAATCCCGACAATTGTCCCACATGATGGCCTTCGACGAATACATCGCCATCGACACCAATTTCAGCTTCAAGCATCGCGTTCTCTCTCAACCGCTTCATGAGCACAGATGTCCTGCGGTCAACGAAGCGTTTCGTCAACCTTTCATGCAGTGCATCCGATAACCGATCTTCGATTTCCCGGGTCTTTTCCTGCCAGTGTGACGGATTCGCCAACCAGTGCGACCGATGTGAGACATAGGTCCAGGTCCGGATCTGGGATATGCGCGCCGACAACGTATCGATATCGCCGCCGGTCTGGTCCGCCCGTCGCACCTGCTCCGCCAGATAATCTTCCTTGACGGTTCCATGACGAACAATGTCACGATAAATCGCCGCAATCAGGTCGGTATGCTGCAACGGCGTAATGCGCCGGTAATCAGGCAATGAACAGACGTCCCACAACAGTTCCACCCGATCGGCGCCGCGAGCGATGTCGCGAATCTCGGGATCCAGCGACAACCGTTCCAGCGCCTGCTGATCGACCGCTGGCAGCGCCCGGGTCAGACCCGGCACGGGCGGCGTCGCCTCCAGCGACTGACGCAACGCGTCCAGCGAATCGAAATCAAGGCGCTTGCTGCGCCATTGAAGCAACTTGACCGGTGGAAACTCGTGGCCCTCGATCCTCTCGACCGTTTCATCGACCATGGGCGCGACGCGTCCGGTGACGCCAAAAGTGCCGTCGCGCATATGGCGGCCGGCGCGCCCGGCGATCTGGCCCATTTCCGCCGGCGTCAGATTGCGGTACTGAAACCCGTCGAATTTGCTGTCCTGCGCGAACGCAACGTGGTCCACGTCAAGATTGAGGCCCATGCCGATCGCATCGGTGGCGACCAGGTATTCGACATCACCTTCCTGGTAGAGCGCGACCTGGGCATTGCGAGTGCGCGGACTCAGTGCGCCGAGAACCACTGCGGCGCCGCCGCGCTGGCGCCGGATCAGCTCTGCGATCGCGTAAACCTCGTCGGCGGAGAACGCCACGACAGCGCTGCGGCGCGGCAGCCGGGTGATCTTCTTCGAACCGGCATAAGCAAGATGCGATAGTCTCGGCCGCGACACGACGGTCAAGCCGGGAAGCAGTTTTTCCAGGATTGGCCGCATGGTCGCCGCCCCCAGCAGCAGCGTCTCCTCCCGACCTCGCAGATGCAAGATGCGGTCAGTGAATATGTGCCCCCGTTCGAGATCGCCAGCGAGTTGCGCCTCGTCGATCGCCACAAAAGCCGCGTCCGTTTGCCTTGGCATCGCCTCGACTGTGCAGACAGAATAGACGGCGCCGCTCGGGGAAATCTTTTCTTCACCCGTGACAAGCGCGACCTTGTCTGCTCCGACGCGTTGTACGATCCGGCCATAGACCTCTCTGGCCAGAAGCCGCAACGGCAATCCAATCACGCCGGACTTGTGCGCCACCATTCTTTCAATGGCGTAGTGTGTCTTGCCGGTGTTGGTTGGCCCAAGCACGGCGGTGACACCACGGCCGGAGAGGATCATGGGCTGGCTGCTGGCGGTTTCAGGGTGCTGCATCAATAGGGACATCTTGAAGATCGATCGTGGCGTCAATCAGATGGCACGGTGAAATCCGGCGAAGTCGGGACGCCATTGCCGCCGCCGCAATCCGCCGGCGCCGTCTCGCCAGGGCGCGATGTTAACTTTCGGAACATGCTGAGAACGAATCGGCGACGAATCACTGACTCAAGCCGATTCCGGTTTTGTTCACGGCCATATATGCTCCTTGATTGGTCAACCGACACAAGATGGTGATTCCCCCGAAGACCCGCGCATGGCAATTTGGCAATGAATCTCCCTGCCCGTTAACCTTTGGAGGAAACACGACGGACTGCCTGAGCCGTTTATGGTTAAGCATTTGTAAATTCCGGGAAATTCCTGACAGAAAGTTAACGCTATTCGTCTCCATATAGCGATTTCCGTTAAGGTTTCGATCAAAAGCGGAACGAATCAGCGACGAATCGCTTACCTGACGATGTTCCTGAATTGTTCACACAACATATGGATATTGCTTTGAAGTCAACCACAACAGGGGCGTAGGTCTTGAGACTTTTTTCAGGCACGATTGGCTCTTGGCGTTAACCAATTGCACTTTGAGATTGAACGACGCGCATTGCCTTCGCCCCGCGGGATCGGGGCCTGACCGGTTTCCCGGCGGGCCCCGAAGGTCGAAATCAGGTCATATACTGACCGCCATTGGCGGACAGCGTGGAACCCGTCACAAAGCCGGCGTCGTCGGAAGCGAGGAAGACCACACAGCGACCGATTTCTTCCGGCTCTCCCAACCGGCCAACCGGAATCAGCGGCAGGATGCGTTCATTGAGAACTTTCTCGGGGACCGCGCGCACCATCTCCGTGCCGATATAGCCGGGACAAATGGCGTTCACTGTAATGCCCTTTGCCGCACCCTCCTGGGCCAGAGTCTTTGTGAAACCGATGTCGCCGGCCTTCGCAGCCGCATAGTTGGCCTGCCCCATTTGACCTTTCTGACCGTTGATGGACGAAATATTGATGATGCGCCCGAACCCGCGGTCGCGCATGCCGGGCCAGACCGGATGCGTCATATTGAAGAGGCCGGTCAGATTGGTGTTGATGACATCGTTCCAGTTTTCCGGCGTCATCTTGTGGAACATGGCGTCGCGGGTAATGCCGGCATTGTTGACCAGCACGTCCACGGGTCCGAGATCCGCTTCGATTTTGGCAAGCCCTTCGACGCAGGCTTCATATTTTGATACGTCCCATTTGTAGACCGGTATCCCGGTGTCCTCGTTGAATGCCTTGGCCTTCTCGTCATTGCCGGCGTAATTGGCGGCGACCTTGTAGCCTGCATCCTTCAGACAGACCGATATGGCGGCGCCGATCCCGCGTGATCCACCCGTAACAACTGCAACCCTGCTCATGGCTTTTTCTCCCTGCAACTTTATTGACGAGGCGGAACGGCGATCAGGCCGTTCCGCCACATCGATTATCAGAACCGTTCAACGCACATGGCGACGCCCATGCCGCCGCCGATGCACAAGGTGGCAAGTCCCTTCTTGACCTCGCGCCTCTGCATTTCAAACAACAGCGTGTTGAGAATTCGAGCGCCCGACGCGCCAATCGGGTGACCGATTGCAATAGCGCCGCCATTCACATTGACGATCTCCGGATCCCAGCCAAGATCCTTGTTGACGGCGCAGGCCTGAGCCGCGAACGCTTCGTTGGCCTCGACAAGCTCGACATCGCCGATCGACCAGCCGGCCTTCTCAAGCGCCTTGCGCGATGCGGGAATTGGGCCTGTGCCCATGATCTGCGGGTCGACGCCGGCGGTCGCCCAGGAAACGATGCGCGCCATCGGCGTGATGCCGCGCTTTTGCGCCTCCGCTTCGCTCATCAGAACGGCGGCGCCCGCCCCGTCATTGATTCCGGAAGCATTGGCGGCAGTCACAGTGCCGTCCTTGGCGAAGGCCGGGCGCAATTTCGCCATCTGGTCGATAGACGCGCCGTAACGGATGTATTCGTCCTTGTCGACAACGATATCCCCCTTGCGGGTGCTGACGGTATAGGGAACGATCTCATCCTCGAAACGGCCGGCCTTCTGCGCGGCTTCCGCCTTGTTCTGGGACGCGACGGCGAATGTGTCCTGTTCATCGCGGGTCAGCTGCCAGCGAGAGGCGATGTTCTCCGCCGTATTGCCCATATGGTAGCCATAGAAAGCGTCGGTCAGGCCATCCTTGATCATCGTGTCGATCATCTGCAGATCGCCCATCTTCTTGCCTGCGCGCAAATGCGCGGCGTGCGGAGCCATGGACATCGATTCCTGGCCACCCGCTACGATTATGTCCGCGTCTCCGCTGACGATCTGCTGCATGCCAACCGCGACCGCGCGAAGGCCCGATCCGCAGAGCTGGTTCAGTCCCCAAGCCGTCGCTTCAGCCGGAATGCCGGCGGCCATGGCGGCCTGACGGGCAGGATTTTGACCCTCGCCGGCAGACAGGATCTGCCCCATGATCACCTCATTGACCTCGGCGGCTTCCACGCCGGCCCGCTCCAGCGCGCCGGAGATTGCTGTCGCGCCCAATTTGTGGGCGGGTTCGTTGGCGAACGCGCCATTGAAAGAACCAACCGCGGTGCGCGCCGCGCTGGCGATAACGACTGATGGAGTTGACATGATTCTTCCCTGTAATGATGGTTATACTGTGTGGTTTGAGACTGACCGAGGACAGTCAGGAAGTCAAACAGGCTTCCTGCCGCAGACAGTTATCCGCCCGCGCCTTTCATAGCACTTATGCCTAAAACTTTTGCGGCGTTGCACAAAAATGTGCAAAACATGCTATACTTTTTTTTCGGCTCGTGTTCATCTGTCCATTGTACGGATACCGTATCATGCCCGAAATCCGGGAATCGCCGACAGGGAGGTCGTGTGAATGACCAAAGTAGATGGTCAGACCGTTATCAAGAAATACGCCAACCGGCGGCTCTATAACACCGGCACAAGCACATATGTGACGCTCGACGATCTGGCGGTCATGGTGAAGGATGGCGATGATTTCGTGGTCATCGACGCCAAGTCCGGCGAAGACATCACGCATTCTGTGCTCACCCAGATCATCTTTGAACAGGAATCGAAGACCGGCAACACGCTGTTGCCCGTTTCCTTCCTGCGACAGCTCATCACCTATTATGGCGACCAGATGCAAATGCTGGTTCCGAGCTATCTGGAGCATTCCATGAGCGCCTTCGGCGCCCAGCAGGAGCAGATGCGCGAACAGATCACCAAGGCCTTTGGCGAAACGCCGATCACGCGCAACATGCAGGCGCCGATGCAGATGGTCGAGGAACAGGTGCGCCGCAACACGGAAATGTTCCAGCAGGCGATGCAGATGTTCTCGCCATTCGCAAAGACCTCCGGAAGCACACCGGCCAGCAGCCCCAAATCCAAATCGGGCAATCAGGATATTCAGGACCTGAAAGACCAGTTGCGCTCACTCCAGGAAAAGCTGGATTCACTGGGCGACTGAAGCATACGCGATTATTGGCTGGAATCCTCCGACGGCAGGCTGCACGTTCGGGCTGCTGCGCCTAAATGTGACCAATATAAAACGGCAGACGGGCCGCGTCTTGACATTGGCTGAAAAGCTGACAAACGTCGCGACCCGTCAACCTGCGCAAGAGGAGACACCTGCGGCATGGCTTTTGAAGACCTGATTACACGATTGAACATGATGTTCGTCGATATGGAAAACCAGCCGGAGGACACCCACGAATTGCTGCTTCAGATCCATATGGAATTGAGTCAGCTTCGCGCGACGGGCCAGCCTCTGCCCCAGGATCTCGTAGAACTTGAAAAACGTCTCGAGGCCGAGTTCGAGGCAAAAGGGGTCGAACGTCCGTCCACCTGACGGCCTATTCGTTCGTCTTCAGCGGCGACATCTGTATGACGAGGATCGTCAGCAGCGGCGCTACGACGGAAATCGTCGCCACCAGAATGAGCAGAACGCCAAGCTGACCGTAGTCCGCCGCCGTCACGATCGCGCCTGTCTCGCGATCCGTCACCTCGCGCGTCACCACGAAAATTTCGTTCAAATGGCGGGTAATGAGGCTGCTTGCCGAAAGCGCGAGATTCGTGAACGACGCCATCACCGCGAAGAAAGTCGCCTTGAGTTCGGCGGGCGCGTTGCGCGCGATCCAGGCGAGCATCGGAATCATCGCCACCTGGCCCAGTGGCGATTCCAGCGCGGTGTCCATGATGGCTATGAAGCGCGCGTCGACCACGCCTCCCGTCAGGCGCGCGGTCCATTCCTGAACCCCGTAATATAATCCGATATTCGGCAATGAAAGAACGCCCGACGCCAGCGTCAGCAAGGCGACGATATAGATGATCGAATGCGACGCCATCAGCGGGCGCAGGACGATCATTCCGGCAAGCGTCAAAAGCGAAACGATCAGCGAGAGGATCGAGAGGAACTGCTGATCGAAGCCGAGGACGTCGATCTGAAACCAGGTTGCGCCTGGACCAGGCAAAGGCACGGCGCGAAAAACGAAGATAATGATCGCTGTGCCGACCAGAATACGCGCCCGGTCGGGTTCGAGCGCTGCGATCAACTGACGCATCAGTATCAGGACGATGATCATTGAGCCGGCGAAGACAATCTCCTGCGACCAGGCGAGATCGGACAGGCCAACGGTCAAGGTGAGTGCGACGAAGGCGAGGCCGCCAACAAAAAACCAGTAATTCGGCTCGACATTCTCGTCGGGGCGGTCGAGGAGATCGCTGATGCTTTCCTCGTCCATGCCCTGTTCGAGAAAGGCGCGTCGACGGCGGTGGCGAATAAACTCTGCAAGAATAACGCCGGAAATCGAGATAGCAGGGATGACCAGCGCATAGAGATAGATACGGGCGTATATGTCGGTCTTCTGGCTTTCATCCATGGTCTCGATGCCTGAGAACATGAAGATATTGAGGGCCGCGACCGCGACGAGGCCGCTGATCAGCGCAATGCGTCCGAGGGTCTGCATCGTCGTGTGCATGGCCTTCTGGGCCGCTTCGGTGAACGGGCGTCCCTCCTCGTCGACCTTTGGCACGGCCTCGACCGACATCGCGTCAGCGACTGAATCCTGGATCACGTAGCCGCAGGGAGCGAGCAACAGGC
>Ga0207848_100537_pt1 | contig 12663 bp, 11 predicted proteins | sample TtaePargueraPR_10_FD_187737 | JGI IMG/M metagenome (GOLD analysis project Ga0207848, IMG submission 187737) | Aerobic enrichment media microbial communities from Bioluminiscent Bay, La Parguera, Puerto Rico - Tt and M2 (3) (SPAdes) | ecosystem: Environmental > Aquatic > Marine > Unclassified ... | reverse complement strand
GCCGGATAGCGCTTCAGTTCGTCGCCCAGCCCAAACACCTCGGTCACCCAGTCGAGCTTGCGTTTTATTTCCAACGAGGGAATGCCGCGCGCCTTCAAGGGAAAGACAATGTTCTCGCGAACCTTCAGATGCGGATAGAGAGAGACGAACTGGAACACCATCGCGATGTTGCGTTCGCTTGGCTTTAGGTCGTTGACGCGTTCGCCGTCGAACAGGATGTCGCCATTCGTGGCGTCGACCAGACCGGCGATCGAACGCAGCGTGGTCGTCTTGCCACAGCCGGACGGGCCGAGATAGACGACGAACTCGCCGTCATTGACCGTGAGATTCACCTTGTCGACGGCGGTAAAGGCGCCGAAGGAGATCGACAGGTCCTTCAGTTCAATCTTCGCCATCAGTAGCGCTCCCCGAGTTTCATCAAATGCCGGACGAGGATCAGCGACAGGCCGATGATGATGCAGAGCAGTATCACGGCGAGCGCGGACGCTTCTCCGGTGTAGAAATAGTTGAATGCGGTTTTGGCGACGGCGAAGGAGACGGTTTCGGTGCTCGACCCCGGCCCGCCGCCGGTCAGCGCAAAGAACAGGTCATACTGCTTGAAGCTGTCGATCAGCCTGAGGATCAACGCAATGAAGAGCACCGGAGCCGACATCGGCAGAGTGATGCGGAAGAACACGTAAGCCTGACTGGCGCCATCGACTTCCGCTGCCTCGTAGATCGTTTCGGGGATGCCCCGGAACGCCGCGGTCGCAAGCAGGATGATGAACGGCGTCCACATCCAGGTGTCGGCGGCGGCGGCCGCCCACAGGGCCGCATCGGTCTGGCCCAACCAGTCGACCTTGCCGACGCCCACGAGGGTGAGCATGTAGTTGACGATGCCCCACTCGGAATTCAGCATGTAGCGCCACAGAAAACCGACGACCACCGGAGACAGCATCATCGGCATCATCAGCAAGGTGAAGATGACGTCGCGGCCACGGAAGCTCTTTTGAAGCTGGTAGCCGACGAAGATGCCGATGATCATTTGCAGGGTCACGCACAGAAGCACGAACTTTCCGGTGAATACGAAACGCTGCCACAGGTCCGGATCGCTGAGCAGATAACTGTAGTTGTCGAAGCCGGCCGGCGTCATGCCCGCATTCGGGCGCAGCGCCGAGAAGTTGTGGAAGCTGTAAAAGACCAGCGAGAAGATCGGATAGGCCACCATGAAGATCAGGATCAGCAGAGTGGGCGAAAGGAACCCGAGGATCATCAAGCGACCGGAAGACTTCTTTTTCGCAGGCTTGCCGGTCGCGCGCATCGTGGCGGTGGCGTCTGTCGTTTGCATTGACATGGTCTAACGCCTCCCCAGCACGCCAAAAGTCATGCCCATCAGCAAGTGCTTTCGGATGAGATAGAAGAAAATGAGGACAGGAATGATGAGCACCACGCCGGCGGCGCAGATCTGTGTCCATTCTATGCCTGTCGCGCCGGACGCCGCCGAAATCTTCACCGGCAATGTCTTGGCTTTCGTCGTGGTGAGAATCGACGCGAAGGCGAACTCATTCCACGCAAAGATGAAGCAGAAACCGGCGGTGGCCGCGATGCCGCCCTTGACCATCGGCAGGACCAGACGAAAGAAGGCGTAGAGTCGCGTATAGCCGCTCACGAGCGCAATCTGCTCGATCTCCTTCGGCACGCCGTCGAAAAAGCCTTTCATGATCCAGGTCGCAAGCCCCACATTGGCGAAAACCGCGACAAGCACGAGACCGGTGCGGGTGTCGGCGAGACCGAGACGCGCGAACATCAGGTGATAGAAGACGAGCACGGCCACCGGCGGCAGCATGCGCGTCGACAGCACGAAGAACAGAAAGTCGTTTTTACCGGTGAAGTTGAAGCGTGAGCAGACATAGCCGCCCATTGTGCCCAGGATTACCGCGAGAGCAGTGCCGACCGTCGACACGACGACGCTGCTTATCAGTGAATCCAGAACCCCGAACGCCGAGGCGCTCTCGGCTGCGGCGCCAACTCCGAAGACTTGCTGGTAGCCGGAAAGATCCGGCTCGAAGAACCATACCGGCGGCATGGCGAACAGGTCAGCCCTGCTTTTCAGAGAGGAAATGATCAGCCAGAAAATCGGGCCCAGATTGTAGAATGTGTAGACGGCCAGAAGGGCGATCAGGAACCACTGGGTCAGTTTCTGGACGGAATCGGTCTGTGCTTTCGTCATCTCGATACACTCTCCTCCCGCGACCGCCATCATCACAGCGCGCCGTAATCAGTCTTTGTGTTGGAGTGTACGGCGCGCTGAAACGGTGTTCAACGCGCCATACCCGGGAGGTTGCTAGTTGTTGACCGGAACCACGTCGTCCATGCCGACAGGCGCGATCTGCTGATCCGGGACTTCCGGCGTTGAATCGGAACGCTTGATCTCGTGACCGGCGCGCTGCAAGGTCCGCTCATGCTTCTTGGCTGCGTCTGTCAGAGCCTGCTCCACCGTCTTCGAACCGGAGACGGCGTTGGAGACTTCTTCCTGAAGCTGGTCAAGCAGCACCGGATATTCCGGCAGGTGCCAGTAGTCGTTGAGATACTGCAAGGCCTTCGAGAACTGAGCGTTATAACTGTTCAGTCCCTGCCAGTCGGGGCTCTCGAGAACCGCCTTCAGACCGGTCTGGCAGACCGCGGCGTATCGCTCCTGCTGCTCGGGCTGAAAGTACCACTCCATGAACTTGACGAGTTCGGGAAGCTTCTCGGAATATTTGTTGATGCCCATGCCCTGGCCGCCGACCGAGAACTGCCGGCGGAACTTGCCGTCGCGGCCGACGGCGCCCGGCAGGATGCCGAAGCCCGTATCCTTGGCGAACTTATTGACTTCCGGATCGGCGTTGGAGCCGTTGAAGTAGAACCACTGCATGGCCATCGCGAGCTGGCCCTGCTGGAAGGCGGCGTTGACTTCGTCGAAGCCCCAGTTGCCGCTTCCGGGCGGACCATACTGGAACATGTCGACATAGGCCTGAACGCCATCAATCGAGGCCGGCGAGTTCAGATAGCCCTCAACCTCGAAGGTTTCCGGGTTGTAGAGCTCGCCGCCGAAGGACCACAGAAACGAGTTGGACGCAGTTGTGGCGAAGTCGTATTCGCGACCGCCCATCTGGCCCCAGCCATAGAGGCCTTCGTCCGGACGCGTAAAGAACTCGGCGACTTCCTTGGCTTCCTGGTAGGTTTCGGGGACCCTGAGGTCACGACCGTATTTTTCCTTGAAAGCCGCCTGCTCATCCGGATTCTCGAACAGGTCCTTGCGATACATCAGGCCATAGGCGTCCTGGTTGGCCGGCAAGCCGTAGAATTCGCCTGAACCGTCCGGATATTCGCCGTACTGCGACAAAGACGAAGCGGGAAAGATCTCGGCGCTGAGATAGTCCGAATCGGCGAAGATATCGTTGATCTTGACGGCGTGGCCGCCACCGGCGAATTCAGCCGTCGACTGGCTGTCCCACATGGCGAAGTCGAAAGCGTCGCCCTGGATTGCAAACTCTGAAGCGATCTTGTTGTGCCATTCCGGGCCGTATGGAACGAGTGCGGGCACGATCGAGACTGATTTGTCGGGATAGTCCTTGGCGATCTCGACCAATGCGTCGGCGCAGGTTCCCGCATGCCAGACGAATGTCAGCTCGGTGTCGGCGTTCGCGCTTGTCGAAGCCGCGGATGCAGCGATCACGGCGGCCGACGCCATGAGAGTGTGGCGCAATTTCATTTCTGATACTCCTCCTGATTTGGATTAGAGCGTGACTTGTTCCTACTCCCGCCAGCTCTAAAATAACGACGGCAACCTAACATCATTTCGTGATATTGATCAATTATTTTGTTAGTAAAAACAGAAAAATGTTAACCGACCTTCGAACTCAATTAGTAGACAAATAATCGTTATCACATTGATATAACTAATTTTATTTTGTATTTTTCATGTAAACTTCGCATCAATATGCAACAAACTCGGTTATCCACAAACCCACTTTATGCTGGACTTTTAACAAAATCTGCGAGATGAACTTAAAAAATGTTAAAACGAGAGACAGGCTGCGAGGAGACCTTTGAGCGCAATCGAAACAGTTGAGTCCATGTCGAAATCAGAACGGCGTAGGATGAAGATCCTGCAGCTGCTGATGGAAGGCAGCTCGGTCCAGATCAAGGATCTGGCCGACATGCTGGATGTCAGCCTGATGACGGTTCATCGCGACCTCAACCACCTCGATCGGGAGGGGCTGGTGCGGCGCGTGCGCGGATCGGTTTCGGCGGAGAAGTCGCTGCTGTTCGAAAGCAGCTACAACTACCGCGGCAAGAAGCAGCTCGAGGAAAAGAAAGCCCTGGCCAAGGCGGCCGTTGGAAAGATCGAACCCGGCAACGCCGTCGTGTGCGACGACAGCACCACCACCTACCACATCTGCGACTATATCGATGCGGTGACGCCGCTGACCGTGCTGACCAACGCTGTGCCAGTTCTGGAAACGCTGCGAAGCAAGCCGGATGTCGACCTGATTGCGCTCGGCGGGCGCTACCATCGCGGCTACAACGCCTATTTCGGGACAAGTTGCGAACAGGCGATCAAATCCTACCATGTCGATCTCGCCATCATGTCGACGACGACAATCCAGGGGCTGTCGCTCTACACCCAGGACGAACAGGTGTTGCGGGCAAAGAAGGCGATGATGAGCATTGCGCGCAAGAAAATTCTGCTCGCCGACGCTACGAAGTTCCACTTCAGCGCACTCAACTATGTAGCGGACGTCACCGAATTCGACCTGGTCCTTCTAACCGGACCCATTCCACAGGAGAACATCGATCTGCTGACTGAAGCAAAGGTCGAATTCGAAATCGTCTGAAAACAAATCAACCCATCAAGTCGGGAGGAGACTCATCATGTCGGAAATCGGAAAAGCACGACGGCTCGCGCGCCTGTTCAACGAAAAGTCGGGACGAATGCTGTGCGTTCCCATGGATCACGGAATGCAGGTCGGACCGATCGCCGGCATCCAGAACCCGGAACCGCTGATCGACGCGGTTGTGGAGGCGGGAGTGGATGCGGTGATCATCAACCCGGGCCTCTACATCCGTTACCATGAACGTTTCGCCAATGGTCCTGCGATCATCCTGCGGCTCGACCAGACCACCATGTGGCGGACCGGAACCAAAACCGGCTATGCCGACACCCATACGCGGCAGGTGGCGACGGTGCGTGAAGCCGTGCAGATGGGGGTCGAGGCTGTGATCAGCTATCTCTTTACCTGCAACAACGACCCGGCGGAGGAAACGCGCTGCTTCGAGATTTGCGGAGCGATCGCCAGCGAGTGCCGGGAATGGGGCATGGTCCATATCATCGAGGCGATGGCGGCCAAGGGCGGGTTCGCAACCACGGAGGATCCCGATGTCGTCGGCCTCAATTGCCGGATTGCAGGCGAAATGGGCGCTGATATCATCAAGACCGACTGGTGCGGCGCGAAGGGTTTCAAGGCTGTCGCCAAGCAGTCCCTTGCGCCGGTGGCTGTCGCTGGCGGCGCCACAGAAGGCGACGATGCGGCGCTGTTCGATTTCGCCTCATCGGCGGTAAAGAACGGCGCGAAGGGCATCATCTTCGGCCGCAACGTATTCCAGCGCCAAAACGTCAAGGAAATCCTCTCCGGCCTTCGGGATATCGTTCACGGTTAGGGCGCCAACAAGAACCGAAGCCCCTTAGCGCGCTTGACGGATTGATTTGGCGCAGTTTCGCCGTTGGACCGGTGTCGCAGTCTGCATGGTGTTGATTTTCACCGAGAACTGGCTCTGAATCACATTTGCTGCTGTTGGAAGTCGGCCTTTCGCTGATTCACTGGAGGATCAGGATATGCGACATTGATTTCCGCGCACGAGCCTCGTGCTTGACGGCTTTTCAGTAGATGCGCATGTCGGTTGACTGCCGCCTTTGCCATCACATACTGCTTGGTGCAACTTTGCCCGAACTGGATCCGAGGTGTTGAGGTGTAAAGCATGAATAAAAAGCAGCTTGTCTTTATCGGTGGGCTCAATCGCGAAGCTCCATATTTTCAGGGCGCGCGCGGCGTGGGTCTCTCGGTCTTCAGTTTTGACGATCAGTCTCTGGAAACGACCTTGCTCGCCGAATATGGCGGCATCGACAATCCCAGCTATCTCTCCGTGAATGACGACGGCTCCCGGATCTATGCCAATTCCGAAATCTTCGGCTGGCCTGAAGGTCTGGTGACCGCGCTTGCATTCGATCGCGCAACGAACACGCTCTCCCATATCAACATGCATGCGACGCTCGGCAGCATCACCGCGCACAATATGATAACCCGCGATGGCTCGAAGCTGCTCGTTTCGAACTACGCGATGGGCGACGGCGGCCCCGACCGATCACTTGTTGTTTTTGGATTGAGCGACGACGGAGCCCTGACAAGCGTCCTTTCAGCCATCGCACATGTCGGAACAGGACCGGATCCGGAGCGTCAGGAACGTAGCCACGCCCACAGCCTCACTGAATTGAAGACGGGCGGCGTCGCCGTTGCCTGCGATCTAGGTCTGGACATGCTGATCGCCTACCGGCTTGATCCGGACGGATCGCTTTCCCGGCTTGACGAGTTGAAAATGGCGCCTGGCTCCGGTCCACGGCATCTGGCGTTGCATCCAGACGGGACGTTGATCTTCGTCATCAACGAACTAAACTCGACAATCTGCTCGCTGCGTATCGATGGTGAAACAGGTGTAATGAGCCTGCTCGACACACAGTCGGCCGCCGATGCGAGCCAGCCGGACGTCGAGAACCATTGCGCCGATCTGCAGATATCGCCGGACGGCCGGTTCCTTTACGGATCGAACCGCGGACACGACACGGTGGTGGTCTTTTCGGTCGATGCGGAAAACGGAAAACTGGCCTTGATCGGTCACGCGCCATGCGGCGGGGCGACGCCGCGCAATCTCGGCATGTCCCCGGACGGCGCTTTCGTGTTTTCCGCAAACCAGAACGCCGACCGGGTTACGATCTTCCGTCGCAATGAAGAGACCGGCGAATTGACCGATACTGGTAAGGCGATTGAAACCGGCACGCCGATGTGCGTCAAATTTGCCCGGACGCCGCTTGCCTGAGGGTCAGTCGGTCGACAATGGAAATTCGGGGCGGCGCAATTTGCCGCCAAGCTCGCGCGACAGCGTGTCGGCGCATTCGAACAGACGCTGCTCCGCCTCGGCGAGTTGGACTTCATTTTCCACCCAGACAAGGTAGGGCATGGTCAGCGCCGCCTGCGCGTCGCCACTGGAATCAACGATCGGAAAACTTACGTCCGTAATTCCACGCAGTGTCTCGTCGCTGACGCACTCGTAGCCGCGCCGGTTGACGTCCGCAATTCTGTCAATCAGCGGCTTCGGGTCCTCGCCCCGCTCGCGCAATGCTCCGCTCAGGGCCTCTTCCAGGGAACAGCGCACCGATGACGGCTGGAAAGCGATCAGGGTGCGGCCCGAGGCGGTTTTGAGCAGAGGACGCTGGGTTCCAAGTCTGACGCGGAAACCGATAGGCGCAGGATTGTCAGAGACCACGACGACGCGGGTCGTCCAGCCGTCGAGGACCGAAATGATGACGACCTGTTCCACCTGCATCGCAAGGCGATCGAGCACGGGGTGAGCCGCCTGGATGAGCCGGCGGATCGGAAGGTGATTGCTAGCGAGATCGAACAGCTTCAGCGACAGTCGAAAGGCGTCGTCACCGGGGCCGCGCACAACATAGCCGCGCCTCTCCAGCGACATCACGACGCGATACACTTCCTGGACCGAGCGGTTGAGTTTCTGGGCGATCTGGCTGAGTATCAGGCCTTCAGACTGGAGCGCCAGAAGTTCCAGGATGTCGAGCCCCTTCTCGAGCGCCGGCGCCCGGTAGGACGACGTTACGGAGGGTGCCGACTGGGCCTTTCGGGCGGAAGTTTCCTTGACGCTGCTCATCCGTCCTTCCCTAATAAGTCGAGGCGCTGGATACCAGTAAAAATTCACTGTTGCTAGTATCATAAATAAACGATAGTTTTCATATAGAAAAAATGAAGCCGCTTTTGCAAGGCGGGATCGTTTGAGGGCGTAACCGATTTCGCATGGTTCGGAGACGCTGGGAGGGGAGTTTCCGTGGGCAGCAAAGTCGGCGACACCGATATCGACTTCAACATTGACGGCAAGCAGACGGGTTTCCTGCGCCTACCTTACTCCGAACATGACGACGCCTGGGGCGTCATTCCCGTCCCGATCGCCGTGATCCGCAACGGGGACGGTCCTACCGTGATCCTCCAGGGCGGCAATCACGGCGACGAATACGAAGGTCCGATCGTGCTTGGAGAGATCATACGCGATCTCGATCCCGAGAGCGTCAACGGCCGCCTGATCATCGTCCCGGCGCTCAATCTACCGGCTGTCCTGGCCGGCTCGCGTGTTTCGCCGATAGACGGTCTCAACCTGAACCGCACCTTTCCCGGCGATCCTTCGGGATCGCCGACGCAGCAACTTTCCTCCTGGGTCAACGACGAACTCTTTCCGATAGCCGACGCGTTCGTAGATCTGCATTCCGGCGGGTCTTCCCTGTCGATCGTCCCGAGCGCCATCGTCGAACCCTCGGACGATCCTTCCTTGACCGCGCGCAACCACGAGGCCGTCGCTGCTTTCGATGCGCCGATGAGCGTTGTCATTTCGAACCGCGGAGACACCCGCACGTCGACTGCTTCGGCGGTGCGCGCAGGATTGGTAACGGTCGGCACGGAAATGGCCGGCGCCGGCACGGTTTCTCCGGAGGCGGTGAAACTCTGTCGTCGCGGAGTGAATAATCTGTTGCATCATTTTGGCGTTCTCAAATCGGCGAACACGTCGCCGCCGGCAATGGGAACGGAACAGGTTTTCCATGAACTCGGACCGAACGCGCATGTGCTGACGGAGGACGCCGGCGTATTCGAATCCTTTCATACTCTGGGATCCCGCGTCCGCGCGGGAGAGGCGGCCGGACGCGTGCATTCGCTCAGCGATCCGCGCAAACCGCCTGTGGAACTGACCTTCGGGGCCGACGGGGTGGTCTACGGTCTTCGTCATCCAGGCCGCGTTCGCCCGGGCAATTGCTGCGCTGTTGTCGCCTCGCCATGTGAATGACATGAAAGTATCACTCGACGATATCAGACAGGCGCAAACACGCATTGCGCCGCATATCAGAAAAACGCCGCTCATGGAGGCGACGACGGTCGCCGAGCCGCCAACCCCGGCGCGTCTCTGGCTGAAACTGGAGAACCTGCAGGTCACCGGCTCCTTCAAGGCGCGGGGCGCGACCAGCAAACTTCTCACGTTGCCGCCGAATGAGCTTGCGGCCGGCGTCGTCACGGCCTCCGGCGGAAATCACGGCCTTGCGACGGCCCGCGCAGCGACCATGGCGAAAGTGCCGGCAACCATCTACGTCCCGGAGAATGTCGCGCCCTACAAAGTCGACAAGCTGCGGGCAATGGGCGCGAAAGTGATCGTCACCGGTTCGGTCTGGAACGAGACCAACCGGTTTGCGACCGCATTCGCGGAAGAAACCGGCGCTGCGTATTTCCACCCCTTCGCCGATCCCGCCGTGGTGGCCGGGCAGGGCTCCCTGGCGCTGGAAATCCTCGAAGAGCGGCCGGGTCTCACCGCAGTCCTCATCGCCATCGGAGGCGGCGGTCTCATCACCGGAATGGCGATAGCCCTGAAAGCGCTCAAACCTTCGATCCGCATAGTAGGCGTCGAACCGGTGGGCTGTCCCACCTTTCATGCCTCCATCGAGGCCGGACATGTGGTTCCTGTCGAAAAGGTGACGACTCGCGTCGCCACAATGGCCTGCGCCGAAACGGATACGGAGGTTTTCGCACTCTCCCGCAGTCTGATCGACGAAGTCGTGCTCATCGAGGACGAGGACATGGTTTCAGCCGCACGCTATCTGTGGTCGGAATTCGGTCTCGCCGCGGATTTGAGCGGCGCCGCCGCTATCGCCGCATTGCGCACCGGGCGCGTTGCGTTCTCCGAAGGCGACGAGGTCTGTGCGCTGGTGTGCGGCGCCGGCACGGAAGGCATCCCCGGTGGGCGGTGAGACCTATCGCGGGCCAGTCATAGACGCCCATCATCATCTGTGGGATCTACGCCTTGAGCGACACGCTTGGCTCGACTGGCCGAAACAAGGCGATGAACTTGCGCCGCTGCGGCGCAACTATCTTGTCGAGGATTACCTCGAGGCTTCATCCGGATCGGGGATCGTCGCAAGCGTCCATGTTGAGGCGAACTGGGATCCGACCGATCCGCTTGGCGAGACCGAATGGCTTGACGGCCTCGAACGCCCGGCGGGCATCGCGGCCAGATACGTCGCCTTCGCCGCTCTGGCAAGCGACAATGCTCAGGAAATCATCGAACGTCAGGCCGGGCATGAGCGCGTCGCCGGCATCCGCGAAATCATCTCCTGGCATCCCGACCCCGCCAAGGCCCGGGTGGAGGGAGGCGACCTGATGGAGGATGCGCGATGGCGCGCCGGGCTGACGCATGTGCAGAGCCACGGTCTCAGTTTCGACCTGCTGATATCGAGCCGCCAGCTCGATATGGCCTGGCGGTTGGCGCGGGATTTCCCGGATATGCAATTCGTGCTCAACCATTGCGGTAGTCCGATGGACCGTGACGCCGAGGGAATGGACCACTGGCGCGCATCGCTTCGCCGTCTTGCCGCGGCGGAAAATGTGAGCCTGAAGATTTCCGATCCCGTCGCTTATGACCCGGCATGGACGCGCGAAAGTCTGGCGGGCGTGATCCTTCACTGCATCGACTGCTTCGGCGCAGGGCGCTGCATGTTCGCCAGCGACTATCCGGTGGCCGGTCTGCATATCACATTTGATCACTGGCGCGCGCTTTTCAGCGACATCGTCGCCGATCTGTCTAAGGACGAAAAGCGCTCGCTGTTTTTTGACAACGCCCGGAAGATCTATCGCATTCCCGTCTGATGAAGACAGTCAGATCCGCGTGCTGACATGCGGGTCGCGGCCGTAGAGCGAAACCAGCAGGATGATGACAAGACCAAGCGCCGCCTGCACCACCGAGGGCTGGAGGCCGAGGCCGATGAGCAGCGTATTGAGTTCGGTCAGCACGAGCGCGCCTGCGACCGTGCCGAGATAGGAGCCGCGTCCGCCGACCAGCGCCGTTCCGCCGATAACGACGGCGGCGATCGTCTGGAACAGGTAGGGTTGCCCCACTTCGCCATAAGCCGAACCCGTAAAGCCCAGGAGCAGGATGCCGGTCACGGCGGCGAAGAAGGCGCTGATCGCGAAGGTCAGCGTCCACATCCCGAGAGGACTGATCAGGGCGAGCATGGCTGCGCGCGGATTGTTGCCCACCGCATAGACGCGCCGCCCGTAGGGCGTGCGCACCAGAAGAACCGTGATCACTGCGATCACAACGATGAAACATGGAACGAGCCAGGGCACCGGCAGTCCCATGGCCGATCCACCTATGGACACGAACTCGGAAAGCAGGGCGGGAGCTGAACCGGACGGGAACCCCGCAGTCCATAACAGAACGGAGCCCTGGATTATGGTGCCGACTCCGAGTGTGACGATCAGCGGATGGATATTCAGGCCGCCGGAGACCAGCCCGTTAAACGCGCCGATCACGAGCGCCAGCGCCAGTACGATGACGCAAACGACCCAGAAACTCATGCCGTCGCCATACAATTGCGCCGAGACCACATTGGCGAAACCGATGACAAACGGGATCGAAAGATCGATGCCGCCCAGAATGATCACCAGCGTCTGGCCGATCGAGGCGATCGCAAGCAGCGATGCGAGCACCAGCATGGCCCTCATCGAGAAGGCCGAACTGTAGCCCTGGATGAGCAATGTTCCGAGCATATGCAGGGCTATGGCGATGAGAAATGCGCCAAGCGCCCTTCGCTGGTCTGTCGACAGGTTCTTCATGATCCCGCCCTCTGCGCTCTTTGTTCCATATATCGATCCTGAAGCGCAGTCAGGACGATGGCCAGCACGAGGATCGCGCCGTAGCTGATTTGCAAGATGAATGTCGAGACATTGAGATAGGTCAGCGCGCTCTGCAGCAGGAAAATGTCGATGGCGCCGATGGCGGCGCCAATGACGCTGCCGCGTCCGCCGGCCAGACTGACTCCGCCAAGCGCAACCGCCGAAATCGCGATCAGCGTGTAAGTCGGCCCGACAGCCGGGTCGGCCGACCCGATCAGCGCCGTCAGCATCAGTCCCGCCGCCCCGGAAAACAGTCCGGTGATGACGAAAGACAGGAAACGGACCTTTGTCACCGGTACGCCGGCTGTGTAGGCGGCGCGGTCGTCGCTACCGACCGCCATCAGCTGGTCGTAGTAAGGCGTCCGGCAGATCGCCCACCAGACCAGGAACACGCATCCGAGCGGCAGGATCGACCATGTTCCGGCAAGCTGCGAGAGCCATTGCGGCGCTGTCCCGGTGGGCGCCGGCAGGATCGTCAGCGTTGCGCCGACGAGCACAAGATAGGTGCCCAGCGTGGCGACAATCGGCTGGATCCGCAGGATCGTCGCCAGGAAGGCGTTGACCACGCCGCCCGCCACTCCGACCAGCAAGGCCGCCGGAACAATCACGAAGGGCGATGATACGCCCAGCATCTGGATGAAGACGAGCA
>Ga0207848_100536_pt1 | contig 12686 bp, 12 predicted proteins | sample TtaePargueraPR_10_FD_187737 | JGI IMG/M metagenome (GOLD analysis project Ga0207848, IMG submission 187737) | Aerobic enrichment media microbial communities from Bioluminiscent Bay, La Parguera, Puerto Rico - Tt and M2 (3) (SPAdes) | ecosystem: Environmental > Aquatic > Marine > Unclassified ... | reverse complement strand
AAGCCAGCGTCGCGATGCGCATCGCTTCGGTGATCCCGCCGCAAAATGCGGGATCCGGCTGGAGAATATCGACCCCACGCGAGACGACCAGATCCCTGAAATCGAAACGCGTGCACTCCGATTCACCAAGCGCCACCGGAATGTGGGTAGTGGCGCGAAATTCCGAGACGCCCAAACGGTCGTCTCCGGTGATCGGCTCCTCGAACCAGGCGAGATCACAGTCGGCGACCATACTGGCGAACCGTTTGGCCTCAGCGACGGTATAGGTTCCGTGGGCGTCCACCATCAGGTCTATTGCTGGTCCGATCGCCTTGCGGGCGGCCTGAACGCGCTCTGCCGAGACATATGGCGCCCCGTCCATCGAGCCCACCCGCATCTTGACCGCGCCAAAGCCGCCGGAATCGATGTAGCTTTTCAGCTGATCGCCTATGCCGTCCGCGTCGGCCCAGCCTCCTGAAGCATAGGCCGGCAGCCTTTCCGCGGACCGGCCGCCAAGTAGAGACCAGACCGGCGCTCCAAGCGCTTTGCCGCGAATATCCCACAGGGCGATATCGATGGCGCTGATGGCCGCCACCGTCAGTCCGCGACGGGACAACTCAGGCATCACATGCCCTCTGGCGGCGGCGCTTTCGCACCGACTGCCGTTGTAGAGGCTCTCCCAGATTGGTGTAATGTCGGACGCATCACGGCCGATGAGAACCGGGGCATATTCCTCGTTGATGAGGTGAACGAGCGCAGCGTACTGACCAGCGCTGCCTGCGGCGTTCTTGCCTTCGCCCCAGCCGACGACGCCATCTTCGGTTTCTATCCTGATGATGGCGGCGTCGAATGTCTGCAGACGACCGAAGTCACTGACATGCTGACGAGATTTCTCGATCGGTATCCGCACCCACCGAGCATTGACCGATTTTATCCGCATCGCATCTCCTTCAGCCGTCTGTATTCGCTCACTTCATCAGCGGGAGCAGTGTTTCAGCGGTGATCCGCATCTGATCCGCGTAGAATTTCTCGGTGAGAAGCGAGGAGCCGTGGTCCTGAATGAACTTCAGTTGCTCCGGTGAAATATCGACCGGATCGGTCTCGACCATATCGGGGTACATCGTCGCCGGCGTCCGATCGACCGGGGCGACGAACTCGTTGGTGAGAGCGCCGTCATAGCCAATTTCCTTGAGAGTCCCCACGATCTTCGGCCAGTCGAGGTGACCCAGACCTGCAGCGAAGCGATTGTTGTCGGCCACATGGAAATCGAACAGCCTGTCTCCGGCCAACCGGATCGCGTCGTAAATATCGTTTTCCTCGATATTGAGGTGGAACGCATCGAGACAGACGCCGCATTCCGGACTGACCGCATCGGCGAGCGCCAACGCCTGTGCGCAGCGGTTGAAGACATAGGTCTCGAAACGGTTCAGCGGTTCGATCGCTATCCTGACGCCTTTTTTCTGGGAATGCTCGAAACATTCCTTCGTCGCATCGACCAGCCAGTTCCACTCCTCCTCGGGAGTGCCATCGGGCACGACCTTGCCAACGGTCGCCGGCACGAGCGTTATGATCTCGCCATCCAGCTCCGAGACCATGGTGATGACCGACTTCACATAGTCCACAGATTTCGCGCGCTGACCCTCGTCTTTTGCCGCCAGGTTGCGTTCACCCAGCATCAGGGTCACCGCTCCCCAGCAGCGCATGCCGGTATCCTTGAGCAGAGCGCGCGTTTCCTTGACGTCATACTGTTCAGGCTCACCGGAAATCTCGATGGATTCGTAGCCATACTGCTTGATGCGGCGCACGGTCGTCTCCAATGGCTCCGCGCGCATCCAGTTGTGTGTCGACAGATGCATTAATCTCCTCCCGCACCGTGTGCTGTTAAGTATCATTCCACAAAGCAAATTCTGGTTAGACCAGATTGCTGCAGTTCAGACAAGTGGTCAAGTGACATAACATCGCAGAAGGCCCTCAATGTCAGCTGTATTGGCGATCAAACAGTGTATTCGGCAAGCTTCTGATTTTCCCGGCTAGCAGAGTATTCCTTGATCTGGTAATACCAAAAATAGAACGGGAGGGTCAGTTTCTTGAAAATCGGAATGTGTATGTTTCTCTGGACGACGCATGTCGGACCGGAGCATGAGCCCCTGCTGAAAGACATTCGAGAAACAGGATTCGACGGCGTCGAGATACCTGTTTTCGAAGGCAGCCCGGCAGACTACGAGAAACTTGGAAAAATGCTCGACGGCCTGGAACTGGAGCGAACGGCCGTCAGCGCTATCGGCGATCCGCGGTTCGACCTGATCTCGCCTTCGAAGGCCGTGCGAACGGCGGCCGTCGATCACATGCGTTGGGTTCTGGATTGCACGTCCGCCCTGGGCGCCACCACGGTGTCCGGACCGCTGCATTCCGTTCTTGGTCAGTTTTCCGGCGCAGGCCCCACGTCGGAGGAAATTGCACGCGCGGTCGAAAGCCAGAAGCTGGTGGCGGAGCACGCCGCGAAGGCCGGGGTAACGGTGGGATTGGAGGCGCTGAACCGCTTCGAATGTTACCTGGTCAACACGATGGACGATCTGTGTTCGTTCCTGCACATGGTCGATCATCCGAACATCAAGGCCATGTACGACACGTTCCACGCCAATATCGAGGAGAAGGACCCGATCGGCGCGCTGACGCGCAACGCCGCAGACGTCGTGCACATCCATATCTCAGAAAACGACCGGGGCGTTCCGGGGAAAGGCAATATTCCCTGGCCGGAGACTTTTTCGGCCATCAATGCGATCGGTTACGATTCATGGCTGACGATCGAGGCTTTCGGCCGGGGGCTCGCAGACCTTGCCGCGGCGACCAAGGTATGGCGCGACCTCGCCGACAGCCCCGAGCAGGTCTACCGGGACGGATACAGGCACATCGTGGACGGGATGAGCCTGGCGAGACAGTCCTGAGCAGAGACCATCTATGCCGGACGATAGACCCGCGCCGCGGTGTCGTGAAGAATGGACGCCTTCGCATTTTCGTCCAGCTTGTCAGCAGCAAGCCGGTAGGAATCCACCATTGTCTTGTGATCGGTCCAGAGCTTCTCTATCGGAAAATTTGAACCGAACATCAGCCGATCGCCGCCGAAAATGTCGACCGCCCGGGAAACAATGAAATCAATCAATTCCGGATCGTTGCAATGGATAAATGTGCCAAGGCCCGAGAGCTTTGCGAAAACATTCGGGTGCGCCGCAAGGCGCCGCAAGCCCTCCTCCCAGGCAGCAACTGTTGCAGGCTCCGTATCCGTCAGCATTCCAACGTGCGTCAGGATGAAATCCACATCCGGATTCTCCTCGACGAGGATCGCCCCATCGGCCATCTGCGCCGGGAACAGCTGGAGGTCGAAGGAAAACCCGTAGTCCTTTAGAAACGCCACGTTTTTCCTGACATTCTGCTCCAATACCTGCGTGGCCGAGACAGCAAAACGATAGTCCGGGTTCTCGTGCCAGTGAAGCTGCATGCGGACGCCACGCAAAAGGGGATATTTCGCAAGCCGGTCGATTTGCGGGCGCACGTCGTCGACCGTCATGTCCGCATAGCCTACGATCGCGTGCGGCCAGCCGATGCGGTCCGCGGTTTCCTGCACCCAGGCAGTTTCCTTCTCGAAGTCCTCCTTCGCCCAGTTGGTCTGGACGTAAACCGCTTTCTCAATTCCTGACGCCTCCTGATCGGCCAGAAACTCCTTGATTGGATAGTCACGCCGGATTGGATCATACGGACCGAAGATGCGCGGAACCATGGGACCGATCAGCCATGGCAGATCCTGCTGGCGCCAGATGTGAAAATGAGAATCGATGATCGGCTGCATCAGGAAGCCCTCCGCCAGATGGTTTTTGCAGCAGACGCGGATCGCGCCAGCGACAAGAGAAAACCGGTTATGCTCGCCACCGACGAACCGTCTATGAGATCGTCGAGCAACGGAAGGATCGCCTTCATCGCAGCTGTTTCGGCGCGAAAGCGCGGATCGCCTGCCAAAGGCGTCACGAAGGTCAGGCGCCAGGCCCTGCCACGCAAGCGGCTTATCGCGAGTTCCATTGGCGCCGGATCGCCGCGTTCCAGACCGTCGGAAAGGATCACGACACAAGCTCCATTCGCAAGAGTGGCGAAACGCGGTATCGATAGAAATGCGAGAAGCGATGGCCCGATGCGCGTTCCGCCGTCCCAGTCGTCAACCAGCGACGCAGCCCTTGCAACCGCCATCGATCTTTCGCGGATACGCAATGCCGCTGTCAGGCGGGTCAGCCGTGTGCCGAAGGTAAAAACCTCGGCACGCGCCGCCCCCTGAACTGCCGCATGCGCCACATCAAGATATCCGGGTGTATATTGTTTCATCGAGCCGGAAATATCGATCAGCAATAAAAGCCTGCGCGGCGCCTCGCGCCGCTTGCGCCAGACAGGTGACGGGATATCACCATCACTGCGAACAATGAATCGCAGTGACCGACGCAGATCAAGGGCGCCCGGAGATTTGGCAACCACCGTCCGGAACGAGCGCCGTTGCGGCAGGGCTTGACCAATTTGTCGCTGGAAGGTGAGCAAACTGTCTGTCCGGAGCGAAAACTCACGTCGCGCCAGTCGTTCCTCGGTCGAAGCATGCTCACCGCCCGCTTCGCCTTGCTCCGGGGCCAATAGTTCCAAGCTGGAACTGTTTTCCTTGACGCCTGTTTCCTCGTCTTCGCTGTCCCCTTCTTGCTGAACCTGCTCCTCACCATGCAGCCACATGCGAAAGAGCATGTCGAATTCGCCGCGCCTGTCCGGCGGCGGCGCGAGAGTGGCGTACGCAGCTTCGCGGATATGATCGACCGATTTCGGACCTAAAAGGGCGATCGCCTGCATGAAGGTCGTCGCCTGCTCCGACGACGCCACGAATCCATGACTTCGAAGAAGCCGCGCGAAACCGAGAAACGGCGCGGCCGCCCGCGGCATGTCCGAGGCGGCGGACGGCGTCACGATAGCGCCCCTTCAAGAATGGCATCGAGCTCGGATTCGATCACGCTAAGGTCGTCTTCGTCCTTGATCAGCAGACCCACGGCGCGGCGCAATGCGATCGGCCATGGGCTACCTCCTTTTTCAAGTATCGTCGCTGCGTTGGCCCAGTCGACTGCCTCGGCGATGCCCGGCGGCTTGGCCAGCGGCCGCGCGCGTACATCGCGCACCGCAGCGGCGACGGCTGCCGCCGTGGCCCTTGCCACGTCGCCGCTGCGAAGCATGATGATCTGCGCCTCGCGCTCGGCGTCCGGATAGTCGATCCAGTGATAGACGCACCGCCGGCGCAGCGCTTCCGCCAACTCCCGGGTGCGGTTGGAGGTCAAGATCACAAGGGGTCGAGAGACCGCCCGGATCGTTCCGCGTTCGGGAATGGAGATTTGAAAGTCCGCCAGGAATTCGAGCAGCAGCGCCTCGAATTCGTGGTCGGACCGATCGATTTCGTCGACGAGCAGCACGCAGCTTTCGGGTGATCTCAGAACTTGCAGCAGTGGCCGTGCGATGAGAAAGCGGTCGTCGTAAAGATTAATTTCGGTGTCGCCGGCCTGGCGAATGGCAAGCAACTGGCGCTGGTAGTTCCACTCATACAGCGCCTGGCTTGCATCGATGCCTTCGTAGCACTGCAGCCGGATCAGCTCGCGGCCGAGAGCCCCGGCCATGGCCTTGGCCGCCTCGGTTTTTCCCACCCCGGGAGGACCTTCAATCAAAAGCGGTTTGCCGAGCTGAATTGCGAGAAAGATGGCTGTCGCCAGGCTGTCATCGGCAACGTAGTGCAGTATTGACAGTTGCCTGGCGACCTCGTCCGGAGATTCCATGCCGTCGGAACCCGCAATAACCATCAGCCTGCCGGCGCCTCTCGCGGCTGGGCCTTCAGGGCCCGCAATACGCGTTCCGGTGTGATCGGCATGGTGTCGACGCGAACGCCGACCGCGTCGAAAATGGCGTTCGCGACCGCTGGAATCTGAGGATTGGCGCACATTTCGCCAACGCCCTTGGCGCCATACGGACCGTCCGCCGCCGGACGCTCGATAACGATCGTCTCGGTGTCCGCAAGATTCCCTGGCCCCGGCATGAGATACTGGTTGAAATCGGTCCCGCCATTGTCGCGAACCGGATAATAGGGTTCGGTCGTTTCAAAAAGTGCGTGGCTGATGCCCATCCACGACCCGCCGACAAGCTGCTGCTCGACCATCTTCGGGTTCAGCGCGCGACCGACATCATAGACATTCTTGACCGAAAGCACCGTGACATCACCGGTCTCGTCGTCGACCTCGACGTCCGCTACGACACAGGCATGGGCGTAGCACGTCGCAGGCTTCATCGCGCCGGTCTCGGTTTCCGGAAAAGACCGCGGGACGAGGAACATGCCGCGTCCCGATATCGATCTGCCGTGTTTGAAGTGCGCTGCCAGCGCCGTATCAAAAACAGATATCGACTTTTGGGGCGCGCCCTTCACGTGAATATTGCCTGTCCCGTCGGTGTCGAGATCTCCGGCGTCAACTTCGAGTTCTTCCGCCGCAACTTCCAGCATGACGTCACGGGCTTCGCGGGCCGCCTGCACGATGGCGTTGCCAATGCGGTGGGTTCCACGCGATGCGAACGTTCCCATGCAGTGCGGTCCCGTATCGGTGTCGGCCGTATCGATCGTCACGGCTTCCGTCGGCACGCCAATCGTTTCGGCGCAGATCTGCGACATTACCTGTCTCAGTCCCTGACCCAGATCGACGCTGGACAGGGTCACCATGAAACTGCCTGTCGGCGTGGAATGGACCAGCGCCTGGCTCGGATCGCCTCCCAGGTTCATGCCGGTCGGATAGTTGATGGCCGCAACGCCGCGGCCCCGTTTCAAAGCCATGTCACGCCTCCCTGCTCCGCGAGGACATCTCGTAAAATCGATCGGCGACCGGCCAGTCGGCGACGCGCGAAGCCTCCTGCATGCATTCGATCAGCGCCGCCCCCTCGGTCGGCTGTCGATGCGCTTTCATGTCGCCGTCGCGATAGGCGTTGATGAAGCGGAACTCCAGCGGATCCATGCCGATCAGCCGGGCAAGCTTGTCCATCTGCACTTCGAGGGCAAAATCGGCGATCGTCACGCCAAATCCGCGCATCGCGCTCGACGGCGTCCGGTTGGTGTAGACGCAGTAGGTGTCGATCCAGACATTTTCGACTGTGTAGGGACCTGGGTAGTGCGCGGCCCCCTTCTGGGCGCCGTAGGGCGAATGGCGTGAATAGGCGCCGGCGTCGGTGTAACCGGTAACCTTGCGGGCGACCAGGCGACCGTCATTCATCACCCCGTCCATGATTACGATCCTTTCGGCGGCGCGTGGCGAGGAAATCTGCATCTCCTCCTCCCGGCTGTAGATGAACGAGACCGGTCTGCCGGTCAATTTCGCGGCGAGAATGGCGATCGGTTCGACGATCACATCGACCTTCCCGCCAAAGCCTCCGCCTACGGTGCCGCCGACCATGTGCAGTTTGTGGCCAGGCATCTGCAGAATGATCGAGGCGTTGTCCAGCGTGAAGAACATGGCCTGCGTATCGGTGTAGCAGGTGAACCGGTCGTTCCCGTCCGGCGTGACGATACACCCGGTTGTCTCAAGGGGCGCCTGCTCGATCGGCGAGGAATTGTATGTCTGCTCGAGAATGTAGTCGGCCATCGCGAAGCCTGCTTCCACATCGCCGAAACGGACCTTGCGATGGTCGCCGCTGTCATAGAGATAAAAGTTGCCCGGATGGTGCTCGTTGACCAGCGGCGCATCCGGCTTGAGCGCTTCCTCCATGTCGAAGACGGCCGGCAGAACCTCGTACTCCACCTTGACCTTCGCCGCCCCTTCCTGGGCGGCGCGCTCGCTTGTGGCGAGCACAGCCACGACCGCTTCGCCCTTCCAGCTCACCTTCTTGTCGGCGAGAACCGTTTCGTCTTCCGGACCGACCTGGATGAGGATCAGGATCGTGTAAAGATTATGCGGGACATCCTTGGCGGTGAGCACGCGGACGACGCCCGGATGTTTTTCCGCTTCGGAGACATCGATGGATCGGATATTGGCGTGATGATGCGGACTGCGCACCATCTTGAGATGCAGCAGGCCGGGGAACGTCCGGTCTGCGAAATAGGCCGTCTTGCCTGTGACATGGCCCGGCGTGTCCGAACGCGTCCGCGAATGACCGATCTCGTTGAAATCATCGTTGCGTTCGTCCGAGAAATAGTCTTTTCGAAGTTCCATCGTCGATCCTCAACCGGCCTTTTGGGAATTTGATCGCGCGGCTGTCAGCACCGCCTGGATGATCGGCTCGTAGCCGGTGCAACGGCAGATGTTCCCGGAGATCGCCTCGATGACGTCTTCGCGGGTCGGATTCGGCGTATGGTCGAGCAAGGTTTTCGCAGCCATGATCATGCCAGGGGTGCAGAAGCCGCACTGGGCGGCGAAACCGTCGACGATGGCGCGTTGCAAAGGATGCAGGACGCCTTCACTGGCAAGACCGGCGGCGGTTTCGATGGAAGCGCCCTCGCATGTTTCCGCCAGCGTGAGGCAGCTCAGCCTCAGTTCGCCATCCACAATCACGGAACAGGCGCCGCATGCGCCTTGCTGACAGCCGCCTTTCGGCGACGTGTCGCCCATCGTGTCGCGCAAGGCATGCAGCAACGTGACGCCGCTTTCAACGAACTCGGCCCTCACCTGGCCGTTGAGCGTGAACTGAACGGGAACTCTGGCCATTTCTCCTCCTCGTGTTCCGGCAATCAATCCGCCGAACACCTCCTGTTTTCTCAGCCGAGCAAAAGTCGACTGAAATGCACCGGCAACACCTCGCTGCGATACCAGGCGCTGGCGACCGGATCGGTAATCGGGTTCGTTCCCTCTCCGATAACCGCAACTGCATCGCGGATATCGTCCTTCTCCAATTTGCAACCGATCAGCGCCTGTTCGGCGGCTTGGGCGCGTACCGGACGGTCCGCCATGCAGCCGAGCGCAATCCGGGCGGACTTGACCTTGCCTGCGGCATCCAGCGCCAATGCGGCGGCGATCGTCACGACGGAAACACCCCTGGGCTTCACCCGCGAAACCTTCAGAAATCGCAGAACACCAGCGGACGGAACATCAAGGCTCACCGCCGTGACGATGCCGCGCTTACGCCTGTCATCCCGGCCGGCAAGAAAGTCTTCGATCGGCGATTCACCGTCAGCGCCATGGACCGTTGCTTCCAGCGCCAGCAGCCCGACGGTGAAATCGCCATAGGGCGCCGGCGCAAACAGATTGCCGCCGACCGTCGCCATGTTGCGAACGGCCGGACCTCCGACGGCTTTCGCAACGGGATGGAGACCGGCAAGACCGACGTTGCCCAGAACGGCCGCCATTGTCACCGAAGCGCCGATGGTGGCCCTGCCTTCGGTTATGTCGATGGTCTGTAGCGTCGGGGCCGTTGAGCGCACATATCCCGTGATGGAAACGTCGCCCTCATTGACCGCCCGCACCACCAGCGTACCGCCGCCGAGATAGCGTATTCCGTCTGGCTTCAGTGCGTCGGACGCGTCCCGAACCGATGAGTATGTCTGAACAGCGAGTGACATGCGGCGCCCTTCCGAGAGATCAGGATTTGCCGGTGAAATGGTCCTGCAACGCGTTGAACCCACCCTGGAAGACGTTGGCGCCCATTCCTGCCGCCACCTTGTCTGCCTCCTCCTCGGGCGCGTCGAAAGTGGCCGTCCATTCGGCGAAGGTCCGATCGCCGTCGGTGACCCTGCGCAATTGCAGCGTGGCGCTGTGGTTGGTGATCGGCTGGGGCGTTTCGAGGATCGAATAGCTCACCAGATAGTCGTCGTCCGAGAAGGCGGTCAGTTGTTCACGCAGCTTCGGACCGCTCGCCAGCGTGAAGTTGCGCACGCAGCCGATTTCCGTAGCGGATTTTCCATCTTCGATGTGGCTATCCACCATGCGCGGATGCCATTCGGGCAATCCGTTGAAATCCCGGATGCGCGCCCAGACCTTTTCGACCGGCGCATCGATGATGCTGGAGACAGTGATTGTTGCCATGGATTCTTGCCCTCATGAATTCACATTGGCAAAACCATAGCGCGCCCAAATTGCCGCGCTTATCAATGCGTCTTCGCGCCTTATCAATCAGTCGGAAAATCGAACCGCTCTAAACTAGTGGTCCGATTCCGACATTTGCATCCTTCTGCTGCTCGTCCTGCGGCAAATGTCGGAATCTTCAGGACCACTAGCCAGATTATGTTTCTAGTGGAGCTTCAAATTTGACATTTGAGGACGAGTTCGCGTCTTGTGGGGCTCAAATGTCAAATTTGCTCCACTAGCATTACAGTTGCATTTTGGATTTGAGGTGAGCCTGTTGGGCTGCGGCCTGATGTGCGCGTCGCCAGAGCGACCATGCGATGACATGGGCCGGATGAACGCGTTGTCGTGCGAGGCGCGTGGCGATCCGCCGGATTTCCTGGATCGACCAGCGGATCAATTGCCGGTTCTGCGTGTTGTGGGCGGCCTCGTTTTTGGGGGCGGCGCGGCATTGGCATGGTGTCGGATCGCCGCCATCATGGCGAAGGCGAGCATGACCAGCGAGACATGGCGATGCCATCCATGCCAGGAGCGGGTTTCGTTGTGGTCGAGGCCGAGTTCGTTCTTGGCGGTCTCGAAGCTGTCCTCGATGGCCCAGCGATGCCCCTCGACGGCCACCAGCTTTTCCATGGATGTGCCAACCGGACACTATGTCGAGAAGAAGGCGAGATCGCCATCGGCGATATTACGGCGCATCAGCAGCCCGCGTGTCCAGATACCGGCGAAAGCCGCGTCGAAATCATCGGCATCGAGATCGGCGAGTTCGAGATAGGCCCAATCGTGCAGTCGCGCACCCTTGGTTCCATCGCCTGCCGACAGGCGTTGCCAGCTATCTTCGGGCAAGGCTTCAGCGATATCCTTCGCCGTTCCGGACACGGCCAGCGGCTTGCCCCATGAGCGGAAGGGATGATTGGCATTCACCCCGAGCACATAGCCCTTCGCGGCACGTTTGAGTGCCATCTCGATATCGCCCACGCCATAGACGCTGTCGGCCGCCACCCAGGAAAACGGCACGTTCGAAGCCATCGCCCGCTCGATCATCGTGAGCGCCAGTGCCGGCTTGGTGGCGAAGCGAATATTTTCCGGCACATGGGCTGCCGCCAGACGGTCCCGGTCATCCGTCCAGGCCTTCGGCAGATAGAGCGCCCGGTCGACGAAGGCATGACCCTGCCGGGAGACATAGGATGCGAACACACCGATCTGGCAATTGGTGATCTTGCCCGCCGAACCCGTATATTGTCGAGCGACCCCGCAGGACGCTTTGCCTTGTTTCAGAAAACCAGTCTCATCAAGCACGAGGACGGCATCGGGATCGGCCAGCGTCTCGAGTGCGTAATCGCGCACGATGTCGCGCAGTGCATCCGCATCCCAGCGCCCGCGACCCAGGATCGCCTGTTGCCGCCAGGGGCCGGGGTCGCCTGCCGCTTCCGCACGCATCCATCCTGTCTTGCGTCTTTCTTCCCCCAGCAAGCCGTCCAGAAACTGTCCCGCCGATGCTGCCACACGCTCCTGGCGGAACAGTGGCCGCATCCGCGCCTTCACCTCCCGCAACGAAGAAGCCCAAAGTTCAAGCGTCGCCTCAACAGATGCACCTGTCATCCATGACCTCCGAATCAGGGAAACTCATGGATTCAGACGCCATCAGAAAATGCAACTGTAATGCTAGGCGTCTGTCGGTTTGAGGACTGGTGTTTCGGGGAGAGAAGCACCAGTTGGATTCGGGAGTGCACATGATTTTCGGCGCGATCGCCGTCGCGTGCGGCTTCAATGAGCTGATTTCTGGGTGAGAGGTCTGAATGGCGGAGCCTTTCCTGGCTTTGAAGCAGTATTATTGGACTTAAACGGCAAAGTTGGGGATGGGAAATTGCCTCACATGCTCACATAGCCGTTCGTTCGCCCGAATTTCGCCAAACAAAAAACAGCCAGAATCGACCAGCGCCTCCTATTTGATAGGGTCAAAAGTGTCGCAAAGACTTGACGAAATCAAATTCGTGAAATATTTCACGAAGACAGTTATAGGAGGGATTATTGAACGAGTTGCGAATAGCGGTCGACATCGGCGGCACCTTCACCGACCTGGCGGCGTTCGATGCCGCAGGCAATACAGTCCATTACGGCAAGGCCCTTTCCACCTATGGAGCTCTTGTGAAAGGCATCGAATCTACGCTCGAGATAGCCGGCATGGATGTTTCTGAAGGTGAGCTGTTTATTCACGGCTCCACGGTCGTCATCAACAATCTTCTTGAGCGCACCGGAGCCAAGACCGCGCTGGTGACGACTGAGGGATTTCGCGACATATATGAGGTCGGACGCATCAACCGACCAGACGCTTACAATTTGCACTTCGAAAAGCATCGGCCGCTCATCGAGCGAGCTCTGCGCTTTGAAGTAAGAGAACGCATTCGGGTTGATGGAACCGTAGAAACTCCCCTTGATGAGGCTCAAGTAAGGTCGCTTGCTGGTCGTTTGCGTGAGAATGGCGTGGAGGCTGTTGCAGTCATCTTCCTTCATTCGTATGTCGATCCGACGCATGAACGTCGCGCCGCAGAAATACTGAAGGAGGAACTTCCGGGAATCTTTGTGTCAGCTTCTCATGAGCTAAGCAAAGAGTATCGC
>Ga0207848_100532_pt1 | contig 12833 bp, 9 predicted proteins | sample TtaePargueraPR_10_FD_187737 | JGI IMG/M metagenome (GOLD analysis project Ga0207848, IMG submission 187737) | Aerobic enrichment media microbial communities from Bioluminiscent Bay, La Parguera, Puerto Rico - Tt and M2 (3) (SPAdes) | ecosystem: Environmental > Aquatic > Marine > Unclassified ... | reverse complement strand
TTCGCCCTTGGGCCAATGCTGTTTTCGATTCTCGGCAGTGAAGGCATTGTGCCTTTTCTGGTGGGTTCGGCGATTATTCTCGCCTCGGCCATTCCGGTGATGATGGCGCGCAATGACAGCCCGCGGCTGGAGAGCCGCTCCATCGGACCGTTTTTCAGATATGTCTATCTGGTGCCTACCGCGACGGCGGCCGTTTTTGTGTTCGGCGCCGTCGAATCCGGCGGATTTGCGCTGTTTCCGGTCTACTCGCTGCGGATCGGGTTTACCGAGGGCGACGGCGCCCTGCTGCTCACGATGATCGGTCTCGGCAATGTCCTGTTCCAGATCCCGATCGGCATTCTGTCCGACCGCGTCCGTGATCGGCGGTCCCTTTTGACGCTCTTTGCCGCCGTCGGCCTGGCGGGCGCCTTGTTCCTGCCGATGCTGTCCGTGAACTGGTGGCTGCTCGCCGCAGTGCTGTTCGTCTGGGGCGCTGTCGTCGCGGGCCTGTACACGGTTGGCCTCGCCCATCTTGGAGCGCGGCTGCACGGCGGCGAGCTGGCTTCGGCCAACGCTGCTTTCATCTTTTGCTATTCCATCGGCATGATGATCGGGCCGCAAGTTCTGGGCTCTTCGATCAGCGCAATGGGCCCGCACGGCTTCGCCTACGGCCTTGCGTTCTTCTTCCTGATCTACATCGCGCTTTCGATGGGACGTATTCTAATCCGACCCGCGCAGTGAATAGAGCTTGACTTTTCGTCAGGCATTTGTAGTTATCCCGCCAGATTTCAGCCGCGGAGCGTTACGCTGCCTGCGGCTTCGTTTTTAGAAAGCGGACAGAACAATGGCCAAAGCCACCACAATCAAGATCAAGTTGGTATCGACTGCCGACACCGGCTACTTCTACGTTGCAAAGAAGAACAGCCGTACGATGACCGAAAAAATGGTCAAGACGAAGTATGATCCGGTCGTCAAGAAGCACGTCGAATTCAAAGAAGCCAAAATCAAGTAGCGGCATCGCCACGCGTCGATAAAAAAAGCCGCTTCAGAACTTCAGAAGCGGCTTTTTATATGGGGGCCGGTCGGCGCCGGCAGCGGTACGAGGAGGCCACAAACCGGACACCGACCAGCCGACCCCACGACCCAGGAGATGCGGCGGACCTGAGCACCATGGGGTAACTGAATTGTTCAGCAGTCTGCTGCTTGCGGGGCAGTCGTAGACTGCAATGGCCTCAACTCTTGCTCAACACGGCAAAAAAATCAACGATTTCTTAACTGATTCGCTTCGGCATGCGTAAAAATGGTAAATTTACGGATGCGGTAATGCGAATATCGGCCTGTGCGTGTCGTCAAAACTCAAGACATCCGGAACAATAGGCGCAGTTCCTGAAAGTTCCGTGACATGCGCAGCGCCATTCAACTCATCTTGGAAATCACCAGGTTGCGGCCCGCCCGCTTCGCCGCCAGAAGCGCCGTGTCGGCCCGCTTGACCAGGCTCGCGGCGTTGTCGCCCTCGACAAGCCCCGATACGCCGAATGAAGCCGTGAGATTGAGGCCTGGCGCCTCTTTGCCGATCCGGAACGGCGCATTTTCGACCGCCTGCCTCAGACGCTCGGCGATCATGCGCGCATCGTTGGCGGATGTATCGGGAAGCACGATCACGAACTCTTCTCCGCCAATCCGGCAGGACAGATCGATGCCGCGAATGACGCCGCGTATGCGCGTCGCGAATTCCGTAAGCACCGCATCGCCGGCGTCGTGACCGTGCTCGTCATTGACGAGCTTGAAACGGTCGACATCCAGCATGATGATGGATAACGCCCTGCCCCGTTCCTGAGCTCTTTTGATGAGCGTCTCCAGATGACTGTCGAGGTAGCGACGATTATAGAGGCCGGTCAGCGGATCCGTGACCGAGAGGGTAATCGAATTCTGCACGCTGGATCGCAGATGATCATTGAACCGTTTGCGCTTGAACTGTGTCCTGCAACGCGCAATCAACTCATTTGGGTCGACCGGAGCGACAATGTAGTCGTTCACGCCAAGGTCTAGCGCCCTGTGAACAAGACCTTCATCGCCTTCCTGACAGATCAGCAGCAGCGGAATGAAACGCGTAGCTTCATTGGAGCGCAACTGGGAGCACAGCCGCAGCGGATCGTGTGAAGCCAGCCTCGCGTCGACAATCACCAGTTCGAAATCCGCGTCCGTTGCGATCGACAGCGCTTCACCCGGATCGGCGACTTCAGTGACATCCGCGAATTTGCGCAGCGCGGCCTTGAGCCTGGTTCGCGACAGACCGCGTTCCGATACCAGCAAGGTCAGGCCTTTTCGCGAATCCAGTTCCGCATTGGAGTTGATGAACTTCTCGATGCCGAGATTCACCGCAGTCTGGGCGCGCACCCGGAGTTCGTCGGTCATTGTCTTTAAGCGGACGAGGCTTTTGACGCGGGCGACGAGTTGCGTTTCGTTGACCGGTTTGCTCAGAAAATCATCGGCGCCCGCCTGGAGCCCCTTCACACGATCCTGCAGCTGATCCAGCGCCGTAATCATGATGACGGGAATATGCATGGTCCGGGGATCCGATTTGATGAACCGGCAGACCTCATAGCCGTCGAGACCGGGCATCATGATGTCAAGCAGCACCAGATCGACCGCCGTCGTTGTGCATATGTCGATCGCCTGCCTGCCGTCAGCCGCTGTCTCCACCTCGAAATATTCGGCCTGGAGCCTGGTCGCCAGCATTTTGCGATTGGCAGCTATATCGTCGACAACAAGTATTCGCGCCGTCATGGCAATATTCCCGTTCCATCCGGCGACGTGGCGGTTTCGTCAATAATCGCCGAGATAGTTCTTAATTGTTTCCAAAAACCTGGGTACTGAAATCGGTTTCGACATGTAGGCCTCGCAACCGCCTTGTCTTATGCGCTCTTCATCTCCTTTCATAGCGAACGCCGTTACCGCAATAACCGGTATCGTATGCAACTCATCGTCGTCTTTGAGCCACTTCGTCACTTCAAGCCCCGATACCTCCGGAAGTTGTATATCCATAAGAATAAGATCTGGTTTATGCTGGCGCGCCAGGTCCAGAACGTCCAGCCCGTTGCGCGTCTGTATTGTCTCGTATCCGGAAGCCTCGATCAGGTCGCGAAAGAGCTTCATATTGAGCTCATTGTCCTCGACAATCATGACTCGCTTGGGCATAAAACGCTCCGTATTCTCTATTACGCATCAGGGCATGATCCTACAGGAATTGCTCTCCCGGGACTAATTTCTGCTCGAAACGTCAAAGTTTTGAAAATTAAGGTTGAGGAAATGCAAATTCGCCCACTTGTCGACACAGTGCATGGGTAACGAACAGACAATGGCGCTCTGCGCGGATATCCTCACCTGGATTTCCGCGGATGAGGAGATGATGTCCCGGTTTTGGGCATTGTCCGGTTTGACACCGGAAACGTTGCGCGACGCTGCCGCCCAGCCGGGCTTTGCCGCAGGTGTATTCGATTTTCTGGCAAACCATGAACCGACGCTTCTCGCCTATTGCGAGGATCGTCAGATTTCCCCTCAAACAATTGTAAATGCATGGTATTCGGAAAATGGTGGCGCTCCTCCGGGGGCAAATCCGTGACAAGGCGACAAAACCCAAAAATCGACATTCCACTCCTGGATGGAGAACGTCCTCTCATCGTCAGCGATGTTGACGAAGTCGCGCTGAACTTCCTCGATCCGTTCAATGCCTTTCTGCAGCAGAACGGCTACGAACTGATTCCGCGCTCTTTCAAGCTGACAGGCAACGTCGTATCGATTGCGGGAGGCAATGCAGCCCCGTCCAGGACGGTGTCGACGCTGATGGACGCTTTCTTCGCCGCACAGCAGAAATGGCAGACGCCGACCATCGGCGTTGTCGAATCGCTGGCAAGGCTCTCCACCGTCGCAGACATCATTTTTCTGTCGGCGATGCCGCCAAAATACTTCGCAGCGCGCAGGGCCCTGCTGGATGAATTCGGCCTGCAATATCCACTCGTCGCAAGCGAGTCCTCAAAGGGCGAATTGATCAGGAAAATACACGCGGATAGCGAGCATCCCGTCATCCTGATCGACGATATGATCTACAATCTGCATTCCGTGAAGAAACACATCCCGCATTCCATGGCGATCAACTTTATGGCGAACGACACGTTTCGCGCGATGGCGCCGGATCCCGGCGAAGACGTGCACCTCGCCTCGGACTGGACCGAGGTCACGCAGCTGATCCTGCGCCACATTTCTGCTTGATGCCCGCAAGCTTAAGGCCTACAACCATGATGTTCAATATTTGTTCCGCCCGATCATCGCCATGGAACATGCGCCACACAATCCCGCAACCGGCTTTTGCCGCGACTGTCTTGCATATCAGGGACAGCCGTCGCGGCGCTGCCGAAAATGCGGCAGTCCGCGGATCGTCCGACACGATGAACTTTATGATCTGACAGTCGCGCATATCGATTGCGACGCCTTCTACGCCGCGGTCGAAAAACGCGACAATCCGGACCTGGCCGACAAACCCCTCATCATCGGCGGCGGACGCCGCGGCGTGGTCTCCACAGCCTGCTACCTTGCGCGCATCAAGGGCGTGCGATCGGCGATGCCGATGTTCAAGGCGCTCGAAGCCTGCCCAGAAGCCGTCGTCGTCAAGCCGGACATGGAAAAGTACAGCAGCGTCGGACGCGAAGTCCGCAGCATGATGGAAGAGCTGACCCCGCTGGTTCAGCCGATATCGATCGACGAGGCGTTTCTGGATCTTTCTGGCACGCAGACGCTGCACCGCAATCCGCCCGCCCGCACCCTTGCCGCGCTGGCGCGTCGCATCGAGAACGAGATTGGCATTACCGTGTCGGTCGGGCTGTCCTACTGCAAGTTCCTCGCCAAGGTCGCCTCCGATCTCGAGAAGCCGCGCGGTTTTTCCGTGATCGGCAGGGCGGAAGCCATCGAATTCCTGAGAGAGCGGCCGGTGACGACGATATGGGGCGTCGGCAAGGCCTTCGAAGCGACCTTGAAGAAGGACGGCATCACGACGATCGGTCAGTTGCAGACCATGGAGGAAAGTGACCTGATGCGGCGTTACGGCCTCATCGGCCAGCGTCTCTTCCATCTCTCGCGGGGTCAGGATTCCAGGCAGGTCCACACCCGTGACAGCGCCAAGAGCGTGTCTTCGGAGACGACCTTCAACCATGACTACGCGGACGCCGAAACCCTGGTCCCGATTCTGCGAAGCCTGTCGGAAAAGGTTTCCCGTCGTCTGAAGAAGAACGACATCGCCGGCCAGACCGTTGTGCTGAAACTGAAATCGGCAGACTTTCGCACCCGCACCCGCAATCGCCGCCTGGACGATCCAACCTGTCTGGCGGACCGCATTTTCAGAACCGGACTATCATTGCTGTCGCCCGAACTGGACGGCACGAAATACCGTCTCATCGGGATCGGCGTGTCCGATCTGACACGGTCAGACCTCGCGGATCCGCCCGACCTCGTCGACGAGGCGGCCCAACGCCGCGCCATCGCCGAACGCGCCATCGACCGGATTCACAATCGTTTCGGCGACAATGCGGTGGAGACGGGCTACACATTCGGCAAGGGCCGCAACGCCCGGCCCCAGCGCGATAATGACGCAACCGACTAGTGCCCCGAATCTGAAGTTCGTTACATCCTGCAGCACGCTCTATTCGAACTTCAGATTCGATAAGGGCACTAGCAAGATAATGTTTCTAGTGTGGTTTACGGATTTGAAGTTCCTGTAAGAGACTGCTGCTACAATGTAAAGAACTTCAAATCCACCACACTAGTCCAAAGTCACAGCCAGCGACTTACGGCGTGAGAATCGTGCATCCCGTGGTCTGGCGTCCTTCAAGCGCCGTGTGGGCGGAGGCCGCGTCTGTCAGGTCGAAGGTCTGGTTGATGTTGATCCTGACCGAGCCGGAGCCGATCTGCTCGAACAGCGCCGCCGAGGCCTTGTCGAGCCAGCCTGGCAAGCCGACGAAATGGAACAGCGTCGGTCGCGTCGCGTGGAAGGAACCGGCCGCGAGCTCGCTGATGTTGAAATCCGTGATGGCGCCGGACGACTGGCCGAAGCTGACGAAGCTTCCGTGCAGTTTCAGGCACTTCAACGATCCCCGCCAGGTCGTCTTGCCAACGGCGTCATAAACGGCCTCGACGCCGTCGGGCGCGAGTTCCTTTACCTTCTCCACAAATTCGTCCTTGCGGTAGTCGATGACCTCCGAATAGCCGTGATCCAGCGCAAGGGCGCATTTTTCAGGACCGCCGGCTGTGCCGATCGCGCGAACGCCCTTTGCCGCTAGCCACTGACCGACAATCAGGCCAACGCCACCGGCGGCAGCGTGGAAGAGCACCGCATCGCCCTCTTTCACCGCGAAGCTGCCATGCAGCAGATAGTAGGCGGTCAGGCCTTTAAGAAACGAGGCGGCGGCGATTTCGTCGCTTACTCCGTCAGGTATTTTCACAAGGGTTTTTGCGTCTATCACGCGATGGCTGGCATAGGCGCCATTCGGAGCGGTGTAGACGACCCGATCGCCTGGCGACACGTTGCTGACGGACGATCCGACAGCCTCCACCACGCCGGCGGCTTCCGACCCGAGCACCAGATCGGATTCGACCGACCACGGGTACAATCCGGAGCGGAAATAGGCGTCGAGGAAATTGACGCCGATGGCCGTGTGGCGCACCAGCGCCTCGCCGGGGCCCGGTTGCGGGACTTCTGTTTCCTTTTTCTGCAGGACTTCCGGTCCTCCCGGCTTTGTCGCTACGATCGAATAAGCCACGTTATTTTCTCCCTGAAACAATTCCGGTTCTGTTTCGAAAGGTAATCCATGTTGCAGAAGGAATGAAGCGCCGATCAGACGAGTTCGACGTCGACGACGCCGTTTGCCGATTTGAGAGCCGCGGCAACCTGCGGGGATATCCTGTATCGTTCGGGCAGTTCGACCTCGATCTCGCGCTTGCCGTCATCCTTGATGACCACGAAGGACACCTGGCCGTCGCCCTTCGTGTTGAGATGACCGGCGATCTGCCGCAAGGGACCGCTGTCTCGCACAAAGATGCGCAGGGCCTTCTGTTCCTGCACCGCCCTTTCCTCGAGCGACTGCACGGTCTGTATCCGCAGGCTGATGCCTTCCGGCCGCTCTTCGGCGTCGACAGTGATGACCAATGAGCTTCCGGGTTCAAGTTGAGCGCGATAGAGCGCCAGCGCTTCGGAAAACAGCACGGCTTCATACTGTCCCGACGAGTCCGAGAACTCGACGATGCCCATCTTGTTGCCGGTGCGCGTCTTTCGTTCCTGTTTCGAGGTGACGGTTCCGGCAAGTCGGCCGGCGGTTGCGCCTTTTTTCACGGCCAGCGAGAATTCGGCGAAGGTCTGAACCCGCATCCGGTCGAGCAGTTCGGCATAGGAATCCAGCGGATGCGCGGAGAGATAGAAGCCCAGCGCCTGGAATTCCCGATGCAGTTTTTCCGAAGCAACCCAAGGCGTTACGGCGGGAAATTGAATCACTTCCGGACCTGTGGCCGCGCCTGCGCCAAACATGTCGCTCTGTCCGCTGACCCGATCCTCGAACGCCTTCTGGGAAAATCCGAGCAATCGGTCCATCCCGGCGACGAGCTCCGCCCGGTCGCGACCGAAACAGTCAAATGCGCCGGCGCAAATGAGGCTCTCCAGGACCCTGCGATTGATGACCTTCGGGTCTATGCGCAGGCAGAAATCCTCGATGCTCGCAAACTGCTTGTCGCCACGGACCTCGGCAATGTGGTCCACGGCCGCCTCGCCGACGCCTTTGATGGCGGCCAGAGAATAGTAGATCCGGTTTTCTCCCGTCTTGAAAATCCGGAATGAGGTCTGAACCGAAGGCGGGATCACCTCGATGCCCAGGCGCTTGGCGTCCTGCCGAAAATCGGACAGCTTGTCGGTGTTCGACATGTCGAGCGTCATGGAGGCGGCGAGGAATTCAACCGGGTAATGCGCCTTCAGATAGGCGGTCTGGTAGGAGACCAGACCATAGGCGGCGGCGTGCGACTTGTTGAAGCCGTAGTTGGCGAATTTGGCCAGTAGATCGAAAATAAAATCGGCCTGCTGCTTCGACACGCCATTTTCCACGGCGCCGTTGACGAAGCGATCGCGCTGCTTGTCCATCTCCGCCTGGATCTTCTTGCCCATGGCGCGGCGCAGAAGGTCGGCTTCGCCGAGCGAGTAGCCGGAGAGCACCTGCGCGATCTGCATCACCTGTTCCTGGTAGACGATCACGCCCTGGGTTTCTTCAAGCAGATAGTCGATCTTCGGATGAACCGAGGAGAGTTCCTCCTCCCCGTGCTTGCGCGCATTGTAGACCGGGATGTTTTCCATCGGCCCCGGCCGATAGAGCGCGACCAGCGCGATGATATCCTCGATACGGTCCGGCTGCATGCCGATCAGGGCCTTGCGCATGCCCGCGCTTTCAACCTGAAACACGCCGACGGTCTCGCCGCGCGACAGCATCTTGTAGGTCTCTTCGTCGTCGAGCGGGAGGGCTTCGAGAAGAATGTCGACGCCGCGTTCCTTCAGGAATCTCACCGCCGTCTGCAGCACGGTCAGCGTCTTGAGGCCAAGAAAGTCGAATTTAACGAGGCCCGCCTTCTCCACCCATTTCATGTTGAACTGGGTGACCGGCATGTCCGAACGCGGATCGCGATACATCGGAACGAGTTGCGACAGGGGGCGGTCGCCAATCACGATGCCGGCGGCGTGGGTGGAGGCGTGCCTGTAAAGACCTTCGAGCTTCTGGGCGATGTCGAGCAGCTGGCCGACCACCGGTTCGGCCGCGGCCTCTTCCCGCAGCTTCGGCTCTTCCTCGATCGCCTTGTGCAGCGGAGTCGGATTGGCCGGATTGTTGGGCACCAGCTTGCAGATCCGGTCCACCTGCCCGTAGGGCATCTCCAGAACGCGGCCAACGTCGCGCAGCGCCGCGCGCGCCTGCAGCGATCCGAAGGTGATGATCTGGGCGACCTGATCGCGCCCGTATTTCTGCTGAACGTAACGGATGACCTCGTCGCGGCGATCCTGGCAGAAGTCGATATCGAAGTCCGGCATCGAGACGCGTTCGGGATTGAGGAAGCGTTCGAACAGAAGCGAGAAGCGCAGCGGGTCTATGTCGGTGACGGTGAGCGCATAGGCGACAAGCGAACCGGCGCCGGAACCGCGGCCGGGCCCAACAGGGATGTCATGCGCCTTGGCCCATTTGATGAAGTCCGCGACGATGAGGAAGTACCCGGGGAACCGCATGCGCTCGATGATGCCGAGTTCCGTCTCCAGGCGTTCGCGGTAATCGTCCACGGTAAATCCCGGCGCGCAGCCGAGCGTGTCAAGACGGGCCGTGAGCCCCTCCTCCGCCTGGCGGCGTAGTTCCTGGGCCTCGGCCCGTTCCGCTGCTTCCGGATCGTCCGTCGAACCACCGGTGAATCGCGGGAGGATCGGATCTCGGGTTTCCAAAATGTAGGAGCAGCGCCGGGCTATCTCTACAGTGTTTTCAGTGGCCTCGGGCAGGTCCTTGAAAAGCGAGAGCATCGCTTCCCGGGACTTCAGGAAATTGTCAGGCGTGACCCGGACGCGATTATCGTCCGAAACGACGGCGTTGTGCGCCACAGCCATGAGCGCGTCATGCGCATCGAATTCTTCCGGCCCCGGGAAGAACGCCTCGTTGGTGGCGACGATCGGCAACTTGTTGCGATAGGCCATGTCGAGCATGGCGTTCTCGTGTTGACGGCTGTAATCCGTGGGGCGCTGGATTTCGAGATAGAGGCGATCGCCGAAAAGGGTCGCCAGCGTCTCAAGCCGGGATTGGGCCAGTGCGGCGTCGCCGGCGGCAAGCGCAGCGTCGATCGGCCCTCCGGACGCGCCGGTGAGGCAGATCAGCCCCTCGACGCCCTCCTGCAACCACTCGAGCATGATATGCGCCGTATCGTTGCTTTCGCCATCAAGATAGGCGCGGCTGACCAGATCAACGAGCCGGCTGTAGCCTTCCGCCGTCGCCGCGATCAGGACAAGCGACGGCCGACGGGCAATGCGGTTGCGGGAACCACCGGACGCGGACGGGTCGCCGTCACCCATCTCGATGTCAAGCTGGCAGCCGATGATCGGCTGCACGCCTGCGTCGCCGGCGCTGGCCGCGAACTCAAGCGCGCCGAACAGATTGTTGGTGTCGGCTATGCCGATTGCCGGCTGGAGGTCCGCCGCGGCGGCCGCAACGATTTTCTTGAGAGGCAGCGCGCCTTCGAGCAGCGAATAGGCCGAATGAACGCGCAAATGCACGAAGCCCGGCCCTTTGGAATGCGCTGATTGTGCAGACTCGCTGTCGGTCATGGTGCTCCGCCGTCTCTTTTGGAATCGGGTCGATTTTCACCCGGCGGAGCTTCCATGTCCATGGGCTGGCGACACCTCGCCTGCTTTGTCTTCAGTTTTCTGGATGCGCCTGACCGCGTTGCAAAAACCCGGTCAGGAAAGGGGTAATCAGAGCGCCATCATGACGATGGTAATGCTGGAAACGAAGAGGACCATCGAGGCGAAGGCGGCGCAGTCTTTAGCAAGATCGAACATATGTTCCTCCTTATACTGGATATGTTTCCAGTTTGTTCTTTTTATGTTCGACAGTCAAGCGATTAACGCACCGTGGTTAATATCCGGTTTACAGTCTGGATAAAATTGTGGCGAAGGCCCGTTTTCCGGGGTCAGGCCTGCTCTGCGACCATCTCCACGACCTGGCCGTCCTGCAGGGTGATTCGACGATCCATAAGCGCCGCGATCTCGTGATTGTGCGTGGCGATCAGCGCCGCCAGGCCCGATTGGCGCACGAGCGCCTCAAGCGCTTCGAACACGTAGCCGGCGGTCGCCGGATCGAGATTGCCAGTCGGCTCGTCGGCCATCAGGACAAGCGGCGCATTGGCGACCGACCGTGCGATAGCAACACGTTGCTGCTCGCCGCCGGAGAGCTCCGACGGGCGATGATCCGCCCGCGCGCCGATGCGCATGTAGTCGAGCAGCTGGCGCGCGCGCACGGCCGCCTCCTCGCGCGACAGACCGGCGATCATCTGCGGCATCATGATGTTTTCGAGCGCCGTGAACTCAGGCAGCAGGTGGTGGAACTGGTAGACAAAGCCGATATCCGAACGCCGCATCGCCGTGCGCTGTTCGTCCGACAGGGAGCCGCTTGCGCGGCCGTTTACATAGACCTCGCCGCTGTCCGGCTTTTCAAGAAGACCGGCGATATGCAGCAGCGTCGACTTTCCTGCGCCGGAGGGCGCGACCAGCGCAACGGTCTCGCCCGGCCGCAGGGCGAGGTTCGCGCCGCCTAGAACCGAGAGAATGTTTTCTCCCTGTTTGTAATGGCGCTCGACATTGTCGAGTTGCAATACGTAGGCGGCGCTGTTCATGAAATTACTCGTAGCGAAGGGCGTCCACCGGATCGAGACGCGACGCGCGCCAGGCCGGGAACAGGGTTGCAAGGAAGGAAAGGCCGAGCGCCATCGCGACGACGGCGATCGTTTCGCCCGGATCCATGTCGGCCGGCAACTGGCTCAGATAGTAGAGTTCCGGGTCGAAGATCGTGGTTCCGGAAACCCAGGAAAAGAACTGCCGGAACGACTCGATGTTGAGGCAGATGAAGACGCCGAGTAGCACTCCGGCCAGAGTGCCCACCATGCCGATCGCCGCGCCCGTCATGAAGAAGATGCGCATGATCGAGCCGGATGACGCGCCCATGGTCCTGAGGATCGCGATGTCGTGCCCCTTGTCCTTCACCAGCATGATGAGGCCGGAAATGATGTTGAGAGCGGCGACAAGGACGATCAGCGTGAGGATCATGAACATCACGTTGCGCTCGACCTGCAGGGCGGAGAAAAACGTCCTGTTCTGCTGCCGCCAGTCCGTGATGAACACCTGCTGCCCCATCGCCTCCTCTACGATCGGGCGCATGACGTCGATGGCGTCAGGATCATCAAGCACCACCTCGATGGACTGCACGAGGCCGTCCGTATTGAAATAGAGCTGGGCTTCCGCGAGCGGCATGAAGATGATCGACGAATCGATCTCAGACATGCCGACTTCGAAAATGGCTGAAACCGGATAGGCCTTGGTGCGCGGCATCACGCCGAGCGGCGTGATATCGCCTTCCGGCGTTGTCAGCGTCACCGTATCGCCGACAAGAACGCCGAGACTGGACGCCATGCGGGCGCCGATTGCGATCGCCTCTCCGGATGCGAACCCGACGAGATCTCCGGTCTGGATGTGATCTGCGACGCCTTCCAGTTCGGCGAGATCATCGGCTCCGATGCCGCGAACGAGGGCGCCTGTTCCCGCGCCCTGGAAACCAGTTGCGAGAACCTGGCCATCGACCAGGGGAATAGCGGATTTCACGCCATCAAGCGCGTCGAGCCTGGCTGCAATGCCGGTGTAATCCGTCAGAGGCTGATCCATCGGCTGGATGATCATGTGACCATTCACGCCGAGTATGCGGTCGATCAACTGGGCGCGGAAACCGTTCATCACGGCCATGACCACAATCAGCGTTGCGACGCCAAGCATAATGCCGGCGAATGAAAACCCGGCGATGACGGAGATAAACGCCTCGCGCCGACGGGAGCGCAGATAACGCCATGCGATCATGCGCTCGAAGGTCGAGAAAGGACGGATCGGGCGCGCAGGCTTCGGCGCATCGCCCGCCGCCATTGTGTTGTCCGCAGCCTCTCCAGTCATCGATTATTCCTGTCTGCCGGAGGTCAGCCGGTTGACGGCTTCCTCAACCGTGACGGTCACACGCTCGCCAGTCTTGCGATCCTTGATTTCG
>Ga0207848_100526_pt1 | contig 12982 bp, 10 predicted proteins | sample TtaePargueraPR_10_FD_187737 | JGI IMG/M metagenome (GOLD analysis project Ga0207848, IMG submission 187737) | Aerobic enrichment media microbial communities from Bioluminiscent Bay, La Parguera, Puerto Rico - Tt and M2 (3) (SPAdes) | ecosystem: Environmental > Aquatic > Marine > Unclassified ... | reverse complement strand
CCGCCTCGAGCGCCTGCTTCACAGGCTCGGCCGCGGCGACGATGTCGTGATATCCGTCCGGCAGCGTGGCGTCCTTGTCAGCCAGAACCTTCAGATAGTCCTCAATCATGGCGAATAGCTCGAAGCGAAATTCGAACGTCTCGCTTGAATTATGAAGCTTGCTCAGCGCCTCGCCCGCGCGAGCCGGCGACCCCGCCCTGGTCTTGAACAGAGCCGGCGACATGGTCTCGATGTCGTCGATCGCCTGGCTGATCATGACGCCGGAATCCGGGTCGCCCCACAGCACTTTCGCCGACACGCCGGCGCGCCAGGCGGCTTTCGCATTGTGGAGTTCGACCTTGCGGTCGATATAGGCCTCGGTTCCGGCGCCTGGAATTCGAACGATGACGAACTGCCCGCCGGTCGCGACAAGGTAGACCTTGTTGGTCATTCCTCCCAATCGTTCGATCGCGCAGTCCTGCGCCTCGACAAGCTCGAATCCAGGCGCATTTCGTAGAGCCGCGATCACGGCGTTGGTATCTTCATTCGTCATCGTTCGTTCCCGTGTCGTTATGATTTCAAACGCAGATTGTCCGGATCATAGAGCGGTCCTTCGGCGCGCGTCACCGGGTAACGGTCGCCGAATACTTCCAGCTCGAAACCTGTTTCAGCCTCCAGATCGGCCGGCAGATACGCATAGATAATCGTCTTTTCGAGCGTAAAACCATAGCCGGCGCTGCAGGCAAGAGAAACGGTTTCGCCATCAAGAAGCAGGGTTTCGCCGCCGGTCAACGGCAGTTTTTCGCTGGTCACGAATGTGTTCAGCCGACGCCCCACACCTTCCGATTTCTGCTTTTCAAGCGTTTTTCTGCCGATGAAATCGCCCTTCGACTTCAAGTGTACCCGAAAGCCGAGACCGGCTTCGATAGGGGTGTAGTCCGGCGTTATGTCCGCGCTCCAGTAGAGGTATCCCTTCTCCAGTCGCAGCGATTCAATCGCCCGATATCCGACATCGGCGACACCGTGTTCGAGACCGGCATTCCACAGCGTGTCGTAGACGTGCAACCCGAACTCGGTCGGAACATGCAGTTCCCATCCCAGTTCGCCGACATAGCCGATACGGATCGCGCGCATCGGCGCTGCGCCAATGGTGATGTCGCGCGCCGTTGCAAACGGAAACGCCTCGTTCGACACATCGTCTTCGCAGACAGTCTGCAGGACATCGCGCGCCTTCGGGCCGCAGATGTTGATGACGGCGCGCGCGGATGTGACCTCAATCAGCTGTGCTCCGCCACCTTTCGGAAGGTGTCTCCGGATCCAGTCAGAATCGTGAACGCCAAACCCGGACCCCGTGACGATGTAGTAGTGATCCTCGCCGAGCCGGGTGATCGTAAGGTCCGCCTCGATCCCGCCCGCATCGTTGCAAAGCTGTGTGTAGATCACCGAACCCAGCGGTTTGTCGACATTCGACACAGCCATTACCTGCAAGGCTTGGCAAGCGCCCGGCCCAATCAGTTCGAACTTGGAAAAGCTGGACTGGTCAATTAGCGCGACGCGTTCGCGAACCGCCTGGTGTTCACTCGCTGAGAAGGCCTTCCAGCCCGGATCGAGGAAAGCAAGCTGGTCAACGGGCTCCACGCCTTCCGGCGCGAACCAGAGCGGCCGTTCCCAACCGTTCTTTGATCCGTAGACGGCGCCCTTTTCCTTGAGGCGATGATAGAGAGGGCTCAGTCGCAATTGCCGCGCGGTCTCGTGTTCCTGTCCCGGATAGCGCATCTTGTAGTGATGCGCGTAGTGTTCCACCGCGCGAGGATACATGAAACTGCGCGCGGCGTGGTGTGGTCCGAACCGACGGATGTCGAGCGGCCAGAGGTCGAGGCTCGGCCTGCCCTCGAGAATCCATTCCGCGATCATTTCGCCAGCGCCGCCGCCGGCGGCAATCCCGTAAAGAAAGCCGGTCGCGGACATGAGGTTTTCAATACCTGGCGCCCATCCCATCACGAAATCGCCGTCCGCCGAATAGGGGATCGGACCGTTGATGACGGTGCGTATGCCGACTTCGTTGACGATCGGCGTCACCTCGCCAGCCTTCACGGCCAACGGCTCGAAACGCCCCAGATTCTCAGGCAGGAGCTGGCGTGCGAATTCACCGGGAATTCCACGATCCCCGAACGGAATGGTGTCGTCCTCATATCCGCCGATCACCAGTCGCCCGCCCGCGTCCGGTTTGTAGTAGACGAGGCGTTCAGGATCGCGCAGCGTCGGCAGGTTATCCGGAAAACCCGGGATCGGCTCCGTGACGATATACTGATGCTCGACCGCGCAAGCCGGAATCTTGAGGCCAAGTTTGCTACCGAGCTCGCGGCTCCACATACCCGCCGCCAGCGTCACGGTCTTTGCCTCGAAGGAGATATCTCCGGCCAGCACCCGATTCACCCGCCCGTTCCTGACCTCGAAATCGCTGACCTTCGTGTTCTGGCGGATATCGACGCCAAGCTTGCGGGCCGCCGCCGCGATCGCCTGGCACAAGCTCGCTGGATCGACATGCCCGTCGGAAGGAATAAAGGCGGCGCCTTCGAGGCCGGCGGTTTCGATATAGGGAAACAGCTCCTTCGCCTCGGCCGGCGAAATGATATGCATTTCGAGATCGAAGCTGCGCGCCATGGTGGCGAGCCGCTTTGCTTCGAGCAGCCGCTCCTTCGTCGCCGCCAGTCGTAGGCTTCCCACCTTCTTCCAGTCGAAGGCCATGCCTGTCTCGGCTTCAAGCCGGTCGTAGAGCGCCACCGACCGTTTGAGCATACGCGTGGTATTTCGGGACGAGCGGAGTTGCCCGACAAGACCGGCCGCATGCCAGGTCGCGCCTTCGGTCAGGGACGTTTTTTCGAGAAGGACGATGTCCTTTTCGCCGGCAAGGGCGAGATGATAGGCGATGGAGCAGCCGATTATGCCGCCGCCGATGATCAGATGATTGATCGAAATTGCATTCACGCGCCGCACTCCGCTGGTTTGCCTGGAAAACATTATCCGAGCCAAATGAACACGAATCAACAAATATTGTTGTTTTATGTTGAAAATAATAAGCTGCTATTATCCGGATGTGGACAAGTGGAAGAAGCAGACACATGTCGAAATATGAAACCGCGATACGCGAAGCCGTGACTCTACGCGGCAGCGTTACAGTCGCCGAACTGGCCGACGCCCTTGACGTTTCGGGCCAGACGGTGCGGCGGATCATCAAACCGATGGTCGACAGAGGCGAAGTCAGGAAAGTACATGGCGCCATCGTCAGCGCAAGAAGCGCTATGGATCCGCCATTTCTTGCGCGCATGCATGAACAGCAGAAAGAAAAGGCTGCAATCGCGGCGGCGGTTGCGCAGCTGATCGACGATGATGGCATCGTGGCGATCGACACCGGCTCCACGTCAGCCTATGTGGCGCAGGCGCTGCGTGTTCGCCGCAACCTGACCGTCGTCACCAATTCGGCTTTCGTCGCAAGCACGCTGTCCATGATCGAGGGCAATCGAGTATTCATGGCGGGAAGCCGTTTGCGAGATCATGACGGAGCCGCATTCGACCGCGCGGCTTTCGACGTGATCGCCGGCTTCAAGGTGGACCATGCAATCCTCTCCGCGTCCGAAGTTCACCCGAAACGCGGTTTCCTTGTGCAGGAACAATGCGAAAAGGATATCGCCGGGGCGATGATGGAGATCGCTTCCTGCAGCGTCATGGCTGTCGACGGCGCAAAGTTCAGGGATACGGGGCGGCGACCACTGCTGAGCCTGCCCAATATGCTTGATGGAAGCATCATCGTGACCGAAGCTACGCCGGACAGCGGTTTCAACGATCTCCTGAAACCGTACCGTGTCGAGATTGCCACCGCTCAGCCTGGGTGAGGTAAAAACCCGCGCAACGCCTTCAGCACTTCGTCAGGCTTTTCTCCCGGCAGCATATGGCCCGCGCCTGGGATCACGATCTCTCTCGCATCCGTCAGGACGGCCGCCATCTTCCGCCCCTGCTTGAGTGGCGTCATCTTGTCATTCTCCGCGAGGATGCAAAGTGACGGGCACGTAAGGGATCGCGCAGCCTCCTCTCCCCCGTCATAGCTGGCGCATGCAGACAAATCGGCGAACAGGGCGCCGGATTCGTTGCTCGCCATCAAATGCCTGCCGAAATTCATCTGGTCGAGACCCGGCAGCGTCGCATCATGAAAATGCCCGTCCCGGCCATGTCCCCAATCCGTCATCGCGGCGATCGCCTTGTCTTCGCGATTTTGCGCCATGTCGAGCAGAGCCGGATTGACCGGTATCGCGAGCGCTGTTGCAACCAGTGCAAGAGACGCGACCGTGTCCGGGCAAGTGGATGCAAGCTCAAGTCCCACCAAGCCGCCCTGGGAATGACCGATGACGTGGGCCCGCTTGACGCCTGACTGTTTCAACAGGTCCGAGCACCATTCAGCCATGTCGCGAATGGAGGTTAGAGCCTCTCCGCCGGACAGGCCATGCGCTGGCAGGTCGGGCATCAACACCTGCCAGCCGCGATTGGCGAGAAACCGACCCTGTAGCATCCATGTCAGATGGGTCTGCCCACTGCCATGAAGGAGGAGCAAAACCGTTCCGTTCGGATCAAACTCCCGGCCGCCGGTGCTGACAAAAACCGGGGCTCCATTGACATCGATCTTCATTTCGAGCCTCCGACGGATTTGCCGGCGATCTTCAAGGCCCTGTCGAAATCCGCCGCCAGATCGTCGAAATCCTCGAGCCCGACGGAAATTCGGATCATGTCGTCCGTCAATCCGGCGTTCTCCATCGCCTGCGGCGTCAGGTGCGAATGCGTCGTCGATCCCGGATGGATGACCAATGTTTTGGCGTCTCCCACATTTGCCAGATGCGACGCGAGTTCCACGGATTCGATGAAGGCCCGTCCCGCATCGCGTCCGCCCTTGACGCCGCAGGCGATGATCGATCCCGCTCCTTTCGGCATCAGGCGCTTCGCAACGTCATGATCGGGATGATCGTCCAGCGACGGATGTCGGACCCACCCGATCTGTTCGTGCGCGGACAGGAACGCGAGCATTTTCTGCGTATTCGACATGTGTCGCTCCATCCGGAGACCGAGGGTTTCCAACCCTTGAAGCAGATGGAAGGCATTGGTCGGCGACAGACACGGACCGACATTGTACATGCCCTCGGAGCGCACGCGCATGGTGAAGGCAAGCGGTCCGAACTCTTCCCAGAGATTGACCTGCTGGAATGCGTAGTGCGGGCTCGTCAGCGTCGGGAAGCGATCATTTTGCCCCCAGTCGAAATTGCCGCCATCGATGATCGCGCCGCCCATGGCCACGCCGTGGCCGCCAATCCATTTCGTCAGGGAATGGATGACGATATTGGCGCCGTGATCCAGGGGCTTGAACAGCCACGGCGTATTGAAGGTCGCGTCGAGGACCAGGGGAACGCCGGCTTGTTCGGCGATAGCCGCGATCTTCGGAACATCCATGATATCCAGACCGGGATTGCCGATCACCTCTCCGAAAATTATCTTGGTGTTCGGCCGGATCGCAGCGGCAAAGCCATCCGGGTCATTGGGTTTCACGAAGGTCGTCTCGATACCGTAACGGCTCAGCGTGTGTTCGAAAAGATTGATGTTCGCCCCGTACATCTGCGACGAGGACACGATGTGATCGCCAGCAGAGCACAAGGCCAGAACCGTCAGAAACAGCGCAGACATGCCTGACGCGACGGCGACGGCGGCGACGCCGCCTTCGAGAGCCGCGAGGCGTTGCTCAAGCACAGCGACCGTGGGGTTGCTCAGACGGGAGTAGATGTGTCCGCCAATCTCCATATTGAAGAGAGCAGCCGCGTGTTCACTGTCCTCGAAGACATAGGATGTGGTCTGGTGAATCGGCACTGCGCGCGAACCAAACCGCTCGTCCGGACTTTGTCCGGCATGCAATCCAAGCGTATCGAACTTGTAGTCGCCGGCCATGCGCCTTCCTCCCGAAAAATCGCTCTCCCTTAACAGGAACTATCGTCCAAGGCCACCGACGAAAAGCTCTTCCCTGACCAGCCTTTCGGACAGGGCGAAGAGCACGATGCCGGGAAGAGACGCGACGAGCGCGATGCCCGCCGCCGAAGCGTCTAGACTGCCTCCGGAGATTTTTGAGAAAAGAAGCGTCGGCAGCGTCACGATCCGCCCCTGCCCTAGAAAGAAGGTCAACAGGAAGACGTTGGACGACACTAGGAATGTGAATAGAGCGCCCGCCACCACGCCGGGCATGAGCATTGGCAGCGTTACGCGCAGCAGGATCCGCACTCGACCGGCCCCGAGAATGGCCGCCTGTTCCTCGTAGTCTGGCGCAAGCCCCAGATAGACGGACGTCAGCATGCGAACCATGTAGGGAATGGTCGGAATGAGATGCGCGATGATGACGCCTGTGTAGCTGCCCGCCAGACCAAGACGAATGTAGATCATGAGCAACGCCATTCCGATGACGGCTTCCGGCACGATCAGCGGCATCGACAACAGGAATTCGAATGCCCGTTTGCCCCTGAAACGGTCGCGTGCAAGGGCTCGCGCAGCCGGTAGGCAAATCACGAGACATAGCAGCGTCGCCGCAAAGCCGATGAACAGGGTGTTGATCGTCGCGACCCCGACTTGCGAGTAAGGTGACAGGACGTAGTCCCAGGCAAGCGGAACCGGTGATACCGTTCGGCGCTCCAGCCACCAGGTTGAAGGCAGCAGATCCGGCCACGCCCAGCGAAACGCAAAACTCTGGATGACAAGCGGCAGAAACGGGCCGAGGACGAACGCCACCACGGCCACAATGTAGAAGCGCTGGAATACCGACAGCTTCATTCGTTTCGACGGAGTCTGCATTTTCGTCAGTCCCTGCCGACGCGTCGCTCGAAGCGGCGATAGGACCACAGATAGGCCAGAAGTATGCACCCGGACAGTAAACCGATCGAAACAACCGCCGCCATGCCTTGCAGTTGAAGGGCGTAGTCGGCGTCGTTGAAGTAGCGCCATGCGATCACCGGAAGCGTGTCGGGATAACCGCCGCCGAGAATGAAAGGCGCTTCGAAAGCGCCGATGTTGAAGGAAAAACAGATAAGCACTGCGGTGACGACGCCCGGCGCGATCTGCGGCAGCGTCACCCGGAAGAAGATTGTCAGCGGTCCGGCGCCCAGGAGCGACGCTGCTTCCTGTGTCCGCTTACCGATCCCTACCAGCACCGCCGCGACCGCCAACGTCATGAAGGGAAGCTGTTTCCATACATAGACAGCGATCACGCCCCAACCGTAATGCGTCTTGAGGATGGACGGAAACCCGGATGGATCATCGATCAAGTTGGCAAAGGCGGCGAGCCTCGACAACATCCCGCCGTTTCCGAGCATGAGGATGGCGAGGGCGATGCCAACGGCGTAAGGGATCACCAGCGGAAGCTTGTAGACGAATTTTACGAAGCGGCGCCCCGTGAAGCTCTTCAGCAAAGCAAGGCTGAGGATGAGTGCGAGGACCAGCGCCACGACGGTCGAGGCGACGGCGTAATAGAGCGTGAGCCCAAGTGAAACCCAGAAAGCCTCGCCGCCCCAAAGCCGGGCAAAGTATGAAAAATCGGGAAAAGTGTTGATCCCGAACCAGGGAGCGAAGCCAAGGCTCTGCAGTATAGCCAGAACGACCGCGCCGCCGAACAGGCCTCCAAGCACCAGAGCAACTGGCGCCAGTTCGAGAATGACGATCAGCCGCGACCGATCGCCCTGCATCATTCCGGCGCGGATTTGCCGACAGCGTCCGCCACAATATCAGCGATCGGCTTGTCGGAACCGCGTTCGATATATTCGAGCCAGGTCGCCTCGATGATGTCGACAAGGCTGGCGTTCGTGTCGGCGACGGCGTTGGCGTCGAGATCCTCGCTCGTGACGCCGTAGTGGCTTGGCGCAGCGATCTTGACGAGTTCACGATCGTTGGCGGACAGTTGCATGGGGTCTATTCCAACCGGATAGCCGACCGTCTTCAGCTTCGACGCCTGGGCGTCCACGGAGGACATGTAGTCGGCGAAAACAAGCGCGCTGGCGGGGTTCGGGCTGTTCAAAGGAATCGCCAGATAGTTCTTGTTCTTGATCATCAGTTTTTCCGGAAAGATGAACTCCTGGGCGGCTTCCGGATAGCGGCCTGTAATGAGACCGCTATTGACCGCATAGATCCCGAACTTGCAGTTGAAATAAACTTCCGCGTTGAGGAACATGCTGTCGAGAGCGGCCGTGTCTTCGGGATAACGCGGCTTGTCGCCGTCAGCCGTCGCCAGCAGCGGTTCGATCGATTTCAGATAATCCAGCCCGGGAGCGATCAGACGCGCAAGCTCTTCAGCGCCAAGTTCATCGACCGATTTCTGGAACGGCTCCGCGCCGTTTCCATCGGGATTGTGCGCATAAATTGCTTCCTGCACGAAGGTGTTGCCGACATAGTGGGGCGGCTTCACGTAGGTAAACTTGCCGGGATTGTCCTCCAGATAGGCCTTGAGATCGGCGAATGTCGATGGCGCATCCGCCGCCTGAACATACTGACTATTCACGGCGCACACATATTGTTCGCCCGACCACGGCACCTCCCTTCCCTTCGTCTCCGTTCCAAAATCGCGGAGATTGGGGCTTGAGAGCGGGCTCGCGGGATCCCATACGAAATTCTTCGAGTTGGGCAGCCTCTCGGCGAAACTTCCCCACAAAGCGTCCTGCTGGGAGAGCGTGAAAAAATTCTCGCCATTCAACCAGATCACGTCGACGCTGCCCTCGCCCTCCGCCTTGCCTGCGGCGAGTTCGGTCACCACAAGATCCACCGCGTCCTTGGTCGCGGCGATGCGCACGGGATTGAGCTTCACGCCGCGTTCGGCCATGGCTGGCCGAACCACGCTGTCGATCCATACGTTGAGTGTGTCGTCACCGCCCCAATAATAGAAGTTCAGTTCCTTTTCGCCTTTGGCCCGGGCCTCGACCTTGTCCCATGCGATTGCGCCCGCCAAAAAAACCTGACGGAAGGATGCGGCCGAATCCGCCGCGCGCGCAATCGGCGTCGCTCCTGCAAGACCAATGGACGCGGCAAGAAGCGCGGCAACCGCGCGAGATTTTGTCATTCTATGTTCTCCTTTACAGGGCGGAACGCGCTCGCGCCGCCGCGTTCGGACGGAAACAGCCACAGATGCCGGGCTGGAACCGACAGGTAAAGCGCGGCGCCCGGCTCAAGCCGACGCGTCGAATGCTCCTCGACGGTAAATTGCATGTCTCCGACCTCCACGACATAAGAAACCGTGGCGCCGTGAAAATCCACCCGGCTGACGACAACCGGCAGCAGATTCGCCTGGTCCAGATGATCGGAAGATAAAAGAGCGAGCGCCTCGTCCCGTATCATGGCAGTGACGCGTTTTCCGGGTTCGACAACGATGTCCCTGGAAAGCTCGAGCTCACCCCACGGCATGACCAGTCGTCCTTCGAGACTGACGGTTCCGGCGAATATGTTGGTGGCCTTCAGGAAACGCGCCACTTCGGTATCCGCCGGCCTGTGATACACGGCGTCCGGCGTATCGAACTGTCGCAGTTTGCCCTCAAGCAGGATCGCCACGCGGTCGGCGATCTCCATGGCTTCGTCCTGGTCATGCGTCACGAAAACGGTGGTGATGCGATAGCGTTGCTGCAAAGTTCTGACGAACCGGCGCATATCGATACGCAAGGCCGTGTCGAGGCTGGCGAAAGGCTCATCCATCAGGAGAATGCGCGGTTCGGTGACCAGTGTTCTGGCGATGGCGACCCGCTGCATCTGGCCGCCGGAAAGCTGAGCGGGAAACCGGTCGCGAAACGAATCGAGTTGGACGATCTGGAGGATCTCGCGCACCCTCTTATCGATTTCTTTCCCCGCCAGTTTTCGCGCTTCTAGACCGAATGCGATGTTGTCCGCCACGCTCATATGCGGAAACAGGGCGTAGTGCTGCGAAACCATGCCGACGCCGCGCTTCCTTACGGCGACGTCCGCCATGTCGCTGCCATCGAAGCGAATGGTTCCGGAACCCGGAGCATCAAGCCCGGCGATAAGCCTGAGCAACGTCGTTTTACCACAACCGGAGGGGCCGAGCAGCGCAACCAGTTCACCGGATCCGATGTCCAGATCAATGTGATCCAGCGCCGTGAAAGCGCCGAAACGCTTGCTGACGGCTTCCAGTCCGAGAGCGCTCACGATGCAGTCCAGACGACGGCGCAAGGCCAATTTTGAGGCAACCTTTTTCCAGTCACTGCCGTGTCTAACTGTCTCAAAAACCCGCGCTCCGGAATTCTCGGGTTCGGCGGAGATACTGCTGCTATTACCACCAAACTGTCCGTTTCACGGCTATATTATTGATTCTGTCGCGCAAAACCACTCACATTGCACGCTCGAATTCGTGAGCGGCTATCGGCCACGGATACGTGGATCAAGGGCGTCACGGAAACCGTCGCCGATATAATTGACGCTGAGCACCGTGAGCGAAATGGCGAGTCCGGGCCAGATCACGCGTTCGGGATATTGTTGCAGATAATCGGTCGCGTCGTAGAGAAGCCGGCCCCAGGTCGGAAAATCCGAGGGAAATCCGAGACCCAGGAAGGAAAGCGCGGATTCGGTGATGATCGCGTTGGCGATGCCGAGCGTCGCGGAAACAGTGATGGGCGATAGCACATTCGGAAGAATGTGGCGCAGGATCATGCGGAACGGCGACGTGCCGATCGATTTCGACGCAATGACGAACTCGCGTTCCTTCAATGCAAGCACGTCCCCGCGCACGATGCGCGCGGTCTGCATCCACGACGTGATGCCGATCACGAAGACGATCAGGAAGAATATCCCCGTCTCCGGGCCAAAGGCCGCTCGCAGCGTGTCCCTGAACAGCATGATGATGACCAGCAGCAGCGGCAGGAGCGGCAGCGCCAGGAACAAATCCGTCAAACGCATGAGCGGGCCGTCCAGCATGTGAAAATAGCCCGAAAGCACCCCGATCAAGGCCCCGACCACCAACGCCAGGAGCATGGCGGAAATCCCGACGGCGAGCGACACCTGCCCGCCAGCGAGCAACCGGGCGAGCGTATCGCGACCGAGCTGATCGGTGCCCATCGGGTGGCTCCAGCTCGGACCCTGGCTGCGTGCGCGAATGTCGATGTACTGAGGATCTATCGACCAGAGATAGGGCCCGACGAAGACTGCAAGCAGAATGAAGATGAAAAACGCCATTCCCAACATGGCGCCGCGATGGCGGCGAAACTGATCCCAGACATCGAGCCACTGGGAACGCGGCTCTGTCGTGTCCACGAGGGTCGAATGGACGGCCTCAGTCATAACGAATCCTTGGATCGAGAAGCCCGTAGAGCACATCGGCTATCAGATTGAAGAAGACGATGAGCGCCGCGAAGATGAAGGTCAGGGTCTGGACCGTCGGCACGTCGCCGCCCTGAATGGCGATGATGAGCAACTGTCCGAGACCGTTCACCTTGAAGATCTGCTCGGTGATGATGGCGCCGCCAAAGATCTGCGGCACGCCGAGAGCGATGACGGTCACCACCGGGATCAGTGAATTCCGCAGGACATGGATCAGCACCACGCTGCGCTCCCGCACGCCCTTGGCGCGCGCCGTGCGTACATAGTCCTGATTGAGATTGTCGAGCGCGGAGGCCCGCATGAAACGGCTGATCTGCGCAGCGTTATAGAGGGCGAGCACACAGACGGGCATGATCATCTGCCGGACCTGGAACAGGAAACTGTCCCAGTCTGTCACCTTGTGCGTCGTGTCGTATATCGACGGAAACCAGCCGAGCCAGACGGAAAAGACGACAATCGCCAGAACGCCGGTGAAGAAAGTCGGCACCGAAAATCCGATCATCGAAATGAGGGTTCCGATCTGGTCGAACCAGCTATATTGGCGGTAGGCGGAATAAATGCCGATCGGCAGTGCTATCAGCACGCCGACGACGTAGGACATCCCGACGACCCACAAAGTCTGCGGAAGACGCTGCACGATCAGGTCCACGACCGGCGAGCGTGTCTGCCAGCTTAACACCCGAAGACGGTCGCCCTGTTCGAGACCCAGCCAGCTTTCAATGACGTTCAGCGGCTCGTTGATGAAGAACTGCTTCAACCACAGCAGAAACCGGATATGGACCGGCTCATTGAAGCCCAGAGACTCACGAATCTTTTCGCGGACTTCCGGCGGAATGGTCAGAGGCAGATTTGCCGTGGGATCGCTCGGAGCCAGATCCAGCAAGAGGAAAATGATAAGGCTGATGACCAGCAGGGTCGGGATTGCAAGGAGCAATCTTCTTATCGTGTAGTGAAACATTGCGTCGGCATCTCGCGCCTGCAGGAGGGCCGCCCCGGGTTTCCGGGACGGCCATTTTGGTTACTTGACGCGATACCAGTCCGCGACGTTCCACAGTTCGGAGTCCCAGACGTTCAGGACAACGCCGCCGAGCGTGTTGGATTTCGCCGAAACACGTCCGCGATCGACGAGAGGAATGAGAACATATTCCTGCATCAGCATGTCGTTCATCGCCTTGGCGAGCTTGGCGCGTTCTTCTAGCGCGCCGGTCTTCGCCATTTCGGCGACAAGGGCGTCGTACTCTTCGCTGCAATAGCGCGGCATGTTGTTGCCCTGCCACTGTGTTTCGGGCCGCGGCGCCTGCTTGCACTCCCAGTTCGCCATGTAGGATTCCGGATCGGTGCCGTCGAAGTTGTTGGCGAACATCTCCAAATCCGCGTAGAGCTTCTGGAAGGTGTCGGGGCTTGCCGGGTCGCCTCCGAAGAAGACCGACGCATCGATGTTGCGCAGTTCCGTTTCCACACCGATTTCCGACCACCACTGCTTGATCAGCGCCTGAAAGTCCTGGCGCACAGCGTTGGTCGAGGTTTGATAGAGAATTGAAAGGCGCTTGCCGTCTTTCTCGCGCACGCCGTCGGAGCCCACTGTCCAGCCAGCCTCGTCGAGCAGTTTCCTGGCGCC
>Ga0207848_100524_pt1 | contig 13079 bp, 13 predicted proteins | sample TtaePargueraPR_10_FD_187737 | JGI IMG/M metagenome (GOLD analysis project Ga0207848, IMG submission 187737) | Aerobic enrichment media microbial communities from Bioluminiscent Bay, La Parguera, Puerto Rico - Tt and M2 (3) (SPAdes) | ecosystem: Environmental > Aquatic > Marine > Unclassified ... | reverse complement strand
GGGCAAGCACCGGAATGGTCGCCTTGACCGGATCGTCAAAGGCGCGGATACGCCGGGTGGCCTCGATGCCATCAAGAACCGGCATGTGAAGATCCATCAGAACCGCGTCGAAATCGGCACCGGCAAGAATATCAAGCGCAATCTGCCCGTCAGCAGCCGTGGTAATCGTATGACCCTGTGCTTGCAGCAGTTTCTGGGCAAGGATGCGGTTGATTTCGATATCCTCAACCAAAAGCAGGTTCCATGCACCCGGATCAGCTGCCTCGGCCTTTTCAGACCGGGCGTCGTCCGGCTTTGCGGTTTGCCCTTCCTGCTGGGCAACGTCGGTTTCGCTGCTGCGTGGCAGGGTCAGGTCAAACCAGAAATGGCTGCCTTTGCCTTCCTGGCTTTCGACTTGTACCCGGCCGCCCATTGCCTGAACCATGCGTTGACAAATTGTCAGGCCAAGTCCGGTGCCGCCATAACGGCGGGTCGTGGTGGTATCGGCCTGTGTGAAGGCATCAAAGATGGCTTCGAGCTTGTTTTGTGCAATGCCGATGCCTTCATCGCGCACCGAAATGCGGAAGGAAACAGCATCTTGGGTGATGTCGCGTGCCTGCACCAGAACCAGAACCTTGCCGCGTTTGGTAAACTTGATGGCATTGGAAACAAGGTTGGTCAGAACCTGTTTGAGGCGCACAGGATCGCCAATGACATGGCGCGGCAGTTTCGGATCAATATCGAGCTCAAGCGTGCTTTCCTGCGCGCGTGCCGGGACCAGCATCATCGAAACAACTTCTTCGCAGATGTGATGAAGGTCAAACGGGTTTTCTTCCAGCACAAGCTTGCCGGCCTCGATCTTGGAAATATCAAGAATATCGCCAATCAGCGACAGGACGTGGCGACCGGCCCCGCGAATGGTCGACAGGTAGCTGCGCAGCGTTTCGGTATTGGCATCTTTGTCCAGACTGTCACTGGCAAGCTGGGCATAGCCCAAAATGGATGTCATCGGGGAGCGGAATTCGTGGCTCATGTGGGCGATGAATTCCGATTTGGCCCGATCAGCCTGCTGGGCCCTGTTCATTGCGTTTTCGGCAGATGCGCGGGCATCTTCAAGTTCGCGGGTTCGGGTTTTGACCAGATTGACGATGTGTTTTTCGGTGCGGTTCAGCGACCGCAGATAGATCAAAAGCAGAATGCTGACCGTGCTGCCAAACACAAAGATCGCCCATGGCTGCCAATAAAGCAGCGTGCCAAAGCCGCGTTCCGAGGGATGCAGCACAATCGTCCAGTCGCGATAGCCAAACGTGAAGTTCGAAACATTCGGGTTGAACGGCTTTTCAAATTCCTCTCGAATGTGCTCCATCGCGTAGTCTGATAACCGATTGGAATAGATAAGTTTTCTGTCCGACTTCGATTTCAGGTCCGCAAGATGGATTTCAAAATCCAGCGGAATGCGTGCTATCCGTGCCGCCCGGCTGATCATGTCGGTCAGGCGCAACACCCCGATGGCGACACCAAGTGGTGGTCCGGTGCGGTCCCGACGGTTTTCAACCGCCAGAAACGCAAGCGAGGTCACGACCGCCGAATTCGCCTGAACAAGTTCGAGCGGCTCGGTCAGGGTGACATTGCCGGTCTGAAGGGCGGTTTCAAGCGCGCGTCGACGCGACGGTTCGCTCATCATATCAAAGCCGATGACTTTTTCATTCCCGGACCGCGGGAAAAAAAAGAAGACCGGATAATAGGTATCCTGTTCGCTTGACGTTTGCAGTTCGCCGTCGACAAGGGCGCGAATGGCAAAATTGCTTACCCCGCGCAGCTCAGCGTTTTCTTCAATCAGGCTGCGCGCCCGGCGTTCAACATGCGGCGCCCATTCAAGGGCGGCAACACCGGGCCGACGGTTGACCCATGGGGCAATCATCGCATCAAAGGTATTGGCCGAAACGCTGCCATGCACATCAAAAAGGGTCCGGACCGCAATCAGCGCATCGGTGGCCCCGCCAAGTTCTTCGCGAAGGGATGCTTCAAACGCCAGGCGATATTGATCGGTTGATGATCGGTCGGCGGCAACAAGCTGGGTATAGGTGTACCAGGATGCCAGCCCCGAAACACCAAACCCGATCACGCCAATGATAATGGACAGGGTCCGGCGCAACCGATGGACATCTTCGGATTGTCGCCCATCCAGGGTTCGTGTCGTGATCGCGGCAATCCGTTCCATGCCCGCTGCCAGAAACAGGGTGCCGACCGAAATGGCAATGACATAGCCATACAGGTTGCGAAGGCCTGTATTCAGTCCGACACCGACAAAGGTTTTATTGCCAAGGGCGGCAAAGACGATGATGTCGGCAACGATGATAGCATTGATCAGAACCGCGCCCAGTAACCCACAGCGCACCGCCCCCCAAATCACCAGCGGTACGGAGACGAAGATAAACAGATATTCGGGCTTTGAGATCAGCGGCGTTGTCTGAACGGCCGACGCCAGAACGACGGCCGCGATGACGATGAAGGCAAGCTCGCCATGGTGTTGGAGTGATCGGGATACCGGCTGCCGGTTCATCAGGCGCAAGGTCAGTGGTCCGACCACAATCGCACCAACCAGATCGCCCATGAACCAGCCTTGCCAGATTTCGCCGAACTGATCAAAGTTGCCGATAACAATCATGCTGAGTGTGGTGCTGCCCAAAAGGGCTGCGATGGCAGGGCCACATACCGCGCCGAGGGCCAGGAGAACCAGCATGCTGCGGAATTGCGCCAGCGGATAATGCCCGGCAAGGCGCGTAATCAAAAGGGCGGGCAACACGGCGGCAAACGTATTGCCCGCCGCAATCATCAGGGCCGCTGCCACCGACGGCGACGTCGCCAGATTAACCAAAAGGGCACCGATGAACACTGCCGGGAAATAACGCCAGCCCCAAAACACCATCGCGGCAATTGCGATGCCCGATGGCGGCCAGACAAGGGTCACACTTGTGCCAAAGAACGGAAGTTGCAGTCCGGCATAGCCCGTTGCGAAATAGGCAAGGATAACCACCAGAGAACGCACAATGTGATGGCGTTGCAGCGTCAAACGATTGTTCCCCTTCCCCTCTGGCATCAGCTCGTTCTTGTGCTCAGACCAAATGTAATGTGTCGCCGGGCGGATTTGAATAGATCAATCAACGAATGTGCGCGAAAGGCCAAAGGCTTATTCGAATGTTTATTGGCTGCACCACAGAATACGGGCGACCCAGTCGATTTCCTCTGCCGGAATAAAACGGTCTTCGAAATCGGGATTAAGGGATTTCAGCTCCACACCAAGCGCGCCGCGCCGGACCAGTTCCTTGGCCATGACTTCGCCCTCATGGGTTTTCACAACCACGCGGTCTTTCGGGCGGATGTTTGACGCCGGGCTGACAATGATCAGGTCGCCATCGCGAAACACCGGTGCCATGGACTCCCCCGATATCCGCAACCCATAGGCGGTTGGGTCGTGCAGGGCGGGAAAGGTGATGTCTTCCCATGATCCGCCAACCGGATATCCGGCATCATCAAAAAAGCCGCGATTGCCGGCCTGGGCAAAGCCGATCACAGGGATACGCCCGGCGCCATTGCCATCCACCAGTTCGGAAAATTCCCGGAAACTGACATCGGTGACGGAAAGCACCTTTGAAATGCTTTCGGTCGACGGCCAGCGTGCCTTGCCCTGCGCTGTGGTGCGCTTGGACCGGTTGAACGTGGTCGGGTCAAGTTGTGCCAGGCGGGCCAGTCCGGAAGGGGTCAAACCGTGATCTTCGGCGATTTGATCCAGGGCGGCCCAAATTTGCTGATGTCTGATCATGGCCCATCCTAGCAGCAGGGATGTTCATTGCGAAAGAAGGAATTAATTCCTTGTTTGCGATGTTAGATTTCGGTCTGTACAGGAGAGATCTAATTTTTATTAGGCATTGCCTCAGAACTGATGCTTGGCGCCCCCTGCATGAAGACATTGTGGGTGTCGTCGTCTTCCAAAGGCCCAGAAGTAATGTGCAAAATTTCCCGCAGATTTTGAAACTCCCGAGTAGGCTTCATGCCGATGATGGCGTCGCGAAGCTCGCCACGCAAATCGTGGTGAAGGAAAAACTGCCATAAGCGATTGTCACCTAATCCGACTGCGAATTAGTCTTGACTTACGGTTGCTTGGCAGCTGGAAGCAGCTTCAAGAATAGGAAAATAATCCCTCATTATCTTTGTGGCTATCAAACAAGCTCGACGAAATAGAGCAATTTCAACTGCTAAAGCCGCACTTGGATGTTCCGATTCGAAATCAGAAAACTTCTCGAATTGCGTTAAACTTAATGAGGAAAAAACCTTCGTTACTGAGTGTAAGTGGGTTAAAATGCAAGGGCTGCCCCGGATTTGGCGATCGGAGGGCAGCCCTAAACGCAATTGCAATGTCATTACAGAAAGGAATAGGAATGACAGCACATAAGATTCTAACTGGCGCTTCAGGACAATTCTACAAATTTATTTTGTATCCCCCTGATACCCAGTGGGCGAACAAACCAGCAATCTATGTGCTGGTGGATAAAAATCTGCGTCCCTTGTACGTAGGAGAAACGGGTGACTTATCATCCAGACAGCCAGGGATAAGACATCCAAGATGGAAGGATGCGGCTTGGCACGGAGCTAGTGCTGTATTGGTAAAGCTCGCCAGTTACAGCGAGATTGCCAGACGCAATGAAGAGCGTGATTTGGTGCTGGCTTATGCTCCAATATGTAATTCTCAGTACAGGCCAACCTCTCTACTTAGTCGACCGTTCTCTGGTCTCTAAGAAGCTTTGAAGTAATCGGCACCTTCAATGCGCATTGAAGGTGCCGAACCCACCGGAGAAGTTGTGGTGAACGAGAATCTGCCATAAGGCGATCATCGTAAATCGTATAAAATCAATTGGTTACGAGACATCTTTTGGTGCGCGATGCCACGTGGGCAGGAGCGCCTCATCTTTGGAATAGGAAATTAATCCTTTACAATGAGAACAAAAAGGGATTATAGCTTGTATATCAACACCGGAATTGCATCTGGAAATAAGTCGGGCCTTTCGGGGACTGGCTGAAAGACGGCGAGAACCGTCGATATGCGCGGGCGGAACACCGCCCTTGGGGACATCACAAACCATTCATCAAACCAACGTGCATCGCAAGATGCGCGAACGGGAAAGTTTTATCTTTTCAAAGGTTTGGTGCGGTGAAGGGTTGGTTGCAGGTCCGGTGGAATGAACAGGTTTTATCCAGCAGGAGGGCGACGTGACCGAACAACGACTTTTTCCCAAACCGCATTCTGCGCGCGACATCACCCCTTTTTCCAGTGCGAGGCAGGCGTGGTTCTGGTTCGTGCGCTGTCAAACTGCGCGGATCGAAGGCGCGCGTGTGGTGGCCGACGCGGGCGAGGTGGTGCGCCCCTGTGACCCTGATGATGTCTATAACGCGGTGATGCGCCTTAAAAAGGCGGGCATTCTGGGCGACCGGCATCTGCAGGTACTGGAATATTTCGGACTGGTCGAACGCGAACCCGATGCCCGCGATTCGCGCGAAAAGGACAAGGGGGATTTATGGCAACAGGCCCTTGATGCACTTGAAAACGTGCTGGTCACACGCGGCATTGTCAAACGCGGGGAAGACGAAAGTTTCCATCATGAAGATGTCGCTGTTGAACTGGGTGGGGATCTGTCGCCATGCGGGATGTAACCAACGCTCTCAAGTCCGCCGAAACCGCTGAAACAGCACAGGAATCCGCCGATCCATGGATGGATCGCTGGGCTGATCAATCTGCCTCGGGGCACGAGGTCACAGTGCTGGTGGTGTTTGCCGATGCGCCGGAGAAGCGATTGTTGCGGGTTCTCAAACCGGGCTTTCGCCATTGCTTTGTGCTGGTCTCCGGGGTGCGGGCAGGGGAGTGGATCTGCCTTGATCCGCAAAGCCATCGGGTGCGCTGTGAAAGCTGGTGCTATTCGCCGATCTTTGATCCGGCGGCCTATTATCGTGGCCTTGGCTATCACTGCATCTGGGCGCGGTATCCGGCCTCGATCACGCGCAAGGTTCGCTTTGGCCCGATGAGCTGTGTTGAGCTGATCAAGCGCCTTTTGGGTATTTCGGCCTTCTGGATCATCACCCCCTGGCAGCTCTATCGCCATCTGCAACAGAGGTCTGAAAAACCCGACAAGATTGGCAATGTGTTTTTTTCTGAAAAATGTTCTTGATTTGTTCTTTTTAATGTGACATAAGAGACAAATCAACGCCACAGATGCGCCCGCACGGTTCCGACCCTTGCGGGCGTTTTTTCGTTTGGGGGATCGGGAGGAAAAGCGATGGGCAGTTTGTTTTCAACACCGAAACCGGCGCGTGTTGCGCCACCGGTTGCACCACAAAGTGTCACGCAAACAGAGGACGACACCAGCGCCGAAGATGCCGGACGCGCTGCCCGAACAGAGGCATTGGAACGCCGTCGTTATGGTCGCGCCAGCCTGATCGGAACCAGTTATCGCGGGCTTTTAAGTGACCGCATCGCCAAGGCGGGCGGTGGCAAAAACCTGTTGGGGGAATAGGCATGGCGAAATCGCAAAAGCATGGTGAAAAGCCCGAGTTTGAGGACAAGGCACACGCCGAGGCCAATGTCGGGACCAATATCGCACAGGTGCGCGTCCGCTTTCAAAAGGCGATGGAACGCAGGCACAATTGGCTGAGCCATTGGCAGGATTGCTATGAATTTGCCCTGCCACAGCGCAATGCCGCCGCCAGCAACCAGACGAGTGGGGGCAAACGCCTTGATCGGGTGTTTGATGCAACCGCATCGGACGCGGTCGAACAGCTTGCCGCCAGCCTGATGGCCGAAATCACCCCGCCCGGTGGCGGCTGGTTTGAGCTGGAGCCGGGCGGCAATGTTGCCAATGCGGATCGGCAAGCTCTGACCGAACAGCTTGGCCGGGCTGTCAGGATTTTACAGGGGCACTTTGATCGTTCCAACTTCGCGGTTGAAATGCATCAGGCGTTTCTGGATTTGGTCACGGCTGGAACCGCGTGTTTGCGGTTGGAAAAGGCTGATTTGCACAGCCCGTCGGCCTTGCGTTTTACCGCAGTACCCTTGCGCGATCTGGCATTCGAAGAACGATCTGATGGCAAGATGGATGCGGTGTTTCGCAAACTGTCGCTGACCCGCGATGAAATCACCGCGACCTGGCCCGGTGCCAAACCGGTGGCAGACGATGATCCGGGTGAAAAGAACATGCCCAAACGCATTGCCGTGATCGAGGCCGTCTTGCCCGCAACCGATCGCAAAACCGGCTATGAGCTGTGTGTGTTTCGCGAAGACGGCGATGGCCATTCAGGCGATCTGATCTATCGCGACCGGTTTGATGTGTCGCCCTATATCGCCTTTCGCTGGATGAAGGCGCCGGGCGAGATTTATGGCCGTTCGCCAGTGATGAAGGCGCTGCCCGATATCAAGACCGCCAATAAGGTGGTCGAACTGGTTTTGAAAAACGCCTCCATCGCCGTCACAGGCATCTGGCAGGCCGATGATGATGGCGTTCTGAACCCCGCCACCATCCGGCTGGTGCCGGGCAGCATCATCCCCAAGGCGGTCGGATCGTCGGGGCTTACACCGCTTGAGGCGCCCGGTCGGTTTGATGTGTCTGATCTTGTACTGTCTGATTTGCGCGATCGCATTCGCCGCTGCTTGCTGGCCGATCGCTTGGGCCAAACTGATCAGCCGGGCATGACCGCGACCGAGGTACTTGAACGCGCATCGGAAAACGCCCGACTTCTGGGCGCAACCTATGGCCGGTTGCAGGCGGAATTGCTTTATCCGCTAATCCGTCGTGCGCTTTATATCCTGACCCAAACAGGCGAACTTCCCGACATCCCGCTTGATGGTGATGTTGTGGTGCTGCGTCATGCAGCCCCGCTCGCACAACTGCCAAAACGCGTACAGGCGGGCCAGGCGCTTGATTGGCTGTCGCGGATTGCCGCCCTCGGCCCGGATGCCTTGGCAGAGGTCGATTTGCCCGTCATGGTCCGCTGGCTTGCCGATCAGTTTGGTGTGCCGGATCATCTTCTGCGGCCAAGCCTGCCGCCCGAAATCACGGAGGTGGTGTGATGAGCGATAATGGATGGGACTGGTTTGACGCCGAGAACGAGACGCTATCAGAAAATGGCACAGATCACTGGCAGGCCTGTTTTGACAGCGACGCCGGGGCAAAGGTGCTGGCCGATCTTGAACGCCATTTCCTGCAAACAGCCCTTGGCCCGGATGCCAGCACTGCGGCGATCTGGATGCGCGAAGGGAAGCGGGCGCTGGTGCTGCAGATCAAGCGGCTGGCGCAGGGCTTAAAGGAGGTGTGAGCTTGCCGCGCGACGTTCCCGCCTTCGCGGGGATGACGTTCGTTCCTTGCACCTGTTCTGTCCACCGTCATCCCCGCGAAGGCGGGGATCCCGAGCCAATCGTACCAACCGATCTTTTCAGAAAAACTGGAGTGTTCGCATGACAACCGAACCCGACCTTGTCGCAACGGAAACCCAGATACCGGAAGTGCCGGAAGCAGCAGAAACACCCGAGCGGACTGATATCGAAACGCCGGAGGCCGAACCGCAACTGGACGCCGCAGCCCTCGCCGATCTGGTGCCCGAATCACCGGATGCCTATGCGATACGGCTTTCTGAGGGCATGGAAGAGATCGATGCCGATTTGAACCAGCGCCTGCATGCGGCAGGCTTCAGCAATGCACAGGCACAGCTGGTTTATGATCTGGCGGGGGAGGTTCTTTCACCGCTTATGGGCGATCTTGATCAGGCAGCACAGCGGGCAACGGATCGTGCGGCGTTGGCGGCCGAGTTTGGCGGGGCGGAAAGCTGGAAAAAGCTGGCCCCGAAAATCGAAAGCTGGGGCAAGGCCAACCTACCCGAGGCCGCCTTTGAAACCCTGTGTCAAAGTGCCGATGGCGTGCGCGCCATGCATCGCATGATGACCCATGGCGATGAGGCAGCGCTGGGCAAAGTCGAAGGCGGGGGTGGGGAGACCAGTCTTCGCTCCGAAATCCGGCGCAAGATGAATGATCCGCGCTATTGGCGGGATCGCGATCCGGCGCTGGTCGCCGAGGTACAGGCGGATTTTGCCCGGCTTTCCGGTGGGTAGCCTAGCCTAGAACAGCTTGTCGGCACGGTCGATGACCGCGTTGACATAGTCCGGGATCGGGGTCAGCGGCAAAAGGAAATAGCCCGCAACCCCCAGCCCGATCAGGCTGAACACAAGCAAAACCGACTTCTTCAAGGCAGATACTCTTTTTCTTTGTTTTCTTGTTTGTCTTGGACCGGACCGCGCAGAAAAGCCCGTCGGGTGCAACAGGTCGGGGCAAATCAAGCGCGTGTCCTACGGAACCTCGATGGATGAGGTTTCCTGTAACAGCGCTCTTAGAACACCAAACCTTGGCCGGAAAATGACCGGTTTTGGGGCAATTGTGGCACCGCTCATGATGAGTGCTGCAATTGAACCCCGGCGGCTGCCTGCAATCACGACAAAACCATATCTGAAACAAGGGGATAAAAGGCGATGACAACCACGATTGATCAAAGCTTCATCGACCATTTTCAGGCCGATGTGCATCAGGCCTATCAACGCATGGGATCAAAGCTTCGCAACACGGTGCGGGTGAAAAACGCCATCAAGGGCGCGACCACGGTTTTCCAGAAAGTCGGCAAGGGCACGGCCACCACCAAGGCCCGCCATGGCAAGGTGCCGGTGATGAATGTCGATCACGAGGCGGTCCGCTGTGACCTGCGCGATTACTATGCCGGTGACTGGGTCGATGCGCTCGACGAGCTTAAAATCAACCATGATGAAAAGATGGTTCTGGCCAATGCCGGTGCCTATGCGCTGGGCCGCAAGACTGACGAGCTGATCATTAATGCGCTGGTCGGGGCCGAGGATGTCGTGCCCGACAATACCGAGGGCATGACCCTTGATAAGGTGATGATGGCGTTCGAAGGCCTTGGCGATCGTGATGTGCCCGATGACGGGCAGCGCTATGCAATTGTCGGCTGGAAACAGTGGTCGGAGCTGCTTTTGATCGATGAGTTTTCACGATCCGATTATATCGGCGATGACGATTTGCCGTGGAAGGGCACACAGGCCAAACGCTGGCTCGGCACCCTTTGGATGCCCCATTCCGGCCTGCCGGTCGCCTCGGGCATTCGATCCTGCTTCTGGTATCACCGCACCGCCATTGGCCATGCCATCGGATCAGACGTCCAGTCCGACATCACCTGGCATGGCGATCACGCCGCGCACTTCGTCAACAACTCCATGAGCCAGGGCGCGACGCTCATTGATGGCGATGGCGTGGTGTGCATCCAGACGCAGGAATAACGGCCCAATCCGACCTTTCCCGAACCAAGGAGACCCAAATGGCAGAAGGTTTCAAAGCCAGAAACCTCAGTGTTCTGGCCTATGCCAACGGCTTTACGCTGTGGCACTACATCACCCCCGACGTCGCGGCTGACGTCGATACCGCCGATTACTTCCTTGAGGCCCGTGACATGCTGCGCGTCGGCGATTTCATCATCGCCAACACCAACCGCGACGCCACCCTGTCCGGAGGCCTGTTTGTTGTCGCCAGTTCCGGTGCAAACGGCGTCGATGTCCGCGACATGACGGCGGTCGGTACGTCAAACACCGACTGATCGCACACCCCCGACCCACCCTTTTCATCCTCCCTCAACCTCGCCCCGGTGACAGATGTTGCCGGGGTTTCTTTTCTCCGAAACAAGGAACGCTTTATGGATCAAACGGTTAAATTTTGTTCGGATGTTAATATTGCGCAGTTCGCAGCTTTCGCGGGGTACTTTGCGATCAACGGGCAAATTTCGGCAGCGGGCGCCAACACGCTGAACATTCCCGAATGTATGGTCAATATTGGTGGGAATGGTCACGGCTATTTTCTGGATGCCCAGTCCGATTGGTCGATTGTTGATCCGGCCCATCATGATGGTTCGCTTACTACCTTGGCCCTTGGTGATGATATCAGTCTGTTTGCGGTTGATGCAGATGACGGAACGTCAGAAGCCAAATTGATTGCCAGTAAGAATGTCGCTTTTCCTGATGGATATGACGCCACCAACAGCCGCAAAATCGGCGGGTTCCATTACGGCCGCGTGCGCCCGGTTGCCAATCGATATGATTTGGCATTCATGCCGACGATACAGATTGTCCCCAACAGTGTCTGGGACTTGAACCATCGCCCAACGTGTGATCCGAGCGGCATGGTCGAAATTGTCCCGGGTGGTTTCTGGGCCGACATCTACCTGAACTCCGAAGGTGTGGGAACCTGGCCGGAAAATGTGCCAGTGAGCAAGTTTGGCGTCATGCCAATCAAGGATGATGTTTATGCCCGCTCAGACTTCCATCTGCTTGTACGCAATGCGGGCAAGCGTCTTCCGACAATTGAGGAATTCCTGACCTATGCCGAGGGTGCGCCAGCCGGTCAGAATGGCAATAATACCTATGCTTGGTCGGCAACTTCCAATACCGGGTCGACAACCACTGGTAACGTCGAAAAATCAGTATCCATGTTCAACGTGGTTGATGCCGTAGGCAACCTCTGGGATTGGCTTGATAATCATCTCGACCTTGGTGCTGCGAACTACAAACTGGACACTTATGTCGTGAATGTCGGTAAGGATTCAGCCACGCCACGCGGCGCTGTATTTCATGCAGGCTGGCGATGCTTCGTCGGTGGGGGACTCTTCAATTATGGCGAGAACTCTGGTTCTCATTGTCTGCACTCTGATGCGGGACCATGGGGAACGGACGGTATTGTCGGCCTGCGGGGCATCTGCGGCGCCCTTTAGGAATCAAAACCTCTTATAAAGACCTGAAAGATTTTTCTCCCCGGTGACAGCTGTTGCCGGGGTTTTCTTTTGATCAGAACAAGGATTTCCCATGTGTAACTGCAACAAGATTACGATCTGCACCGAATTTGATGCCGCCCAGATCGCCGGCCTTCAGGTGCCGATTGCCTCCATCCATGCATTTGCCACCCAGACCGTACCGGACGGCTATCTGATCTGTGATGGTTCGGCGATTTCCCGCACGGAATATGCCGACCTGTTTGCCGCACTCGGCACGGTGTGGGGTGAAGGTGATGGCAGTACGACCTTCAATATTCCTGATCTGCGCGGTGAGTTCCTGCGCGGCTTTGATGCCGGGCGTGGTGTGGATGAAGGGCGCGTGTTTGCATCGGCGCAGCTTGATCAGATGCAACAGATCACAGGTGGTATTGGTGTTGTAAGCCGCTTCAACTCGCCCGAGGGTGTATTTAGCTACTCGCACCAGCCCGGCACCACCGACGCAACTTCCGGCATCAACGACCAGAACAGGCTGTTGTTTGATAGCGCCAATTCCCCGAATGCCCGTGTCGGCACCGAAACCCGCCCGCGCAACGTGGCGGTTACCTACGCGATCAAGGCAGCGCAACCTGCTGCGGCCTGATGCCAGCCCCTGAACCAAATCATACCTTTTCTCTCGCCCCGGCAACAACCGTTGCCGGGGTTTCTTTTACCCAACCAAGGAGACTGCCCATGCAGGGTTCAACCCCAGTGGAATGTGAAGTTCTAAATGTGATTCAGGGGGCAGGCATATGGCCCGATTGCGATGACAAGACCCAACTGCTTCAGGCAATTCAGAAGCTCATCCCATCCGCTGTTTCTCAGCGCCAGTATTTTACTGAGAATGCGACGTTTGAAGTTCCGGAGGGTGTCGAAACTCTTCGGGTGACAGTTGCCGGTGGTGGTGGTGCCGGCGGTCTGAACGGCAATGTTGCCAGCCAACAGTCGCCTGACGGTGAAACATCGTCCGTTACTATTGGCGCTCTCGTCATCACTGCGGAGGGCGGTAAAGGCGCATGGTCGGCCAAGACCGATGCAGATGGTGCACTTCCGGGCGCAGCTAACAATGGTGATCTGAACCTCACCGGGCAGGGTGCTACTGGCGGCATTGGCAGTGTGTCAGTGCTTGGGCAGACCGGCGGAACTGGCGGGAATGGCGGCCTGGCGATCAAAGACGTAACGGTCGCTGCGGGCGATGTTTG
>Ga0207848_100522_pt1 | contig 13097 bp, 10 predicted proteins | sample TtaePargueraPR_10_FD_187737 | JGI IMG/M metagenome (GOLD analysis project Ga0207848, IMG submission 187737) | Aerobic enrichment media microbial communities from Bioluminiscent Bay, La Parguera, Puerto Rico - Tt and M2 (3) (SPAdes) | ecosystem: Environmental > Aquatic > Marine > Unclassified ... | reverse complement strand
CGAGCATGTGCTCGCGCTCCTGGGCTTCGTCCATGTACTGGTAGTCGATCCAGCGATAACCGTGGCTGCAGATCTCGTGGCCGTCGGCAACCATCGCCTTGATGACCTCGGGGTGGCGCTGCGCGGCCATGGCCACGGCAAAGATCGTCAGCGGAATCCCGTGCTGCTTGAACAGCTTGAGCAGACGCCAGACGCCGGCGCGGCTGCCGTATTCGTAGAGCGATTCCATGCTCATGTGGCGCACGCCCTGCAGCGGCTGCGCGGCGACCATCTCGGAGAGAAAGGCCTCGGATTCCTTGTCACCATGCAGTACGCAGCGCTCGCCGCCTTCCTCGTAGTTGAGCACGAAGGACAGGGCGATACGTGCCTCGCCCGGCCACTGCGGGTGGGGCGGGTTGCTGGCGTAACCGATAAGGTCGCGTGGGTAGTCGGCGCTCACTGGGCTGCTTCCTGTATGGCGGGTCGTGATGTAACGACCGGATGGCCAGATTGTATACAAATTGATTGATGGCTTGTAAATAGCTTTTTTCCGAATGTCTGCTGCTCAACGCTGCCACAAAAGGCTCGGCTAAGGTTCGCGCCGACAGGCGGTGTCTGCAGAGAGCGGGCCAACAGCGGATTTTTAAATTGTGTACAAAAATATATTCAAATTGTCTTGAGTATGTCGGTCGTGCTGGCTATGCTCGGGTCAGTTTCCATTCAACAGAGCGGAGGTGCCCGTGGGCCGTTTGACCACACACGTACTCGATGCCGCCCACGGTTGTCCGGGCAGCGGTATCAAGGTGGAACTGCATCGCGTCGAGGATCAGGGGCTGACCCTGGTCGCCACGCGTGAAACCAACGCTGATGGCCGCTGCGACAGCCCGTTGCTGGAAGGCGCGGACTACCGGTCCGGGGTTTATCAGCTGCATTTCCACGCCGGCGACTACTACCGCGGTCGCGGTGTGCAGCTGGGGGCGCCGGCATTTCTCGACGAGGTGGTGCTACGGTTCGGGATCGATGCCACGCAGGATCACTACCACGTGCCGTTGCTGATTTCGCCGTACAGCTATTCGACCTATCGGGGTAGCTGAGGCGGTTCTCGTTCAGTGCTGACTCTTATGGAGTCCCTTTTACCCGCCGTAATGGCGGGTTTTTTATGGGTCGAGTCTGGTCGGCGTGCGTTGTTGTGCGCGGGGCCACAGGTTGCGCCGAGGAAGGTGTATCGCCCCGCATTAAGCTGTGAGTCGGTGCTACCAGCGCAGCCAGGTCAACGGCTTAGCAAGGACGCCGCCCCCGCGCCTCCAAACAGTGCCGCGCTGGTCCGGTTGAACCACACATGCCCCCTACCGGTGCGCAGATAGCGCGCCGCGCTTTGGGCCCCCAGGCCATAGGCGAGCTTGCAGCAGAGGTCGAGCACCGCCCAGGTCAGGATCATCACCAGCAACTGCGTTAGCAATGGCTGCTCCGCGTTGAGGAACTGTGGCAGGAAGGCGGCGAAGAAGAGGATGTCCTTGGGGTTGCTGCCACCCAGGATGAACGCCCGGCCGAACAGCCGACTGAAACGCGGAGCGAGGGCCGGGGTTGCGATCTCGCGTGCTGCCGGCGCCTGACGGGCCTCCTGCCAGCTCTGCCAGGCCAGATAGAACAGGTACAGCGCACCGATCAGCTTGAGCATGCTGAACAGCCTTTCCGAGGCCATCAGGATGGCGCCAAGGCCCAGGGCCGAGGCGCTGAGCAGAAGGATCGAGGCGGTCACCCCGCCGAGGAACGCCGGCCATGAGCGGCGCACCCCATGGTTCAGGCTGTTGCTGATCATCAACAGCGACAGCGGGCCGGGGATCAGGATCACCACCAGCGCCGCACTCGCATACAACAACCAGATTTCCAGACTCATCACACCCTCCTGACAAATGAAAAAGCCCCGCCGCGATGCGACGGGGCGGCGATGCGCGCCTCGCTCAGAGGAACGCGAATTTGGCGATGAATACCACGCACAGCACGTACAGGCTCAGAGACACCTTATCGCGCTGGCCGGTCAGCAGCTTGAGCGTGGCATAGGTGAGAAAGCCGAGGGCGATGCCGTTGGCGATGGAAAAGGTCAGCGGCATCATCACCACGGTGACGATCGCCGGGATGGTGTCGGTGTGGTCCTTCCAATCGATGTTGGCCAGGCCGCTCATCATCAGCATCGCCACGTAGATCAGCGCGCCGGCGGTGGCGTATGCCGGAATCATGCCGGCCAGCGGGGCGAAGAACATGGCGATCAGGAACAGCACGCCGACGGTCACCGCGGTCAGCCCGGTGCGGCCGCCGGCGGCGACGCCCGAGGCGCTTTCCACGTAGCTGGTCACCGGTGGGCAGCCGACGAAGGCGCCGACCACGCTGGAGCTGCTGTCTGCCTTCAGCGCACGGGAGAGGTTCTCGATCTTGCCGTCCTCGTTCACCAGATTGGCGCGATGGGCGACGCCCATCAGAGTGCCGGCGGTGTCGAACATGTTCACGAAGAGAAACGCCAGGATCACGCTGACCATGGCCACGTTGAGCGCGCCGGCGATGTCCATCGCCAGCCAGGTCGGCGCCAGGCTCGGCGGCATCGATACCAGACCGTTGTATTCGACCAGTCCCATTGCCCAGCCGATACCGGTGACCGCCAGCATGCTCAGCAGGATCGCGCCGAAGACGTTGCGGTGGCTGAGCACCGCAATCATCAGAAAGCACACCGCGGCGAGCAGGGCGGTGGGTTCGCCGAACGAACCCATGGTGAGCAGGGTGGCCGGACTGTCGACGACGATGCCGGCGGTCTTCAGGCCAATCAGACCGAGAAACAGGCCGACCCCGGCGCCCATGGCGAAGCGCAGGCTCATGGGGATGCTGTTGAGCAGCCATTCGCGAATGCGCGACAGGCTCATGATCATGAACAGCACGCCAGAGATGAACACCGCGCCGAGGGCGATCTCCCAGCTGTAGCCCATCTCACCGACCACCGTGTAGGTGAAGAAGGCGTTCAGTCCCATGCCTGGCGCCAGGCCCACCGGCCAGTTGGCATACAGGCCCATCAACAGGCAGCCGAGCGCAGCGCCGATGCAGGTGGCAACGAAGGCGGCGCCGTGGTCGATGCCGGCGTCGGCCATGATGTTCGGGTTGACGAAGATGATGTAGGCCATGGTGACGAAGGTCGTCAGGCCGGCGAGCAGTTCGGTACGGATGCTGGTGCGATGTTCGCTGAGCTTGAACAGGCGGTCCAGCCAGCCGGGTGCGGTGCGTTGCAAGGGTGCTGCCTGGGGCTTGCGCTTGATGCTTTCCACTGGGCGTTCCTCATCGTTCTTGTTGTCGATCACCCGGAGCGTGAGTACTCCCGAGGGGCGGGTGATGGTGTGCCCTTCGTTCTGTTAGTTGACCGAAAGGTCAGAAAGGGCTGTCCGGATTATGCTTTTGTATACAAGAAATGCAAACAATAATTCGCCCTCGCTTTCAGCGTTGGCTGGCACGTGAGCTGAGGACGGCGAATTGAGCTGTCTTTGGCGAAAAGATGGCGTGGAATTGATTGTGCACAAGCGGAGCGATGTTTTTGCCCGTTTTATTTGCCCGACGACTGCCAGTGGAGCAGCTAACGCAGTAAAGTTCGGCCTTGCCGACACTTCAATTGCGAGCCATCGATGAACGAACAGTTGCAGCCCCTGAAGAAGCCGACCAAGACCGGCAAGACTCGCACCGGGACGCAGGACGATATCGTTTATGCACACATCTTCGATGCCATCCTCGAACAGCGCCTGGCACCTGGCACCAAGCTCAGTGAGGAAGCCCTGGGCGAAATCTTCGGTGTCAGCCGCACCATCATCCGCCGCGCGCTGTCGAGACTGGCCCATGAGGGGGTGGTGCTGCTGCGGCCCAATCGTGGCGCGGTGGTCGCCAGCCCGAGCGTCGAGGAAGCACGGCAGATCTTCTTCGCCCGTCGGCTGGTGGAAAAGGCCATCACCGAACTGGCCGTGCAGCACGCCAGCGAAGCGCAGCTGGCTGAGTTGCGGCAGATGGTCCTCGACGAGCGCGACTGCTTTGCCCGCGGCGACCGCGGCGCCGGCATCCGTCTGTCCGGCGAATTCCACCTCAAGCTGGCGGAAGCAGCGAAGAACGCACCGCTGGTGAGTTTCCAGCGCAGCCTGGTGTCGCAGACGTCGCTGATCATCGCCCAGTACGAAGGCGCCAGTCGCTCGCATTGCTCCTACGACGAGCACAACGAGCTGATCGATGCCATCGCCGCGCGCGACTCCGACAAGGCCGTGCACCTGATGATGCATCACATGGACCACATCGACAGCAAGCTCAATCTCGAGGAAGAAAGCGCCTCGAACGACCTGCACGCGGTGTTCTCGCATCTGACCTTGATGAAGAAAAAGGCGCGTACGCCCCGCTGACCTCACCTCGCGCTGCCGTTGCAGGCGGCAGCGCGCCTTTCCAGTTGGCCTCGCCATCTTTCCTGAGTCGGTGCGGCATCGCAGGCGGCAGCTTCAGCCTCCAGCCGCCGCCAGCTGAATCTCTCTCTTCACGCCTATTGAAGCGCTCTGTCACCGCGCTGTGCCTGTTGGTAAATGTTATGTTATAACTTTTATAGTTTTGGCTGCTGATACCGCTTTCCGAGCGGTGCGGAGATGGAGTTTCTTGATCGTGATCGAATGTCGTGAGTTGCAGTGGGGCGCCGGCGGGCGGGCCCTCACGCCACCGTTGAACCTGAAGCTAGCGGCCGGCAGCCTGACCGCGGTGATCGGCAACAATGGTTCGGGCAAGAGCAGCCTGCTCAGGGTAATGGCCGGTCTGGATCGACCCCTGGCCGGTCACATTCGAATGAGCGTGGCGCGTCCGGGCGGTATGGCCTATCTGCCGCAGCAGCAACAGATCGACCGGCAGTTTCCGATTCGTCTGCTGGAGCTGGTCAGGGGCGGTTTCTGGGGCAGCCGGCTCGGCCGTAGCGAACGCCAGGCTCGGCTTCGTCAGGTACTGGCCGATTGGGGCTTGCTCGATCTGCAGACCCAGGGCCTGCACGCGCTGTCTGGTGGGGAACTGCAGCGGGCGCTGCTGGCCCGGATGAGCCTGACCGATGCGCAGGTACTGCTGCTCGACGAACCCGAGGCGGCACTCGACGAGACCGGTGTCGATCTGCTCTGGCAGCACCTCCGACGCTGGCAGCAGCAAGGCAGAACGCTGGTGCTGGTCAGCCACAACCTCGACAGCCTACTGGAAAAGCGCTGCAACGCACTGCGTATCGCGCGCAGCGGCTGCGTCGCAGCGCCGATCGATCAGCTACTCGATCGTGATCCGCTCGGGCGAGTGGCGTGACGGTCGATCTGCTCTGGAGCCCCTTTGCCGAATTCGCCTTCATGCGTCGCGCGCTGCTCGGCGGCGTGGCGCTGGCCTGCAGCGCGGCGCCGCTGGGTGTCTTCCTGATCCTGCGGCGGATGAGTCTGATCGGCGATGCCATCGCCCACGGCATCCTGCCGGGTGCGGCGCTGGCATTCTGGCTGTTCGGTCTCAGCCTGCCGGCACTGACGCTCGGTGGCCTGGCCGCCGGGCTCGGCATGGCCGGCGCAGCGGCCTGGGTCAGCCGCCGTACCGGCTTGCGCGAAGACGCCAGCCTCGCCGCGCTTTATCCCATTTCGCTGGCCAGCGGCGTGCTGCTGCTCGGTCTGGCGGGACGCAAGCTCGACCTCCTGCACCTGCTGTTTGGCTCCGCGCTGGCCGTGGACGCCGACACCCTCAGCGGCATGCTCGCCACGGCGGCGTTCAGCCTGCTGGTGCTGGCACTGATCTACCGCGCCCTGGCGCTGGACAGCCTGGACCCGTTGTTCCTGCGCAGCGTCAGCCGAATCGGGCCACTCGCCCATGCGGGCTTTCTGACACTGGTGGTGCTCAACCTGGTGATCGGCTTCCAGGCCATCGGTGCGCTGATGGTGGTGGGGCTGATGATGCTGCCGGCTGCGGCCGCGCGCTTCTGGAGCCGACGCCTGCCCGTACTGTTGCCGCTGGCTGCGCTGCTGGGCGCCCTGTGTGTATGGCTGGGGCTGCTGCTGTCGTTCTACGCCAGCCTGCCCAGCGGGCCGTGCATCGTCCTGCTGGCGGGGGCGTTCTACCTGATTTCAGTCGTTGCGGGGCCGGTATATGGCCTGCTGCGTTCGCCCGCTTCAATCCAGACCGTCTGAGGTATCAACCCATGCGTTACCTGTTTTTGTTATTGGCCCTCTGGCTGCCCCTTTCCCTGCAGGCGGCCGAAAAGATCAGCGTCGTGACCAGCTTCAGCATCCTTGCCGACATGACCCGGGAGGTCGGTGGCGAGCATATCGAACTGACCAATCTGGTCGGTCCTGACGCCGACGCGCATCTTTATGAACCGAGCCCGGATGATGCCCAGGCCTTGCTCCGCGCCGACCTGATCATCGCCAACGGGCTGGGCTTCGAACCCTGGCTGGAGCGCCTGCTGGCCAGCAGCGAGCCCAAGGGCAAGCGTATCGATGCCAGCGCGGGTGTCGTGCCTCTGAAGCTGGAAGAGAAGGGCGAGGCAGTGCCTGACCCTCATGCGTGGCAGAGCCTGACCAATGCCGAAATCTACGTGCGCAATATCGCCAAGACGCTCGTGGCGCTCGATCCGGCGCATCGCAACGACTATGAGCGGCGTCGTGACGCCTACCTGAGCCGGCTACACGCGCTGCTGAAGAAGGCCGATACCCGTATCGGCAGCCTGCCGGCCAGTCAGCGCAAGGTGGTGACCAGCCATGACGCCTTCGGCTATCTGGGGCAGGCCTGGCAGCTCCAGTTCATCGCGCCGCAGGGGCTGTCGACCCATGACGAACCCTCGGCCGCCGACGTGGCCGCGTTGATCCGCCAGCTCCGCCAGGAAGGGGTGAGGGCCGTGTTCGTGGAGAACATCCGTGATCCGCGGCTCATCGAGCAGATCGCCGAAGAGGCGGGCGCCACGGTCGGCGGCACCCTGTACTCCGATGCGCTGGCCAGCGCAGGCCCGGCCAGCACTTACCTGGGCATGTTCGAGCACAACCTCGATACGCTGATGCAGGCGTTGCAGCCCTAGCCAGCCTTGCGATGCACCGAGACGCCGGCGGCGAAGGTTTCCTTCACCGCGCGGTCGTCGCCGAGGATCATCAGGGCGAAGAGCTTTTCCTGCAGGGTCGTCGCCTGGCTCAGGCGATAGTCGATCAGCGGCGTCGCCTTGTAGTCGAGCACCACGAAGTCGGCCTCCTTGCCCGGCTGCAGGTTGCCGATGCGGTCGTCCAGATAGAGCGCCCGCGCGCCGCCGAGGGTGGCGAGATAGAGTGCCTTGAACGCGTCGAGCTTCTGGCCCTGCAGCTGCAACACCTTGTACGCCTCGTTGAGGCTGGCGAGCTGCGAGAAGCTGGTGCCGCCGCCGACATCGGTGCCCAGGCCGACGCGCACACCGAAGCCTTCCACCTTGGCCAGGTCGAACAGGCCGCTGCCGAGGAACAGGTTGGAGGTCGGACAGAACGACACCGCCGAGCCGGTCTCACCGAGGCGTTTGCACTCGTCGTCGCACAGGTGGATGCCGTGGGCGAACACCGAGCGCGGGCCGATCAGGCCGTGGTGGTCGTAGACGTCCAGATAGCCTTTGCGCTCGGGGAACAGCTCCTTGACCCACTCGACCTCCTGCTTGTTCTCGGAGATGTGGGTGTGCATGTACAGGTCGGGGAATTCGGCGAAGAGCTTGCCGGCCAGGGTGAGCTGCTCCGGCGTGCTGGTCGGGGCGAAACGCGGGGTGACGGCGTAGTGCAGACGGCCCTTGCCGTGCCAGCGCTCGATCAGCTCGCGGCTGTCGGCGTAGCCGGACTCGGCGGTGTCGGTGAGGAACTCCGGGGCGTTGCGGTCCATCAGCACTTTGCCGGCGATCATCCGCAGATTGCGCTTCTCGCAGGCCTCGAAGAAGGCGTCCACCGACTGCTTGTGCACCGTGCCGAACACCAGCGCGGTGGTGGTGCCGTTGCGCAGCAGCTCGCCGAGAAACAGCTCGGCCTGCTGGCGGGCGTGGGCCATGTCGCTGAAGCGGCCCTCGTTGGGGAAGGTGTAGGTTTCCAGCCAATCCAGCAGCTGCGCGCCGTAGGAGCCGATGACGCCGACCTGCGGGTAGTGGATATGGGTATCGACGAAACCCGGAGTGATCAGCGCGTCCGGGTATTCGACAACCTCGGTGCCGGCCGCCAGGGTCGGCAGCAGTTCGGCGGCGTGGCCGATGCGCGCGACCTGGCCGTCCTCGACGACCAGCAGGCCGTCCTCGAAGTATTCATGGGCTTGCTCGATGCCCACTTCGCGCGGGTCGGCGAGGCAGTGGAGCAGGGCGGCACGGTAGGCTTTGGTGCTTGGCATGGTGACTCTCGAAAATCGTTGTATGAGGGTGATGCATTGACATGGGCAGGCCGCCGCCGATGGCGTGCCTGCAACAATGTCGGTGGTCAGTTGGTCTGGGCGCGGCGCGAAGCGGGGACCAGCATCGGTACCGGCTTTTCACCGTCGTCGGCGTTCTCCCCACCCTTTTCACCGAAATGCGCGTTGTAGGTGGCGATCACCTCGCCGGCGATGGACACGGCGATCTCCACCGGCAGCTTGCCCTTCACCTCGGCGATGCCCATCGGGCAGCGCATGCGCTGCACGGTCTCCGGCTGGAAGCCGCGGTCCCGCAGACGGTGTTCGAACCTGGCGCGTTTGCTCTTGGAGCCGATCAGCCCGTAGTAGGTGAAATCGTTGCGCGAAAGGATCGCGGCGGTCAGTTCCAGGTCGAGCTGATGATTGTGGGTCATGACGATGAAGTAGCTGCCGGCGGGCATGTTATCCACTTCCTCGACCACATCGTCGTTGACCACCTTTTCCACGCCGCGTGGAATCTCGGCGGGAAATTCGTTATCGCGCGAATCGATCCAGCGCACCTTGCACGGCAGGCTGGCCAGCAGCGGCACCAGCATGCGCCCGACATGCCCGGCACCGAACACGGCGATATGCGCCTGCGGCTGGCCCATGGGCTCGAACAGCAGCACCGTGGCGCCACCGCAGCACTGGCCGAGGCTGGCACCGAGGGAGAAGCGCTCCAGGCGGGTGTCACGGCTGCGCGTTTCCAGCATTTCGCGGGCGATCTGCTGGGCCTTGTACTCCAGGTGGCCGCCGCCGATGGTGTCGTACAGGCGCTCACGGCTGACCACCATCTTCGAGCCGGCATTGCGCGGCGTGGAGCCGCGCTCCTCGATGATGGTCACCAGCACGCAGGGTTCGCCTTGTTGTTGCAGGTCGGCGAGTGCTTCGATCCAGGCCGTGTTGCTCATGGTTCTGTCCTTCGTATCGCCCGGTGGCGCGTGCAAGGCGTCGCCACCGGGACGTTCGTGTTGCGCTAAGGGTGGACAAGCAAAGCGTTGTCCACCCTGCGTCAGGCCGGGGTGGTCTCCGTTGTCGCAGACTTGCTCGCCGCCTGCTTCAACCTGCGCATCTGTTCCACGCCCCAGAGCACGCGCTCGGGGGTCGCCGGAGCATCGATCTGCGGCTGCGCCCGGTAGTCAGCCAGGCTCGCCACCGCATCCTTGATCGCGCACCAGACCGAAATGCCGAGCATGAACGGCGGCTCGCCCACGGCCTTGGAGTGGAACACGGTGTCTTCGGGGTTCTTGCGGTTCTCCACCAGCTTGACCCGCAGATCCAGCGGCATGTCCGCCACCGCCGGGATCTTGTAGCTGGCCGGGCCGTTGGTCATCAGCTTGCCCTTGTCGTTCCAGACCAGCTCTTCCATGGTCAGCCAGCCCAGGCCCTGGACGAAGCCGCCCTCGACCTGGCCGATGTCTATGGCCGGGTTCAGCGAGGCGCCGACGTCATGCAGGATGTCGCTGCGCAGCATCTTGTATTCGCCGGTGAGGGTATCGACGATCACTTCCGAGCAGGCCGCGCCGTAGGCGAAGTAGTAGAACGGCCGCCCGCGCGCCTGACTGCGGTCGTAGTAAATCTTCGGCGTGCGGTAGAAGCCGGTGGACGACAGCGAGACCTGGCCGAAATAGGCCTGCTGGATCAGCTCCTCGAAGCTGATGTAGTGGTCGCGCAGGCGCACCTGGCCGTTCTTGAACTCGACGTCTTCCTCGAAGATCTGCCACTTGCGTGCGGCGAACTCCACCAGCCGCTGCTTGATGATCTGCGCCGCATTCTGCGCCGCCTTGCCGTTCAGGTCGGCGCCGCTGGAGGCTGCCGTGGGCGAGGTGTTGGGCACCTTGTCGGTGTTGGTGGCGGTGATCTGGATGCGCTCGATGTCCACCTGGAACACCTCGGCCACCACCTGGGCGACCTTGGTGTTCAGACCCTGGCCCATCTCGGTGCCACCGTGGTTCAGGTGGATGCTGCCGTCGGTGTAGACGTGCACCAGCGCGCCGGCCTGGTTGAGGAAGCTGGCGGTGAAGCTGATGCCGAACTTCACCGGCGTCAGCGCCAGGCCCTTCTTCAGGATCGGGCTTGCGGCATTGAACGCGCGGATATCTTCGCGTCGCTTTGCATAGTCGCTGCTGGCTTCCAGCTCGGCGGTCATCTCCTCGAGCATGTTGTGCTCGACGGTCTGGTAGTAGTGGGTGACGTTGCGCTCGGTCTTGCCGTAGTAGTTGCGCTTGCGCACCTCGAGCGGGTCCTTGCCCAGTTCGCGGGCCACCGCGTCCATGATCTCCTCGATGGCGACCATGCCCTGTGGGCCGCCGAAGCCGCGGTAGGCGGTGTTCGAGGCGAGGTTGGTCTTGCAGCGATGGCCATTGATGGTGGCGTCGCCCAGGTAGTAGGCGTTGTCGGAGTGGAACATGGCGCGGTCGACGATCGAGCCGGAAAGGTCCGGCGAGTAGCCGCAGTTACCGGCGAGGTCGATCTCGATGCCGTGCAGCAGACCGTCATCGTCGAAGCCGACGTCGTACTCGACGTAGAAGGGGTGGCGTTTGCCGGTCATGGTCATGTCTTCCATGCGCGGCAGGCGCATCTTGGTCGGCCGGCCGGTGAGGTGCGCGATCACCGCGCACAGGCACGCAGGTCCCGCGGCCTGGGTTTCCTTGCCGCCGAAGCCGCCGCCCATGCGGCGCATGTCGATGACGATCTTGTTCATCGGCACGCCGAGCACTTCGGCCACCAGCTTCTGCACCTCGGTGGGGTTCTGCGTCGAGGTGTAGACGATCATGCCGCCGTCTTCGGTAGGCATGACCGAGGACACCTGTGTCTCCAGGTAGAAGTGCTCCTGCCCGCCGATGTGCAGCGAACCCTGCAGCCGACGCGGCGCGCTGGCCAGGGCGGTGGCCGAGTCGCCGCGCTTGTGGGTGTGGCTGTCGAGCACGAAGTGCTTCTTGTGCAGCGCCTCGACCACGTCGAGCACCGGCTCCAGATCCTCGTATTCGATGATCGCGGCCATGGCCGCCTGGCGTGCGGTTTCCAGGCTGTCGGCAGCCACGGCGATCACCGGCTGGCCGATGAACTCGACCTTGCCGTCGGCCAGCAGCGGGTCGCCGGGCATCACGGCACCGATGTCCAGCTGGCCCGGCACGTCCTTCGCCGTGATGGCGATGGCCACGCCCGGAATCTGGTAGCAGGGCGCGGTGTCGATGCGGACGATGCGGGCGTGGGCGCGCTCGCTCATGCGCGCATAGACGTGCAGCTGATTGGGAAACTCCAGCCGGTCGTCGACGTACACCGCCTCGCCCGAGACATGCTTGGGCGCGCTGTCGTGCTTGACGCTGCGACCGACGCCGGTGACCAGGTCCTGGGTGAACAGCGCCGCGATTTCTTCCTGAGTGCGGGTGGTTACGTGGTTAGACATAAGCGGTCACCCTCGTCTCGGTCTTCGGTGCTTGTTGTTCGAGGAAGCATTTGCGCAGCAGGTTCTGTGCGACCAGCAGGCGATACTCGCGGCTGGCGCGGAAGTCGGTCAGCGGCGTGAAGTCTTCGGCCAGTGCATCACAGGCGGCTTCCACGGTCTGCTGGTTCCACGGTGCGCCGTTCAGGGTCGCCTCGCAGGCCGCGGCGCGCTTGGGAATCGCCGCCATGCCGCCAAAGGCGACACGGGCATCGGCGACCACGCCATCGGTGATCTGCAGGTCGAACGCGGCGCAGACAGCGGAGATATCGTCGTCCAGGCGCTTGGAAACCTTGTAGGCGCGGAACAGGCGATCCGGTGTGGCGCGCGGCACCCGTACCTTCTCGATGAATTCCCCGGGCTGGCGCGCGGTGACCTTGTAGTCGATGAAGTAATCCTCGAGCGGCAGGGTGCGGCTGCTGGCGCCCTTGCGCAGGACAACTTCGGCACCCAGGGCGATCAGCAGCGGCGGCGAGTCGCCGATCGGCGAGGCGTTGCCGATGTTGCCACCGAGCGTGCCCTGGTTGCGGATCTGCAGCGAGGCGAAGCGCTGCAGCAGCTCGCCGAAATCCGGGTACTCGGCGGCCAATGCTTCGTAGCAGTCGGTCAGCGGGGCGGCTGCACCAATCTCGATATGGCGGTCGGTGAGCTGGACCTGCTTCATCTCGGCGATCTGGCCGACGTGGATCATCACCGGCAGCGCGCGATGGAACTGGGTGACCTCCAGTGCCAGGTCGGTGCCGCCAGCAAGCAGACGTGCATCGGGATTGGCTGCGTAGACCTCGGCCAGTTCGGCGACGGTCAGCGGCGACAGGCAGCGCTTTTCGCCGTCGCTGAGCTCGGCCATTTCACGCGGGGCGATGGCCTTGAGCTGGGCGATGGTCTCGGCTTCGCGGGCATCGAACTGGTCCGGCTGCTTGGTACAGCAGGCCTGTTCGGCGGCTTCGAGAATCGGCCGGTAGCCGGTGCAGCGGCAGAGGTTGCCGGCCAGGGCTTCGTGGGCCTGGTGCGGATCGTATTCATTGACCGCGCCGGCGTTCTTCTGCAGGGCGAACAGGCTCATGACGAATCCGGGCGTACAGAAGCCGCACTGCGAGCCGTGGCAGTCGACCATCGCCTGCTGGACGCCGTGCAGCCGGCCCTGGTCCTTGAGGTCTTCGACGCTGATCAGCTGCTTGCCGTGCAGTGCGGATACGAAGGTCAGGCACGAGTTGAGGGTGCGATAGCGCAGGCGGTCGCCCACCAGTTCGCCGAC
>Ga0207848_100519_pt1 | contig 13177 bp, 9 predicted proteins | sample TtaePargueraPR_10_FD_187737 | JGI IMG/M metagenome (GOLD analysis project Ga0207848, IMG submission 187737) | Aerobic enrichment media microbial communities from Bioluminiscent Bay, La Parguera, Puerto Rico - Tt and M2 (3) (SPAdes) | ecosystem: Environmental > Aquatic > Marine > Unclassified ... | reverse complement strand
GGTTGCAAGCAGCGCATCAGTCAATGCATGAAGCGCGACGTCAGCATCGGAATGTCCAGATAACGCCTGATCGTGCTCAATGAAAACTCCGCATAGCATGACGCCGTTTCCCGGCGTCAACGCATGGACGTCATACCCGTTTCCTGTGCGAACGTCGGGCAGGGCGAATGCCGGTTGGATCGGTGACAGTTTGGCGTCCGCCATTGCAATGTCCTGTGCAGTCGTCAGTTTGACGTTGTCGCGAAGACCTTCCACGATATCCACGGGAATACCCGCCCATTCCGCGATGCTGCAATCATCCGTGAATTCAAGTTCCGGTTTTTCGGCTGCGCGCCGATGTGCGTCAAGTATCCTGTTGTACTCGAAACACTGCGGCGTTTGAGCTCCATAGATCCCGGTTCTGGATACTGTGCACTCCACGCGTTTTCCGTCGGAGGATTTTTTCAAGGTATCAGTTACCGGCAGTGCTGGCAGCAGTGCGGCGGCGCCGGCGCCGAGTGCATCGGAAAGCAAATCGATAAATTCCCTGGTCAAAAATGGGCGGACGCCGTCGTGAATCATCACATGGCTCATCCCAAGTCCCTCAAGGGCCTCCAGGCCGCAAAGAACGGACGCCTGTCTCGTCTGAGCGCCTGTCACCACGACCATTTTCTCGGGTTCCGGCACAAACTGCGACAACGCATCATACAAATCCCTGTCCTCGGGATGAATGACAACGACAATGGTCTCAATACAGTCTGATGTGATAAACGGTTCGAGCGTCCATGCGAGGACGGGACGGTTGCCGATCGGTCGATATTGCTTGGGGCCTTCAACGGACCAGCCTGCGCGCTCTCCACGACCGGCGGCGACAATAACCGCAGCGATTGCATTCATTTTCAACAATTTGCCCGTTTTGGTTTCAGTATGGATTGTACTGTTCGTTCGTTGCCGTTTCTATAAACAGCTTTAGCTGATTTATCTTGCAATTTTCTCCTGATTGCTTAAAAAAGAAGCATGTTTGCCCTCTGCCTCAAAAGTCCGCAATCTTCATGATCGATAGCCCTTTATCCATCGGGCCGGTGCAGATTCGCAATCGATGCATTCTGGCGCCCATGTCCGGCGTAACCGATTTACCCTTCAGACAGTTGGCCTGGAGGTATGGCGCAGGACTCGTCGTGACCGAAATGATTGCGAGTCGCGAACTTGTCTGCAGCCGATCAGAATCGTGGTCAAGGCTGAAAGGAACCGGCATCCGCCCACACATGGTGCAGCTCGCTGGACGCGAGGCCAGATGGATGGCTGAAGCTGCAAAAATCGTCGAAGCCAATGGCGCGGATGTCATTGATATCAACATGGGTTGCCCTGCGAAAAAAGTAACCGGCGGGTATTCCGGATCGGCGCTAATGCGGGATCTCGACCATGCGCTCAGCCTCATCGACGCGACGGTCAATGCGGTTTCCTTGCCTGTAACTCTGAAGATGCGTCTTGGCTGGGATGAAAACAGCATCAATGCCCCGGAACTTGCACGCCGCGCTGAAGACGCCGGTGTTCAAATGATCACTGTGCACGGCCGAACGCGTAGTCAGTTTTATAAGGGCAGGGCCGACTGGAACGCGATTGCCAAGGTGCGAGAGGCCACCAGGCTTCCTTTGGTCGCCAATGGCGACGTAGATACGCTGGAACATATCGACGCCATCATGAAAATGAGCAACGCCGATGCGGTGATGATCGGTCGCGCAGTGCAAGGGCGTCCATGGCATATCGGAGCGTTGCTTGGTCGCTCCGACGTTCCGTATGATCCAGGCGATATCGTCGCGCTCGTTGCTGAACACTACGAAATGACGCTTGAACATTATGGACAGGCTTTGGGCGTTCGCCACTTCAGAAAGCATCTTGGCTGGTATCTTGATCGTCATGCGAGCGACTGCAATTCGGACCTGCGCGCTCGGATCATGACCGGAAACGATCCAGCTGTTGTAATCGAGTGTTTTCGACGCGCAATCACAGTGCTGGCGGATAACGTGGATCGGGAGGCGGCATGAGCGATCGCGATGTGATGGAAGAGAATGCGGATATGGATCAGGCCAAGTTCGTTCTCAATGCGATACGTCATCCGGTCATCATGATCGATGATGACGACTACATCATCTTTGCAAACTGGGAGGCAGAGTCCTTTTTCGGCGCAAGCGGCAACTATCTCTCCCGGCACAAAATCGATTCCTATATTCCCTTCGGCAGTCCGTTGCTTGCGCTCATTGAGCAGGTGCGCGAAAGGCGCGCGCCGGTCAATGAATACAGGGTCGACGTCAGTTCTCCAAAACTTGATGGAGACAGGCTGGTGGATATCTATGTTGCGCCAGTTACCGAACAAAGCGGATCGATCGTCATCCTCTTCCAGGAACGATCCATGGCCGACAAGATTGATCGGCAATTGACCCATCGCGCGGCCGCTCGTTCAGTAACCGGTTTGGCTTCCATGCTTGCCCACGAAATAAAGAACCCTTTGTCCGGGATCAGAGGCGCGGCGCAGCTGCTTGAATCATCGGTCAATGATGAAGACAGGCCATTGACCCGTCTCATTCGTGACGAAACGGATCGCATCGTGTCCCTGGTTGATCGGATGGAGATTTTTTCTGATGAAAGACCGGTCGACCGCGAGGCAGTCAACATTCACTCCGTTCTTGACCGGGTCAAGGCGATCGCGCTGGCCGGCTTTGCGCAAAACATTAAGATCAAAGAACAGTACGATCCTTCCCTGCCGTCCGTGTACGCCAACAGAGACCAACTCATTCAGGTGTTTCTCAATCTCATCAAGAACGCCTGTGAAGCACTTGGCACTCAACCCGGTGGAGAAGTGCTTTTGACTACGGCTTTTCGTCCAGGCATGCGACTGTCCGTTCCAGGCTCCCGCGAGAAGGTTTCTCTACCGCTCGAATTCTGCGTGCAGGACAACGGACCGGGCGTGCCGTCAGACATCCTGCCGCATCTCTTTGATCCGTTCATTACGACAAAGATAAACGGATCTGGCCTTGGGCTGGCGCTCGTTGCCAAAATAGTGGGGGATCATGGCGGAATCGTTGAATGCGATTGCCATTCAAACAGGACAATTTTCCGGATTCTGATGCCAGCTTCCAGCAATTCGCCTACCTCGACAAAGGAAGAGACTCAATGAGCAAGGCCACGATTCTCGTTGCCGACGATGACGCCGCCATCAGGACCGTTGTTAACCAGGCGCTCTCTCGCGCCGGGTATGAAGTGCGCGTAACATCCAATGCAGCCACCCTCTGGCGTTGGGTTGCGGCTGGAGACGGCGATCTCGTCATAACCGACGTCGTTATGCCCGACGAAAATGCTTTCGATCTCCTGCCGCGCATCAAAAAGGCCCGACCCGACTTGCCGGTGCTGGTCATGAGCGCGCAGAACACTTTCATGACGGCGATCAAGGCGTCGGAGCGCGGCGCCTATGAGTATCTGCCAAAACCTTTCGATCTGACAGAACTCATCGCGATTGTCGGCAGAGCGCTTTCGGAGCCGAAGAAGGTAGCGGCGGACGCCAACGCCGATTCCGGGGAGGGGATGCCCCTTGTCGGTCGGTCTGCGGCTATGCAGGAGATTTACCGGGTGCTGGCCCGTCTCATGCAAACCGACCTGACGTTGATGATTACCGGGGAGTCGGGAACGGGTAAGGAACTGGTGGCCCGGGCGCTGCACGACTACGGCAAACGGCGAAACGGTCCGTTCGTCGCAATCAATATGGCCGCAATTCCGCGGGATCTCATCGAATCAGAGCTTTTCGGGCATGAGAAAGGAGCTTTCACCGGAGCGCAAACGCGCTCAAGCGGCCGGTTCGAGCAGGCTGAGGGAGGGACGCTCTTTCTCGATGAGATAGGCGATATGCCGATGGACGCCCAGACCCGGCTCCTGCGCGTTTTGCAGCAGGGCGAGTATACGACCGTTGGCGGCAGAACCCCAATTCCGACCGACGTTCGTATCGTTGCGGCGACCAACAAGGATTTGAAAACGTCGATCAATCAGGGTTTGTTTCGAGAGGACCTTTACTATCGGCTCAATGTGGTTCCGCTGCGGTTGCCTCCGCTCAGGGACAGGGCGGAAGATATTCCTGATCTGGTTCGCCATTTCAGCAAGGAAGCCTCCAAAGAAGGTCTTTCCGCCAAAACCTTTGAAAACGCCGCGTTCGAACAGCTCAAAAGATATCCGTGGCCAGGAAATGTGCGCGAACTGGAAAATTTCATTCGCCGCATCACAGCGCTCTATCCGCAGGACATTATCACGTCAGAGATCGTCGAATCGGAAATCAAGAACGAAATCCAGGGAGATGTCTCCAGTTCCGTTGACGGTCTGCCGGGTCCGATGACCATCGGACAATCGGTAGAGGAGAACATGCGACGGTATTTTACCGAATTCGGCGACGATCTTCCGCCGCCCGGTTTGTATCATCGCGTGCTGGAGGAAGTTGAATATCCTCTGGTGCTTGCCGCCCTTTCGGCCACGCACGGCAACCAGATCCGCGCCGCAGAACTACTTGGCCTGAACAGAAACACCTTGCGTAAAAAAATTCGTGAACTCGGTGTTTCGGTCTATCGTTCGCCGCGAACTTCCTGATATGGAAGATTGCCCAATATCCGTGTTCTACCAATGATCGTTTTATACTGATCTTAATACCAAAACGTTTGACTCTTAAGTCGCGTCGAAAAAGGATTTTGGTGTGACGGCGCAGGAGCCGTTGTATTTTCGCCACATTGCGTTGCTCAACAGCAACGGTGTTGGCAAGCAATGACAAGCCTGGTCGCGGGATCTGATGAGTGCTGGTGAATATTACGCTGCCGCCAAGAGCGGACTGTCGACCGAACTGAGCGACAGACGAAGGCCACTGGCGCTTCTCGGTATCGTTATCGTCGGATGCGCACTGGCTTCCGCAATCGTTTCCTTCATTATTCTCATGGGGCTCACCCCGATCGAGCCGCGCGGCGAAGTTGTGCTCGCAGCCGTTGTCGTCAATCTCGTCTTTGTCGTGGCGTTGATTGTCCTCATCATAAGAGAGGTCAACCATGTCGTCGTATCACGCAAGCGCGGCAGGGCGGCGTCCCGACTTCATGTCAGGATCATCGGCCTTTTCAGCGTTGTCGCAATCTTGCCTGCAATCCTCGTCGCAATTGTCGCCAGTATCACGCTCGACGTTGGTCTGGATCGCTGGTTTTCAATCCGAACCAAGGAAATCGTCAATTCTTCGCTGAGTGTGGCGCAGGCATACGTCAACGAAAATGCCCGGTACTTGCAGGGGCAGACAGTGTCGATGGCGTCAACCCTTGACGGAGCCAGAACCCTCTACAGTCTTGACCGCACGGGCTTCAATGTACTCGTGACCCGTCAGGCCATCGGTCGCGGCCTTCTTCAGGCGTCTCTCGTCAGGCGTGATGGAAGCATCGTCGTAAGCGCGGATATTGAGACAAGTAAACCATTGCCAGACGTTCCGCAGACCGCGATAGATCTGGCCGCAAATGGTGAGCCTGCGCTTATTCCGCCTGGCGGGACCAATCTGGTTGGCGCAGTCATACAGCTTCAAAATATCCCGGACATGTTCCTCTATACGATCCGTGCGGTCGATCCTGAAGTCATGGCTTCCATGCGGTTGATGGAGGACAATACGGCTGAGTATCACGCCCTGGAAACCGACAGGGCTCCCATCCAACTCGCATTCGCCATTCTGTATCTGGGCTTTGCCCTGATCGTCCTACTCGCCGCAATCTGGACCGCGATCGCAGTGGCGGACCGAATTGTCAGACCAATTCGTCAACTGATCGGCGCCGCCGACAATGTGGCGAACGGAAATCTCGACGTGCGTGTCCCTGTTCATCGGTCAGACGGCGATGTGGGGAGTTTATCCAATACATTCAATACGATGACGGATGAACTTAGAGCGCAGCGTGATGAAATTATTGCGGCAAGGGATGAAATGGACGAACGTCGCAGGTTTACCGAAGCGGTACTGTCCGGGGTGACCGCCGGCGTCATCAGCGTTCAGAAAGATGGCCTCATTTCGATCGCCAACCGTTCAGCGGAGATCATGTTCGACGCCGAACTTGGAGAGCTTGAAGGCCGGAGACTGGAGGATGTTTCTCCTGAAATCGCTAACGTTCTCACCAATGCTGCGAAATGGCATCGAAGCGAGTATCGCAGTCAGGTGAGCCTTATCAGAAACGGCAAGGAAAGCACAATCAATGTCCAGGTGACGCAGGAAGGACCGCAGCAGGGGGTCGAATCCTATGTTGTGACGTTGGATGATATTACCGATCTGGTGCTGGCGCAGCGTTCGACGGCCTGGGCGGATGTTGCGCGACGCATCGCACATGAAATCAAGAACCCGCTCACACCGATCCAGCTTTCCGCCGAGCGTATAAAACGGCGTTACGGTCGCCAGATATCCGATGACGACCGTGAGGTCTTTGACCAATGCACTGATACGATCGTGCGCCAGGTTGAAGATATCGGACGGATGGTTGATGAATTTTCATCCTTTGCCCGAATGCCCAAGCCGACGAAGGAAAAGCATGATTTGCGTGAAATCCTCAAGGACGCCATTTTTCTCCGGGAGGTTAGCCGCAATGACATCGAGTTCATCAGGGAACTTGGCGATGATCCCATCATCGGGTACTTCGATTCTCGCATGTTGAGTCAGGCTTTCGGGAACATCATCAAGAATGCAGCCGAGGCGATTGATGCAGTCCCCTCGTCGGAATCGCGCGATAGACGCAGGATAAAGATTTCCGCAAAGGCGTCGGATGTCGGCGGCGTTGTGGTGGATGTCATCGACAACGGCAAGGGCCTGCCGGTCGAAAATAGAAACAGAATATTTGAACCCTATATGACGATGCGGGAAAAAGGGACCGGTCTCGGGCTCGCTATCGTCAAAAAGATTATTGACGAGCATGAAGGGGTGTTGGAACTGCACGATGCGCCGAAGGATTTCGATCCGAATGGCGGGGCGATGATACGTGTCAGATTTCCTTTTGACAGTTCCGTCGAGAAGGCGGACTTGACGGGAGAAAAAGAAACCGATGGTGTCTGACATTCTGGTTGTCGATGATGAGGAAGACATACGGGAGCTCGTATCGGGAATTCTCTCCGACGAAGGTCACGAAACCCGGACTGCAAGTGGCAGCGACAGCGCGTTACAGGCAATCGGCGAACGTGTGCCTCAATTGGTGTTTCTCGATATCTGGCTGCAAGGAAGCCGGCTGGACGGGTTGGCCTTGCTGGATGAAATCAAGCGAAAACATCCGGAACTGCCTGTCGTCATGATTTCCGGCCATGGCAATATCGAGACAGCGGTTTCCGCCATTAGAAGAGGTGCCTACGATTTCATCGAAAAGCCCTTCAAGGCGGATCGCCTCATCCTGGTGGCGGAGCGCGCGCTCGAAAATTCGAACCTGAAACGTGAAGTCGACGAATTGAAACGGAAGTCCGGTGAACCGACTGAGTTGATCGGAACCTCTGTAGCAATTTCGCAGTTGCGCCAGACGATTGAGCGCGTGGCGCCGACCAACAGCCGCATAATGATCATGGGGGAGTCCGGCTCGGGAAAGGAAACAGTCGCCAGACTGATTCACAAAAATTCTGCGCGTTCTGAAAGACCATTCGTCGTTCTCAACGCCGCCATGATCACGCCGGAGCGTATGGAAGTCGAACTCTTCGGAACCGAAAGCCACAATGGTCAAGAGCGCAAGATCGGCGCCCTCGAACGGGCTCACGGCGGTATTCTCTATCTTGACGAAATCGCGGACATGCCCCGCGGAACCCAGAACAAGATTTTGCGTGTGCTCGTCGAGCAGAAATTTGAGCGAGTAGGGGGATCAAAGCAGGTCAGCGTCGACGTGCGGGTAATTTCCTCAACCGCGCAAAATCTTCAGGACTTGATCGACAACGGCGAGTTTCGGGAGGATCTTTATCATCGGCTCGCGGTTGTGCCAGTCAAGGTGCCGTCGCTGGCTGAACGTCGTGAGGACATTCCCTTTCTCGTCGATCTGTTTATGAAGCAGATCAGCGAGCAGGCCGGAATCAAGTCCAGGTCGTTGAAGGAAGACGCAATGGCGGTGCTTCAAGCCCACAGTTGGCCCGGCAACCTTCGACAGTTGCGCAACAACATCGAACGTCTCCTTATCCTTACGAGAGGGGAAGAAACAGGAAATCAGATAAGCGCTGATATTCTGCCGCCGGAAATCGGTGAGATGCTTCCAAACGCCAGGGGCGGCGACCAGTCGCACATCATGACCCTGCCGCTCAGGGAGGCGCGTGAGATGTTTGAGAAGGACTACCTCATGGCGCAGATCAATCGTTTCGGTGGAAACATCTCGAAAACTGCAGAATATGTCGGAATGGAACGGTCCGCTCTGCATCGCAAATTGAAATCGCTTGGTCTATAACGACCTGGTAGATTCCACGCGGAGGACCAATGAAGGTCATCATTTGCGGAGCGGGACGGGTCGGCTACGGTATTGCGGAGCGCCTCTCGACTGAAGACAACGACGTCTCTGTAATCGATACGTCTCCATCGTTGATCCACGCAATTCGGGAATCCCTGGATGTTCGCGGCTATGTCGGCCATGGTTCGCAGCCGGATGTGCTTGAACAAGCTGGCGCCGATCAGGCGGACATGATCATCGCCGTTACGCTGTACGATGAAGTGAACATGGTCGCATGCCAGGTGGCGCACTCACTTTTCAATGTACCGACGAAAATCGCTCGTATTCGGGCCCAGAGCTATCTGCAGTCTCACTACCAGGATCTGTTTTCACGCGAGCATATGCCAATCGACGTCATCATTTCTCCGGAAGTGGAAGTCGGGCAGATGGTGTTGCGCCGGATTGCGTTGCCCGGCGTTACTGATGCGGTGCGATTCGCGAACGACACTATCGCCATGGTGGCGATCGAATGTCTGGAAGACTGTCCGGTCGTCAACACGCCGCTTGAACAGTTGAGCGACCTTTTTCCGGATCTTATCGCAACGGTAACTGGTATATGGCGTGAGGGTCGTCTTATCGTGCCCCATTCCGGAGACCAGCTTCAGACCGGCGATCTTGCCTATGTCATCTGCGATCGGACGCATGTGCGGCGCACCTTGGGGCTCTTCGGACATGACGAATCGGAAGCGACGCGGATCGTGATCGCGGGCGGCGGAAACATCGGCTACTTCGTTGCTCACGCCATCGAACAGCAGCAGCCATCTTCGCGTGTCAAGATCATTGAATATAACCGGGAAAAAGCACTGGACGTCGCTGATCGACTGGACCGCACCGTGGTGCTGCACGGGTCGTCGCTTGACACCCAGATACTCATAGAGGCGGACATTGAAGACGCCGATTTGATGGTGTCCCTCACGAACGACGATCAGGTGAACATTCTCTCATGCGTGATGGCGAAACGTCTGGGCTGTAAGTCCAATCTTGCTCTGATCAACAGTCCTGCATTTCTCGATTTCACAAAAACGCTCGGTATCGATGCGCATGTCAATCCCAGAGCAGTAACAATATCCCGGATCCTTCAGCATGTCAGACGCGGACGCATTCTGGCCGTTCACAGCATTCAGCAGGGCGTGGCTGAAGTGATCGAGGCTGAAGCTCTGGAGACCTCGCCAATCGTTGGAACGCCGTTGCGGGAACTGGATTTGCCAAACGGCATCAGGATCGGCGCCATATACCGAGACGGCCACGTGATGCGCCCCGATGGAGAGACCAAAATCACGACTGGCGACAGAGTCGTTCTACTTGCCAAGGCGTCGGCAGTGCGCCATGTCGAGCAGCTGTTCCGCGTAAGCCTGGAGTTTTTCTGAGCGCAATGCGCGGGGTCTTACATCTCATGACTTTCGGTTCGGCAGGCATGTTCGCCCTGCTTGTTCCGGCAATCATGGCGGCGATCGCCAACGGTGAAAACGACATGATTAGGCCGATGCTGGTCTTTGCCTTCATCGGCGTTTTTCTGACCGTCGTCATACTGGCTTCGATCTCTGGAGGCCGGGAATCCTCCGACAGGGCGTTCCGCTATCTCTCGCTTGTCGCAACCTGGTTGACCGTCAGCTTTCTCGCAGCTTTATCGTTCATGGTATTGGCGGATATCGGTATATCTGCAGCGCTTTTCGAGGCAGTCAGTGCATTGACGACCTCCGGCGGCAGCGTTCTTGACAGGGAGAATGCGCCTTTAAGTCTGCTTTTCTGGCGGACGCTTCTTGAATGGTACGGCGGGTTTTTAACCTTGTCGTCGATTGTTCTTGTGCTTGCGCCGGCCGGATTCGGTGGATTGCAATCCAGGGCCGGATCTCTGCTGGTTGACAAACCGGAAGCTGGTCTCTACTCGCTGACGGCCTATGGCAGCCTGATGTTGCAATACGGGCTTGTGACGATGGCTATCCTGCTTGGCCTAGTGCTCTTTGGCGTTGCTCCTCTCGAAGCTGTCATGCTGGGCATGATTGCGTCGGCTACGGGTGGCTTTGTTCCGTTTGTTGGTGGGATAGAAGCGCACATTGGCGACGGGGCAATGACGATTCTCGGCATGGGTCTTTGTCTTGGCACCCTCAGTATATTCTGGCGCCGCGCGCTGCTTCGCCGTCCCGGCCGAATATTTCAGAACTCGCTGGAAACCAAGATCGTTGCTCTTGCGATAAGTCTGGTTTCGGTTGTTTACGCAGCGAGAATCGTCGCCGTGACCGGCAATGAAACGGCGCCTGCAATCTTCAAATCCCTGGAAGAGGGCTTCTTCGCCGCGGCATCGCTCGTGGCGACCAGTGGAATGGAAAGTCGACCTGGCGTTATCGCGCTGCTTCCCAACATTGTGGTGCTTGCCATAATATTTGTCGGCGGAGGGGTTTATTCGACCTCCGGCGGAGTGAAGATTTTCAGAATCGGCGCCATGTGGATTTACGCGATCGCCGAATTGAACCGCCTTATATATCCAAACAGCGTAGCGCGATTGCGTTTTGGAGAGGCAACAATCGATACGGCTTCAATTCAGGCGATTTGGAGCTTTTTTATTATCGCCGTTCTTATTATCGGCGCAGGTTCAGTGTTGATATCGCTAACGGGAACGAATTTCGAAGCCGCCATCATTATGGCTGTGTCGTTGTTCTCAAACGCCGGGCCGGTATATGAGGCGTTAAGGCCGGTATCGGCCGTTTCTGATGGTGGGTGGCCTCTCTATAGCTCCCTTCCAGGTGCAGTAACCTATCTTGTTGGAGCAATAATCATGTTTATTGGCCGGCTCGAAGTGCTTGTCGTATTTGCTGTTTTTAATGTCCGGTACTGGTATTATCGCTGACAGTTCATATACTATAGGTAAATCGAAATATGGATGATGCGAGAGTTTGCTGTGGTTGTGCATTGCAGCGATTAGAGATTGCGGAAATTCTATCTATTTGGTAACCAAAAGTTTGGCGTATGGTCGGTGGCGGGATAGAACCGGTGAACCCGGCGTTTGATTTGCGACCTGCCCGCACAATAAGAAGAAACCGGCAAGGACAAGGATGAAATAACGCGATGGCGGAGCGTTCGCAGAATTTGCAGGACCAGTTTCTCAATACCGTTAGAAAGCAGAAAGTTCCCCTTACAATTTTTCTGATTAACGGTGTCAAGCTGACAGGCGTGGTGACATCGTTTGACAATTTTTGCGTATTGCTGCGTCGCGATGGACATTCTCAGCTTGTTTACAAGCATGCAATCTCGACGATAATGCCGGGTCAGCCAATCCAAATGTTCGAAGGTGAAGAACCAGCACGTGAAACCTGACAAGGGACAGGAACAGGCGGCTAGAAACTCCGGAACTGTATCCGCAGAAAGGCGGGATGAGCCCAGTCGCGCGGTCGTCCTCGCGCCAATTCAAAGAACGGGCATATCCGACAATCCGCTGCGATCCAGCGAATCGAAACTGGCCGAGGCCGTTGGTCTTGCCGGAGCGATTGACATCGAGATTGTTCATTCGGCAATTTGCTGGCTCAACAACATTACGCCTGCAACTCTGTTTGGAAGCGGCAAGGTGGAGGAACTGGCAGGTATCGTTCAATCGCTGGACGCTGAGCTGGTGATTGTCGATCATGCGTTGACGCCGGTTCAGCAGCGCAATCTTGAGAAAGCGTGGAAAGCCAAGGTGATCGACAGGACCGGTCTGATCCTGGAGATCTTCGGTCAAAGGGCGTCCACACGGGAAGGGGTGCTGCAGGTTCAGCTTGCACATCTGAACTACCAGAAAGGGCGTCTGGTAAGGAGTTGGACCCACCTGGAGCGGCAACGCGGCAGCACCGGCTTCATTGGCGGGCCCGGCGAAACGCAGATCGAGGCGGACCGTCGGATACTGCAGGACAAGATCGTCAAGTTGGAAAAGGAACTTGAACAGGTGCGTCGCACACGCACGCTGCACAGGTCAAAACGGAAAAAGGTGCCTCATCCGGTCGTTGCTCTTGTGGGCTATACGAACGCCGGAAAATCGACCTTGTTCAATACCCTGACTGGCGCCGATGTCCGCGCCAAAGACATGCTGTTCGCAACGCTGGATCCAACGCTTCGCCGGCTAATATTGCCGCACGGACGCATGGTTATTCTGTCGGATACTGTAGGCTTTATTTCAGATTTGCCGACGCATCTTGTGGCTGCTTTTCGCGCTACTCTTGAAGAGGTGCTTGAAGCCGATCTGATCCTCCATGTTCGAGACATGTCGGATCCCGACAATGCGGCTCAAGCCGCCGACGTTACCCGTATTCTTCATGAATTGGGCGTTCGTGACGAGGGTGAGGGCTCTACCAAAATAATCGAGGTCTGGAACAAAATCGACCTTCTCCCGGATGAGACGGTCGAGGCTATGGAAGCGCGCCGGGAAGATACTGCAGCCGTACCGGTTTCCGCCATGACGGGGCAGGGCGTGGATTACCTCCTTGAGAGGATCGAGTTGACCCTGTCAGGCAAACTTCTCAATCGGGACATTACGATAGGCGTCGAGGATATGAGCCAGCTGAACTGGCTCTACGAGCACGCAAAAGTCCATTCCCGGGAGGACAGGGAAGACGGCAGCGTCTCCCTCAATCTGGATATAACCGAACATGACATGACCGATCTGCAGCGCAGACTTGCGCACTGATAGTCATTTCAGTCGAAAGCCTTAGCTTCGTTCCACAAGACGTCCATTCGCTCCAGGGGCG
>Ga0207848_100513_pt1 | contig 13470 bp, 10 predicted proteins | sample TtaePargueraPR_10_FD_187737 | JGI IMG/M metagenome (GOLD analysis project Ga0207848, IMG submission 187737) | Aerobic enrichment media microbial communities from Bioluminiscent Bay, La Parguera, Puerto Rico - Tt and M2 (3) (SPAdes) | ecosystem: Environmental > Aquatic > Marine > Unclassified ... | reverse complement strand
GTCGCCAAAACCGGCAGACGACCAATGAATTCCGGGATAAGACCGAACTTCAAAAGATCTTCCGGTTCGACTTCGCGCAGAACATCACCAGCACGGCGTTCATCAGGGCCACGGACATCGGCACCAAAGCCGATTGCGCTGCCCCTGCCACGCTGGGAAATCACCTTGTCCAAGCCAGCGAACGCGCCGCCGACGATGAACAGGATATTGGTGGTGTCCACCTGCAGGAATTCCTGTTGCGGATGTTTCCGGCCACCCTGCGGCGGAACGGAAGCAACAGTGCCTTCCATGATCTTGAGCAATGCCTGCTGCACGCCCTCGCCCGAAACATCACGGGTGATGGACGGGTTGTCGGACTTGCGCGAAATCTTGTCGACTTCGTCGATATAGACGATGCCGCGCTGGGCCCGCTCGACATTGTAGTCAGCAGCCTGCAGCAGCTTGAGAATGATGTTTTCGACATCCTCACCCACATAACCGGCTTCGGTCAGGGTGGTGGCATCCGCCATGGTGAACGGCACATCAAGAATACGTGCCAAGGTCTGGGCCAGAAGCGTTTTACCGCAACCGGTCGGACCAACCAGCATGATGTTCGATTTTGCCAGCTCGATGTCTTCATTCTTGCTGGAATGGTGCAGGCGCTTGTAATGGTTGTGAACCGCGACCGAGAGAACTTTCTTCGCATGGCCCTGACCGATGACATAGTCATCAAGGACCTTGCAAATCTCTTGCGGAGAAGGCACCCCGTCTGCCGATTTGACGAGATGTGTTTTGTGCTCTTCGCGGATGATGTCCATGCAAAGCTCTACGCATTCATCACAGATGAACACGGTTGGACCGGCGATGAGCTTGCGAACCTCGTGCTGGCTCTTTCCACAGAAAGAACAGTACAGAGTGTTCTTGGAGTCCCCGCTATTCGATTTGCTCATACAAACCCCAATTACGTTTGACGTTATCTTTTATCGCCATGTTAGCCGGTAAACGATACCGATCTCAACGTTTAATCTGCGCTTTTCGGCTTTATGGCGTCATGTTTGATATGGGTTCGCTATCTTGGTTGCGAAACCCCTTGCATTAATCACCCAAACGTTCGGGCGGCCAGCAAGTTCCGAACAATAACGCCCAAGCCTGCACATACTCTTGTCTATGACTTAAAACTGCCATGAGGCAAGACATAAAAAAACGCCCCGGCCGATCACCGGGGCGTTTCCACCAATCACACCTGAGTGATCAGTCTTTCTTTTCATCACTTTCCGGCTTCGGACGCGATGTAACGACCTCGTCGATCAGACCAAATTCCTTGGCCTGATCAGGGGTGAGGAAGTTATCACGTTCCATTGCGTCTTCGATGGTCTTGAGATCGCGGCCGGTATGTTCGACATAGATCTCGTTAAGACGCTGACGCAGAGCCAGAATTTCACGGGCATGAATTTCGATGTCCGATGCCTGACCCTGGAAGCCGCCAGACGGCTGGTGGATCATGACGCGTGCATTGGGCAGGCAGTAACGCTTGCCCTTTGCACCGGCCATCAGAAGCAGCGAGCCCATGGATGCCGCCTGCCCCATACACACCGTGGAGACATCGCAACGGATGTACTGCATGGTGTCATAGATGGCGAGACCCGAGGTCACAACACCGCCCGGTGAGTTGATGTAAAGCGAGATATCCTTATCCGGATTTTCCGATTCGAGATGCAGCAACTGCGCACAGATCAGTGACGACATGCCGTCATGGACCTGACCGTTGATGAAAACGATGCGCTCCTTGAGAAGGCGCGAAAAGATGTCATAGGCACGCTCGCCACGGCTGGTCTGTTCAACGACCATCGGTACAAGCGAATTCATCCGTTCTTCAATCATCAACTGCAATCTCCCTGCATGATCCTAAACCGTGTCCGGCCGGATTACTTGTCTTCGGATTTGTCAGCAGCTTTTTTAGCGGCCGGCTTTTTGGCTGCAGCTTTCTTGGCCGGGGCTTTTTTAGCCGGAGCCTTTTTCTCTGCGTCCTTTTTCGCCGGTGCTTTCTTAGCAGCCGATTTCTTCTTCGGAGCTTCGTCTTCCTCTTCCGGCTTCAGAAGGTCTTCAACCGAAACGGTTTTTTCTTCTACCTTGGCGAGTTCGACGATGTAATCAACGACCTTGTCTTCATATACAGGGCCCTGAAGCGCCTGCAAGGCCTGCGGGTTATTTTTATAGAATTCGATAACCTGCTGTTCCTGACCCGGATATTTCTGGGCTTCGGCAACGAGGACCTTGTTGACGTCTTCCTGAGTGACCTGGATCTCATTCTCACGGCCGACTTCTGCAAGCAGAAGGCCCAGAAGAACGCGACGTTCTGCAATTTCGCGGAACTCTTCGGTCAGCTCTTCTTCGGACTTGCCTTTGGTTTCGTCGTCTTCCTGTCCAGCTTCACGGGCCTGTTTGATCTGGCCGATGATGCCTTCGAGTTCGTTTTCAACAAGCGACTTCGGCAGTTCGAAGCTGTGGTTTTCAGCCAGCGCGTCAAGAAGCTGACGCTTCATTTTCTGACGGGAAACCGATTCGTATTCGCGGCCAAAGTCCTTGCGGATCGCTTCTTTAAGGGACTCAAGGCTGTCCTGACCGAGTTTCTTGGCCAGTTCATCATCCAGCTCAGCCGGTTTCTTTTCCTTGATTTCCTTAACGGTTACGTCGAACTCAGCGTCTTTGCCTGCGAGTTCGGCAGCACCGTAAGCTTCCGGGAATTTCACTTTGACGACGACTTCGTCACCAGCGTTCACACCGGTCAGCTGATCTTCGAAACCTTCGATGAAGGAACCAGAACCGAGTTCGAGTTCGTAATCTTCGGCTTTGCCGCCTTCGAACGCTTCACCGTCGATTTTGCCCAAGAAGTCGATAACAACGACGTCACCGGCTTTAGACTTGCGCTTACGTGCGAGCGGTGCGGTCGTACCCTGTGCGGATGCGATGCGCTCAAGGGTTTCGTTCACCTTGCTGTCGTCAAGTTCAACAACTTCACGGGTCAGCTTCAGCTTTTTGAAGTCCATTGCTTCGATGGCCGGGATGATTTCGACTGCGATGTCGAATTCCAGATCGCCGCCTTCATCGAATTTGGTGACTTCGATTTTCGGCTGAACAGCCGGGCGCAGGTCATTGTCGTTCAGAACCTTGCCGGTATTTTCGTTCACAGCGGCTTCAAGGACTTCGCCCATGACGGCCTGGCCGTAACGCTGACGCAGGAGTTTCGCCGGAATCTTGCCCGGACGGAAGCCCGGCAGGCGAACCTGATCCTTGATCTCGTCAAGTTTGGCGACGACTTTTTCTTCGATATGTGCGGCGGGCACGACGACTTTGAACTCGCGCGCCAGGCCTTCGTTTTTGGTTTCAGTAACCTGCATAGATAACTCTTTTGCTTGGTTCGAATAATGTCCGTTACGCGACGCAGTCCGGACGTCAGAAAGTCAATACGACTAAACGAATATGGTACCCGGTCAAATTTTCAGCCTGCTTATGGTACGGGTGAAGGGACTCGAACCCCCACGGATTGCTCCACTGGAACCTAAATCCAGCGCGTCTACCAGTTCCGCCACACCCGCACACAAGCATAGAAATCACTCCGGTCACACCGGAATGAGTGCGCCTTAATACAAACTTCGATCCCCTCATGCAAGCATCGCCTTTTCGACAAACGCAATCTTGTCGAAAATATCCGTCAAACAGGGCCTAAATCGACGGCAATCAGCCGATTTCAGGTGACGTCCCCTTAGCGGAAATGACGTTTTACGGCACTGGAAACCGCGATTTTGCCCTGCCCGACGTAACTTTCGTGATTTTTTTCGATGGTCGAAAGGTCATAGAGATAGTTCACCATCATCCCGAATGACTGGTTCCAGCCATTTTCCTTGGCATTGCCGTTCCAGTTCAGCCGTTCAACCCGCGCCCCGTTGCTCAGATGAAAATGCGCGACCGGGTCAAAGGCGGTATCCATACCCGGACGCTTGGCATTCAAAAGATACCACGCCGTCAGGTACTCGATATTTACGCGCGTGCGCTCGGAAACCCCGTCCGGGCTGGTGGCAGGTGGTTTTGGCCCAAGCAGATCATCGCAATCGGTCAAGGCAGCCTCAATCGCCTTGGGCAGGCCGGTTTCCTCGCCCTTGACCATGGTATCAAGCTGCCGGTCCATCCAGTTGCGCAGTGCCGGTATCGGCGACAGGGTTGAAAACTGTTTGAGATGCGGTAGATCGCGCTGCAATTGGGCGACAACCCGCTTGATCAGGAAATCGCCAAAGCTGATTCCCGCCAATCCGGCCTGCGCGTTCGAGATTGAATAGAAGATCGCCGTGTCGGGCTTTGTGTCGCTTTTGGGTGCCTTTTCCGAGCTGCCCAAATCATCATCCTTGCTTTCGATCAGTTCATCGACGTTGCCGGCAATGCCGTTCACAAGCGCGACTTCCACGAAAATAAGCGGCTCGTCGGGCATGCCAGGATGGAAGAAGGCAAAACAACGCCGGTCCGAGGCCAGTCGACGTTTAAGATCATCCCAGCTTTGAATGGCGTGAACGGCTTCATAGGCGATCAGCTTTTCAAGCAGTGCGGCCGGTGAATTCCACGTGATGCGGCTCAGTTCCAGAAAGCCGATATCAAACCAGCTTGCCAGCAATGTCTTGAGATCACGTTCCAGAATGGCAAGTCCCGGGGCCTCCTTGCGCCAGCGCAAAAGATCGGCCCGCAGATCAACCAGGAACTTCACACCTTGTGGTAATGAATTGAATTCCTTGAGGATAGACCGAAATGGTGGCACCAGTGCCGCGCGCAGTTCGGTTTCAAGCAATGCCTGTTCGGCCAGATCATCAGCCGCCGTCCAATCGGCCATGACAGCCGCAACCCGATCACGGTCCACCCCGAATTCATTGACCAGAAGATGCAGGAATTCACGTTTCCCCGCATCATCAAGGCGCAAGAAATCATGCCCAAGAGCGGCTGCGCGCGCACGGGCCGACACCGCCCCACCGCGCCTTGCCAGACAATCGGCAATTTGTTCGCGCCAACGATCCTGGCGGGTCTGGCTTTCATCAAAACCAAGGCCGCGCACGACCGGGCTATCGCGCAGTTCGCGCCAGGCGCCACGAAGATTATCAAGGGTTCTGTCGAGAAACGTCTGAGACATGCCTGTCTCCCACTCCGATATCAGAAGAACTTCAAATCGTTTCCTCAATGCGTGATGTCCCATCCCATCACGCCATACCGTTTTTATATCGGGTGATTATACCGCAAGCGCCAGCGGCTGCGACGACTTCTTATTCACCTTATTTCACGTCATGCCTTTTTGCGCGACGCCAGCCACAGTTCACGCAAGACAGCCGGAAGATGTTCCGGAATGTCTTCGGCGATCAGGCCCGGGCCGATATCCGCCCCGCTTCGTGCATGAAGCCATACCCCCATGCAGGCAGCGTCAAAACTATCCATGCCTTGTGCCATCAAACCACCAATGATCCCGGCCAATACATCGCCCGATCCGGCGGTTGCCAGCCAAGGCACATCCACCGCACTGATTGCGGCCCGCCCGTCCGGCGCGGCAATCACCGTATCAGCCCCCTTGATCAGGACAGTGGCGCTGCAGCGCTTGGCCGCTGCGCGCGCCCGGCAAAGCTTGTCGCCGGTGATATCGGGAAACAGGCGGGCAAATTCGCCCTCATGCGGGGTCAGGACGGTCGGGCCTTGTACGGCAAAACACAAGGTAGACGGGTCTTCGGCAAAGCTTGTGAGTGCGTCGGCATCAAGCACCGTCGCCCGACACAGATGCAAAAGTTTCAGAACAAGGGCACGGGTATCATCGCCCACCCCAAATCCTGGCCCAATGACAAAGGCATTATGACGACAGTCATTCACAAGCGCATCAAACGCAGACATCGGGGCGGTCATGTTGCCCGGCGCATCCGATGCGTAGATCGGCAATGCCTGCGCATCTGCCACGATGGTCAGAAGCCCCACACCGGATCGTCGTGCGGCACGTGCCACAAGGCGGGTTGCCCCGGTCATGGTAGCGCCGCCAAAGGCCAAAAGATGCCCGCGATGATATTTGTGGCCTTCAAGCCCCGGCCAATGGATGCCTGCCCGCCACAAAACCGGATCGTTGCGCCAGCAGACCGGCGCAATATCAAGGACCGTCTGATCCGTTATGCCGATATCGCGCACGGCCAGTTCACCGCACATCAAGCGCCCCGGCAAAAGATAATTCCCGGGCTTCGCGCGACAAAACGTCACGGTCAGATCCGCCTTGACGGCGACACCCAAAACCATGCCGCTATTGCCATCAACACCAGATGGCACATCGACTGCAACAACGCTGCACGGGCTTGAATTGATTGTGGTGACAAGTTCGGCGATTTCACCGGTGATGGCGCGCGCAAGTCCGGCCCCGAAAATACAGTCGACCACCAGATCCGCGCCGACAACAAGTGCAGGTGAAAGAAGTTCGGTCGCCCCTTCCCAGCGCGCGGCATGCAGTGCTGCGTCCCCTTTAAGGTCAGCAACATCGCCCATCAGCCCCAAACGCACCGACCAGCCTTCATCGCGCAGAAGCTTGGCAATGGCAAAACCATCACCACCGTTGTTGCCGGGGCCACACAAAACCGATACGGAACGCGGTGACCAGTGACGGATGATTTCCTCAAACACGGCGCGACCGGCATTTTGCATCAAAACGTCGCCGCGAATGCCGCCTTCGATTGTGCGGCGGTCTGCTTCGTACATTTGATCGGTTGTCAGGATTTCAAACATTTCACCCCGTCATCCTTGTCGTGAACTTCCGGTCTGCGTTGTGCATCAAGACAGCATTTAAAACAGGTCCAGTCGACTGTAGCCATTTAAATTTCACCCCACTATAGTGCAGCGAAATTCGCATGTCGGATAGTTGGCAGAAAGGCTGACCATCAGACCGCAACACGAAACTTTCCGCAGCAAGGCTTTGCCCGCATGCATGTAGTCGTCATGGGCGCCGGGGTCATCGGGACAACGGCGGCCTGGTATCTTTTGCAAAATGGTCATCAGGTTACGGTCGTTGATCGTCGGCATGCCAGTGCGCAGGAAACAAGTTTTGCCAATGGCGGTCAGATTTCCGCCTGTCACGCCACGCCCTGGGCGAATGCATCTACGCCCAAACAAATCCTGGGCTGGCTTGGCCGGGAAGAAGCGCCGCTTCTGTTTCGGATGCGCTTTGACCCGCAGCTATTTTCATGGGGTTTGCGGTTCTTGCGCAACTGCACCGATGCGCGGGCCAGGATCAATCTGGAAAAGGCGCTTCGCGTTGCGATCTATAGCCGCGATTGTCTGCGTGCCCTGCGTGATGAACTTGATCTTGAATACGATCATAGCACACGTGGCATCCTGCATATCTGCCGTACTGAGCAGGACATGTCCGCGGTCGAAAAGGCCACCGCCCAGATGCAGGAATATGGCCTTAAACGCAGGCTTGTCTCGCCCGAGGAATGTCTTACCATCGAACCGGCCCTGCGCGATGCCACAGCGCCGATCATTGGCGGCAGCTTTACGCCCGATGATGAAAGCGGTGATGCGCGTAAATTCACCGAACGTCTGAGCGAACATTGCATCGCCAACGGCGCCGCATTTCACTTCAACACTAACATCACCGGTCTTGTGCATGATCAGCGCAAGATCACCTGTGCTCAGACTGACAAGGGTGATATCCATGCGGATGCCTTTCTGGTCTGTCTGGGCAGCTACAGCCCTCTGATGCTGGCCCCGCTTGGCATTAAATTGCCGATTTATCCGTGCAAGGGATACTCGATCAGCATCGATACCACCGGCTATTCCGGGGCACCGAAAACGGCCCTGATCGATGATAGCGTCAAGATGGTGTATTCACGCCTTGGCTCACACCTTCGAGTTGCAGGCACGGCGGAACTCGATGGCTATAACCTTCGAATGTCGCCGCGCCGCCAAAAACTTATCGTTGATAAAGCACTGGAATTATTCCCGAATTCAGGTGATCGCTCCAACATCGATTTCTGGTCGGGTTTACGGCCGGTAACGCCGGATTCTGCCCCTGTTCTTGGGGATACGAAGTATGGTAATCTATACCTTAACACGGGGCATGGGACGTTGGGGTGGACGATGAGTTGCGGATCAGCAAAAGCCGTCGCCGATCTCATCAGCGACAAGACCCCTGACATCTCTCTGACGGGGCTGGGTATCGACCGCTTTTAGCGGACGACCTGATTATTATGGGATCACGGGCTGACATGACCAGCAACACACCAATTGGTTCAACCAATGTTCCATTGGCCGATCAGGTTGTTCTGAACGCCCTGCCCTATGCCGCAGTCATATGCGACCGCAATGGCATCGTCATGCAATGTAACGAAGCCATCGCACGCTTGATCGGCGTTTCGCGTGATCGGATGCTGGGCCGCAAGGCCGGTTTCATTTCCAAAGGCCTGATGAGCGATATCGAAGATGTGTTTTCTTCGGGCCGCACCTGGCGCGGCGATATCATTCTGGTCGGTGCCGCCAAGGAAAGCCACGTATGCGATCTGTCCATCGCCCCGCTTGAATATTGCCAGAACAATGAAACCCGCACAGCAGTGCTGATGACGTTGCTTGAAAATGACCGTCAGGCACAGGCCGAACGTACCTTGATGGAGCAAAACCGCAATCAGTCGGATGCCAACGCGTCAAAATCCGACTTTATCGCCAATATGGGCCATGAATTGCGCACACCGCTGAATGCGATTATCGGCAACTCCGAACTGATTGCGCATGGGGTTCTTGGCGATCTGCCCGACGGGTATCGCGAATGTGGCCGCGACGTTTATGAGGCGGGCAAGCACCTGCTTGAACTGGTCAATAATGTTTTGGATGTATCAAAGCTGTCGGCCGGTTCGATGACCTTGCAGCTTGAAGAGGCTGACCTTAGTTCGGTGATACGCGATGCTGCCCGTCTTGTCGGGGATGATATTTCGCGTCGCAGCCATCAATTGCAATTCGATCTGCCCGATCAGCCGGTATCGATGCTGTGCGACAAGCTGAAGCTCAAACAGATCCTGATCAATATCCTGAGTAACGCGGCAAAATTCACACCCGAACATGGCAAGATCCGCATTGGCCTGACCACAACCGACGAAGACGTCAGCTTTGCGATCGAGGATAATGGTGTCGGCATGAGCCCGAATGACATCCCCCGTGCGCTGGCCCGGTTCTCGCAGCTTCATCCATCCGGCGTGAAGGAAAGTGTCGGTACAGGGCTTGGCCTGCCACTGGCAAAGCTTCTGGTCGAGCTGCATGGCGGTCGACTTAGCATTGAAAGCGATCTGGGCAAGGGCACAACGGTACGCATTACGCTGCCCCGCCCATAACCGCGCTTCTTACTGTGCAGCAGACTGATTGATCTGATCGTGACGTTCGACGACTTCGCGCGGCCAGCGGCTTTTGATGTATGACAGGCTGGCGATGATTTCTTCGTCACTCAGCGCGCCCTCGTAAGCGGGCATTGCCGATTTATAATCCCCGCCGGCCATAGCCGCAGGCCCGTATTTTGTCAGGGCAAACAACAGGGCATCCGGATGATGCCATGTATGGCCGGTTTCGTCATGGGGAGGTGCTGGAAGCAGACCGTCAGGACCGCGTTCGCGCCAGTTGGCTTCGCCTTGAAGTTTTGCGCCGTGGCAGGCCGCACAATTGGCGTCGTAGACCTTTTTGCCCAATGCCACCAATTTCAAATCGTCGGGACGCAATGAAACATCCTGTTCGTTGCTGCCACCCGGGGCGAAATAGGTCACGATGCCATACATGATTGCAGCACCGACAAGTGCGCCAAGCGCCATAATACCTTTGTTGTTCACTTTTCTCTCTCATTCATGCGTGTATCGGGAAACGGTTGGCGGGCGAGATCATTGATGATCGGGCAATTGGGGCGATCATCACCATGACAGGACTGCACAAGATCAGACAAAGTGTCGCGAAGGCTTTGCAGTTCGGCGATCTTGCGTTCGATCTCCGCCAGATGGGTCTTGGCGATTTTCTTTACATCGGCAGAGGCACGGTTGCGGTCCTCATACAGCGACAGCAACACGCGGCAATCCTCGACCGAGAACCCGAGCCCGCGCGCACGTTGCAAAAACCGCAACTTGTGCAGATCATCCTCGCCATAATCGCGATAGCCATTGGCAAGCCTTCCTGGCGAAACCAGCCCGATATCCTCGTAATAGCGGATGGTCTTGGCCGGTAGACCGCATTCGATTGCTGCGTCAGAAATATTCATTGCCGTCTCCTATTTCCGAACATTCCAACGTCGCAATGTCAGCGAGTTACCGACCACCGAGACGGAACTGAGCGCCATCGCCGCACCGGCAATCGCCGGGCTAAGCACGCCGAATGCTGCCAACGGAACCCCCACCACGTTATAGGCAAAGGCCCAGAACAGGTTCTGTGCGATCTTTCGGCGCGTTGCGATAGAGATATCAATCGCTGCCGACACAAGTGCCGGATCAGACCGCATCAGGGTGATGCCAGCAGTTTCCATGGCAACATCGGTGCCACCCCCCATGGCAATACCGACATCGGCCGCGGCCAGTGCAGGCGCATCGTTGATGCCGTCACCAACCATGGCGACATGCCGGCCTTCCTTGCGGAGTTTTTCGACTTCACGCGCCTTGTCCTGCGGGCGAATACGGCCTTCGCCGCGTTCCAGGCCAAGTTCGCGTGCCACGTGGCTTGCGACATCCTGACTGTCACCCGACAACATGATCGATGAAATGCCGCGTGCCTTCAGATCGGCAATTGCATGTTTGGCACCTTCGCGAATGCGATCCTCAAGGGTCAGGTAACCGGCGAACGTGCCATCAATCGCAACCAGAATAACGGTTCTGCCTTCGCCTTCGTGTTTCTTGATGTCCTTTGCCAGATCCTGCGGCGGACCTGCGATATCAAGATCACTCAGCAAGGCTTCGCTGCCAATGGCGATCTTGTGTTTTTCAACATCGGCCATAACACCGGCACCGGTTTTGCCCTTGAAGTTATCGATATCAGGCAGCGACACACCTTCATCCTTGGCGATCGAGACAACCGCACGCGCCAAAGGATGTTCGCTGGCGACCTGAACGGCTGCTGTCAGGCGCAGCAACTCATTACGGTCGCCCCCCTTAACCGGGCAGATATCGCGCACGGTCGGTGTGCCTTCCGTCAGGGTGCCGGTTTTATCAAAGATGACGGTATCGACATTGTGGGCCTGCTCCAGCGCCTCGAAATTACGGATCAGAATGCCGTTGCGCGCAGCACTGCCGGTCCCGGCCACCAGTGCAGTCGGCGTCGCCAGACCAAGCGCACAAGGACATGCAATCACCAGCACGGAGACGGCGGCAACGATGGATGCCTCTGCGTCAAAGCCGGTAAACAACCATGCGGCCAAGGTCAGCAGTGCAATGACCACCACAATCGGCACGAATACGGCCGATACCCGGTCGACAAGCTTCTGAACCGGGGCCTTGCCGGTCTGGGCCTTTTCAACCAGGCGGATGATGCGCGACAGCGTCGTATCATCGCCAACCGCAGTGACTTCGATATCAAGACGTCCGGTGCCATTCACAGCGCCACCAACGACAGTATCGCCACTGACACGTGTCACGGGTCGGGTTTCCCCGGTGATCAGGCTTTCATCCAGTTCACTTTCACCGGCATGAACCTTGCCATCGACTGGCACACGTTCGCCCGGCAAAACGCGAACGATATCGCCAACCGTAAGGCTTTCAATCGCAACATCCTGTTCGCCTTCGCCCGCGACCACCTTGCGCGCACGACGTGGACGCAGCGCCATCAATTCACGAATGGCCGCCGACGCACCACGTTTGGCGCGTTCTTCCATGATTTTACCCGCAAGGATCAGGGTAATGATCGCAGCCGATGCTTCGAAATACAGATGGGTCTGCCCGGCATTGGCCGTCAGCATGTTATAGAGGCTGAGGAAATAGGCCGCCGATGTGCCAAGGGCGACCAGCACATCCATATTGGCACTGCGATGGCGCAGGGCGGCATATGCCCCCTGATAGAAACGCGCACCGATATAGAACTGAACCGGGGTTGCAAGCACAAGTTCAACCCATGCCGGCAGATGATAGGACACACCAAGGTTCATCCAGACCATCTGCAAAACCAGTGGTGCGGTCAGCAATGCCGATACCGCCAGAAGGATCAGGGATTTGTCCTGCTTCTTCTCGTTGCGTGTCGCTTCGTCTGCATCACCCTCTTCGGATCCGGATTTGTTGCGTGACGTTGCGTGATAGCCGGCATCCGCGATCGCCTTGATCGCGATGGCATCGTTGACCTTGCCCGACAGGGCCGAGATATCGGCACGTTCCAGCGCGAAATTGACACTGGCTTCGGTGACGCCCGGCAATGCCGAAAGTGCCTTTTCAACCCGCAAAGCACAGTTCGCGCATGTCATGCCATCGACATCAAAGGAAAGCTGCTGGGTCACGACGCTATAGCCTGAATCCGCGACCGCCTCGGCGATTTTGGATGTATCAAGCTTGCTGTCGTCAAAACGCACATTTGCGCTGTTAAGTGCAAAGTTCACGGTGACATCAGAAACACCATCAAGACCAGCAATGGCCTTTTCAACGCGCCCTGCACAGTTTGCACAGGTCATGCCTTCGATCTCGAGGTTCACTTCGCTGGTATTGGCAGTCGGCTGCACGGATGCCCCACCGCCTGCTGCGGTATCATATTCGTCTGTTCGGCGATCCATATCACGCACCTCAAAAAAGGGGTTACTACAAGATATGGGGCACGATAGACCTTCCAGCAACTGGAAGGTCAAGATAAAAAAGCGACATATAAAAATTCAGGTCTAAGCCTCTGATACCAAAAAGAAAGCCCCGGACATTGCCGGGGCCTTCTGAAAATTATTTGCTGGCGGATGATCAGCCTTCCGGGTTTGGTTCCCCGGCTGCGCGGAACTGGATGTAGTTCGGCAGGCCCATCATGTCGATCAGGCGGATCTGCTGTTCCAGCCAATAGGCATGATCTTCTTCGCTGTCATCAAGCAGGGCGACCAGCATCTGACGGGTCTGGAAATCGTCCTCTGCTTCGGCGATCTTGATCGCCTTTTTCAGAAGATTGATCACGTGATATTCGTGTTCGAGATCGTTTTTCATCATCTCGGGCACGGTTTTGCCGATCTTGATCGGTTCACGCGATGCGGTATCGGGCACGCCTTCAAGGAACAGGATACGCTCGATCAAACGCTTTGCGTGTTCGAGTTCCTCATCCTTTTCGTGATGCATGCGTTCATAGAGCGAATGCAGGCCCCAATCGGCATACATTTCAGCATGTGTGTTGTACTGATCCGCCGCCGACAGTTCGGCAGTGAGCTGTTTGTTCAGCGCGGCGAGGACCTTTTTACTACCCTTCATGGCGTAATACTCCTGATCTGATTAGTCGCCGTCGCCTGAACGGCTCTGGATATAGTTTGCA
>Ga0207848_100509_pt1 | contig 13544 bp, 29 predicted proteins | sample TtaePargueraPR_10_FD_187737 | JGI IMG/M metagenome (GOLD analysis project Ga0207848, IMG submission 187737) | Aerobic enrichment media microbial communities from Bioluminiscent Bay, La Parguera, Puerto Rico - Tt and M2 (3) (SPAdes) | ecosystem: Environmental > Aquatic > Marine > Unclassified ... | reverse complement strand
GTCGTATTCGTCACCATCCACGTCAGGGTTGCCGCAGCACTCCAGGTAGGCCTGCCCGCAGCACACAAGCGATCTCGTGTCGGCCGTAACTGCCAAGCGATCAACGGACCAATCTCCCTTCGTTGCAGCCTCTGCCGCTGCCTTCAATTCGTCGTACTTGCTCATTTGCTCGCTCCTACGCCGCGCTGGGTGCTTCCGTCAGCACAGACGACGCGATGGTCATTGCCGCGAGATAGGCCTATGCCTGCCCCGGTGATTGCCTGGGGGCGGTAGCCCTGGCGCTGGAGTGCCTGAACCTCTAGGCGCTGAGCGGCTGGCGCGGAGTAGATGGCCTTGCGGATCTGCGCGCAGGCTTGGTGCCGGCGAGTGGTGCGGCTGGTACCGCAGATTTCGCAGAGATTCCGGCAGTCAAGGCCGCCCTCGTGCAGGCGGCCGGTTCCGATAGAGGTGCTCATGCCTTGGCTCTCCCGCGCGCGGACTTCCAGTCGAAGCCAACAGCGATACCGCCGCCTTCGCGCAGACGGTCAACGCAGCGCTCGCCCAGGGCAGCCGATAGCTCGTCAGCTGGCAGGTTCGATATGACGATGGTCGGCAGCAGCTGCTCGTAACGGCCATTGATGATGCGGAACAGCGTCGCCAGCTCGAATTCGCTTGGCTTTGTGGCGCCGGCCTCGTCCAGGATGAGCAGCTTCGGAGCGATCAGACTCCGCAGAACCTCCTCCTCTGTCGTGTCCCGCGAGTCATAGCTGGACCGGATTTCGGCCAGCACACCGCCAACTGTTCGGTAGATCGCCGATACGCTCTGCTTGTGGATCAGTCGATTCGCAATGGCGACCGCTAGATGCGTTTTCCCGGTGCCAAGACTGCCGAGCAGCAGCATGCAGCGCCCGGCCTTGAGCTGTTCGTCAAAGTTGTCCGCGTAGCTCTCGCAAATTTCGAGCGCGCGCTTCTGTTCAGGCGTGCGGGCTTCGTAGTTTGCGAAGGATTTGTCAGCAAATCGGCGAGGAATCTTCGCCTTCTGCAGCTGGAAGTAAGCGAACTCCCTCCGCTTTGCTTCCCGCTCCTCCTCTTCTCGCTGGCGAAGCCGACATGTCGGACACCCGCTCGGCTCTGCGCCTTCTCGGATGATCGAGATGAAGTCTCCATGCGTTTCGCAGACAGCGGGCTTCTTGTCGATTACGCCGAAACGACGGTCAGATTCGGTAATGATGACTCGCAGATCAGAAGCCATAGGTGCCATCCTCCCGCTCGGTCAGGCCCGCCTTGTAGTCGCGCTCAGCGAAGCCGGTATGGCGTGAGGCGCCGGGGAAGTGGTGCACATTGGCAGCCGGCTTCACTTCGTCGTTCCAGCGCTTGCCGTTGAGCCAGGTGGCGGCGTGCGGGATGAACTGCCCGTCATCCTTCAGCCAGCTCTGGCAGGTGCAGTGCTTGGCCAAAGACTCGAGGATCTGAGCCAGCAGCTCAGCATTGGGATTGATCTTCGCGAAGGCCTTGCGCGCGTTGTCCTTGGCGGTCTTGCGCGGGTACAGCTTCCAGAAGGTTTCGAAGGACGCCTCGGTGTCAGCTTTTTGAGGCCCTGATTCGGCCTGCTGCTCTTCCTCCACGACTTCATCGGTCTCGGCAGGCAGCGTGCTCGGCGCTTCGCGGCGGTGCGGGTTCTGGTGCTTCGCCCACTTCACGATCTGGATGATCTTTTTGCCGGCGCGCTCATAGCGGCTGATGAAGCCGTATGCGGCCAGTCCGTCCAGCATCTGCTCGACTTCAACGTCGTCAGCCGGAAAGAGTGCGTTCTTCAGCTTCTTCGGGCGGTCTTCGAGGCGGCCTTCCTTGTCGGCTTCAGTCCAGAGGCCGATGAAGAACAGGCGAGTGGCAAAGTCCAGCTCTTGCAGGTCTTCGTTCTGGAAGAACCCAGGTTTGATATTGCGCGATCTGGCCATCATGCGGCCTCCCGAATGATGGTAGCGAGCCTTACCAGGCCCTTTGGAGTGACGCGCGCCTGCTCGGTGGTCTTCTCTGTTCCGTCAGGGCGCTCGACGGTGCTGTACTTGTGCTCCATCACTCCAGCCTGAATCTTGTCCTGATAGGCGACGAAATGAGTCGAGCCAGTGCGGCGGTAAATCCACTTGCGCGCTTGAAGGATGGCAATCAGGTCCTTGCGCTTGATTTGCAGCGACTTGGCTGCATCCGTGAGACAGAGAGAGCCATCGGCAACGGCGATCCGATTAAGGGCCTCAATCTTGGGCGCCTGCTCGGCAACCACGATCTGAAGATGACTATTCTGCTCGGCTAGGTCCGCAGCCAGGCGAAGCGCCTCCGGCAGCGTCTGAGGAATGGCAGGTGCCGAAGCCATCTGCTCCAGTTCGTGCAGGCGGAGAATCACCTTGTGGCGCAGCTTGATGCTGTAGCCGGTGATCAGGGTTTCGGTGAGCTCACGATTCAGCTGAAACGCAGTGGTATACCCACGCGCATCGCGCTCTTCTTGATGGCCCAAAACTGGACCATCCTTTTCCAGCTCCTCAAGCATTGCGCGAACATCGCGAATCACGTGCTTGTGCTGCTTCCCGGTGAGCTCGGCGATTTCGCGGCTGCTCATGGTTAGGGGCTTGCCAGCGGTGATGATGTTTTGCATAATTGACTCCGACTTCAGTTGTTGCTGTTGAGAAACCCGGTCTTTCCCACCGGGTTTTTTATTGCCCGTTTTTCGGTCCCTTTTCAGGGCCTGCCCTCCTCCGAAACGGCTGCACCTTTCCGGTATTGCCTTTCGGCTCAGTGATCTTCCGCAGTTGATCCCTGATCAGCTCGCCGCCTAGGTCTTCTGGCGACTTGCCTTCCTGCCTTGCTAGCTCATGCAATGCGCGCTGGTAGCGCTCATCGAGAGCGACCTCTTGATCAGCCATAGGGCCTCCTCGGACCCTTCAGGCCGTCTGCACAATCTCGCTATCCTCTAGGCGCGAAAGCATGTCCCGCAGGCTGGCTTCCAACAGCTCGCGAGCCAGTACGGCTTTCTGGGTGCGATGGAATTTCGCCAGCGACTGCAGAAGCTCGTCGGTGTCCTCGTCGAGGCGAACCTTCGTGATGTGGTCACGCAAATGTTTGGGGTCGTGGTACATGGTCGATTTCCTTTTCAGTTCTCAGGCGGCCACGCCTTCCCACGGGAAGGACGGGCACAGCTCTTGCCGGCGGACCTTTCCGCCAGTTGCTGATTCGATCTGTAGTGCACGAGCAGCCGGAATCGGCCGGCCACCTGAGCACCACTGGCTTACAGTCGGCGTGCGAATCTGGAGCTGGCGAGCAAGCTCCGCCTGGCTACCGAGGATTTGCGCTGCCTTCTGGGCTGCTTGTGCGGGGGTCATTTGGTGCTCTCCGTAGTGACACGGGCACAGAATAAGGCATTAGCTAATCGCAAAGCAAGCCATTGCCTAACCGATATTCACCGGAGGTAAATTAGGCAATGCTTAAAGGTGAACAGCTTGGCGCAGCTATAGACGCCGCACGTATCAAGAAGGGCCTCTCGAAGAAGGCCCTCGCCGACCGTTTCAAGGTCAAGCCGCCATCGGTGCAGGGATGGATTGCTACTGGCAGGATCGACAAGACGAAGATGATCGAACTGATCACTTTTTTCGCTGACGTCGTACCGGCAAGCCATTGGGGCCTTGGAGACGGGACCATCCTAGTCATAGACGAAGCGCATCGATCCTCTGATTCGGACAGCAATGGCGGCCTTGAATTAGAGGGAGCCGCCGAGGTGGCGATGACAGCTGTTCCGGCAGCTGATCGATCCGACCGCGTTGCTATAGGCAAATCGCTATTCGACAAGGCAACGCCGCGCTCTCAGGCAATCATCAACCGCATCGCAGAGCTAGACGCGCAAGATCGGCTGACTGATGAAGATATCAAGCTGCTGGAAGGCATCATCGAGCGCTTCAGCAAAGCGAAGTAAGGAAACCTCATGGACGACCTGCTGATAGGGACTTTGCTTCCAGGCGCCGTACCGATCCAGAGACAAAACGTAAATCCGGTTTGGCGCGGAAATGTCACGCTCGGCCAGATTAGGCGGCAGATGTACGTCAAGGCAGTTGAGCCGAGAACACTTGCCGTAGAGGTCATCTGCGCGCTAGTTGGACGCTCTATTGGTCTGCCGATTCCTAGGCCAGCGCTGGTCAGAGTGACAGAGCGCGCACTACCTGGCGTCATAGGCTCAATGGTGTTTTTCGGATCAGAGTCGGTCGATAACCCCGACCTGAAACAATGGCTCAGCCGTGACCCTGATCAAGCTATGGATCAGCTTTCGCAATGGTCAAAGCTCATTGATGCCGGCTGCTTTGATGAGTGGTCCGGCAATGCCGACAGACACGGCGGCAACATCCTCTACGGAGGTGGCAGTAACTTCGCACTGATTGACCATAGTGAAGCCATCCCGCGCAATCTTCAGGTTGGCGATCCAGCTCCCGCAAACCTCCTGCTCACGTATGCAGCGGGAGACCAGTCGCCCAAAACCCTAGACGCCCTGATCAAGAAGGCAAAAACCTCTTGCCAGCCTTTTGCTGGCGCCAGCGTTCGCGATGAGATTCTGGCGATCCTGAAGGGACTTTCTGATGCGCCAACGGTCGATAGTTTGATGGCATTCCTGCATCAGCGTATCCATCCGCTTATGCTGCTAATATCCACGCGGATAGGCCACGCGCAATCGTCCTTGGAACTTCAAAAGAAATGACTAGCTTCCCCGACTTACCTAGCTACACAGCTAGGGCTAGCCACATTTTCTGGGAACCGATCATAGGATCTGGCGAGCGGATTACCGCTGCCGTAGCGCTTGCTGATGAGTCTGGCTCGCCGAGGGTGATCAGCCTGCTTAGCCCAGAGATACTCTCGGTTCTCTACCGCGGCCAGGGCAGCAACGCAGCCAGCTTGCTCGCTATCCTGACAGACAGCCTCAAGGTCCACCTGAAGAGAACGGGAGATATTGAGGGGTGGGTTCCGCCCGTCTCCGGCTTTTTCGCCCAGCCGATGCGCGACTACGCGGGACATAGCACGGAAGATGTGCTGGATCAGGTCGCGGGCCTGCACTCAAGCCTGTACAAAGCCAAGGCTCCGGCAAAGCAAGAGCGGCTTCCGGCACACAGCGAAGAGACAATTCGCCAGCAGGTTAAGAATGCCGCCCGGCGAATTTACGGGCTGCAAGCTGACAGGATATTCACCCAGGACGGAATCATCGAAGTAGTCGAAGGCGGGCAGAAGCACCACATCGACATCCCGATCAAAACCGATACTAAGGTTGGAAGCATCATGTCGGCCTGGTTCAACACGCCGGCAACCATCGAAACTCACTTCTTGCGTGCGCAGAGCAACCTCTCTGTCGCATCAGAGCGCGGCCGTTATCAGCCAGGTCTGTTCATCTCAATGCCGAACGGCCTTGAGGGGCATCGCAACCAGCAGCAGGTTGAAAACCTCATCGATGACATCTACTGGCGCCTGCAGAAAATCGGCTACTACCTTGAGGTTCGGGAGACGCCCGAGTCCCTGGCTCAAGAGATAATCGAGTGGGCCGCATAGCCGAACAGCACCAACACAAGCCCGCGCATCGCGGGCTTTTTTACGCCTCTCGAAAGGCTCTATTCCGCCGCATACACGCAATGTTCTGTCCTTGGACGGGCCTAGGCCATGTCGAGCCCGGCTGATTCCTGATTCCTGATTCCTGATTCCTGATTCCTGATTCCTGATTCCTGATTCCTGATTCCCTCAAGAGGGCCTCGGCGGTGCCTCGGGGCGGATTCGTTCGTCCATCACAAAAAAATTAGCTAATGCCTATTGCACAAGATTAGGCATTGGCTTATTGTTCACCCATCGACGCAGCAGCACCGCGTCAGGGCCTGAAAAGCCCACGCTCTTTAACAACGTGAAGACGAGCCAACAGGCGCCGAGTGAATCCGGCAATTGAGTTCTGTTGGACGGTAACGCAACAACGCAATGCGTCCGCCACCGGTTACCGGCGCGGAGGTCTGCGAGAAAGACGATGAGCCGGGGTAATCGCCCCGGCCTGCATCGGAGAGGGCCCGGCGTAAAACGCGGAAATCATGGCGCCCACTGAGAAGGCGGAATGTGTTTCCGCCCTGGCCGCGGGGCCGGGTCCTCTACCAATGCAGCAACACCGACATAGGGAGAACGACATGGACACTATCCAAGTAGAAGGATGGCAAGGCCACCTCGGGAAAGGCCTCGCCCCTCGGCAGTTGATGGCAACGATTTACGCAGCGCTGGGCTTCACCCGGAAAGAGATCGCCAAGCACATGGAGTGCAGCCCGGAGACGATCAAGACCCAGCTCGAGACGGCCCGCTACAACCTGGACAACCAGCCGACAGTGCGCGAGCTGTGCCGCGAAGCCATGCGCCGGGGAATCATCGCCCCGCTCGTGCTGGCGTTATTGGTAGGCGCCGAGCACAACACGCAGGTTCGCCCGATTCGCCGTCCAGAGGCTCCCCGCTCTCAGGTGGTAGTGAGAGCGCAGCGGATGGATGAGGCGCAGTTGGCGGCTTAACAACGAAAGGAGCGAGAAATGATCGCGGAAATGGATAACGGAAAGCTGGCCTACGTGGCCGCTGACTCAGCAATCGGCCAGCCAGTTTCGATCTGGTGTGTTCGCACCGGGCAGATGTGGACCGGAACAATCGTCCGGTTCGTCGCCTAACCCCACCCCCGCAGCTTGGCGACAGGCTGCAGCGGGGATTAACAGAATGGAGAGGCGGCATCGGAATGTCGGCGGGGCATGAAAAAAGCTGAACTAGGCTGGCGAGCAATGCCAATCCCCGGAGGCAGCCAGGCCAAATAGTCAGGACCGACATTCCAATGCCGCTTCATCGCTGCACCCATCAGCACATAGGAGGATGAGATGAGCCATTTCACGGTCGTGTTCAACGTAGAGAACAAGGAAGAGTTCCAGAAGCTGCTAGGCCCGCTGATGGAAAGCATGGGGAGCGGAGAGCCATATATGGGCGCCGTGGTAACCGGAGCAGGGAAAGGCGACAGCATGACTCAGGAAGAGCTGCTGATGGCGCGCCTAGACGAGCATCACGTCGACTACAGCGACATAGCGCGATAGGAGGATGAGATGAGCGGACGAATTGAACCAGCTCCTGCGCAAGAGCAGCCATCAACAACGCAGCAGGTCCTCGACCTAATCCTAGAGCAATGCCGGTACTGGCAGGGGCGCGATGAGGCAAGGCGCGGAGGTTTTGCGTGCCTGTATGCGCAAGCCAAAGAGATCGTCGACAACGCCGCTCCCATCGCGAATGCCGCCCCGCAGCCTGTGGCTATGGTCGATGCGAACGACGACGGCATGTGGGCCGACATACTGCCGGACGTGAGCGTTAAGGTTGGGCAAATGCTCTACGCAGCCCCAATTGTGCAGACCGCCCCGCAGCCCGAGCTTGTGATGCCTGTTGCGCTCGGGCCTGTGAGCGCTGACTACGACAAGGGATGGGCCGACCACGCCGCCGAGGTTAAACGGCTGAACGCCGAACTGCTGCCGAGCACGCCATGCTAACCGGCCCCGAAGTCCTGGTCCTCTGCGCCATCCTCGCAGCGCTGTACATGTGGGATTGGTGGAGAAGGAATTGGAAAGGCTGAACACCGCCTGAACCAGCCAGGCCAGACCCCCAGGTCTGCGATAACCGTACGGCGCGCGGTGCTGGTAGCGCCATGACCATCAGCTGGAGCCGATCCGGCGTCACGGAAGACAACTCCTGCCTAGCGCCTGCCGGGAATCGGTAGCAGGCATTCATTCCATCGCCCATCCGGGCAACTCCACACATCACTGATCGCTGCGCAGGACGCAGCTTGGAGAGCTTATGTCTACGTTATCTCGCGCCGAGCCAAAGATTCACCAGCTGCAAGCGCAGACGCTCGACGCGCTTTGGCATGAGGCGGAGTCCCTTGGGCGAGTACAAGCGGACAACGACTGGCGAGGCACCTACACCGCGTCCATCAGATTTGAGCGCAAGTCTGGAACAATGATCACCGCAGTAGGCAAGAACACGAACATCGCATTCGCGCTGGCGGACGCCATCAACGAGGCCCGCGAGATGGGCGCAGGCATCAGCCAGTAATCACCGCCCATCCGGGCAACCGAGGTATCCACCATGAAGCACTACGGACCCATAGGGCGCCGCGAACAGCCGTGCCCGGATGACAGCGTTTCCGAGGCAGAGCAGGTTCTGGCAGCGCTCGACAGCCTCCACGAACCAACCATGCAGGCCTACGCCGAGTTCTGCGAGGACAAGCTAGAGGTGCCGGCCGCGCTGGCCAAGGCGCTGATCCTGTCCATCTGCTCGCATGGCTGGGAATCGCTACGCAGCCGCATCGGCTACTCGAACGAATGGCTAGACGAAGCCCTGAACGAGATCGTCTACGCCATCGACAAGCAGCAAGCGGCATTCATCGAACACCACGCGGCGCAGTTGCGCAGCAAGGCAGAGCAGATCAAGCAGGAGGCGGCATGACCATCCAACTCAAGGAGCTGGCCGGCGCTGTCGGCCTCGTCATCGTCGCCCTGTTCATCGGGGCGCTGTGCCACGTTGCGCTGATAGGGGGTGTGTGATGGCGTCGAGTTATCAAAAAGCCAAGCGCATCTGGTTCTGGAAATTCTACGGCTACGGCCTGGCAGTGTTCTCGCTGCTGGCTGTGATTAGCGGACTGGCAGGGAAGGTGACGGGATGAAAGAGATCGACTGGAGCAAGGCGCCGCATGGGACGACGCACTTTCGGCAGGATGATCCTAAAAGCCCGTGGCGGATGCTGAAAGATGGCGTCTGGCATGCGTGGTTTGGCGGCGAGTGGATGACGGTAACCACTGCCGCAGAACATTTTTACATTGCGCGCCCAGCGTGGTCCGGCGAAGGCCTGCCGCCAGTTGGCGCTATGGTTGAGATACGCCTAATGGGCTGGTCAATTCGAGAGTCTGCCGAGAAGTTCATCGGCATCCCTCTGCGAGTCGCAGCATCGTTCAGGATGGATTGTGGCACCGACATGATCGCCGTCGATGGAGGCCATGATCTGGGCTGCGAGGTATTCCGCGCCGAGATGGCCGTCCCTGCTCGCACGCCCGAGCAGATCGCGGCGGAAGAGCGGGAGAAGGCCATCGACCAGATGATGGTCGACTACGAGTTCACGGTTGGCTCATGTACCCATCAGCTGTTCCGCCATCAGGCTGAGCGCCTACACGACGCCGGTTATCGAAAGGTGACCCCATGAACCGCACCCTCCCCCTCCCCTACGACACCGGCCCGCACGACGACACCCCCACAGGCCACAGCTTCGCAGCTGCTTGGTGGACCCTTACCGGGTTCGGCGTCCTTTCCGCAACGCTCGCTTTCGGCCTCATTGGTGAGGCGGCGATCTTTCACTTCTTCGGGTAACACCAACTACTGATCAGGCTGCGCGAGACGCGGCCAAGGAGAACTCATGTCTACGGAATTGGCCCTTGTGCCGCCAAAGGAAACCGCACTGCAAGTCTTCCAGGCTGCGAACGGGCTTGACCCGTACCTGCAGCAGATTCGTGCCGAGATCGACGCCTTCGTGCCGGATGTGTCGACGAAGAAAGGCCGCGACGCCATCGCATCGATTGCCCACAAGGTCGCCCGCTCAAAAACGGCGCTCGACAACGTAGGCAAGGAGCTGGTCGCCGAGCTGAGAACGCGAGGCGGCCGTCCGCCGCGAAGCCGAGGCCAAGGCAGCCGCCGAGCGCCGCGAGCTGGAACTGAAGCTGGCCGCCGAGCGCGCCGAACGTGAACGAGTAGAGGCACAGCAGCGCGCCGAGCAGGCCGAGCGTGACGCCGAAGCCCGCGCCGAGCGAGCAGCAGCAGCCGAACGCCAGCGCCAAGCCGACGAGCAGGCCCGCATTGAGGCCGAAGCCAAGGCACGCGAGGCGGACAAGGCACACAAGGCCGCGATCAACCGAGCCGCCATGGAAGCGTTCGTTGCTGGCGGTATGACCGAAGAGTGCGCCAAGCAAGCCGTTACGCTGATCGCCAAGCGCCAGATTCCGAACATCCAGATCACTTACTGAGGTAGATCCGATGAGCAACGTCGCAACAATCAAGCCGAGCAGCCTCTCCGCAAGGATGGCAGAGCGCTTCGGCGTAGACCCGAACGAGATGATGGCCACGCTGAAGGCTACAGCCTTCAAGGGCCAAGTCAGCGACGCGCAGATGCAGGCGCTCCTGATCGTCGCTGACCAGTACGGCCTGAACCCCTGGACGAAGGAGATCTATGCCTTCCCGGATAAGGGAGGCATCGTGCCGGTCGTTGGCGTCGACGGATGGTCGCGGATCATCAATGAAAATGGCGCGTTCGATGGGATGGACTTCCAGCAGGACGACGAGTCATGCACCTGCATCATCTATCGCAAGGACCGCAATCACCCCATCAAGGTCACCGAATGGATGGCCGAGTGCAAGCGAAACACCCAGCCCTGGCAGAGCCATCCGAAGCGGATGCTGCGCCACAAAGCCATGATCCAGTGCGCCCGGCTCGCCTTTGGCTACACCGGCATCTTTGACGAAGACGAAGCGCAGCGGATCGTCGAGAAGGACGTGACGCCCGCAGCAAACGAGCCGGACATCACTCCAGCGCTCGATGCGATCAAGAACGCGAGCAGCATGGAAGAGCTGCACGCAGCATTCAAAGCCGCATGGAACCAGCATCCTTCGGCCAGGGCGCGCCTAACCGCCGTGAAGGATGAGCGCAAGAAGGCGCTCAGCGAACCGATCGAAGGCGAGCTCGTGGAGAACGAAGATGGACCAGCACAGCAATGAGTGGTTTTCCGCCCGCCTAGGAAAGGTGACGGCCAGTAAGGTCAAGGATGTGATGAGCAAGGGGCGCGGAAGCGCCCCTTCTGCTACCCGGCAGAACTACATGATGCAGCTGCTGTGCGAGCGCCTTACAGGCAAGCGCGAAGAAGGCTTCACCAGCGCAGCAATGCAGCGCGGCACAGAGCTGGAGCCAGTCGCCCGGTCGGCCTACGAGCTCGACAAGGGCGTGATGATCTCCGAAGCCGGCCTGATCCTGCACCCATCGATCGAAGGCTTCGGTGCTTCGCCAGACGGCCTGATCCTGTCCGCCCGCGGCGGCCTCGAGATCAAATGCCCGAATACGGCCACCCACGTCGCCACTATCCAATCCGGCAAGCATGACCCGCAGTACGAATGGCAGATGTTCGCGCAGATGGCTTGCGCCGATCTGGAGTGGGTCGACTTCGTGACCTTCGACGACCGCCTGCCGGATGAACTGCAGTACGCCTGCTTCCGCCTGGAGCGCGACGAGGCACGCATTCAGCAGATGGAAACCGAGATCAAGCTCTTCCTCGAAGAGCTGGCAGAACTTGAACACGAAATGCGAGAGCGCATGAGGAGTAAGGCGGCATGAGTAACCTGAACGAATGGCGCGGCATCGGCCGGCTTGGGAACGATATCGAAACGCGCTTCATGCCAAACGGAACGGCTGTCGCGAACTTCAGCATCGCGGTCGACGACAGCTACAAGGACAAGCAGACCGGGCAGAAGGTCGAGCAAACCGAGTGGGTGCGCTGCGTAGCCTTCGGCAAGACCGCTGAGTTCCTTGGCGAGTGGCTGCACAAGGGCAAGCGCATTCTGGTCTGCGGCAAGATGAAGACGCGCGAGTACGAGAAGGACGGGATCAAGCGGTACGCGACAGAGATTCATGTCGGCCAAGGCACCGAGATCATCGACTGGCCAGAGAAGGATGCAGCACGGCAGCAGCCGGCACCACGCCAGCAAGCTCAGCCGCAGCCTAGCCAGCAGTCAGCACCGCCAGATTCATTCATTGACGATATCCCATTCCTCCCACTGCATCACCTCGCCGGGGCATAAGCCCTTCAGGAGCGCCGCATGAAGCACTGTGCTAAGTGCGGCGATCAGAAAGCAGATACCGAATTCTATGCCCGCGACAAGACCTGCAAGGAATGTCGCAAGGCAGCCGTGCGCGCGAATTACGCACGGAACCGTGAATCGTATCGCGAGTACGAGCGCCGCAGAGCAAACCTGCCACACCGAATCGAAGCCAGAAGAAACTATCAGCAAACCGAGAGCGGCAAGGCTCGCATAAAAGCCGCACAGCAGGCCTACACCCAGCGGAATCCTGGGAAAAGAGCCGCAGCATGGACGGTTGATAACGCTGTCAGGGACAAGCGGCTATGGAAGTCTCCGTGCTGCATGGCTCCCGGATGCTTCAGCACAGACCGTCTACACGGACACCACGTCGACTACGACAAACCGCTTTCGGTTGTCTGGCTGTGCGTCTCGTGTCACTCGAAACTGCATCGCGACTTCACCATGAAGCAGCGCGCCGCAGCCTGATCCACCCCGGGCGCCCAGCGCGCCCTCCTCCCCGGTACACACCCATGCTCATAGACAACCATGCCATAGCGCAGGGCGAGGCTCTGCGCGCCGAATTAGACCTGGCCGCGAAAGTGGCGGCTTGGGAAGCCAAGAACGGCCCAGTTGAGACGCAGCCCATCCGGCCAGAAGGAAAGACCGGCCCCTTCCGCATCAGCTGCCCCGAGAAGAAGGAGGCGGCCAAGGCCAAAGCGCGGCAGAAGATGATCGAGCCGCGCTCAGCTGAGCGCAAACGCAACGGCGAGCGCATCGGCGCCATGCTGAAGATTGGCGTACCGGTGCGAATCATTGCCGAGCGCATCGGCATAGCTGAGCGATCCGTGCACCGGATCATGGCAGAAGACGGGATCAAGCCATGAAGCGAAACATTCCACGCGCTCGCCTGGAGCGCTTCAGCCGCGCGATTCTCCGGCAGTACCGGGTTGCAGTCGTCCGCATGGAGAACGCCGGCCAGTACCTGATTGACTGGCGCGACGCCCGGGCCATCACGCCAAGCCCGCAGATCATGAGCGCGCTCTGCGACATCTCGCACCGCTGGGTCATCTACATCGGTGCGTTCTGCGTCGACGCGAAGGGCGAGACCTACATGAAGTCGACCGAGATTGCGCCTGAAGGAATCTACCGATCCGACAGCCTCTCGGAAGTGCTCGAGCACTGTTACCGGGAGCTGCTTGCCGGCTGCAACCCGAACCACCTGGTCGGCTCCGGCTGGATAGCAATGCCGGGCGGCACGTCGCTGGACGAGGCGCAGGCCGCGCGGATCTTCGAGGCGCGCGGGGCTTGGAAGGTGCGCGAGGTGGCAGCATGACCCTACGCGACCAAGGTTTCCGCTACTGCCTGTCGCCGGATCGCACGCACTCGCGCTGGCTGCACCCGAACGAACTCAAGGCCACGCACAGCGACTGGATGGACGTAACCGACACGCCGACTGACGAACTTGTCGCGCTTATCTGCTGGCAGGACAAGCCACTGCCACACGGCGAGGCCGAATGCCTTGCGGTGCAGGAGTCGCTACCGCTGTGAACGCACCAATCTTCTGCCGCACGGACGGCAAGCGGATCGGCCAATGCGCCTGCTTCCGCTGCCGCCCACCGGAGGCCCCATGCGACCCAAGACCCAAATCTGGCTGCACAAGCC
>Ga0207848_100504_pt1 | contig 13734 bp, 9 predicted proteins | sample TtaePargueraPR_10_FD_187737 | JGI IMG/M metagenome (GOLD analysis project Ga0207848, IMG submission 187737) | Aerobic enrichment media microbial communities from Bioluminiscent Bay, La Parguera, Puerto Rico - Tt and M2 (3) (SPAdes) | ecosystem: Environmental > Aquatic > Marine > Unclassified ... | reverse complement strand
TGGTCGTAGATGCCGTCCAGCCCGCCGTAGTAGTAGCTGGTGGCAAGCTGCGGCGACCAGTCGTAACGCCCGCCGGCGAAGCGGAACTCGTCGCTCGTGGTATTGCTGCCAAGGGTGATGTTGCGCAGCCCGCCGTTGAACACCGTCATCTCTTCGTAGTTGGACGAGTCGCGGTAGCTAGTACGATCGAGCATGCCGAGATCCAGCGTGAGGCCAGCGACTTCTTTGCTCTGCAGCCAGGCGCCGCGATAGATGTTCGGCAACAGGCGGCTGTCGTTACGCATCAGCACCGGGATCACCGGTTGCAGAGTGCCCACGTGCAGCGTGGTGGCGGACAGCTTGGCCTTGGCGGTCAGGCCCGCCGTGCCGTAGTCATCCGCCGGTTCGCCGGAGGCCGAGCGTGGCAGGAGGCCGGTGCCACCGCGACCGGAGCCGGAGTCGAGCTTGACGCCGAGCAGACCGATGGCATCCAGACCGAAGCCGACCGGGCCTTCGGTGTAGCCGGACTCCATTTTCAGCATGAAGCCCTGGGCCCACTCCTCTGCCTTGGACTGAGCGGCGCCAGACTGCCGGAAGTCGCGGTTCATGTAGAAGTTGCGCAGGTCGATGCTGGCCTTGCTGTCTTCGATAAAGGCGGCCGAAGCCGTATTGGACATGCCCAGGATGGCTGCAGCCAGGCTGGATAGCAGGAAGGTCCGGCTTGCTGGTTTCAGTTGCATAGCTTTCTCTCTTGTTGTTGTGATCGTTGATGCAGCTGTTGAGCCCGACTGCGAACTGCCCGGGCTCGGATTACCACCTCATGCGGTAATGCGGTGTCGCGCTCAGCGCGCGGGGCTCCTGGGCACGCGGCCCAGCAGGTAGAACTCGTCGTTGGGCGGGGTGCGCGACATGGACACCAGGCGGTTGGAGAGGCCGAACAGTCCGGCGATGGCACCGATGTCCCAGATGTCATCGCGGCTGAAGCCCTGCTCCTCCAGGCGTGCCTGCCAGGCGTCGTCCAGCACGCCACGCCCGGCGGCCAGGTGCAGGGCGAAGTCGAGCATGGTGCGCTGGCGCTCGGAGATCGGCGCGGTGCGGTAGTTGACGGCGATCTGATCGGCCAGCTGCGCGTCCTTGGCGAGGATGCGCAGGATCGCGCCATGGGCGACCACGCAATACAGGCAGCCGTGGTCGGCGCTGACCGCGACCACGATCATCTCCTTCTCGGCCTGGGTCAGGCTGTCGGCTTCGCGCTCCATCAGCGCATCGTGATAGGCGAAGAAGGCGCGAAACTCTGCCGGCCGATGGGCCAGCATGAGAAACACGTTGGGAATGAAACCGGCCTTTTCCTGCACGGCGAGGATCCGCTCGCGCAGGTCGGCGGGCAGTGTGTCGAGGCTGTCGGGCAGCGGAAAACGGCTGATCGACCGAGCAATAGGCAGCGCCATGGAAAGCTCCTTTTGGGATGAGCGAATGGCCGGCCGGGCGAACCCGGCCGGTGCCGGTCAGTGCTGTTCGCTGATGCCCAGCTCGACCACGCTGATCTCGCGCATGCGGAACTTCTGCACCTTGCCGCTGATGGTCATCGGGAAGTCGTCGACGAACTTGATGTGCCGCGGCGTCTTGAAGTGGGCGATGCGGCCCTTGCAGAAGTCGCGCAGCACCTCGGCCTCGACCTGATGGCCCGGGTGCAGCTTGACCCAGGCGACGATCTCCTCGCCGAACTTGCTGTCCGGCACGCCGATCACCTGCACGTCGGCCACCGCCGGATGGGTGAAGAGGAATTCCTCGATCTCACGCGGGTACACGTTCTCGCCGCCACGGATGATCATGTCCTTGTTGCGACCGACGATCTTGATGTAACCCTCGTCGTCCATCACCGCGAGGTCACCGGTGTGCATCCAGCGCGCGCCGTCGATGGCCTCGCGGGTGGCGTCCGGGTTGTTCCAGTAGCCGAGCATCACGCTGTAGCCGCGGGTGCAGAGTTCGCCGATATGCCCGCGCGGTACCACCGCGCCGTGCTCGTCGACGATCTTGCTTTCCAGGTGCGGCTGGGTGCGGCCGACGCTGGTCACGCGGCGCTCCAGGTCGTCATCGGCACTGGTCTGGGTGGAGACCGGGCTGGTTTCGGTCATGCCGTAGGCGATCTGCATTTCGGCCAGGTGCATGTCGTCGATGACGCGCTTCATCACCTCGATCGGGCATGTGGAACCGGCCATGATGCCGGTGCGCAGGCTGCTCAGGTCCAGCGACTGGCGCTCCGGATGGTCGAGCATGGCGATGAACATGGTCGGCACACCGTACATGCCGGTGGCCTTTTCCTCGGCCGCCGCCTGCAACGCGGCCAGCGGCTCGAAGGCGGCGCTCGGGTAGATCATCGTGGTGCCGTGGGTGACGCAGCCAAGATTGCCCATGACCATGCCAAAGCAGTGGTACAGCGGCACCGGGATCACCAGGCGGTCGTGCTCGGTCAGCCTGAGGCTCTCACCGACCATGTAGCCGTTGTTGAGGATGTTGTAGTGGCTGAGCGTGGCGCCCTTGGGAAAGCCTGTGGTGCCGGAGGTGTACTGGATGTTGATGGGGTCGTCGAACTGCAGACGCTCGCCGCACTGGCGCAACTGCTCGGGGCCGACCTGCTCGGCCATCTCCATCAGCGCCTGCCACTGCAGCATGCCGTCCACCGGCTTGTCGCACAGGCTGATCACACCGCGCAGCTCGGGCAGCATATGGCTCTGCAGGGCCCCGACGGCGGCGCTTTCCAGCTCCGGCAGCAGCTCGTGGAGCATGGCGTGGTAATCGGACGTCTTGAAGGCATCGGCGCAGATCAGCCAGCGGCAGCCGGACTGCTTCAAGGCGTATTCGAGTTCGCTGAGGCGGTAGGCGGGATTGATGTTGACCAGCACCACACCGATCTTCGCGGTAGCGAACTGGGTGATGCACCACTGGGCATTGTTCGGTGACCAGATGCCCACTCGTTCGCCAGCCTGCAGTCCGAGGGCCAGCAGGCCACGCGCGCAACGGTCCACCGCCTCTGCCAGTTCCGTCCAGGTGTAGCGCAGTTGCTGATGGCGCACCACCAGGGCCTCGCGCTGGGGAAAGCGCTCCACGGTACGATCGAACGCCGCGCCGATGGTCATGGGCAGCAGGGGTTTGCTCTGCGGACCGCAGGTATAGCTCGGAAGACTCATGACGATGTTCCTCAGTCTTATGTTTGTTATGAGGCGTACTCGCAAGGGCGCTGGCGCTGCTGACAGTCACCCTAGGCCACGATTACGTTAACGTAAAGGTAACTAAGTGACAACATGTCGCGGAGTAGGCGAAAGTCGAGGGCGCAGGAAGGCAAATAGCCAGCATCCAGCGGTATGGCGTGGGGTCGTTGCGGGTCAGATCAGACTGCAATGGCACGCCTGGATGCAGGCAACCGCGGCACGGATTCGGGTGCTTCGCAATGATGCCGCGCTCTCCCCGTCAGGCGCCTTCGCGCTGGTACTCGTGATGGAAGTCCAGCGCGGCGAGGTTCTTGTCCTTGGCTTCGAGCATGATGTCGAAGCGATCCAGAAACTGAAACGCATAGCGATTCGTCCAGCGGTTCCACATGCGCTTGCTGTGCGCATAGAGGTCGCGTTTGCTGACCTGCTCCAGCAACTCGGGGATTTCCAGCTTCTGCTCCGGCGCGAAGCCGAGCTCCATCAGGCTCTCCTGCGGCTGCGAGTAATGCATGGTCGGCCGCACGCCGCGCCAGCTTTCCAGGATGAGCTCGATGCGCGGGTCGTCCGGCTCGATGTAGCGGTCCTCGTGAATCCAGCAGTGATGGATGTCCGGCACCACCGGCGCGAGGTCCGCGAGACCCAGGCAGTCGTCCAGGCCATAGGTCTTTTCGTCGTTCTCGAAGGTGATGCACTGGCGCGCCTCGGCCGACAGACGCGGCCACACGGCACGCACACCCTCGGCGCCGAGCCGCCCGGCGATATGCAGGTTGCACTTGAAGTCCTGGAAGCGCCGGCCATAACCCATCATGCGGATCATGTCGGCGTGGTACTCGAATTCCGCCAGGCTGTTCTCCACCACCTGCGGCTTGTCCGACCCCAGCACGCAGTACTGGCCGGGATGCATCGACAGGCGGATGTCGTGGGCCCGCGCCAGTTCGCCGATCGCGGCGAAACCCGCCTCGAGGCGGCTCTGCATTTCGGCGCGGCGGTAGAACGGCGCGATCTCGGCATGGCTGTAGAACGGCAGCAGGTCGCTGGACAGCCGCAACATGCGCAGCATCGGCGGCAACGTGGCGACGTATTCGAGCAATACCCGCTGGGCGTTCAGGTTGTGCTCGACGATCTCCTCGAGCTTCGCTTCGGCCGCCTCGCGCCCCGCCGAGGCCATCCAGCGCAGCGTGGTGCTGCGCGGGTTGAAGGTGCGCTCGATGCGCTCCAGTTCCTTCAGCGAGAGGCTCTGTTGCGGATGGCGATACATGCAGGCGAAGCCGATACGGGGCATGGATTCCTCGTCGATGACAGGCCGGCGCTCCGACCACTGCCTGTTTAGTCCGCCAGCCTCGCGCCGAGTGCCCCGCCACCGACGAAACACCACCGCAGTCCCGAACCGACTACCGGCGACCACGGTTGGGCGGGCCTATGCTTGCAGACATGCCGACTCGGCGGTGTGTTGACAGACCCGCAGCGGACCTTTACGTTAACGTAAAGCAACGAGCGATCATCCATGTCGATGACCTCAGACCGCTACCAGAGCGCCGGCCCGCACTCCGCCGGACGAACGAATTCTCTGAAAACAGAACAATTACAAGACAAGCAGGTGGCCCCATGAACTACTCCAGCCTCAATTTCGCCCTCGGTGAAACCATCGACATGCTGCGCGAGCAGGTCCAGGCCTTCGTTGCCGCCGAGCTGGCGCCGCGCGCCGAAGCCATCGACCAGGACAACCTGTTCCCGGCCGACATGTGGAAGAAATTCGGCGAGATGGGCCTGCTCGGCGTGACCGTCTCCGAGGAGTACGGCGGCGCCGGCCTCGGCTATCTGGCCCACGTGGTGGCGATGGAAGAGATCAGCCGCGGCTCAGCCTCGGTCGCGCTCTCCTACGGCGCCCACTCCAACCTGTGCGTCAACCAGATCAACCGTAACGGCAACCCCGAGCAGAAAGCCCGCTACCTGCCCAAGCTGATCAGCGGCGAACACGTCGGCGCGCTGGCCATGAGCGAGCCGAATGCCGGCTCCGACGTGGTCTCCATGAAGCTGCGCGCCGAAAAGCGCGGCGACCGTTACGTGCTCAACGGCAGCAAGACCTGGATCACCAATGGCCCGGACGCCAACACCTATGTGATCTACGCCAAGACCGACCTGGACAAGGGTCCGCACGGCATCACCGCCTTCATCGTCGAGCGCGACTGGAAAGGTTTCTCCCGCGGCAACAAGTTCGACAAGCTCGGCATGCGTGGCTCCAACACCTGCGAGCTGTTCTTCGATGACGTCGAGGTGCCGCAAGAGAACGTACTGGGCGTCGAGAACGGCGGCGTCAAGGTGCTGATGAGCGGCCTGGATTACGAGCGCGTGGTACTGGCCGGCGGCCCGACCGGGATCATGCAGGCCTGCCTCGACGTGGTGGTGCCCTACATCCACGACCGCAAGCAGTTCGGCCAGAGCATCGGCGAGTTCCAGTTCATCCAGGGCAAGGTGGCGGACATGTACACCCAGCTCAACGCCAGCCGCGCCTATCTCTACGCCGTCGCCCAGGCCTGCGACCGCGGCGAGACCACCCGCAAGGACGCCGCCGGGGTGATCCTCTATACCGCCGAAAACGCCACGCAGATGGCCCTGCAGGCGATCCAGATCCTCGGCGGCAACGGCTATATCAACGAATTCCCCACCGGCCGCCTGCTGCGTGACGCCAAGCTCTACGAGATCGGCGCCGGCACCAGCGAGATCCGCCGGATGCTGATCGGACGCGAGCTGTTCAACGAATCCAGGTGAGCTGCGGGCGGAACAACGCCCAACCCTCGTAGGGTGGAAAACCGCGAAGCGTTTTCCACCGCAGTCGGTGGATGGCAGAGCCATCCATGATGGAATTGAACGGAGCCAACCATGGCCATCCTGCACACCCAGATCAATACCCGTTCGCCGGAGTTCGCCGCCAACAGCGCGGCGATGCTCGAACAGGTGAACAACCTGCGCGCCCTGCTCGGCCGTGTCAGCGAAGGCGGCGGCGCCAGCGCCCAGCAGCGCCATGTCTCACGCGGCAAGCTCCTGGTGCGCGAGCGCATCGATACCCTGCTCGACGCCGGCTCGGCCTTTCTCGAACTCGCGCCGCTGGCCGCCCATGAGGTCTATGGCGAAGATGTCGCCGCTGCCGGCGTAGTGGCCGGGATCGGCCGCGTCGAAGGCGTCGAGTGCATGATCATCGCCAACGACGCCACCGTGAAAGGCGGCACCTATTACCCGCTGACGGTGAAGAAGCACCTGCGCGCGCAGACCGTCGCCCGCGAGAACCGCCTGCCCTGCATCTACCTGGTGGACTCCGGCGGCGCCAACCTGCCGCGCCAGGACGAGGTGTTCCCGGACCGCGAGCACTTCGGCCGCATCTTCTTCAATCAGGCCAACATGAGCGCCATGGGCATCCCGCAGATCGCCGTGGTGATGGGTTCCTGCACTGCCGGTGGGGCCTATGTGCCGGCGATGGCCGACGAAACCATCATGGTGCGCAACCAGGCGACCATCTTTCTCGCCGGCCCGCCGCTGGTGAAGGCTGCCACCGGCGAAGTGGTAACCGCCGAGGAACTGGGCGGCGCCGACGTGCACTGCAAGACCTCGGGCGTCGCCGACCACTACGCCGAGAACGACGAGCACGCCCTTTCCATCGCCCGCCGCTGCGTGGCCAACCTCAACTGGCGCAAGCTCGGCCAGCTGCAGACCCGCGAACCGCGCGCACCGCTGTATGCCGCCAACGAGCTGTACGGCGTGATCCCGGCGCAGGCCAAGCAGCCCTATGACGTGCGCGAGGTGATCGCGCGGCTGGTGGACGGCAGTGAGTTCGATGAATTCAAGGCGCTGTTCGGCACCACTCTGGTCTGCGGCTTCGCCCACCTGCACGGCTACCCGATCGCCATCCTCGCCAACAACGGCATCCTCTTCGCCGAGGCGGCGCAGAAAGGCGCGCACTTCATCGAACTGGCCTGCCAGCGCGGCATTCCGCTGCTGTTCCTGCAGAACATCACCGGTTTCATGGTCGGGCAGAAATACGAGGCCGGCGGCATCGCCAAGCACGGCGCCAAGCTGGTCACCGCGGTGGCCTGCGCCCAAGTACCGAAGTTCACCGTGCTCATCGGCGGCAGCTTCGGTGCCGGCAACTACGGCATGTGCGGGCGCGCCTACGACCCGCGCTTCCTCTGGATGTGGCCCAACGCACGCATCGCCGTGATGGGTGGCGAACAGGCCGCCGGGGTGCTCGCCCAGGTCAAGCAGGAACAGAGCGAGCGCGCCGGCAAGAGCCTCGGCGAGGATGAGGTAGCCGCCATCAAGCAGCCGATCCTCGAACAGTACGAGCGCCAGGGCCATCCCTATTACTCCAGCGCGCGGCTGTGGGACGACGGCGTGATCGACCCGGCGCAGACCCGCGAGGTGCTGGGGCTGGCACTGTCCGCCGCGTTGAATGCGCCGATCGAGCCGACCCGCTTCGGCGTGTTCCGCATGTAATCCGTGCCGCCGGCAGCCGAGCGCGCCGGCGCCTGCAGTCGCATCGAGGATGCCGAGATGACCGATTTCCAGACCATCGAACTGAACAAAGACGCGCGCGGCGTGGCCACCCTCTGGCTCAACCGCGCGGACAAGAACAATGCCTTCGACGCCCAGGTGATCGGCGAACTGAACGCAGCACTGGCCCAGGTGCAGGACGATGCGGGCATCCGCTTCCTCATTCTGCGCGGACGTGGCAAGCACTTCTCCGCTGGCGCGGATCTGGGCTGGATGCGCGAGTCGGCCAAACTCGACTACCAGGCGAACCTGGCTGACGCCCACGAACTCGGCGAGCTGATGCAGCGCCTTTATCAGCTGCCGCAGCCGACCCTGGCCGTGGTACAGGGCGCGGCCTTTGGCGGCGCGCTGGGGCTGATCGCCTGCTGCGACATGGCCATCGGCGCCCGCGACGCACTGTTCTGCCTGTCGGAAGTTCGCATCGGCCTGGCGCCGGCGGTGATCAGCCCGTACGTGGTCAAGGCCATCGGCGAGCGCGCCACCCGCTGCTACGCGCTGACCGCCGAACGTTTCGACGGCACACGTGCCCGCGAACTCGGCCTGCTCGCCGAGACCTACCCGGCCAGTGAACTGGACGCCGCGCTGGAGCAATGGGTCGACAACCTGCTGCTCAACAGCCCGCAGGCGCTCAAGGCCTGCAAGGACCTGCTGCTGGAAGTGGGCGATGGCGATTTCAGCGCCGACCTGCGCCAGACCACCGAACAGGCCATCGCGCGCCTGCGCACCAGCCTGGAAGGTCAGGAAGGCCTGAGCGCCTTTCTGGAAAAACGTACGCCCGCCTGGCAGGAGAAGAAGTGATGAATCGCCATATCGATACCCTGCTGGTCGCCAACCGCGGCGAGATCGCCTGCCGCGTGATGCGCACCGCCAAGGCCATGGGCCTGACCACCGTTGCGGTGCACAGCGCCATCGACGCCAGCGCGCGCCATGCCCGCGAAGCCGATATCCGCATCGACCTGGGCGGCGCCAAGCCGGCCGAAAGCTACCTGCGCATCGACAAGCTGATCGAGGCGGCCAAGGCCAGCGGCGCCCAGGCGATCCACCCGGGCTACGGCTTTCTCTCGGAGAACGCCGAGTTCGCTCACGCCATCGAACAGGCCGGGCTGATCTTCCTCGGCCCACCCGCCTCCGCCATCGACGCCATGGGCAGCAAGTCCGCCGCCAAGGCGCTGATGGAAGAAGCCGGCGTGCCGCTGGTGCCGGGCTACCACGGCGAAGCGCAGGACGTGGAAACCTTCCGTGCTGCCGCGGAAAAGATCGGCTACCCGGTGCTGCTCAAGGCCACCGCCGGTGGTGGCGGCAAGGGCATGAAGGTGGTCGAGCGCGAGGCGGACCTGGCCGAGGCGCTGGCGTCCGCGCAGCGCGAAGCGCAGTCGTCGTTCGGCGACTCGCGCATGCTGGTCGAGAAATACGTGCTCAAGCCACGCCATGTGGAAATCCAGGTCTTCGCCGACCAGCACGGCAACTGCCTGTACCTCAACGAGCGCGACTGCTCGATCCAGCGCCGCCATCAGAAGGTGGTCGAAGAGGCCCCTGCCCCTGGCCTGTTCCCCGAGCTGCGCCGTGCCATGGGCGAAGCCGCGGTAAAGGCGGCCAAGGCCATCGGCTACGTCGGCGCCGGCACCGTGGAATTCCTGCTGGATGCCCGTGGCGAATTCTTCTTCATGGAAATGAACACCCGTCTGCAGGTCGAGCACCCGGTCACGGAGGCCATCACCGGCCTCGACCTAGTCGCCTGGCAGATTCGCGTCGCCCGCGGCGAACCGCTGCCGATCAGCCAGGAGCAGGTGCCGCTGATCGGCCATGCCATCGAGGTACGGCTGTACGCCGAGGACCCGGACAACGATTTCCTTCCCGCCACCGGCACCCTCGAGCTCTACCGTGAAGCCGCGGATGGCCCGGGCCGTCGCGTCGACAGCGGCGTCGCCGAGGGCGATACCGTGTCGCCGTTCTACGATCCGATGCTCGGCAAGCTGATCGCCTGGGGCGAGAACCGCGAGGAAGCGCGCCTGCGCCTATTGGCCATGCTCGACGAGACTGCCGTCGGCGGCGTGCGCACCAACCTCGCGTTCCTGCGCCGCGTCGTCGGCCATCGCGCCTTTGCCGAGGCCGAGCTGGATACCGGCTTTATCCCGCGCCACGAAAGCGAACTGCTGCGTCCGGCCGGCGAGCTGTCCGATGCCTTCTGGCAGCAGGCTGCCGAGTGCTTCGTACAGAGCGAGCCGACCACGGTTCGCGACGACGATGCCCATTCGCCGTGGTCCAAACGCGACGGGCTGCGTTTCGGCATGCCGGCGCAGATCAGCCTGCATCTGCAGTGCAATGGCGAGAGCCGCCGGCTGAAGGTCGACCCGGCATCGCCGCAGCAGAGCGCCCGCACGCCCAGGGCGATCCGCCAGGGCGATGCACTGTACCTGCAGTGGAACGGTGAATGGCTGGCCGTGCGCGCCTTCGACCCCATCGCCGAAGCCGAGGCCAGCCACCAGCATCACGGCGGCCTGACCGCGCCAATGAACGGCAGTATCGTGCGTGTACTGGTGGAGGCAGGGCAGCATGTCGAGGCCGGCACCGCGCTGATCGTGCTGGAAGCGATGAAGATGGAACACAGCATCCGCAGCGCCCAGGCAGGCGTGGTCAAGAGCCTGTTCTGCAACGAAGGCGAAATGGTCAGCGAAGGCGCGGTGCTGCTGGAAATGGAAGAGGCGTGACGGTCGCCAAGGTAGCAAGGCTTCGCTGATGTCCACCCGGCCCACGCAAAGGCCGTAGGGTGGAAAACGCCGCAGGCTTTGCCACCGGTATCCGGACGCCTCGGATGACACAAATGAACCGGTGAGCCGACCAATCGCGCTCACCCCTGGAGGACATATGAGCCTGCCCAAACAGGTCCGCCTGGTGGAAGTCGGCCCGCGTGACGGTCTGCAAAACGAGCAGCAGCCGATCAGCGTGGCGGACAAGGTGCGCCTGGTGGACGACCTGAGCGCCGCCGGCCTCGCCTATATCGAAGTCGGCAGCTTCGTCTCGCCCAAGTGGGTGCCGCAGATGGCCGGCTCTGCCGAAGTCTTCGCGCAGATCCAGCGCAAGCCCGGCGTCACCTACGGCGCGCTGACGCCGAACATGAAGGGCCTGGAAGCGGCCATCGAAGCTGGCGTGAAAGAGGTCGCGGTGTTCGGTGCTGCCTCCGAAGCCTTCTCGCAGAAGAACATCAACTGCTCCATCGCCGAGAGCCTGGCACGGTTCGCGCCGTTGATGGAGGCTGCCCGCGAGCATGACATCCGCGTACGTGGCTACGTTTCCTGCGTGCTCGGCTGCCCTTACGAGGGTGAGGTATCGCCAGCCAAGGTCGCCGAAGTTGCCCGCGAGCTGTACGCCATGGGCTGCTACGAGGTATCGCTGGGCGACACCATCGGCACCGGCACACCGGGCAAGACCCGCACACTGTTCGATACCGTGGCCCGCGAAGTGCCGCGCGAACGGCTCGCCGGACATTTTCACGACACCTACGGCCAGGCGCTGGCGAACATCTATGCCAGTCTCCTGGAAGGCATCGCCGTGTTCGACAGCTCGGTCGCCGGCCTCGGCGGTTGCCCGTACGCGAAAGGCGCCAGCGGCAATGTCGCCAGCGAAGACGTGCTGTACATGTTCAACGGGCTAGACATAGCCACCGGCATCGACCTCGATGCGTTGATCGCCGCCGGCCAGCGCATCAGCCAGCTGCTGGGGCGTGCCAACGGTTCGCGGGTGGCCCGCGCGAGGCAGGCCGGTTAGCGGCACCGTTTTTGCTAAACCCTATTCGTCGGGCGGCCTTTCAGGTAGCGCCCGGCACAGACAGAACAACAAGTAGAGGTAATTCATGAACAAGATTTACCCCAGCGCCGCCCACGCCCTGGAAGGCCTGGTCGAGGACGGCATGACCATCGCCGTCGGCGGCTTCGGCCTGTGCGGCATCCCCGAGCAGCTGATCGCCGCCCTGCGCGACAGCGGCAAGAAGGACCTGACTGCCATCAGCAACAACGCCGGTGTCGACGGCTTCGGCCTCGGCCTGCTGCTGGAAACGCGGCAGATCAGCAAGATGGTTTCCTCCTATGTGGGTGAGAACAAGGAGTTCGAGCGCCAGTACCTGGCCGGCGAACTGGCCCTGGAATTCACCCCGCAAGGCACCCTGGCCGAGAAGCTGCGTGCCGGCGGCGCGGGTATCCCGGCGTTCTACACCAAGACTGGCTACGGCACGCTGGTGGCCGAAGGCAAGGAAACCCGCCAGTTCAACGGCGAGTGGTACGTGATGGAAGAGTCGCTGACCGCGGACCTGGCCCTGGTCAAGGCATGGAAGGCCGACAAGGCCGGCAACCTGCTGTTTCGCAAGACCGCGCGCAACTTCAACCCGCTGGCGGCGATGGCCGGCGAGGTCTGCGTCGTCGAGGTGGAGGAGATCGTCGAGACCGGCGAGCTGGACCCGGACCAGATTCACCTGCCGGGTATCTACGTGCATCGCATCGTGCACAACCCGAACCCGGAAAAACGCATCGAAAAACGCACGGTGAGGAGCTGAGACCATGGCCTGGACACGTGAACAGATGGCGCAACGCGCCGCCCAGGAGCTGCAGGACGGCTTCTACGTCAACCTCGGTATCGGCCTGCCGACCCTGGTGGCCAACTACATTCCCGACGGCATGGACGTCTGGCTGCAGAGCGAGAACGGCCTGCTCGGCATCGGCCCCTTCCCGACCGAGGAAGAGATCGACCCGGACCTGATCAACGCCGGCAAGCAGACCGTCACCGCCCTGCCCGGCTCGAGCTTTTTCGACAACGCGCAGAGCTTTGCCATGATCCGCGGCGGCCATATCAACCTGGCCATCCTCGGCGCCATGCAGGTGTCGGAAAAGGGCGACCTGGCCAACTGGATGATCCCCGGCAAGATGGTCAAGGGCATGGGCGGCGCGATGGACCTGGTGGCCGGCGTCAAGCGCGTCGTGGTGCTGATGGAGCACACCGCCAAGGGCGGCGCGCACAAGATCCTACCGGCCTGCGACCTGCCGCTCACCGGCCTCGGCGTGGTCGACCGGATCATCACCGACCTCGGCGTGCTGGACGTCACCGAGCAGGGCCTGAAGCTAGTGGAACTGGCCGAAGGCGTCAGCTTCGAGGAGCTGCAAGCGGCCACTGGCTGCCCGATCCAGCGCTGAAGCCTGGGTGCGGGAAGAACACCGGAGCACCCCTTGCCCGCTGCGTCTTCCCGCCTGCCCCGAACGCCCCGAGCCGGCGGCGCGCCAGCACTGGCCAGTCACCCAGGCGCCCGTATACTGCGGCATCGACCGGTCTGCCAGCGCGCTGACCAACGGCTTGCCCCCTGTCGTTCGAGGGCACCCTTTCCCGGAGCCAGGCCGCGAGCCTGGTCCTCGCGTTACGCCCCGGCGTGGCGCCTTTTTATTCGGAGTCCGTCATGCAAGACGTCGTCATCGTAGCTGCAACCCGCACCGCCATCGGCAGTTTCCAGGGCTCGCTGGCCAATGTGCCGGCGGTCGAACTGGGCGCCACCGTGATCCGCGCCCTGCTGGAAAAGACCGGTATCGAACCGGCCCAGGTCGATGAAGTCATCCTCGGCCATGTGCTCACCGCCGGCGCCGGGCAGAATACCGCGCGCCAGGCCTCGATCAAGGCCGGCCTGCCCCACGCGGTACCGTCCATGACGCTGAACAAGGTCTGCGGCTCGGGCCTCAAGGCCGTGCATCTGGCCGTGCAGGCGATCCGCTGTGGCGATGCCGAAGTGGTCATCGCCGGCGGCATGGAAAACATGAGCCTGGCGCCCTACGTCCTGCCCGGCGCGCGCACAGGCCTGCGCATGGGCCACGCGCAGATCGTCGACAGCATGATCACCGACGGCCTGTGGGACGCCTTCAACGACTACCACATGGGCATCACCGCGGAGAACCTGGCCGACAAGTACGGCATCGACCGCGCCCAGCAGGACGCCTTCGCCGCGCAGTCGCAGCAGCGTGCCGCGGCG
>Ga0207848_100502_pt1 | contig 13854 bp, 11 predicted proteins | sample TtaePargueraPR_10_FD_187737 | JGI IMG/M metagenome (GOLD analysis project Ga0207848, IMG submission 187737) | Aerobic enrichment media microbial communities from Bioluminiscent Bay, La Parguera, Puerto Rico - Tt and M2 (3) (SPAdes) | ecosystem: Environmental > Aquatic > Marine > Unclassified ... | reverse complement strand
CTATGGATAAAGTTGACCGCATTCTTGCGCAGTGGCGCCGTGAAAGACCCGACCTTGATGTCACCCAAATGGGCGTCATTGGCCGGATAGGACGACTGCGCAGCCATCTGAGTGCCGCACATGAACGTGTTTTCAAAAAATACGATCTGTCGCTGGCAAGTTTTGACGTTCTGGCCACACTGCGCCGGTCCGGACCGCCCTATGCGCTGAGCCCATCCGAGCTCATTGACTGGACGATGGTGACATCGGGCACCATGACCAATCGTCTTGACCGGCTTGAAAAGGCCGGGCTGATCACCCGTCAGCGCAACCCGGAAGACGGACGTGGCTTTGTCATCGCCCTGACGGAAAAGGGGTTTGAACTGATTGATGCTGCCGTTACCGAGCATGTCGCCAACCAGCATCAGATGCTCGAGGCACTAAACCCCGAAGAGCTCGACCAGCTTGATGGTCTGCTGCGCAAATGGCTGGCGGCAATTGGTTCGCAAAACCCGGGAACGGAATGATCCGGCCATACCAATCGGTGCGGCTCTTGTCGCGGGGCTTGGTCGGTTTTTTCGGGAATTGGTCAGTGGCAGAGAGGAGGGGATTTTCCTTTGCTCTCTCCAAAATCGATAAAAAACAAACAGTTAGTTCCGTTGCTCCGTTTCGAAACGTAACACCGCACTGTAACAGTTTCAATCCCACTTGGTTTTACCTCCGCATCCCCATATCGGCCCTTCCCTCAGACGACTCCCTGCACGTATAAGTATTTATGAGCGATCTGTTGATCAGCTTATATGACTTTGTTTTGTTGAAGGATTCTAGGTCGTTATGAACCAGCAAGCCCTTTCCGCCTTTATCTGGTCTGTCGCAGATTTGCTGCGGGGTGATTACAAACAGTCGGAATATGGGAAGGTTATCTTGCCGTTCACGGTGCTGCGGCGTCTTGATTGTGTGCTGGAGGCGACCAAGGCTGACGTGCTTGCAGAGTTTGAGGAAAAGACCAAGCTGGGCCTGAACACAGAACCGTTCTTGCGTCGGAAGTCCGGCCTGAATTTCTACAACACCTCAAGCATGGATATGGCAAAGCTGAAGGGGGATTCGGACCATATCCGGGTAAACCTTGAAAGCTACATCAACAGCTTTTCCCCCGAAGTCCGTGACATCTTCGAAAGCTTCGATTTCTTCAATCAGATCGTAAAGCTTGATAAGAACGGCCTGCTTTATCAGGTGGTTGAAAAGTTTGTTGATGTGGACCTGCATCCAGACCAAGTGACCAATTATCAGATGGGGCTTGCGTTCGAGGATTTGATCCGTCGCTTTGCAGAGCTTTCAAATGAAACCGCCGGGGAACACTTTACCCCGCGCGAAGTTATCCAGTTGATGGTCAACCTTATCTTTAATGAGGATGACGAGGTTCTCTCAAGCCCGGGTGTTGTAAGAACTGTCTATGATCCCACCGCTGGTACGGGTGGAATGCTGTCCACCGCACAGGAATATCTTGCCGAGCATAATCCGGAGGCTCGGCTCACGGTGCATGGGCAGGAACTTAACCCGGAATCCTATGCGATTTGTAAGGCAGACATGCTGATCAAGGGTCAGGATGTTTCAAATATCGTCTTCGGCAATACGCTTTCCGATGATGGGCATCCTGCTAAGAAATTCGATTACATGCTTTCAAACCCGCCATTTGGGGTCGAGTGGAAGAAGGTCCAGAAGGAGGTCAAGCGCGAACACGATGTCGAGGGCGAGAATGGGCGGTTTGGTCCTGGCCTCCCACGTGTCTCTGACGGCTCAATGCTGTTCCTGATGCATCTGATGTCCAAGATGCGTCCGGCAGCAGAGGGTGGAAGCCGGTTTGGTATCGTTCTGAACGGCTCCCCTTTGTTTACGGGTGGGGCTGGAAGTGGGGAGAGTGAGATCAGGAAGTATGTCCTTGAGAATGATCTTCTTGAAGCGATCATCGGGCTGCCAACGGATATGTTCTATAACACCGGAATCTCGACCTATATCTGGATCGTGTGTAACCACAAGCCTGCCCACCGTAAAGGCAAGGTACAATTGATCGACGCCAGCGGCATGTGGGAAAAGATGCGCAAAAGCCTTGGCTCCAAGCGCAAGTTTCTGACCGATGATCACATCGCGACCATCACGAAACTGTTTGGCGAATTCAAGGAAGCAGAGCAAGACGGCAAGCCGATCAGCCGTATCTTCGATAACGAGGCTTTTGGTTACAGCACAATCACGGTGGAACGTCCACAGCGCGATGAGCATGGCGAAATTGTGATTGCGACCCGTGGCAAAGCCAAGGGAAAGCCGGTTCCTGATACGTCTTTGCGTGATACAGAAAACGTTCCCCTGACAGAAGATATTGAGGATTACTTCAAGCGAGAAGTTTTGCCTCACGTTCCTGATGCGTGGATCGATAGGGGTAAAACCAAAGTGGGTTATGAGATCCCGTTCAACCGGCATTTCTATGTTTTCCAGCCGCCACGACCACTTGAGGAAATTGATCGTGAGTTGGAAGGGGTTATTGGGAACATCCAGAAGATGCTTGGTGAGGTGATGGGATGAGCCGCAAGTTCAAATCTTCAGGCAACAACAACATTAATATTTCCGGTGGAAATGTCTCGATAAATGGTGGCGTTAATCTCGGCGATCATCACAACAGTCCACGATATGACGAATTTGGCAGGCTTCTGGTAGACGCGCGGCGTACGCAGATTCGGAGAATTCCAGCCAAGCTTAATCATGTCGTTTTTACGAGTGTGTCAGTCTTTATTTTTGGCGCTCTGGCAAATTTCGCCAGTATCGCATCAGTTTTTAGTGACGCTATTCCTGCTTGGTTTATCTCGTATGCCAATATGCTGTCTGCGCCAATGATCCTCGTTGGTGGGTTTTGCGGAATTATTGGGCTGGTCCTAAAGTTTAGTGCTGCTTCGATGGGGGTGCCTGTGTTTGGAACCTTGGAGACCGGCTCTGACGGTTTTGTCTATCTGACAAGGGTTCGTGCCAAGTGTCCTATGTGTGGCGGAGCGATGAGAATGCTTTCCCACTCAAAGTCGAATGCAGATCATACTTTGGTCTGTTCTAGGAACCCCAATCATAGGGATGTTTTCGACATGACTACCTTGCCTGATGTTGCAGGCGAGTATGCTGATCGGGGTGTGGGTCAATGAAGGGTCGTTCAATTCGCCTCTTCCTTGTTGATGGTGCACCGGGTGGGATCATCACTGCAGAGATCATGAACTGGACCGGCCATGTGCTGTTTGGTCCGCGCTCGCGCCTTGCTGACTTAATACAGCGGGAAGAAGTAAAGCGAACGGGTGTTTACTTCTTGACGGGTCTTGATCCTGAAGGCGGCTACAAGCCGATGGTCTATGTTGGCGAGACAGACCATGTGGGTAAACGTCTGGCTCAGCATAATAAGGACGAAAGCAAAGATTTCTGGGAGAGGGTTTGTGTTGTTACGAGCAAGGACCAAAACCTGACCAAGGCTCATGCCAAGTACCTTGAAAGCCGTTTGATCTCGATTACCAACGCTGTTGGACGCGGGATGCTGGTGAATTCAACCCAGCCGGACTATGCGCAACTTCCTGAAGCAGATACCGCTGATATGGAGTTCTTCATCGAACAAATCAGGGTCGTGTTGCCTGTGTTGGGATTGGATTTCTTGCGTGAAGCTCCGAGAGTAAATAACCGAGGGTCTGAGGTCTCGGCGGATGCCGTCGCCAAGCCTGCGTATGATGTTCCGACCTTTGAACTTAACAGCAAGAAGTACAGCCTCGCTGCTGAAGCCAAAGAAATCGACGGTGATTTTGTTGTACTAGCAGGCTCAAAAGCTCAAACCGATTGGATTGGGCAGGAAACTAACTCCAGTTACAAGACGCTTCATCAGCAACTTAGCGAAACGGGCATCTTGGTTGCTGATCAGGGTAGTGAGAACTTGAGTGTGTTTCGTGAAGATTATGCATTCAGAAGCCCAAGTGCTGCGTCGGCAGTTATTCTCGGGCGATCCGATAACGGACGAATGACCTGGCGCGTAAAGGGAACCAAAAAAACCTATGCTGATTGGCAGGAAGAACAGATTTCAGGTGTCGAAGGTGAAGAACTATGACCTTGAAAGCTTATCCTGAATATCGAAATAGCAGTATTGATTGGCTTGGTAATATCCCTTCGGATTGGAAAATCGAGCGCTTTCGCCATGTGTTTAAGGAAAGCTCCGAGAAGATTACTGGTGCTGTGGTGGGGCCGATGTTGTCTGTCTCCGGTTACCGGGGAATTGAGGTCAAGCAATACGACAGTGATAATCAACGGCGCGAAGATCATGACCTGATCGGATACCGGGTAGTTAGGGTTGGTCAGCTTGTTGTGAACACGATGTGGTTGAACTATGCGGGCCTTGGTGTCTCGTCTTTCGAAGGTCATGTCAGCCCTGCTTATCGTAGCTATTACATCAAGCCTGAGGTTTCGTATCGGTATATCCATCACTTGATGCGTTCATCTATCTATGTCGGTGGTTATACGAAATTTCTTACCGGCATTAGGCCAAACTCACTGCAGATGGGGCGAGATGATCTCATGTCGTTTCCTATCGTCCTTCCGCCAAAAATAGAGCAAGACGAGATTGCCTGTTTCCTTGATCGCGAGACGGCTAAAATTGATGACTTGGTTGCTGAGCAGGAGCGGTTGATTGCGCTGCTGAAGGAGAAGCGTCAGGCCGTTATTTCCCATGCGGTGACCAAAGGCCTCAATCCTGATGCGGAAATGAAAGACAGCGGTGTTGATTGGTTGGGCGAAGTTCCTGCGAGTTGGGGGGTAAGTCCGATGAAGTATGTTGTCGGGTTCTCAAGCGGCGGGACGCCAAGTAAGGACAAACCAGAGTATTGGGGTGAAGGCTTCCCTTGGGCATCCGCCAAGGATCTGAAGAGCTTTGAGCTTTTGGATACGATAGATCATGTCACACATAGAGCAGTAGACGATGAGGTCGCAAAATTGCAACCCGCGAACTCAGTGCTTGTTGTTGTGAGAGGCATGATACTAGCGAGAACTTTTCCAGTTTCAATCGTGAGACAGCCAACGTCCATTAACCAAGACCTAAAAGCATTGCGGCCAAGTTCCAAATTGTTAGCGGACTTTCTTGCTTGGTATCTCGTTGGTACGCAAAATGAGTCACTCTCCCGTTTGGATGAGGCTGGTCATGGTACAAAGGCTTTGAGAATGGATGTATGGAGGTCTTTGCAGATTTGCTTGCCTCCACTTAAGGAACAAAAGGAAGTTTGTTCTTATCTCGAAGTCACCTTAGCAAAAATCGATCACTTGGTTACCCAGTCACAAAATGCAATTGATTTGCTAAATAGTCGGCGGTCAGCGCTTGTCTCTGCAGCCGTAATCGGAAAGATTGACGTCCGAGGTCTTGTCGATACTGAGGAGGCCGCATGAGCTTGCACCGGGAAATAGCGTTCGAGAATGACATTTGCGAACATTTAGCGGCGCATGGTTGGTTTTATGTCGAGGGCGATGCCGCTCATTATGACCGCAAGCTGGCCCTGTTCCCTTCAGACTTGATTGCATGGGTGCAACAGACACAGCCAAAAGCGTGGGAAGCACTCAGCAAAAGTCACGGAGCTGCTGCAGAAGCCACTCTTCTTGATCGTATATGCAAGCAGTTAGAAGATCGTGGGACTCTTGATGTATTGCGACATGGTGTCGAGATGGTTGGTCTGCGTCAGCCGCTCAGCTTGGCTCAATTCAAACCGGCCTTGGCGATGAACCCTGATCTTCAGGCGCGATATGCGGCCAACAGGCTACGTGTCGTACGTCAGGTGCGCTATTCCCTGTGGAATGAGAATTCGATTGATCTGGTACTGTGCCTGAACGGCATCCCTGTTGCGACGGCAGAGCTGAAGAGTGACTTCACGCAGTCAGTCGAAGACGCGGTGGATCAGTATCGTTTTGATCGCCATCCGCAGCCCAAGGGGCAGGGTGGGAGTGAGCCGCTATTGAGCTTTGTGCGTGGGGCGCTGGTTCATTTCGCGGTCAGTAACTCTGAAGTGATGATGACCACCAAGCTTGACGGGGCGGATACGTTCTTCCTGCCGTTCAACAAGGGTGATCAGGGGGCTGCGGGTAATCCGCCCAACCCGGACGGGCATCGCACAGCGTATCTTTGGGAAGAAGTCTGGCAGCGTGATTCTTGGTTGGAGATCCTTGGGCGTTACATCGTTGCCGAACGCAACAAGAAGAAACAGATCAAGAAGCAAATCTTCCCGCGTTTCCATCAACTTGACGCGACCCGTAAGCTGGTCAAAGCGGTTCTCGATGAAAAGCCAGGACAAAAATACCTGATCCAGCATTCAGCAGGGTCGGGCAAGACCAACTCGATTGCATGGTCAGCACATTTCTTGGCTGATCTGCATGACGCAGAAAACAACAAGCTGTTTGATTCGGTGCTGGTGGTGAGTGACCGGACGGTTCTTGATACCCAGCTTCAGGAAGCAATCTTCAGTTTTGAGCGCACGACGGGTGTTGTTGCGACGATCAAGGGTGAACGCCAAAGCAAAAGTGGTGAGTTGGCAGAGGCTCTTGCGGGTGGCAAAAAGATTGTCGTCTGTACCATTCAGACCTTCCCGTTTGCACTCAGAACCGTGCAAGAGCTTGCCGCGACCCAAGGAAAGCGCTTTGCCGTGATTGCGGATGAGGCGCATAGCTCCCAGACTGGGGAGGCAGCATCGAAGCTCAAGCAGGTTCTATCTGCCAAGGAATTGGAAGAGCTGGCTGATGGTGGCGAGGTGAGCACAGAAGACCTGCTTGCGGCTCAGATGGAAGCACGGGCCAATCAGGAAGCCGGGATTACTTATGTTGCCTTTACCGCGACACCAAAGGCCAAAACTTTGGAAATCTTTGGGCGACGTCCTGATCCTGATCTGCCTGCAAGTCCGACCAATCTGCCTGCGCCGTTTCACGTTTATTCGATGCGCCAAGCGATTGAAGAAGGCTTTATCCTTGACGTTCTGAAGAACTACACTTCCTACAAGCTGGCCTTCAAGCTTGCCCACAATGGCAAGGAGTGGGGGGATGACGAAGTAGAGCGCAGTGCAGCCATGAAAGGCATCATGTGCTGGGTGCGTCTGCATCCCTATAACATCAGCCAAAAGGTCCAGATCGTTGTCGAGCATTTCCGCGAGAACGTGGCACCACTGTTGGATGGCAATGCGAAGGCAATGGTGGTTGTTGGAAGTCGTCTGGAGGCCGTGCGCTGGCAGCTTGCCATCGAGAAATACATCAAGTCTGCCGGTTACGGTATCGGCACGCTGGTTGCATTCTCTGGTGAGATCAATGATGAGCAGTCCGGACCGGAGCCGTTTACGGAAACCAGCAAAACACTTAATCCCAACCTTCGTAAGCGAGACATTCGCGAGGCGTTCGATACGGATGAATACCGCATTCTTCTGGTCGCGAACAAGTTCCAGACCGGTTTCGATCAGCCTTTGCTGTGTGGGATGTATGTTGATAAGCGCTTGGCAGGAATTCAGGCAGTCCAGACGCTCTCACGCTTAAACCGGTCTCACGAGGGCAAGGACACAACCTATGTGCTCGACTTCGTGAATGACCCGAATGAAGTCCTGAAGGCTTTCAAAACCTATTATGACATCGCGGAACTGGATGGCGTTACCGATCCTGCCATTGTGCTCAATCTGAAGAGCAGTCTGGACGCTACTGGGTATTATGATGACGCGGAAGTTGATCGCGTTGTTGAAATAGACCTCAATCCTCGCTCGACCCAATCCCAGCTTAGTGCGGCAATTGAACCGGTCGCAGGGCGACTGCTGAAAGACTACAAAGCAGCCAAAGCGCGTCATCAAGCAGCCAAAGAAGCAGATGACGATGCAGCAGAGAAAGAAGCCAAGGACGAGATGGATGCGCTCTTGCTGTTCAAGCGCAACATTACGGCGTTCCTGCGGGTTTACTCATTCCTGTCTCAGCTTTTCGACTATGGAAACACCGCCGTAGAGAAGCGGGCAATCTTCTTTAAGCGGCTGCTACCCTTGCTGGAGTTTGGTCGTGAGCGCGAGGGGGTTGATCTCAGCAAGGTCAAGCTGACCCATCACAAGCTCCTCAAGCAGGGTAAAAATGCCCTTCCGCTCTCAGAGGGAGAAGCCAAGAAGCTCCAGCCGATTACAGATGTTGGAGAAGGTGAGCTTTACGACAAGCAACGAGCGATGCTTTCCGAGATCATCGAAAAGGTGAACAGTCTGTTCGAGGGTGACCTGACCGATGATGACAAGCTGGTTTACGTCAACAACGTCATCAAGACCAAGCTTATGGAGTCTGACACGCTGAGACAGCAGGCAGTCAGTAACTCGAAGGAACAGTTCGCTAACTCGCCAGACCTCAACGCGGAGCTTCTCAATGCAATCATGGATGCGCTTGCTGCCCACACGTCGATGAGCAAGCAAGCACTTGATTCCAAGAAGGTGCAGGAGGGCCTGAAGGATATTCTGCTTGGTCCGGCAGAGCTATATGAGTCGCTTCGTGCGAAGGCTGCGAGGGGTGAGGATAGGCCCCCTGTTTAATCTTCGTGGCGTTAGGGTATGCAAAGTGCATCACTCAAGGGCTGCATAGGGTGGAGCTAGAAGTCCGCTTCGTCATCATCTTCAATCTCAGGGAGATACTCACGAAGCGCTTCAATAAGATCAGGTAGTCGGCGACCGAAATAAATGTCGAATGCCCGTGCCGCGATTGTGGTGTTCTGTGGAAGCTTCTTACCAAACTCACGGGACATCCTGTCGGCATAGTCATTTGCCTGACTTTCAAGCCACTGTTCCATCTGTTCGTCATCCAGCGGTTCGCGTTCGCGTTTATTAAAGGCATCGCGAGCACGTCTCCAATCCTCAAAGTTATAAGCTTCCTCGCCTAGAGCTTTCGTTACTCTCCTCATTATCGCGACCTGTCCATCGGAAATGCCTGAAGCATCACGTACTTGCCTCTTTGAGTATGTCCCAAGGAGCACCAGCCGCCATGCATAGTTCTGACGTTCCGATGTGATCATGGGCAGCTTGGCTTTGCTGTTTGCCTTGCCTGCCTCAAGAACAGCTTCTTCGAGTGACCCTTGGAAATACTGAACAGGAACAGGCTTGGTTACATCCGCCTGCATGTAAGCTGCCCTGCGATGGTGGCCGTCAATCAAGATCGCTTTGTCGCCCACCTGAATGACAGTTATGGCATCGAGAACCCCTTCAACTCGGATCGCACGGCGAAGCTCGTGAATATGTCTTTCATCAAGTTCCCGAGGTTGAAAGAGTTCCGGGTGCTCAATGATTTGGCTTACGGGGAGTTCCGACGGCAAATCTGATAAAGCCTGACCTAAGAGAAAGTCCTTCTTGAGTTCATCAAGGGTTTCTTTGGGGGGAAACCAGATAGGATCATCATCATTCTCAGGAGCAGATGCTGCGGTGGATGTTGCTGTCATGGCTATTGCATCTCCTGAATAGCGTTGATGATGGTCAGCTTCTCAGCCTGCTTGGCGTTTGCTTCTTCGATCTCCTTCTTGGCAAGGACTGCTCCTGCCAGTGCGAAGACTTCAAGAGCTGACTGACCAAACTGCTGAGAGGTTCTCGCAGGAAGGTCACGGTAAACCCGTTTTACTTTGCCAGTGCTGTGGTCGAACCACGTACCTGCATTCATGTCTGTTAGCCCGCGCAGACGTCTGGTGAGTTGATGGAGAAAACCTTGCTGATCTCGAAACCTCGTTGGGTGCTGTTTCTGCAAGATGAACATTGCCAGCGCTGTGTGGGAAATCTCGTCGAAAGGGGTTGTCTCGTGAAGTTGAACAAGTTCCTTGCTCATTGCGACCACATGGCGGCTCATAGCTTTGCCGCTGAGATAGTTCTCGATCGTAAGTCGCGCATTATCAATTAGCTGTTCCCAACGAGATCGCAGAGTGCTCCAAAGGGGGCTGCTCTGGTTGCGGGCTTTGCGCCTCCTTACTGTCTCGACATATGGTTTGAGTTCGGCTTTGGTTACGCCGGTTTGACTTGGATGCCCATGTCGGCGCTGTCTGTTTCTATGGGTGGAGCACAAAGTACCCCAGCGGGTTGTCGGCTTGTGACACCCGTTCATTCGGCATGTGGTCATGTGATGGATTAACCGTTTCTTGTGCCCGTTCCCTCACGGACAGGAAGGAATAAATAGACGCAAAGGCTTAGGCAGTGGCGGAAGCAATGATCTTGTGAACCGCACCGACAGAAAGGCCCGACTGCAGTGAAATCTTCCGAACAGACAGTCCTGTGTCTCGCGCTTTGAGAACTTCTGATCGCTTCATTTGATCGACTTCCGGCCTTCCAAGTTTCTTGCCGTTTGTCCTGGCTCTATCGAGACCCGCCACAACGCGTTCACGGATCATGGCGCGTTCAAACTCGGCAAAGACCCCAAGCATCTGGAACATCGCCTTCCCCGCTGGTGTGGTGGTATCGATTCCCTGTTGATGCAGGAAGAGGTCAATGCCGGATGAGTGTAATTCCCCAAGGAATGTCACAAGGTCCTGCAGGCTGCGACCCAAGCGGTCCACTGACCATGCCATGATTACATCAAATCGGCGTCTGGTGGCGTCTTGGCACATCCGGTCAAATGCAGGTCGATCCTTCCGCCCCTTGGCTCCTGAGATGCCTGCGTCTTCGTAGACCTCAACTATCTCCCAGCCAGCCCGCTCTGCCACTTCTGTTAGATGTTGGCGCTGGTTCTCGGTGGTCTGATGGTCGGTCGAAACGCGAAGATAGAGTGCTGCAAGTTTCATCTCATTCCTCCATCAATTCCGAGATTCGGCGCAGGTACAAATTCGCTGGTGCGCTGACAAAAGCAACATGGTTGAGGTTCATGAAAATTGATTGGTATCCACGCTCGCTTTGAACGCGCAAGAACTGGTCACTTCTGACCTCATGGATACTGTGTTCAAGTTCTAGTAGGTCTTCGGTTACTTCCTCGCACATGAAGAAGCTCTCCATCTCGCCATTGGCGAAGTGGACTTGCAAGCAATTGGTCCATTCGATGGGATCAACGTCAGGGTTCTTTTTGATAAAAGCTTCGCAGAGTTTCTTGAGGCTTGGCTCCAAATTGTTGATCTCGTCATTTTCGAGTGCGCTATAGACCTCCGGGTGTTCAAAGTCGGGCATGGCTTCCACATCATCATGGATCAAGCTGACTTCTCGAAAGTGAGCTGGGTTGATGAAGAGTACGCGATTGTTCAGCGTTCCTGCTGACAGCCACCTTGAAGCTGCGTGTTGAAGCGGAGCAGGAGACGGATCATGCAAGCAACTGACGAGACGGGAGCGTTCTTCTTCATCAATCGGGAACTCGAACGAAGCAGCATTAGTTCTGAGGCGCAGTGTTCCAAATGGGATATCAGGGTTAATCAATGAGAAGGGAGACTTAGCATGTTTCGCTGAGTTTGAGGTTGGGCCAACGAGTTCTTCGACGCTGCAGTGAAGAGCAACAGCCAGTGCTTTGAGTTGGGAGACGCTCGGTTCGGTCTTCCCGCTTTCCCAACGTGCAACAGACTGTTGAGTTGTGCCGAGTTGTTCTGCAAGAGCAGTTTGGGTCATTTGGATGCGGGAGCGCATTTCTTTGATTTTCATGAATACTCACATATTGCGTTTCAATACGCACTAAATGACGCAATCAAGCAACTCCCGTCAAGTGTTTTTCAACACAAAATCTGTGTGTGTGCTTGAGTGTTCGTAAATGGAATGGTTTATGAACGCGGTGAGGGCACCCTGCAACCCGCTGAAAATAGGGGAGTTTCTACGTGGAAATGCGAAGGGGATTTATGAACACCTTTTGCCCGGTGCTCAGGATGGGCGGGTTGTGATGATTTCGTCTGGGATTGCTGTACGATAAATTCCCCACCCCCGGAGGGGGGGTAACGTCGCCAGCTCATATACGTAAAACCCGCTCAGATTTTTCTGTCAGAAATCAGTCGCGTGTATCTTTTAGGTGGGAGAGGTCAAGTGAACGATAGTGCAGTTTTGCCATCGCTTCGTTTAGCTTCACGAGGAAATAGCCTTTACCGTACCTTTTGGACATTCCATGTTCTCCGTGACCTTGGAGTGCGTCCATGATTTCTTTGGAAATGTCGCTATCTCGGCAGGCATCTTCAAAGCTATGCCTAAAGCTGTGAAAAGCGTTCTTTGGGTGTCTCACGCCACAGGCGATGAGGAAGTTGTTGAAGAACTTTGAGAACGGTGATGAGTAGTATCCATCGTACCCCATAGGTAAGTCCGGAAACAGGCGTTGAGATTTTGCTTTTTTTTGTGTTTCGATATGCTTGAGAAGGCCGAAGTTAATAAGTTCAGCGTGGACGGGTATAATTCGCTTTGAGTTGGCATTCTTCAGGCGTTTGTCGTCACCATGCTTGTTGATGTCGAAGTGCAGTATTCCGTTCTCTTCGCGCACATCTTCCACATAAAGCTGAATGATCTCGCCCAGCCGTGCACCAGTGAAGAGTGCGATGAGCGGCACCCAGAACCGACCTGATTCTCTCATCGTGAGTGCGCCAGACGACTTCCAATCACGCTCAGACTTGCAGCCGGTGAATAGTGGGGCACGGAAGATGGTGTTCAATTCTTCAGTGGTGAACGGGTCGCGTTCCTCGCGGACATCCGCTCTTAGTTTGATCTTCAGGCCTTTGAGAGGGTTCAGCGGCGCATCATCGTAGTTATCCTCAGCCCAGTTCCAGAATGATCCAACAAAGCCGATGAGCTTGTTCACATTCTTCTCGCTCATTGGTTTGATGCTGAGTTCTTTTGCCTTTGCAGCGGCCTGTTCAATGGGAAGGGATGCAATGGCAGTGTGCTTGGTCCAGTTCGGCGGTAGGTTCAGCAGGACATTCTTAAAGGCTCGTCCATGGCCTTTTGTGTACTCGTTGATGGGATGATCGCCAGCTATGTCAACGAAGTGACTCATCCATATGCGATGCTCTTTCTCGGTTTTGGGAACCCAAGTGGTGCGGGCTTTTTCGTCTGCCCACTGCTCGATGGCAGCGGAGAGTTTTATTGTGGTTGATCCAATAGGGGCCATGGCGGCACTAGACGGGGTTTCAACAACTTCTCCTTCATTGCGAGCCTTGATTGACTTAGCGGCTCGAATGGAGGCTGCCTGCAGCTCTCTTGCAAGCTTTTTGAGGCTTGATGACGTTGGTGAAAGGTGGATGTCAACACCATCCCAGCTAAGGATGTCTTCTGCTTCGCCTATAAAGAACGGATCAGCTTTGCCTCTGGCGTAGTTGTGTTTGTTGTCTTCGGTCATTGCCTCCCCAAGTTCACTATATTCATCGAACGTTGGTCTTGGGGTCGGGTGTAGCTCTGCACTCACATCATCGGGGTCGTAGAATCCCTCAAGGCGTGTTTCTTCATCCTCATCCAAGCGTGATGCGAAGTACATTTCGCCAAGTCGCTTGATTTGATTGTCGGAAAGCTCGTCGATGTATGGGCGAGTTTGCAGCGCAATTTGCCGACGGTGTTTCTCAAACTTGCTGTCTGTTTCTGCCGCAGCGATACGAACAAGCTTCAATGCTTGTTGATAGTTGCTGGTTTTTAAGGAGAACGTTTCCTCGGTTTTGGGGTATGTGCCCTTAATATCGACCGGTATAGCTGCACGGTGATAGTAGGTCGCCCCACGGCGATATAAGCGAGGATGTCCAGTCATCTTTTCCATGGCTCCACTGTAACAGTCCAATGGAACAACGGGAATATAAAACGCTTGTGTGTCAGCGCTTTAGAGGATTTCTGGTGTTTTCTAGGAAAGTGGCAGAGAGGAGGGGATTCGAACCCCTGAGGGGCTTACACCCCAACACGCTTTCCAGGCGTGCGCCTTAAA
>Ga0207848_100500_pt1 | contig 13884 bp, 14 predicted proteins | sample TtaePargueraPR_10_FD_187737 | JGI IMG/M metagenome (GOLD analysis project Ga0207848, IMG submission 187737) | Aerobic enrichment media microbial communities from Bioluminiscent Bay, La Parguera, Puerto Rico - Tt and M2 (3) (SPAdes) | ecosystem: Environmental > Aquatic > Marine > Unclassified ... | reverse complement strand
TCCGCCAATTGATACTGCTTGTGAGAATGATTTTCAATTAAAGAATTGGCAATTCGCAAAGTTTTAGGTTTCGGTAATGTGATAACCGTTGGTTGACCCAGCATCCGCGGGCAATTTGTACTGGTATCGAAAATTGATCTGTCTTTAAGTTTCTTGACGGAAACTGCTGTGCGATATTTTCCGCAATTGAATAACCCCTGTTCGTGCAAAGAGAGAGACCCGATGAGCACCCCGTCCGCAGACGAAAAGAAAGTCAAACTTTGGGATTTCCCGGTTCGCCTGTTCCATTGGGCTCTTGTCGTTGCCATTGTCACGGCCTGGTGGACCAATCGACAGGTGATGATTGATATCCATGCTATCGCCGGTTACAGCGTGCTTGCTCTTGTGCTGTTTCGCATCATCTGGGGCTTTGTCGGCAGCTCAAACGCCCGCTTTGCCGACTTCCTGACCGGTCCACGCCATGTGATCGGTTATCTCGGGAAATTGCCCAAGGGGTCGGCATCTGAACTGACATATACCGGGCACAACCCGGCCGGGGGCTGGATGGTTTTGGTCATGATTGTGCTGGTCGGGGTGCAAGCGGTATCTGGCCTGTTCGCCAGCGAGGATACCTTCCTGTTCTTTGACGGGCCGCTGGTTGCCTATGTCAGTTCAGACTTTGCCAGCACCATGAACTGGATCCATCACACCAACATCAACCTGATCTATGCCGCCGTCGGGCTGCATGTGTTTGCCGCCCTGTTCTATCTGGTCGTAAAGCGCGAAAACCTGATCCGGGCGATTGTGATTGGCACCCGCCGCGTGCCCGCCGAACTGGCAGGGCGCTTTGCAAACATCCGCTTTGCCTCACCGGTGCTGGGGATTGTGATCCTGATTTTTTGTGCGCTTGTGGTGTGGGGCGGTGTCACGCTGGCGCGCGGATAGTCAGGATTGAGGCGGGGTGTTTGACGGATTAGCTGGGGGCTTTCTAGGTTGTGCGCCAGCTTTAATTGGATCAGGGCTACCCATATGTTCGACGACTTGAAGCATTTGGTCACAAAGTGCTTCGATCAGGTTTGCTTTGGGGCTGTCGTGGCGTACCAGAATGCCGACCGGACGACTTTCCATGGTGGTGATGGCAATTTCCTTGACGTTCACCGGATTTGGGGCTTGTACGCAGCGGCGCGGGACGACGGCCACACCAAGGCCATGATAGACCATGGTTGAAATCATCTGAATCCCGTCAAGCTCCATCGCTTCGTTAACGGTGATTTTTTCACGTACCAGCCAGTTGTCGATGAGTTGACCGGACCATAAGGACCGGCTGATACGGATGAACGGGAATGTTTCAAGGATTTCCCGTGGATCATCCATTTCCAGATCAGTAGGAACCAGAAGTTGATAGGGTTCTTCGGTGATTTTGTGAAAAACCAGCTGCGCCCCTAGGACAGGAGGCCGACCGATAAAGGCGGCGTCAATGACACCACGATCAACCGGCGCGACCAGATTGGCGGAATGTGCCGGTGCAGCCTGAATATGCAGGTGAGGATAAATGGACCGCATCTGTTTGATCGCATGTGGAACAACGCCAGTCATGGCGGTAAACATCGCACCGATGTTAAGTTCACCGGTCACGCGTTCTTCGCCCCGCGCCAACCGCTGCAATTCTTCATAAGCATTCAGAACTTCGATGGCTTTGGGGACAATCATGCGCCCCCGCGCATTCAGTTCAGGAATGCGTTTGCGGCGGTCAAAAATCTCGACTCCCAATGCGTCTTCGAACAGCTTCATCTGCAAAGAAACGGCCGAGCGCGTCAGATGTTCATGCGCCGCCGCAGCAGATAAACTTCCATGTTTCGATATTGCAATTAGGGTTTTTAGGCGGCGGATCGACACAAATGTTCTCCGTATAAAATAGTTATATTTTCAGATGTTTAGAGGGAAGTGCCACACTGAATGCTGTAGAGCTCCGAGTTTTGAAAAATCTTACAGTAAAATATAATTGACACAACAGTAAATATAACTCGATTGCGTAAAGTATTTTTGACTGAATAACGTTGCGCCAAGATGTCAGCGCGGTGCTGGCACAGAACGTATCTGCATAAAGTGAATGGTAGTCTGGTCCACATGGGAACTGATGCTGTCCGTTGGATGGCCGCCATGTGCCGGGACAAGATGATGAGCAAAATTCAGTCCCCTTCTTCTTTCGATCCCCGCAATAACAAGCTGCGTGAGACAAGGCCGTCTGCTTCGCTCGAAGCTGCCCAACTGGCGCGCGATCTCCGTGCACGGGGGCGACATGTTATCTCGCTGGCGACCGGTGAACCGGATTTTCCGACGCCGGATCATATCAAACAGGCGTGCGTTGAGGCGCTGGCCGAAAACCATACCGGCTATCCCCCGGTGCCGGGTATTCCAGTCCTTCGCGAAGCAATTTGTGAAAAATTCCGTACCGACAACAATTTGAACTATACGCCGAACGAAGTGATCGTTGCTAATGGTGTCAAACAGATCATCTTCAACGCGCTTGCTGCAAGTCTTGAACCGGAACAGGAAGTTCTGATCCCGGTGCCAGGTTGGGTCAGCTATAGCGAAATGGTACGTCTGAACGGTGGTGTGCCCGTCGAACTGCCGACCCGCTGGGAGGACAATTTCCGCCTGCGTCCTGAGGATCTCGAAGCTGCAATCACGGGCAAAACCCGCTGGTTGTTGCTGAATAATCCGTCCAACCCGACGGGAACTGTTCTGTCCGAACAGGATATCCGGGCACTTACCGATGTTCTTGAACGGCACCCGCATGTGATGGTGTTGAGCGACGATATCTACGAACATATCCGCTATGGCGATGCGCCGTATTTCACCATAGCCCAGGTTTCCGACGCGATGAAGGCGCGAACGTTGACGGCAAACGGTGTGTCCAAATCCTGGTGCATGACCGGATGGCGTATCGGTTTTGCTGCTGGCCCGGCTCCCCTGATTGAAGCCATGCGTGTTTATCAGGGACAAACCACCGGTGGGGTGATGCATCCCGGACAGTACGGGGCGGTCGCCGCCCTGAACGGACCGCGTGATTTCATGGACGCTAACCTTGCCGAATTTCAAAGACGTCGTGATCTTGGTGTCAAGCTGATTAACGAGACAGATGGGTTGGAATGTCATGTTCCGGACGGTGCATTCTACCTGTTCGTGAAATGTGCCGATCTGATCGCTTCAACCACGCCGGCTGGTGTCGTTATTTCATCGGATGCGGACTTGACGCGCTTCTTCGTTGAAGAAGCTGAAGTCGTCTGTGTTCCCGGCGCTGCATTTGGCATGTCGCCATTCTTCCGTATTTCGTTTGCTTGCGATGCAGAGGTGCTTGAGGAAGCGCTGCTGAAAATTCGTGCTGCAATCGGCAAACTTGAATTTAAGACAAAGGAAGCTTGATATGAGCTTTGACTTCTCGGTTAATCCCGTTAACCACCCGCTGAGCGCCGCGTTCGTTGAGAAGTTTCGCGATGTTTCTTCTCCGCTGGCCAATGATTGTTATGGCCGCCGCAATATCATGAATGCGGCGATCAAGCCGGTGCGAAAAGGTATGCGTATCTGCGGGCGGGCTGTGACTGTTTCCACGCCACCGGATGACAATCTGATGCTTCATGCGGCTCTGCATTCTGCAGAACCGGGGGACATCATCGTTGCCAACACATCAAATGACCGGTTTTCCGGCGTTTGGGGGGAACTGATGACCCGTGCTGCAATGGCGCGCAATGTTGGCGGACTGGTTTTGGACGGCATGTGCCGCGACAGTGAGTGGATCGCACAAAGCGACTTCCCTGTATTTTCGTGCGGAACGTGTGCGCGTGGTTCGCGCAAGGAAGGCCCGGGTCACGTAAATATCCCAGTTGCCTGTGGCAATGTGGTGGTCAATCACGGCGACATCATCATTGGAGATGACGACGGTGTGATGGTCATTCCCCATCAGCATGCAGAAGCATTGCTGCCACTCTGTCTCGACAAGCTTGCCAAAGAAGCAGGCCGTATCGAAAACATCAATTCAGGTTCTGCCAAACCATCGTGGCTGATGCCTGCACTGGAAGGATGGCAGAGCCGATAGTTCGGCCTGTCTTTCCAAGTTTTTTCCTAAATCAATACTGGGCTTCACAAAGGAGAGATAAGAATGAAACGCTATATGTTGCCAATCGTTGCTGCTGGCATGATGTTCAGCACGGCAGCCTTCGCACAATATCCTGAAAAGGACATTACCGTTATTGTGCCTTATGGTGCGGGCGGCGGTAGCGATATTATGGTTCGGACCGTTGCGCCGTATATCGAGAAATATCTTGATGGCGATGCCAACGTTATTGTGGAAAACCGTACCGGCGCATCAGGCATTGTCGGTTGGCAGGCTCTTCATGATGCCAAGCCGGACGGATACACCATTGGTATCATTACCACGCCGTCCATCGTGACCAAGCCGATCGAGGGCAAGGCTGATTTCACTTGGCAGGACTTCACCCTGATTGCAAATATGGTGACTGACCCTGCGGCTCTGAACGTTAAAAAAGGCAGTGATTTCAAAAATGTTGCCGAGCTGGTCGAATATGCCAAAGAAAACCCGCGGGTTGTCACTATGGCTACCGGTAACTTTGGTGGTGATGACCACCTTGCCGGTTTGCAGCTTGAAGAACTGACCGGTGCCGAGTTCACCTTTGTTCCGTTCCCGGGGGCTGCGGCACGTAACGCGACCATGGGTGGTCATGTTGCCGTTGGTAGTTTCAACCTTGGCGAAGCTGTGAACTATCAAGAATCAATCGATATTCTTGGTATTATGGCTGAAAAACGTTCAAACCTTGCCCCAAATGTCCCGACCTTGAAAGAACAGGGCTTTGATATCATTGCATCGTCTCAGCGTGGTTTTGCTGGCCCGAAAGGCATGTCGGAAGAAACGGTTAAGGCGCTTTCCGACGCACTGAAAAAGGCGCTGGCTGACCCGGAATTTCAAGAAAATGCCAAACAGCAGGGGGTTGTCCTCGACTTCGCCGATCAGAAAGCTTTCACCGAAGGCCTCGCTGCATTTGATAAAAATATGCATGCGATCTGGGATAAAACTCCCTGGCTTAAGTGATTCTGGTTTGAAAGGAAGGACATCTTGAAAACGATACACAATGATGTCGTTCTCGGCACGAGCGTGGCAGTCTTTGCCGCGCTCGGTTGCTGGAGAGCAATGGGCTTTAGTGCTGATTCCCGTGTGTTTCCACTCCTTGTTTTGGTGCCGACCACAGTTATTGGTTTGCTGATTGCTGTCCGTGGACAAATGCGCCTTTGGCGTGAACGCGATAATCCGCGCTTTTTTGTGAACCCGATCCGTTTCTTTCAGATCGTCGTCATCATGGGGCTCGCTCTGTTCGGACTGCAATATCTCGGCTTCCTGACAACATCGGCGATAACAATCCCCGTCATCAGTTTTCTACTGGGGTTCCGCAAGCCCTTACCGGTATTTGCGACGACGGGTCTGTTTCTTGTGATTATCTATATCGTCTTTATCCAGATTCTGTCGCGTCCACTGCCGATGGAAATCTGGACGTGGTTTGGAAATTGATATGGACCTTTTCACTCCTTTGTTAAATGCCATACCGGTAGTCCTGACTTTTCCCAATCTTCTGGCGATGGTTGGTGGTGTTCTGGCCGGTATTATTGTTGGTTCCTTGCCTGGCCTGACGGCGACGATGAGCATCGCGGTTTTGTTGCCACTGACTTTTGCTATGGATCCGCTGGTCGCGCTTGGCATGATGGCCGGTATATATAACGGTGCGATGTATGGCGGTGCTATTCCTGCCATTCTTTTACGTATTCCCGGAACACCAGCGGCAATTGTAACCACCTTTGACGGCTATCCGCTGGCCCAGCAGGGTAAGGCTGGCTACGCGTTGCAAGTTGCACTTTTGTCATCGGCATTTGGTGGCATGATGAGTGCGCTGGCGATGATGGTTCTTGCGCCACCCCTGTCGCTTGTGACCCTTGCCTTTGGCCCACCCGAAGTGTTCTGGGTCGGTATTTTCGGAATGGCGGCTGTGTCTGTGTTTCTGGGAGATGATCTGCCCAAGGGTACTCTTGCTGCTTTGATTGGCCTGTTTGTCGGAATGATCGGCCTCGATCCGGTTATGTCAACAGATCGTTTCATTTTTGGCGCGCTTGAACTTGAATCGGGTATAGATATCGTTGTTCTGATGGTAGGCCTTTATGCCATACCGCCCTGTATTGAAATGGCCGAGGAAACCTTCCGCAAGGTCAAGACAGGGCAGAAACTCGAATTCGCGCCATTCCTGCAAACCTTGCGCGAAATCCCGCGCTTCTTAAAGGTCTGGAGCTGGGCCTATTTTTATGGAATTTTTGTCGGACTTTTGCCCGGTGCGAGTGGGAGTTTTGTCTCATTCCTGGCCTATGAACGCGCCAAGAAAATGTCCAAGGACCCTGAAACTTTCGGCAAGGGTAATCCCGAAGGCGTTGCCGCATCCGAGTTTGGCAACAATGCGGATAATGCCGCTGCCTTGATCCCGACCGTAACACTGGGCATACCCGGGAGTTCGGTTGCGGCGGTAATTATGGGCGGACTTCTTGTACATGGCCTGCAACCTGGGCCGGATCTGTTTCGCAACAGTGGCGACATCATTTATGGGTTCATGATCCAGATGTTCCTTACATCGCTGATCTTGATTCCGCTCGGCGGATCGTTTGCGACAAACCTGTTTGCACAGGTGTTGCGTATTCCGCGGCCACTTTTGGTCGGATTGATCCTGTGTCTGAGCATCGTCGGGGCCTATTGTGTTCAGAACTCAATCTTTGATGTCTGGCTTATGTTTGGTTTTGGTCTGTTGGGCTATGTCATGAGCAAGACCGGCCTGCCGTTAGCGCCAGTTGCACTTGGTGTCATCCTTGGCCCGCTGATCGAGAGCAACCTGCGCCTGTCTTTGCTGCTTGATGTGCGCAACGAAAATATCTTGTTCACCCGTCCGATCTGCATGGTTTTGATTTCCTTGCTGGTAGTCACAACCGTATTTCCGCCACTGTGGAAGCGTTTTTCTTCACGGCGGAAAAAGCAACAGAACACGGATTGATCCAGCACTGTAATAAAACAAGAAAAAGCTGCAGCAGATAATCTGCCGCAGCTTTTTCTTTAACGCAAATCAGCGAAGGTAGCTCTTTGGAATGCTGTCCTGCTGTCGGTGAATTGACAGCGAATCCTGCCTCCTGCAGAGGCAGGTCGACCGCTTTATTTAGAACGATACTTGTCGTGGCAACCTTTGCAGTTCTTGCCAAGTTCGCCCAGCGCGGCACCCATGGCCCCCTTGTCACCAACAGCGTCCGCAAGGGCAAGGGCTGCTGTCTGCAATTCCGGGAAGCGACCGGCGAAATCATCCCAATCGGTCCAGATATCGGCACTTGCCGTGGTTTTGATAGTTGCATCGGGTGTTTGGGGCTCAAAGGCCGCCGGGGCCGCACCTGCGGCAAAGGCAACGCCCTTTGCCAGATTGGCCAGAACCGGGTCTGGCAGGGTGCATTCACCCTTCATATAACAACCAAGCGTGCCCATCGCGCCACCGATGCCATCCATCAGCATCTTGCGGTTTTCAACTGCGGCATTGTCGGATGCTTCGTCGGCTTGTGCCATCATCGGGAAGGCAGCACCTGCAAGCATTATCGTGCCAAGCAGCCCTGCAAAAAGAAGCTTCTTCATCGTGGGTTCTCTCTCCAAAACGCGTTAAAGTGTCTCTCTGAGTGCAGCGTTCAGTTTTAGTTTTTTATATTGAGATGTAAGCACGTTATTGCCATTCGCCCGCCGCAAGGCTTAGTGTCCCAGCAGTGCCCCCGAAATTGTAATCACAAGCGCGTGATCACCAAAATTTTTGTTATTGCGCCAAGGAAGTCCCGCCCATGTCCGCTGCCACACGGAATAATTCACCCTCAGCATCATCCGCCCCGGATCCACAGGCAAATGAGACCCTCATCCGCGAGGGACGCGCACGTGCACGCGCCCTTATCCGCGACTGGAACCTCAAGCATGCTTATATCAATGGTGAATGGCGGGCGGCGGACAGCCGTGAAACGCTGGACGTGATCGACCCGGCAAAGGGTGACGTGATTGGTGCGGTGCCATTTATGCGCACTTCCGAGGCGCGTCAGGCAATTGATGCCGCCCATGCGGCCTTTCCGGCCTGGTCGCGGGTGCTGGCGCGCGAACGTAGCGATATTTTACGCCGTTGGCGCGATCTGCTTGAAACCCATCAAGAAGACCTCGCTGCCCTGATCACCCTTGAACAGGGAAAACCCCTTGATCAGGCGCTTCGCGAAGTGGTCGGTGCGATTGCCTATGCTGAATGGTATGGCGAAGAAGCCAAGCGCGCCTATGGCCAAACCATGCCCGCAACCCAGCGCGATCGCCGCGTTGTTGTGCAAAAACATCCCGTAGGTGTTGTCGCAGCGATTACGCCCTGGAACTTCCCGCTGACCATGGTCGTGCGCAAATGTGCACCTGCATTGGCGGCGGGCTGTACTGTTATTGTCAAACCGGCCGAGGATACCCCGCTTTCCGCACTCGCAGCCGCCAAGCTGGCCGAACAGGCAGGGTTCCCGCCCGGTGTGTTTAATGTGGTGACGGGGCTTCCCCATCCGATCGGCGAGGCCCTGACAGGCGATCATCGCGTGCGTATGTTGTCCTTCACCGGTTCAACATCGGTAGGCAAACGGTTGATGGAACAATGCGCGCCGACGATGAAAAAGCTCTCGCTGGAACTTGGCGGCAATGCGCCTTTTATCGTCATGGATGACGCTGACCTTGATGCGGCCGTTGCCGGCGCGATGATTTCAAAGTTTCGCAACAGTGGTCAGACATGCGTCTGTGCCAACCGCATTTTCGTCCAAGACGGTATCTATGATGCCTTTGTCGAAAAGTTCGTTGCCGCCAGCAGGGCACAGACCATTGGCAATGGGTTTGTGCCCGGTACGGAATTGGGGCCACTGATCAACCGTCAGGCGGTGGCGAAGGTCGAACGCCTTGTCGCCGATGCCCAAAAGCGCGGTGCAAACCTGATTTATGGTGCGGCCTTGCCCGAGGAAGGCTTTTTCACCCGTCCACTGGTGATGACCGATGTGCCCGATGATGCAGATTGCTTTGACGAGGAATTGTTTGCCCCGGTGGCGCCGATCTATCGGTTTGGCACCGAGGATGACGTGATCACACTTGCCAATCGGGTGCGCACCGGGCTGTCTTCTTATATCTATAGTCGCGATATCGGGCGTATCCAACGGCTTGCCGATCGTCTGGAAGTCGGTGTGGTCGGCATCAATGATGGCACCACCAGCCACGAAGGTGCGCCGTTTGGCGGGGTCAAGGAAAGTGGTCAGGGCCGCGAAGGCGGTCATTGGGGGCTTGAGGAATATCTTGAGCCCAAATACCTCAATTACGCCCTTAAGTCGGGCAACTGACGGCGTGTAAAGAACACCCGAATAGGCGGATCGTAAAACGGCAATACCCTGATCGGGTATTGCCGTTTTCTGCTTTTGGGCGAGCTATGCAAAATTGTGCGGTGTGACTCTGGCGAAAATATCCGCAATTTTGACCGCATTTGGCGAAAAATCGATCTGCACCAAGTATTTTTCGATGATTTTTCTTCTGCGCAGGACTTGAAATACCTTTGGGTAGAGCATCTTCATATTAGGATCATCATAGGCCTGGTGGGATGTTGAGGGTTTCCAGGCCTGAAAATGTGAGCAAAACGAACGTCTTATTTGTCATGATACAAATATGTGAAATATGCATGACGAAATTATATCATTGCTGACCATAGGTATGCGTTGAGTGCATGTTTGGGGTGATAAAACTCTTCTCGTCGGTATGATCAAACAGGCGTACACCGGGTTTAACGAAACACACAGCGAAACCCCGGCGGGAACAACGCCGGATGCTTTTAAGAGGAAACGGACATGAAAATGTATCGTGATTATGACCTGGTTGCCCTGCAGCGCGAAGCTGAACACCTCCGTGCACAGGCTATGCGTCAGATGCTTGTTGCACTGGTACGCAAAGTTGGTGCCCTGTTTGGCGCACACAACAAACCCCACGGTGGTGTTGCTGCTGGCGCGTAATTGCGCAGCCAACCACACCCTGCGACCGTTCAATCGGTACGCTTAAAAACGCCTCCGCATCTCGTTGTTGCGGAGGTGTTTTTGTTTGGGCACTTCACCTTCGCAGTTTGCACCGCTATTAAGGGGGATCGACCCCGTTCGAATTGCGCAGAAGTTGGTCTTTATGAAACTTGCCCATTACGCCTTTGGCGAAGAAAGCCGTGACAACGGCACCATCGTGATTGTCCATGGCCTGTTTGGTCAGGCCCGCAACTGGACGACCATCGCACGGCGACTGGCGGAAAAGTATCACGTTGTTACCGCTGATTTGCGAAATCACGGCCGCTCCGACTGGGACGCGGAAATGACCTATCCGGCCATGGCGGCCGATCTGGCCGAACTGATCAGTGAGGTATCCGATAAACCGGTGCATCTGGTCGGGCATTCGATGGGCGGTAAGGCATCAATGGTGCTTTCCCTTTCGGCCGATGCCTGTTTGGTTGCCGATCTGGTCGTGGTCGATATTGCCCCGGTTTCCTATGACCATGATTATAGCGGCTATATCAGCGCCATGCGCGATGTCGACTTTTCCACCATTTCGCGCCGCTCCGAGGTCGAAGACGCCCTGTTTTCTGGCGTATCGGAAAAAGGCGTGCGTCAATTCCTTGCCCAGAATGTCGCGACTGACAAGGAAACGGGCGCGATGTCATGGCAGGTCAATATCGACGCCATGGCCAACCATCTTGACGATATCATCGGTTGGCCAACGGACGGGCTTGCCGATCAGTATGATGGCGACGTGCTGTTTATTTCGGGTGCCAATTCGCACTATGTCGATCCCAAGGACCGTGATCACATCAAATCGCTTTTCCCCAAGGCGGCCTTTACCAGCATCAAGGGCGCTGGTCACTGGGTCCATGCCGAGAAACCCGATGCCGTGCTTTTGACCCTGTCTGCCTTCCTGAAACGCTAGTCCGGTGACGCCATCATGTTCGATCTGCCCAAAGGTTGGTCTATTCCCGATCAGGATCACGTCCGAGTCAGTGATATCGAATGTCTGTCGGACAACTGGTATCGGCTTTATCGCGTCAGCTTTGATCTGAAACGATCAGATGGATCATGGCAAAGTCAGACGCGCGAAGCTTATGAACGTGGCAATGGTGCGGGCATCCTGCTTTATAACCGCACGGACCGCACAGTCATCCTCACCCGACAGTTTCGCCTGCCAAGCTTTGTCAATGGCAACGAAGACGGCATGTTGATCGAAGTCCCGGCAGGTGTGCTGGATGATCGTGATCCGGCCGCAGCCGTCATTGCCGAGGTCGAAGAAGAAACCGGCTATAAGATCGGAAAGCCCCGTCAAGTCTTTGATCTGTTCATGAGCCCGGGATCTGTGACCGAACGTCTGCATCTGTTCGTTGCCGAAGTCACCCGCGATCACCGCGAAGGGGATGGTGGCGGCCTGCATGAAGAGGGCGAGGATATCCATGTGCTTGAGATCGGCTTTGACGACATCATTCCGATGATGGCCGATGGTCGTATCCGCGATGCCAAGACCGTGATCCTTTTACAGCACGCCCTTCTGACCAAGCTGTTTGATTAAGCACGGATCACCAAGGCAGTTCCGTGCCGTCATAGGCAAAGAACCCGCCCGATTTCTGGGCATCAAGCTGATCAATAACGTTGAGCATATTGGCCGTCGCCTCGTCCGGGCTTTGTACTTTCAGTCCGGATTTGGCAAACGGACCGGAAAGCCAGGTATCGACCGTGCCGGGATGAAGGGTCACGCAAACGCAATCACGTTTGTTCCGCCCGATTTCAATCGCGGTGCATTTGACCAGCTGATTAAGCGCTGCCTTGGCCGCACGGTATCCGTACCAGCCCCCCATGCGATTATCACCAATACTGCCGACCTTGGCCGACAGGGTGGCAAACACCGATTTGCCTGAACGCGGCAACAGAGGGCAGAAATGCTTCATCAAAAGCGCCGGGCCAATCGCGTTGATCTGAAACTGCTTGGCCATGTAGTCGGCATCAATGTGGCGTAGGGATTTTTCCGGCTGGAAGGTTTCATCATGCAGATAGCCGGTGGCATCAATGATCAGGCGCACTTCGCCACCAACCGATTTGACATAATCCGCACATTCGGCGACGGTTTCCGGGCGATCAAAATCAAGGGCAGGGCTGCTGGATCGCGAAAGCGCAATCACCCCGGAAAACCGCCCGCTGGCCCGCAAATGATCGACAAAGGCCTTTCCGATGCCGCCTGTTGCGCCACAGACGACGGCAAGGCTGTCTTTTGGAAAAGTGTCAAATGTCGTCAAGCTGGTCATGGTGGTGGGCTCAGTCGTTGTTTTGCTGTTTAAGACTTTACGCGTTGCCGCGAAGGGCGGTTCACCTGTGCCTTTTTGTCATTGGCAGTACTGTGATCAAACCAAAAAAGCCGCCTGCTTTTATGCAGGCGGCTTTTGATATGGTTGCGGTTAGGTGTTATTCGGCCGCGTTGATATGCGTGACATTGGGAGCGCTTCGCGCACCTTTGCCTTCATGATCGTGACGGCGGATGAATTCCTTGATCCGCGGGCTAATCTGTTCACGCCAGCGACGCCCGTTAAAGACGCCGTAATGGCCGACACCCTGCTGCAGGTGATGCATGCGCATATTGTCAGGCAGATTGGTGGTCAGTTTGTGGGCCGCGCGGGTCTGTCCCATGCCGGTAATGTCATCACGTTCACCTTCAACCGTCAGAAGGGCCGTTTTGGTGATGGCGGATGGATCAACCGGAACACCCTGCCAGCGCATCGTACCTTCGGGCAGGCTGTGTTCGTGGAACACGACCTTCAGCGTCTGCAGATAAAACTCGGCCGTCATATCCATTACCGCCAGGTATTCCTGATAGAAATGACGCTTGGCATCGGCACTTTCGCCATCACCTTCGACAAGGTGATTGAACATGTCGTGATGGGCGGAAACGTGACGGTCCCAATTCATGCTCATGAAGCCTGCAAGCTGCATGAAGCCCGGGTAAACCCGGCGCATCACACCCGCATGCGGCAGGGGCACGTGGGAAATTACATGCTGCTCAAACCAGTCAAGGGTATGTTGCTTGGCGAACTTGTTGACCTCGGTCGGGTTTTCGCGGGTATCAATCGGGCCCCCCATCAGCGTCATCGATGCCGGCTGGCAGGCTTCGTTGCCGGCTGCCATCAGGGACGCTGCGGCAACCACCGGAACAGAGGGCTGGCAAACGGCCATCATGTGGGTGTTCGGGCCAAGCTTGCGCAGGAAGCGCATCAGATAATCGATATAGCTATCAAGATCGAAATGGCCGAGATGGACCGGGACCAGACGGGCATCGATCCAGTCGGTGATATAGACATCATGATCGGGCAGAAGTGCTTCGACCGTGCCGCGCAGAAGGGTTGAAAAGTGCCCGGAAAGCGGTGCCACAATCAACAGGCGCGGGTCATCGGGCTGCGTTTTCAGATGGTCGGTTTCACGCTTGAAATGCAACAGGTTGCAAAAAGCTTCGCTGTGGACGATTTCTTCGGTGACCGGCACGGTTTCACCGTTGATCACCGTCGTGTCCAGGCCGAATTCCGGTTTGCCGTAACGATGGGTAATATGCGTGAACACGTCACACGCAGCGGCCGCTGCCCGACCCTGATGGGTATAGGACATTGGATTGGCCGGATTGCGCAACCACTTCTTGCTGGCATCGGCGGCCATGCGAAGCGGGCTTATTGTGGCGTGCTGCAATTCATAAAGGTGATACAGCATTTATTCTCACTCCCGGGTGAC
>Ga0207848_100494_pt1 | contig 14057 bp, 12 predicted proteins | sample TtaePargueraPR_10_FD_187737 | JGI IMG/M metagenome (GOLD analysis project Ga0207848, IMG submission 187737) | Aerobic enrichment media microbial communities from Bioluminiscent Bay, La Parguera, Puerto Rico - Tt and M2 (3) (SPAdes) | ecosystem: Environmental > Aquatic > Marine > Unclassified ... | reverse complement strand
TGCGGGGTTTTGTTTGATTACGGGCTTGATCTTGATCCGCTCGACTACTTGAACCTGCTAGAGGCCATCTTCATCGCGGCTTCAATCGAGTCCCAAGCGTTGTCCATGCCAGCTTTCAGGTCCTGCCAGGCGGTATCGCTTGATTTTTGCAATTCTCGCAGCTTCTGCTCGGCCTCGTCTTGCATGGCGCGGAGCTCTTGGACTTGTTTGTGATATTGCAGTTGTGCATCGGCTTCTGCCGCATCAGCCTGCGCCTTAAGCTTGTCTATCTGGGCGCTCCACTCATTGAGTTGGGCTTCCAGTTTTTTCTCGTAAGCTTCTTTCATGCTCATGGTCGTATCCTTTCGTTGAAAAACGTGTGGAACGATCGATATGGCAACAAGGCATATTACCCAATGTCTGCATCTGTCATTGGAATTAAAAACCCGCTGAACCTAGTGTAGTTCTACTAGATCGGGCCGATTGGTTAAACCTTAAACCAGAATTTCCTCAATAACCCGTGCGACTGCTTGGAATATGTAATGTGTGACAATACCTTGCGGGCGAACGCATTATAATCTTCATTGAGTGTCTGTGTTTCCTGCGTAGGGTTGGTCGCTGTCTTGTCACCGTGTTTATTGCGCCCCGTTTTCCGCCTCTGTGCGATGTTGTTCTTTGCCGGGTTGGTAAGTGCCTGTGCGCCAACCGTTCGCCCGGCGGGACCACCGATTGCCCAGACCGTGCTTGGGCCAGACGTTTTTGTTGCGGCCGATGGTGCGGCGCTGCCGTTACAAAGCTGGGGCGATCTTGAAGATCCCGATGCGGTGATCCTTGGTCTGCACGGGATGGGTGATTATGCCAATGCCTTCATGGAGTTGGGTGAACAGGTCGGCCCAAAGGGCATCGCGATCTATGCTTATGATCAGCGGGGCTTTGGCCGTACGTCTGCCCGTCCGTTCTGGGCGGGCACGGCGAGCCTGGTCAATGATGCCAGCGATGCGTTGACGCTGTTGCGCGCCCGCTATCCCGATACGCCAATTTACCTTCTGGGGAATTCGATGGGCGGGGCGGTGGCGATCATCACTGCGGCCACACGCGGGCATTTGATGGATGGCCTGGTTTTGGTGGCACCGGCAGTTTGGAACCGCGACATGATGCCGTGGTATCAGACTGCACCACTTTCGATCCTGTCGCACAGCCTGCCATGGTTGCCACTGACCGGGCGGGGGCTTGATATCTGGCCGTCGGACAATATCGAAATGCTGCGTCGGTTGTCGCGTGACCCGCACATGATGTCTTCTGTCCGGGTCGATCTGCTTGCCAGTGTTGCCGATATCATGGATCTGGCGCGCGTTCGGGCCGGGGATATATCTGTGCCAACACTTTTGCTGTCGGGCATGCAGGATCAGGTGATCCCGCCTGAGGCAGTTGCGGCCCTTGATGATGAACTGTCCAGCCTTGGTCTGCCTGTCTATCATCGCTGCCTTTATTCGACGGGCTATCACATGTTGTTGCGGGATCTGAACGGGCCGGTGGTGATCGAGGATATTCGGCGCTGGGTTGTCGACAGCGAGGATCGGAAAAATTATTCCTGCACCAGCAACTGATTGCTTTTTGACCCTCAATCAATGATCAGGTAGCCTTTTTTAAATAGTTGCAAGGCATTATGCAGGTTGTCGAACCGCTGTTTCGTTCCGATATGCCAAGCAGCAATTGATGATGCACCATCACTTAACCGGAGGATCAGGACCGGCATGCTAAGGACCATTCGGGCGAAGTTCCTGGGTGTCGCGGCCTTTTTTGTCGTGTGGCTCGTCGTGGCCACCGGTTTCTCGGTGATCCAGTCCCTTGGCATCAATGGTGATCTTGAGGCGGTGTCGCGTTACGTCACGCCGGTTAAGGACTCGCTTTCGGACGTGCGTGCGCGCCAGCTTGAACAGATTTCGCTGATTGATCGTTACATGCGGGTGGTCGAAAGTGACGGACCGCAGACATCGCTTTTGAATGGTATCGAGATCGAAATCGAAGCCAAACAAACCCAGATCGAACAGGCCTTCCGCAAATCCTTTACCTTTGCTGCCCTTGGTCGGGCGCAGGCATCCGGTCACTTTGACGAGGGTGTGCTGTTTGATCTTGATGTGCGCATGCGGGAATTTGCCGATGTATCGGCACAGTTTTCCTTGGGCGTTGAACGCCTGCTTGATCAGGTGCGGGCAGGAAACCTTGCAGATGCCCGGTCACAGGAAAACACTGTGCGCGGCCTGCATCGGATTATCGTGCTGAACCTGCGCAATGAAATCCGGCTTCTTGAAGATTACGCCGCACAGACAGTCGAAAACGTTTCCAAACGCGAAGACTTCCTGATTCAGGCCGAATTCATCATGATGCTGGCCGCCGTGATTATCGGTATTTCGCTGGCCTATTATATGGCGCATGCGGTGGTGGTTGCCGTGCGCAGAACCACAAGTGCGCTGAATTCCATTCAGTCGGGTAAGCTTGATACCAAGCTTGAATTCAGCTCCAAGGGTGACTTTGGCCGGTTGGCAGATGCCTTTAACCGCATGACGCGCGAACTCCGCGTGCGGTTCAGGATGCGCGAACGCTTTGGCAAATATGTCGATCCGAAAGTCATCAATAATCTGATCAATCAGGAAACCGCGCTTGAGAACTCCGAAAAGCGTGTGATGACCGTCAGTGTCGTCAATCTGACCGGGTTTGACTGGCTGGCGGAACATACGCCGCCGGAAAAGCTTGTCGACTTCCTGAATGATTATCTCACCGCGATGACTGAACCGATTGCCAATCAAAGCGGCATTATCGACAACTTTGTTGGCGACCGTGTGATCGGCTTCTGGGGCCCGCCCTTCTGCGGCGAAGGGGCCCATGCCAAACATGCCTGTCAGGCGGCCCTTGAACAGGTCGCACGCTTTAACGCGCTTAAGACCAAATACGCCGAACTGATTGGCGATCATGGTCTTGAGATCCGTGTCGGGATTGCGACCGGCGAGGTTGTGGTGGGCTCGATTGGCACAGACAAATCACGCGCCTATACCGTGGTCGGCGATTGCGTGAACTATGCCAACCGCCTTGAAAAGGCCAACCGGGTCTATGGCACGCAAATTCTGGCTTCGCACGAAACGGCCAGCATGGCCTCTGGCGAGGTCGAGATGCGCGACCTTGATCATGTGGTGCTACTCGGTACTGAAAAGGTCGTCTTCCTTTACGAAGTTCTGGCGCAAGGAGGTCAGCTTTCTGAAGAACGGCGTGAATGGCGCAGCAAGTACGAAACCGCCATGGCGCATTACCGCGATGGCAATTTTGACGCGGCGCGACCGCTCTATGAAGAAGTCATCGCGTTTGATGACAGCGACTTTGCCGCACAGCTGATGATGAACCGCATGGAGCGCCTTGAACGGCGTGAACAGGACCGTGAATGGGATGGCACCTGGGTGGTGCGTGACCCCTATGAACGCCGCGATGTCGAAAGCTGATTGCGGCCAAACCGCGCCAAGGTTACCTTAACCGGTGCCGGTGATGATTGAGGCGGCGAACGGGTTCGAAAACCCTTGCCCGTTCAGGTCAAAACCTGTATCACCCATCGCACTCGGGCCACATATTCCAGTCATGGCCCCACATATTGCGCACCCGTAGCTCAGCTGGATAGAGCGTTGCCCTCCGAAGGCAAAGGCCACAGGTTCGAATCCTGTCGGGTGCGCCAAATTTCATCGAAAAGTTTCCTGATCTCTGATCTGCTGCCATTTCTTTGCGCTCAGATTTTATTCTGATTTATCCCCACTTGTACGAAGAGTCGTGCCGATTTTGCGCCGAGCATTTTGAAGAGATTCAAAAATATTGTCTGCTGCGAGTGTTATGCTCTCTGGCTTGAGTGCAGTTTGCAAAGCTTCTTCATCCCATTCCTTGTTCAGCTTTTTTGCCAGAGCAAATACAACGGCACATCCTACCCTACTGACCATGCTGTCTTGAGATAACTCCAAAGCTAACCTTTGCATGACTTCTGGATCGGCTGTTCCTTGGTATTCTCGAACCAACATTTGGTTCATTTGATCAATAGCGGGGTATTTCATGTTCAGGTACAAGGTGCCAGTTTCAGAATAGTACCGGCCTGCACGTCCTTGAATTTGTTTATCGCGTATTTCTTCGTCATCGCTTAGGCGTACAAGTTCTGGGGCACGTTCCATGTTTCTTGTGAGTTGCGCCATTTTTGCCCCGTGGCTTGTAACTGCCAAATCTAAATGTCGCTTTTGGCCGTCGCCAGCACCTCTAGTGCCAGTGCCTGTGGTCCACATACCTGTGACAGCTTTGCCATTTCCTGAGTCGAGCTGCAGCAGTCCATCAGACTTAACTTTGGGGCTGGTTGTTTTTACACGAAGCTTGTTCAGTAAGTCCTGAAGACTATTGCGTATCTCATCGTCTGACGCCGGATTGGATGGAGCAAATGAGTGGATGAGCTCAACAAACCATTCAGGTCTATTTTCAGCAACGAGGTTTGCAAAATCTATCGCCTCGACTTCTTTTTGTTCACCATTGTTGTATCTGAGAAACTGTCTATAAGCCTCTGGGAGAACCTCACTGTCATCAGGTAGCTCAATATGCACGGACAGGTGTTGGGCTCCGAAGGGGATGCCAAACGATGGAGCATGCAATTTCCAATCTCTTTTTTTCAAAAGAGCGTACATTTCGTTTTTGTGGATAACAGCGCAAGTGCTGACGTCAGATGTTATTGAGCCGCTGATCGAGTTATTATGGCTAGTATCCTGAAGAGGGGCATCATACAGGTAATGAACAGTAATCCCGTTGCCGACATTCACGGATTCATGATTTTCAAAAAAACGTAGGCGTTCGGTAATCGGTTCGAACCGGCGAGTGCCTTCGCGTAGCTTATGTGTATCACCCTTCATTCGAACCGAGACACTCGACGGCAGACGATAAAAGCGATGGTACAAGGATGTCGCAAGCCATTGCCTCTCTTGCGATGGGTTGCCGTCATAGGGATCGAGAATGGTGTTTTGGTCGTGATGATTTCCGAACAGAACTACTTCTGTCCAGTCAATCTCTAATGGGTGTCGCCCTTCCTCAACTACTTGGTCAGTTACATCAAGAACCTCACCGAGCTCATTTCCTTCTGCATCATATCGATGCAACCTGCCGTAGATGCCGTCAATGCAGCACAAAAGAACTTCATGCACTACACCGTTACAGCAAGACTGATATCGAAGGCCGCGTTTGTTTGATGGAAGTGATGCTACTTTTGCGCCCATGCCAAAGTTCTTATCTAGTGCTTTGGCTTTGCCAATAGACGACGCAAGGTTTGTCATTTCGACAAGCTCGCTTGCTGTCATTCCCGGGCCGGTGTTCCATATGGCCAATTTTGGTACGTTGTTGATCAAAACCTCACCAAATTCAACTCTGCCATCACCATCAGCAGCTTTTGTTGCCGCTTCGACAGCATTTGTAAAAAGCTCGCGAATCATCATGATCCTAGGACAACGGTCAATTGTGCTGGCCACAAGGAAATCTTGATCTTGAACCTTCAAGGCGCTCAATGCGTTCATGCTGATATTCCTTTAAACTTTAGAAAGAAAATCGCTTCCGGTTTTTACCCCCGCCCTCGTCAAATTTGGCTTCCATTTTGGAAACCTCATCCTTGAGTGCTTTGACAATCTTCCTAACCTCAGACGGTTCCCAAGCGTAAATTCGGCGATTTGAGAGGTTTCCAATCCTTTCGATTGCTTCTAGCGCCTTGTCGGTTCTGTTAGCCGCTAACTCTCGAAACTTTGCGTGTTTTGCATCCATTTTGAAACCCTCGATTGCATATCTGTGTTCGTCAAGGTGCCAAAATGATTCCTATGTGTCAATATTCGAGTGAATATCGATAGGAATATCTGATTTTATTTGAGTGAAAATGAGGTGTAAAAGTGTAGGAAATTTTGACAAAAATTTGCAAATAAATTAAAAATAGTTGGGGGATTATCCAGTGGATATAAGGGGATTTATTCCCTTTAGCGCTGAAATTCAGAAGAAAATCCTTGCGGGTGATCGAATCCAGAACAGATAGCCATGAGTAGAGATAAAACTTCTTTTCTGGTCGATTTTTAGCAAGGGTTTTGAGATGACCAATGTCGAGAGGATCGTTATTCTTCAGAAGTTTGGGAAATCAATCGGGAGCTATTGAATGCGCGGCTACCTTCACAACCTTTCTGGTCATAACGTGCTGTTTTGTATGGCGGCGCCGGCGGAATATGGTGAATACCTCAAGGAGCGGTTTACGCCCCTGATGATCGGGGTTGGGCCGGTGGAGGCTGCGATCAATCTGACTGCGGCTTTGACTGAATTGAAGCTGTCGGATGATTTGCCTGATCTTGTTGTGACCTTGGGGTCGGCCGGGTCGCGCACGCTTGAGCAGGCCGAGGTTTATCAGGCCGTTTCGGTATCGTATCGGGATATGGATGCATCGGTTCTGGGCTTTGAGAAGGGCTGCACGCCGTTTGTCGATCTGCCTGCCGAGATCGAGATGGCGTTACGCATTCCCGGTATCCCCGAAGCGCGTTTGTCGACCGGGGCCAATGTGGTGTCGGGTGCGGCCTATGACGTGATTGATGCCGACATGGTCGATATGGAAAGCTTTGCCATCTTGCGTGCGTGCCATAAGTTTGGCGTGCCGCTGATTGGTTTGCGCGGCATTTCCGATGGCAAGGAAGAGCTTTCCAAGCTTTCCGACTGGACGGCCTATCTGCATGTGGTTGATGAGAAACTTGCCGTTGCGGTCGATGCGCTTAAAGCTGGTCTTGAAAGCGGCGAGATCAGCATTCCCAAAAGCTGATCCCGCTTATTGCATTTTCGAAACAATTAAGCAGCGTTAGGTGCCCGCGCGGATCTGATCAAGGGTTTTGACCGGGGTTAGCGCCTGTGGGTCCACCTGGATTTCAAGGATCGCTGGTTTGCCGGAGGCAACCGCGCGGTCGAAGGCTGGGCCGAAATCTTCGGTCTTGGTGACGGTTTCGCCGTATCCGCCAAAGGCCTTGGCGTAGGCCGCGAAATCCGGGTTATGCAGTTCGGTACCAGACACACGGCCGGGATAGTTGCGTTCCTGATGCATGCGGATGGTGCCAAACATACCGTTATTGACCACCAGCGTGATGATATTCGCGCCATATTGCACGGCGGTGGCAAATTCCTGCCCGTGCATCAAGAAACATCCATCACCGGCAAGACACACCACCGGACGATCCGGATGGGCAAGCTTGGCCGAGACCGAGGCCGGAAGGCCATAACCCATCGAACCCGACGTCGGGGCCAGTTCGGTGCGATATTCGCGATAGCGGAAGAAACGATGCAAAAAGGCGGCATAGTTACCCGCCCCGTTGGTGACAATCGCATTATCGGGCAGTTTTTCACGCAGTTCCGCCACCACATGCGCCATTTTGACATCGCCCGGCGTTTCGACCGGGGTGGAAAAGGCGATGTAGTTGGCATGTGCTGTTTCGATCATGTCATCGCGGGCCGATCCATCAACCGGCTCCATCATGGCGATAGCGCGCAGGAAGGAGCGTTGCGATGCATTGATCGCGACATCCGGGCGATAAACCCGGCCCAGTTCATCCGGGCCGCTGTAAACATGGACCAGTTTCTGTTTCGGGCAGGGGATATCCAGCAGGCTATATCCGCTGCTGGTCATTTCCCCCATGCGCGATCCGATCAGGATCACAAGATCACTGTCCTTGATGAGCTCGGCCAGCTTTGGGTTGATGCCGATCCCGACATCACCGACGAAGTGGCTATGCGTGTTGGGGATATAGTCCTGACAACGGAAGCTTGTCGCAATCGGTACATTGTTACGAAGTGCAAACGATTTAAGGTTTTCAGTGGCTTCGCGGGTCCAGCCGCCGCCACCAACGATCATGACCGGCTTTTCGGATTTCGCAAGAACGTCACGGAAGCGAGAGACATCTTCAGGCGCTGTTTTGGCTTCAATCGGGACGTAGGGTTTGGCATCGGGGACATCCGTGCTTGAAGACAGCATGTCTTCTGGCAGGGCCAGAACCACCGGGCCAGGGCGGCCGGATGTCGCGATGTGATAGGCGTGGCTGATATATTCCGGAATGCGGTTGATGTCATCAATCTGCCCGACCCACTTGGCGAGTGGTTCGAACATTTTGCGGTAATCAACTTCCTGAAACGCCTCGCGATCAACCATGTCACGTCCGATCTGGCCGACCAGAAGGATCATTGGTGTGCTGTCCTGATGGGCGACATGCACGCCGGCCGATGCGTTGGTGGCACCGGGACCACGGGTGACCATGCAGATGCCGGGTTTATTGGTCAGTTTGCCATAGGCCTCTGCCATGATGGCGGCACCACCTTCCTGACGGCAGATGATCGGTTCCATGTCGGGGTGATCGACAAGGCCATCAAGCACGGCGAGATAACTTTCGCCCGGGACAAGAAAGACGCGTTCAGCCCCGTGGAGGGCCAGTTGATCGACCAGAATGCGTCCGCCGTGGCGCGTTTCTGTTTTCCCGGACATTTTTCGTGAACTCCGTTGCGTGGGGCAAAATCGTTTTAGTTTTTATCTGTTTGCCATCGGGAGATGGCGTGAACGCGATTTCATCATGGAAAACGGGCGCAGGTAAAGATGGTTGATCCAGAAAACAGCGGAAAATCCGACGATATATGGAGCAGTTCTAAAACCCCTGCGTTCTGAACGAAAATGCACAGTGGATTGTGCTGGAAAGCCGCCCGTTCGCAGTGATTTAGAAGTACCTTTCGGCCACGCGTACTATGTCGCCTGGCATGACGATGGTGGCAAGCGTTGCCGGGATGACAACGCGCGATGCATCATGACCACGCAGGATTTCGATGTCGTCCTCATCCCCGCGATAGGTGAGCCCGCCGCCGACCGCAATGGCATTGAGCACATTCATGCCCGGAACATAATCATAGGATCCGGGTTGATTAACTTCCCCCATGATAAAAAACGGGCGAAAGACGATGATTTCGACCGCAATATCGGGGTGCCGCAAATAGCCATCCAGATAGGCGTCATGGATTTTCTGGCGCGCCTGATCTGTGGTGAGATTGCGCACACTTATCGGCCCGATCAGCGCAAGGTTCAGCCTGCCCATCGCATCAACCTTGAATTCGCCCGACAGATCCGGTTCGCCAAACACCGTGACCCGAACCGTATCGCCGCTATCCATGACATAGATGGTCTGGGCCTTTGCCGTCATCGTCATTGCGATCAAGGCGAGCAGTGTGATCAGTGCGGTGCGCAAGCCATTGAACAAGCGTGGCTTTGGTGTGGTCATTTACATCTCCAGCTTGAGACGGATGTGGCTTTGCAGGCGTTCATAATCCTCACCCGCACTGTTCGAATTTCGCTGGTCATAGGCGAGGCCACCCTCGATCCGGGCAAGTCGATTAAGCTCATAGCCAATGCCAACCCCGAACCGACTGGTGTTGTCACGCCGCGTGGTCTGTTGGAAGGTTTCTGCGCTATAGTTAGCACGGAGTGAAACGGTCAGTCGCCGGCGCAGTTCATGGGAAATACCTGCTCCTGCCTCAAAAGCCAGAATGCCACTGGCGCCGGTCTGAGTCGTTTCGCGCACGGTACGCGCGGCATTGAATGCGATATTGGTCAGACGGGTGACCGACCAGTCGAAATCGCCGCGCAGAGTATAATCGGCGATGTTGCCAAAGGCCGGGTCGGCATAGGTCTGGTTCATCCAGCCCGCCGCCAGATCGGCCGTGATCAGATCGGTCAGATCAAGGCGAATGCCGCCCAGCACCTGATACCCCGCAGAATCGCGGATGCGTCCACCATCATCGGGGGTGCGGTCATATTGTCGCTGGTTAAACGTGACTTCGCCGTACGCCTCACGGCCAAGATCAAGCGGCCACAGAATACGGAGCGTCTCGCGCAGTTCAAGGCGATCACGATCATCATTGCGGATGATTGATCCGTTGCGCGCGGTGCTGTCGTCAAAATCAAGACGGCGAAGTGCAAACTGTGATTCGTAATGCAGACCGTTGGTAATATGGCGTCCGCCAATTTGGGCGCTGACATCACGATAAATCACGGGCTCTGTGGCACTGGTCGGGACATCATTGCTGCCGCGCGGGTCATGGGCGCGTTTAAGCTGAACCCCGCCTTCAACGGATGTCGCACCGAGATCAAGACTGCCCGCAGTGCTGAGCTCAAGGTCCTGATAATCATCACCAGATGAGTTGGCAAAAAAGCCAAGTTCGCCGCCGGCTGCCAGATGCAGGCGAAAAATCCGCCAGTCGCCTTGCAGGGCCAGACGCGGCGTCAAGGTTGTGATGACATCTGCGGTCGGATTGGCATCGCTTTGGAAGATGTTGCTGTCATATCGCGTGCCGAATTCAACCGACGGGGTTGCCAGAATTCGGCCGAGACGAATGCCACCAGCATCATCGGGATTTTCCATTGCGGCGGCAGGGGCCACGACATTTGCACAGAGCAGTGCAGTGGACATCACGAATTTACGCATTACACCAGCCGCCGGTCGCGACCAAGACAGGGTTTGAGCGCGCGATGGGGCTGGCGCTGCGCCCGATATCGCGCCAGCGTCCTGAAGGGAAGGACAACCGTGCGGATCAGAATGGCGCAATCAAGCAGACGTGTTCGGCGGCGGATGTATTCAAGATCGCAGGCAACGCGCGCCTGCAAGTGATCATCACTGCAGACCGGGCCGCGCCAGCCCTGAATTTGCGCCCATCCGGTCATGCCCGGTTTTATCGCAAGCCGGGCGGCATAATCGGGAATGCGTTTGGCAAATCGATAATGATCGGCAACACTGTGCGGGCGTGGTCCGACCAGCGACATATCGCCGCGCAGCACATTGATGAATTGCGGCAATTCATCAAGTCCGGTGATACGCAAAATGGAACTGAGCGTTTCTGCAAATCGCAGGCCGCGTGCAGAAAGCCGGCGGCAGGTGCGATCACGAATAGTACGGAACTTGAAAATGACAAATATCCGACCGTCAAGACCAACCCGTTTTTGCAAAAACAGCGGATTGTGAAAGCCAGATCCGAACAGCAAGACCGCAATGATCATCAGAACAGGGAAAAGCACCAGCAACCCGATCCCGGCAAAAAGAATATCGCATGCCCGTTTGAGAGATCGGTTATGGTCGAACATCGACCGATGACAGGCCCAGGACGGTTTTGACGACGGTTCTGATGTGTCGCTATGTCCAGTCAACTCCTGTGCCCCACCCCAGCATTCAAGACCCTGATGTTTCTTAACTCAGGGTAGATGTATTGGTGGCATTTTCAAGTTTTTATGGTGTGGGTCTTTGGTCGGATGACGTTGTTTAAGCACTAATTTACAGTGTGTTAGCGCAAGGACGGAATACTTGAAAGCACCGTTTTCATCAGTTGCGGCTGGCGGTTCACACCGGTTTTCGAGAAGATGGTCTTAAGATAAGTCCGTGCCGAAGAATGCGAGATTCCGACCAGTTCTGCGGCCTGATCAAGGGCCAGCCCCTCGGCCAGTTTTTGGGTCAGTTTGGCTTCGGATCGGGTCAGGCCAAACAGATCCATCAGATCGTCAACCGCTGGCGGGCGCTGCTGGGCCGGATCTACCAGAATGATCATGAAGCTTTGTTTGTCATCGGTTTTTTTGGGGACCCGGCGAATAAGAAGCGACAGCTTTTCACCGTCACGTTCAAGCGAGAAACTCTGATGGCTGCGTGGAACGGTTTTGCCCGGCGGTACAAGAAATTTCGTCAGTCCTTCCGGGCTTGGGTGAATAATCAGGCGTCCTTGCGGGCCGGACCGAACCAGTGAGGACCGCCTGAGAACCTCGGCACCCTGCGAATTGAGATGCAGGATGGTCAGGGTCTCGTCAACCGCAATCACGCCCAGCTCAAACAGGTCAAGAAACTCGGTCGGCAGGGTATCTTCGCTTTGGCCAAGGCGGCTTTTGATCTCGGTTTCGATGTCATCAAGCATCGTCTCAAGCATGGTTGGCTTGGGATAGAAACGAAAGACGCCGATTTCATTGACCGCCAGCAGTGCTGATTGCAGATCGGCATATCCCGTCAGCATCACAATGATCAATTCCTTGCGGGCCTTGCGCAGTTCGGCGGCAAGTTCAAGGCCGGTCATGCCCGGCATGTGGATATCAAGGATGACTGCCGAAACATCCGGATCAGCGATGATGGCGTCACGCGCGGCAATCGGGTCATTGACAAAGACCCCCTCCCAGTCCGGGCGCAGGCGGGCAAAATTGCGGCGATGAGACGACAGAAGATTTTCGTCATCATCGACAAAGGCAATCCGGACCGTCTTTTTGGCCGTCATCAAAAGCGCCCTCCACAAATGGGGATATTGGAGAAAGGTAGTCTGACATTAATCTGCGAACGTTCAAAGCTCCGCTATTTGTATAGCACGCATTTAGGCGGGGCTGTCTTGAGAAGATTACCGCGGTGATCGCGTTCCGGAGATGTCCATTTATGGATCAGGTTGATAAACAACGGCCCGTCATTCTGATGGTCGATGATGATGAAAAGTTGCTGGCTGCGGTACGTCGTACCCTGTCGGGCTGCTTTGAATTCGTCACCCATACAGACGGGCAGGCTGCACTGGATTGGCTGGCGCAAAACCGCGACCGGACCGACCTGATCATTGCCGATCTGGTGATGCCGAACATTGACGGCATTTCCTTTCTCAAACAGTCAGCGCGCATGGCACCCGGCATCAACCGGATGTTGTTGTCTGGTAACGTCTCCAGCCTGTCGCTGCGTGAGGCGATCAATCAGGCCATGGTGACACGCGTTCTGGCCAAGCCGGTATCGGTCGCGGTCCTTAAGGAAGCGATTGACCGTATTCTCAATACCGGCGTGGTGGTTAAAAAGGTTTCTTCGGGCCCAACGGCCCTGATGGTCAATAATGCCATTGACCGGGCAGACTTCCACACTGTTCTGCAGCCGCGTTTTCGTGCAAGCGACCTTGGCCTGTGCGGGGCAGAGGTCCTGTGTCGCATGCCATCTCTTGAAAAGGAATTTGGCATCGACGAGATCATCGAAGCCTCCCAGGACAATCCGGTGATCAACCGCCTTGGCAGTCAGTTGATGGCCATCATGATTGATCAGGCGCCGCGCTATCGTGCACTTATGGGTGATCAGGCCAACCTTGCGGTCAATTTGTCGCTGTTTTCTCTGAAGACATCGCAATTCTTTGAGCTGCTGATTCGCTTCTATGAAAAGATGCGGATGCGCGGGGTGACCGTGTCCTATGAAATTCCCGAACGCCAATTGCTGTCCAACGATCTTGAGATGCTGGCCAACGCCACGCGTTTGCGCGAACGCGGTATCGCGCTTCTGATTGATGATTTCGGATCGGGGAACAATTCGCTTGATCTGCTGCGTCAGGAAGTCTTTGCCGGCATCAAGCTTGATCGCGATTTGGTGCGCGGCACCATGACAGATTTTCTCGATGATGCCTTTGTTGAATGGATTGCACAGGTCTGCTCGAAAATGGGTCTTTCGATTTCCGCCAAGGGTATCGAAAACCCCGGTGTGGTCGAAAGACTGAGGGTGTACGGGATTACAGAACTGCAAGGTTTCCACCTTGGTGTACCGGTAACACTCCAAGAGTGGGAAGAAACCGCAATCATACCCCTTCAGGCATCTGGCTGATTGATATCGCGTCAAAATTCCCGGTACAGGCATTGAAAAACAATTGCTGGCAACCACTGTGTATAATCGTGTGATGGAGCATGAAAAGAATGATGAAAAGCGCCCTTAAACTGTTTGCGATGGTGATCGCACTGATTGGATTTCATGTCGCCCCGTCTTTGGCGGGTGGAACATTGTCCATGACCAGGGTTGATGGTGAAACTGTTCATGTTTCGCTTGAGGAACTGATGGAGCTGCAGGCCACCGAAATCAGTACTTCGACCCAGTGGACTGACGGAGTACAGAAGTTCCGTGGTGTTGCCTTTGATACGTTGTTTGACACCTATGGTCTGAAAGCGGAAACCGTGCGTGTTTCAGCACTCAATGACTATAACGTGATGGTACCTGCAGATG
>Ga0207848_100483_pt1 | contig 14300 bp, 10 predicted proteins | sample TtaePargueraPR_10_FD_187737 | JGI IMG/M metagenome (GOLD analysis project Ga0207848, IMG submission 187737) | Aerobic enrichment media microbial communities from Bioluminiscent Bay, La Parguera, Puerto Rico - Tt and M2 (3) (SPAdes) | ecosystem: Environmental > Aquatic > Marine > Unclassified ... | reverse complement strand
GAGGCGTGATTGCGCCGGGCAATTCGATCGGTACGCTGACCGTGGACGGTACGCTGGTGCTCGAGCAGGACAGTTCCATTTCCTGGGAGGCGGGTGCGCCGGGTGTGGATTTTTCTGTCCCGGGAACGGCCGACAGCATTTCGGTCGATGGCGATCTCGTGCTGGAGGGCGCCATGCTGGACGTCGCTGACGCCGGCGGGTTCGGTCCGGGCCTTTATCGCGTCTTCGACTATACGGGCGCACTGTCGACGACCAATGGCGGTCTTGCCATCGGGGATGAGCCGTCCGGCTCGGTCCTGTCGCTCCAGTATCTCGATGCGCAGAAGCAGATCAACCTTCTCAATACGGCCGGCTACACGCTCGAATTCTGGAATGCGAACGGGCTGGCCGATGCGACGCGCCTGGGCGGCGGCGACGGCGTCTGGTCGAACACCGCGCCGGTATGGGCGGACGCGGACGGGTCGGTTACCGCGCCGATGTCGCCGCAGCCGGGCTTTGCGATCTTCGGCGGCGACGCCGGGATCGTAACGGTGGACGGCAGCGCCGGCGCTGTGGAGGCGACCGGAATGCAGTTCGTCGTGGACGGATACACGCTGACCGGAGACGAACTCACCCTGGTGGCGGATGACAGCAATCCCGCGCCGGTGGAAATCAGGGTTGGCGACGGCAGCGCCGCAAGCGCCTCCCATGTGGCCACGATCGACGCTGTGCTTGCCGGCAGCGACGGTCTCGACAAGGCCGGCGCCGGCACGCTCGTTCTGGCGGGCGACAATACCTATTCCGGTGGGACCACCATCAGCGGCGGCGTGCTTTCGGTGTCTTCTGACGGCAATCTCGGCGATACCGGCGGCGGCGTGACATTCGACGGCGGCGCGCTGCAGTTCGGCGCATCGTTCGATCTCACCGTATCGCGCTCGATCACCCTTGAGGCGGGCGGCGGCGTCATCGACACCAACGGTTACGATACGTATGTCGGCCAGGCCATTTCCGGTGAAGGAAGTCTCGCCAAGACGGGATCAGGTGCGCTCACGCTTGGCGGGTCGAACACCTATACCGGGCAGACGACCATCGAGGCCGGCGGCGTGCTGGCGCTTTCCGGCTCTGGCGGCATCGCGTCCTCAAGCAGCGTCGTCGCGGATGGAGCCTTCGATATCTCGGCTGCGGATTCCGACCGGCAAATCACAGCCCTGTCGGGCGGCGGATCTGTCGTTCTGGGTGGCAACGATCTGGATATCGCGAATGCATCGGGGACCTTTTCCGGAGTGATCTCCGGCGATGGCGGGGTCGACATCGATGGCGGCGTGCAGATTCTGACCGGCGCCAACAGCTTTGCCGGCGATCTCGGCATTGCGGACGGGGCGCAGGCGCGTATCGGCGACGGTGGAACGTCGGGATCGATTGTCAGTGATGTGGCCAATGACGGTAACCTTCTCTTCGACCGCTCCGACGCCATATCTTATGCGGGCGTGATTTCCGGCGCCGGTTCGCTGACAATCACCGGCGGCGGTGAAGTAACGCTGACAGGGAACAACAGCTTCGGCGGCGGAACCACCATCGACAATTCCACGCTCGCCATCGGCGATGGCGGAACCGGCGGCGCGCTTGGAACAGGCGACACTGAGATGACCGGCGACGCAACGCTGATCTTCAATCGAAGCGACGCCTACGCCTATGGCGGCGCCATTGCCGGGACCGGCGATCTCGTACAGGAAGGCGACGGCGAGACGGACCTGACCGGCGATCTGGGCGGCTTTGTCGGCCAGACCACCGTTTCGGCCGGAACGCTCCGGCTGTCGACCGCTACCGGCGGCGACCTGGACATCCGGACGGGTGCAACGGCCGATTTCGCGACCGAGGCGGACCAGACCTTTGACGGCGAGATTACCGGAGCCGGCGCGCTGGTGAAATCGGAGGAGGCGTCGCTGACGCTGACCGCCGACAGTTCGGGTTTCGAAGGGACGACCCTTGTGGACGGCGGCTTGCTGATCGTCGACGGTGCGCTCGGCGGCGCGATCGTCGTCGAATCTTCGGGCGTGCTCGGCGGGACAGGGACCGTCGGCGCAACGACCATCGCAAGCGGCAGCGCGCATGCGCCCGGCAATTCGATCGGCACGCAGACCATCGATGGCGATTACGCCAACCATGGCGCGCTGGTCATAGAGGCGACGCCGGATGCGTCCGACAGGCTCGTCGTAAACGGAACGGTGGACATTACGGGCGCCACGCTGGAACTCGTGCTGTCTCCGACCGCCACCGACGGCTGGGATGTTGTCAACGGCCCCTACACCATCATCGCCAACGACGGCGCGGATGCGGTGACAGGCGAGTTCGATGCGGTCGACAGTAATCTCGTTTTCCTCGACGAGATATTCGACTACACGGGCGGCGATGGCAACGACGTCACGCTGGAACTGGCCCGCAACGACGTCGACTTCACCGATGTGGCCGAGACGCGCAATCAGTACGCCACGGCCGGCGCCGTCTCCTCCCTTACCACCGGCAGCGCAATCTGGCAGGCAATCGTCATCCAGCCGGACGAGGCCAGCGCCCGCGCCGCCTTCGACCAGTTGTCGGGCGAGATCTACGCCTCGGTGACGTCGGCCTTGATCGAGGACAGCCACTTCGTGCGCGACGCGGTCGGCGCGCGGCTGCGCTCCGCCTTTGGCGACCTGGCGGCGCCGTCCCTCGAGGTGCTCGCCTACGGAACGGATGACGGGTCGCAGCCGGCGGTAGACGACCGCTTCGCCGTCTGGGGGCAGACTTTCGGCTCCTGGGGCGCCGTCAATGGCGATGGAAACGCGGCTTCGATCGACACATCGAGCGGCGGTTTGTTCAGCGGCTTCGACGCCGGCGTCGGCGACAACGGACGTCTCGGTCTCGTCGCCGGTTACAGCTATCTGAGCGTCGACGATGACGGCCGCGCCTCCTCGGCAGCAGTCGACAACTGGTACCTCGGCGCCTATGGCGGCGGTCAGTGGGGCAATCTCGCGCTACGGACGGGAGCGATCTATACTTGGAGCAGCGTCGACGCGAGTCGAAACGTGACCGTATCGGGCGTGTCCGGAGACTATCGCGGCGATTATGACGCCGGCGCCGTCCAGGTCTTCGGCGAACTTGGCTATGCATTTCGCGCCGGCGCCGCCTCTTTCGAGCCCTTCGCCAGCCTGGCCTATTTGAACCTTCGGGCGAACGGGTTCTACGAGACCGGCGGAGCGGCGGCGCTTGCCGCCGATGATCAGTCGACGGAGACGACATTCACGACGCTCGGTCTGCGCGCCTCCGGGGCATTCATGCTCGGCAAGATCGGCGGCGGCGTACACGGAATGCTCGGCTGGCGCCATGCGAGCGGCGACGCGGCGCCGACGGTGGAGCTCGCCTTTGCCGGGTCCGACGCATTTTCGATCGCTGGCGTGCCGATCGCAAGGGATTCGGCCCTCGTTGAGGTCGGCGTGAACATCGATATCGCCGCCAACACCAGCTTCGGCGCGACTTACCTGGGCCAGTTCGGCGACGATGCGGTCGAGAACGGCTTCAATGCGTTGCTCAGTATGAGTTTCTGAGGATCAGGACGTCCCGAGCGCCCTGGAAGCAAGAGAAATCCGGCCCGTCGAACCCTGCGTCAGGATCTTCAGATTGTCAGCCGCATTGGCCTGCGTCTTTTGCCTTTCGCCAAGCAGCCTGCGGCAAGCGTCGTGGTCGCCCGTGTCCCGACAGGCGATGGCGAGGCTGCGCAACGACAGGTCCGAGGGCGCCACGGCGTGCGCCGCTGACAACAGGCGCAGAGCCTCGTCCGGTTCGCCCAGCGCCAGCTTCGCATTGCCGAGGTTGAGCTTGGCGTCCGCATCGTCCGGGCTATATTCCAGGAAGCGTTCAAAAAGCGCCGCCGCCCCTGCTGCGTCCCCGGCTTCCAGTCGGATCGAGCCGAGTTCGAAGCGTGCATTGTCGTGATCGCGCTCGATCGCCTTTTCAAAACCTGCGGCAGCCTCCTCGTCGCGGCCGAGCTTTCTCAGAACAAGGGCGCGATTGTAGTGAAGCGCCGCATGGTCAGACATCGCCGCAAGCAGGCCGTCACAGGCTTTCAAGGCCTGTGGCCAGTCATGTCGGGCCAGCGCCTCCTGCATCCGCCGGGCCAGGACATCGGGATTTCTGTTCAAGCGGCGTCCCCTCCAACGGCTGTTAACGGGCGCATCGAAATGTCATCTTCATCGCGTAGGACAGGCGCGACGCACGAAATATCGGAAAGCAAGGCCAATCCATGAAGCTCGTACATATATCGGACATCCATATCAATTCGGAGACTATTCTCGATTCCGATCCGGTCTATAATTTCGGCAGATGCATCGCGCATGTCGAAAAACACCATATGGACGCCGATCGCATCGTCATCACCGGCGACCTGACGCACCACGGTCAGGAGGCGAGCTATATCCGGCTGCGCGACATGCTCGACAAAACCACGCTCAAGGACGCGCTCGCGCCGCGCCTGATGATCGGCAACCACGACAACAGGAACAATTTCGCCAGGGTGTTTCCCAACACCCCGCGCGACGAGAATGGCTTCATCCAGTGGACGGAGGAAACGCCGGCCGGGCTCTTCGTCTACATGGACACCAATGAGCCTGGAACCCATGCCGGGGTCTATTGTGAACGCCGGCAGGAATGGTTGAACGAGACCCTCGCCGGCGCGCGCGCCGCGGACGCGGATGTCTGGCTGTTCATGCATCACAACCCGCTCACCATCCACGTCGCCAACGCCGACCTGATCGGCATAGTCCAGCAGCAGGAACTGCGGGAGATCCTGCGCGCCTATTCGGACATCGTGAAACACATATTCTTCGGCCATTGCCACTACACGCTGAGCGGCTCCGTGGAGGGCATTCCGCTCTCCGCGCCGCGCTCCACCAACCATCCCTGCTGGCCGGAGTTTTCAGGCGATCCGCGCGTCATGGCCTACGGGCCGGTCGCGCCAAACTACAATGTCTGCTTTCTCGACGCCGGCGCCACCGTCGTCCACAGCATAGACTTCCTGCACGAGGACGAGATCATCCGTCTCATGGCCGGCGAAGACGGCTGGATCACGGAGGTTGTTGCGGACTGACCGGAACGCAAGCGGATCATTTTGGCTGCGTTTTAACCGGTTTTATGCTAAAAGAGGCCTTCCAGACAGGATAGAGATCGGGCGGGCGAAGTGGCGCCGAGAAGGTCGAAAAACCGGATTCCCGAAACAAAGCCAGACGGGAGATTATACTTTAGTCAAAGGCGATCTCTGACTAAAAAATGATCAAAGCCGGGCCAGAATGAACATTCTGTGCGCATGGCTGATTTCGCCGATACTCGTAAACAATATAACTACCTGTAATCATTGATAATAATCAGGATTATCAAAACTGGCACACTGTTTGCTTGACAGTTGGCAGGTCCAGAGGGGACCCTACAAGACGTCCATCAAGCGACGTCGCAGGCAAGCCGCCGGGTGGTCATCGCTTCTTGATCCCGATCGATTGATCATCCGGCGGTATTTTCTTTTCATAATCAGCGCTTGATCGTTTCCGCAGTCTTGTCAGAAGCCGCCTCGATGGGCGCCATGCCAAGCACAACGATGTCGACCGCTGCGCCGGCGCCTTCCACGGCCGTGCGCAACTCCGCCCCGGTCAGTCCGCCGTCATAACCCTGTTCGGCGGCGCTCTTCCAGGTTTGCGCGTCGCAGATGCAGGAACTGCCGAAAGTTCGGTTCAGCTTTTCCAGCTTGGCGGACAGGTTCACGCTGGCGCCGATCACCGTCAACTCCAGCCGGTCGCCGTGACCGACGGCGCCCCAGCTCACGGTTCCGGTCGCGATACCAACACCAATGGCGATCGGACCGAACTCTCGGATCGCCTCTTCCTGTTCGGACCATTGCGAGGCTTCGCCGAGAATGCGCTCGGCGGCCGCGACAGCGCGGGCGGCCGGGTTTTCCTCGTCATCGCCAATGCCGAAGGTCACCATCACGCCGTCGCCCATGAATTTGTCGATCGTGCCGCCAAACTCATGGATGATCGGGATGACGCGCGATTGATAGGCGGACAGAAGCTGCATGACCTGATCGGCGTCGCGGTCCGCAACGAGTTGCGTAAAGCCGCGAATGTCGATGTTCATGATGGTCGCCAGACGTTTCTCGCCGGCGCCGGCGACCATCTGCATCTTGTTCTTGCGAATGCCCTCGGCGACGCGCGTGTCGAAGAATTTCGACAGGTCCTTCGCCGCCGTCTGTTCGGCGACGGAACGGATAAGCAGGTTCTTGGAGCCGTTGACGGCCAGCGCCAGAATGCCGGTCACGAAGAGGATCGAGACCATTTTGTCGACTTCGGCGCCGATCAGGATCGTGTTGGAGGTCAGATATTCCACGTACGAGCGCGTCAGCATGCTGTCGGTCGTGTCGAAATTCGTCACGTAAAGGATGATCGAGGTCCAGCCTGACGCTGCAATCAACCCCGCGACGATGACGAATTTCGGATGGAAGCGCAGCGCCCTGATGGCGATGAATATGAACACGTAAAGCAGCGACGGCGCCTTCAGTATGAAGGAGGGCGGCTGCATATACTGCATGTGGAAACTCACCATCAATCCGTAAAGCAGTGTGAAATCAAACAGGATCGACAGATAGGCCGCCCAGTCGGGCGGCAAGCGGAACAGCGACCATGTGAGCCCCGTCACCGAGAGGACCAGGAAAATCGCGAGAACGTACGGCGCCGGGGCAAACGCGCCGTCCGGAAAGGTTTTCGGCGCGGCCGTGTAGATCATGCAGAACAGGATGATGATGGCGAGATGGATCAACCGGAGAAACACCTCGTTCGCCCATTCCTTGCGCTCCACATCCTCCTGGACGCGTTCGGGAAGGCTGGCGATGTCAGGCGCGCCGAACAGCGTTTCGCGCAACTGCTGGAATGTGATCAAGGGCTTTCCTCGTATAGGGTCGCGGCAGATTAGCAAAGAACCGCTTCACGGGCCGCTCAATTTAGCGAAACCGGACAGTGATGAAAAATCCACGCCGGCGCCCGCGCCGGACTGTGCTTGCCGCATATACCATGCGGTGCTACGAATGGCTGTCGATAATGTTGTGAAGTTGTCACATTCCAATGGGCCAACGAGAACTCGAAATCAAGCTTGAGGTCGGCTCCGACATTCTCGACAGGGTAAGACGCAAGCCGGTTTTCGCCGCCATGGCCGCGGTCAAGCCGTCGCAAACGTCGCTCCGTTCCATCTATTACGACACGCCCGACTACAGTCTTCGCAATCAGCGCGCATCGCTGCGTTTGCGAGCCAAGGGCGGCGGATGGCTGCAGACGTTCAAGAGCGGAACCGGTGTGGTCAACGGCGTGTCCAATCCAATCGAAACGGAAGTCGAGGTAGGCGGGCCGTCGCTCGAACTCGATCGCATCGGCGACGCCGAACAAAAGGAATGGTTCGCCAAGCTGGTCGACGCAAAGCCGCTCGATCCGGTGTTCGAGACGCTGATCGACAGAACGATCTGGCTGCTCGATTGCGACGGAGAAGCCGTCATCGAACTGGCCGTGGACGATGGAACCGTGGAGGCGTCGGGCGAATCGGAAGACATCAGCGAGATAGAGCTCGAGCTCAAGTCCGGTCCCTCGCGGGCGCTGCTGGAAGCAACCGAAAAGCTGTTCGACGGCGAACCGGTTGATCTTGCAACGATGAGCAAGGCGCAGCGCGGATACGCCCTTCTGCAAAAGAACAAGCCGGATACGGCGTCGGCCAGGCCGGTCAATGCGGACAAGCCGGCGTTGTCGACGGAAATGACGCCGGTCGACGCGATCAAGACCGTCGGCCGTTCCGCCGCGAACCAGATACTTGGAAACTGGGCGCTGCTTGGCGGTTCGGAGGATTCGGAAGTCCCGCACCAGCTTCGGGTCGGTCTCCGACGACTGCGCACGACGTTGAAACTGTTTTCCTCGCTCGGCGACAACGCCGCGCTGGAACGCCTTTCGAACGAGGCCCGCGAACTCGGTCGCATCGTCGGCGCGGCGAGAGACGCCGATGTTCTGATCGAGGATATCGTGACGCCGGTGATGGCGCGCGACAGCGCCGACAGCCGCTTCCAGACGCTGCTTCTGGTTCTGGAACAGGAGCGGGCAACCCGGCGACAAGCCGTCCGCGAGGCGCTGGCCGAAGGGCGCTGGACCTGGTTCAAGCTGAATTGCACGCTCTTCGAGCAGGCCGTCGAACGGGCCTTGGACACGGGGCTGTCAGCGGATGCGAACGCTGACGTCGCCGTCTTTTCAGCACGCGAACTGGACAAGGCCTGGAAGCGCGTTCGCAAGAGGGGAAAGGGGTTCGACCGGCAGAAAGTGTCGGAGCGTCACGCGATGCGCAAATCCCTCAAGACGCTGCGCTACGCCTGCGATTTCCTGTCGCCTCTCTTCCCGCAAAGAGAGGCCGCAAGATTCGGCAAGCGCCTGAAAAAACTGCAGGACATCTTCGGCTACCTCAACGACGTAGCGATGGCCGAAGAACTGGAGACGTTCTTCGCCGAGCGGTATCCCGACCGGGACGACCTGCAGGAAAGCGTCGACGCGATCCGCAAATGGCACCGCAAGCAGGCAAAGGCGGCGGACAAGAAGGCCGGCAAGCGCTGGCGGAACCTCAGGGAAAGCCCGAAGTTCTGGGCTGCGTAAGAGTGGTTATCTCCCGGAACTGAAATAGTCGGAGCGCAGTTCCTCCACGGCGCCGTTTTCCTTCAGCGTCAGCAGAGACAGCGTGAGCGATTTTGTCAGCGGACTGTTTTGCGGCAGGGCGAAACCGTATTTGTCGGGATTGAAGATCTTGCCAACCACCTGATAGGGCTCTTCCGCGTTCAGTTCCGTATAGTATTCGAGCACCGGGGCGTCGCCCACGATCGCAGCGATATCATCGGAGAGCAGAGCTTCGGCGGCGCTGTCGATGCCGGGGTAGGAGACATATTCGATGCCGGTGGCGTCAATGAAGTCTTCCGAGACGCTTCCCTCGAACACGCCGACCACCTTGCCGGGCAGATCGGCAAGGCCGTTGATCTGGCTCGTCAGCGACAGCGTCGTCATCACGCTCGTCACGGTGGAAGTGACATAGGCGATGACGGCGATGCCGCAGATCAGCCAGATGCCCTGCCACATGCGCCCGAGCCAGCCGAACAGGTTCTTGCGCGACGGCGGACGCCCCGAGGTCGCAACCGACATGACCGTGTAGAAACTCTCGGCGACGCCGTCGCGCCAGCGTTTGGGAAAATCCGGATTGAAGCGGCGATCGAATATCGTCAGCAAGATCGTCGCGAAGATGATGATCCCGACGAGCCAGGCGTAGGCGCGCAGGAATCCGGCGTCTGCGAGACCCGCAACGATGTCGCGAAAACCGGAGCGCCGGTCGCCGTCGATCATCACTCTGAGGCCTGAATCATACCAGGGCTGCGTGAAGTCGACCCGTTGGGCGCGGTTGCGGGTAATCGTCAGGTTCGTGACGGCGATGTCGCTGTCGCCTTCAGCCGTCGCGTCGACGAGACCGCGAACCGTCGGGTATTCCTTGTACTCGTATTCGAGGTCCAGTTCCTCGGCGAGCATTTCCCACAGCCGGATCGCCATGCCCGTATAGGCGTCGTCCTTTTTCATGACGAAAGGCGGGCTGATCCAGACGCCGACGGTGACGGGTTGCGAGACGCCTTGCGGGGCCTGTGCGCTGGCGATGGCCGGCTGAAAGAGCACCAGGCCAAGGAGCACGAGCATCATTCTGAATCCGCGCGCGTCGACTGTCGCGCCTGTTTGCCGCCTACTTTTCATGATTATGCCTGTCACCTGTGTACGAAACGAATCTGTTGTTGGACAGCATTTTAAAAAACCATCGGTGAACGTCGCAAGGCGTCAATCGCGTCGAATTTCGGACAGAATATCGCAGCCGCCATAGTCACTCACGGCCCAACCCCGCTTCGGCCACGATCCGGCGCAGAACTTCGGCGAAATATTCTCCCGCCGGATCAAGCGCTGTCTGGGCCCTGGTGTTGATGCCGATCGAACCGAGAGTCGTTTCCGTGTCGATCGGCAAGGTGACGAACTCGCCGCTTTCGATTTCGGCCGCGATCACGCCGCGCGAGATGATCCAGATCGCCTGGTAATTGCGCAGCATGGCGCGCCCGAAGGAGTCCGAAACAGATTCGATCGCCTGTCGCGGCTCGGAAATGCCCTGTTCGACGAAGAGCCTGTCGACGAAAGGACGGATGATGCTGTTGTCGCTCGGCACGATGACCGGATAGTCGTCGAGGCTTTCGACGCTGATCTGGCGTTTCCCGGCGAGCGGGTGCGACGCATCGACGGCGATGACCACGCGGTCGCGGTAAAGCGGCTCGAACACCAGGCCCTGCATGTTCTCCGGCGCCGGCAGCCGGCCCATGACGAGATCGAGTTCGCCGTTGCGCAACTGGTCGAGCAGCACCCGATTTTCACCGGTCACCACCTTGAGCCGGTTGCGCATGCCCGACCGGAGGTAGCGGGACACGGCCAGCGGAATGATCGTGGTCGAGACAGTGGGCAGGGCCCCAAGCCGGATGCGCGGTCCGTCGTCGAGGCTCAGTTCGGACAGCGCGTTGACGCCGTTGCGAGCGGCGGTGATGCTGCTGCCTGCGTAGCGCAGGAAGATTTCGCCGTAGTGCGAAATCCGGATTCCGCGTCCTTCCTTCTCCACCAGCGGCTTGCCGCAGATCTCCTCCAGTTCCCGCAAGGTGCGGGTCACGGCCGGTTGAGTCAGGTTGAGCGCGTCGGCGGCGCGGCTCACGCTTTTCTGTCGGGCCACCTCCACGAAGGTCTCAAGATGGCGCAATTTGATCCGTCGGAGTTGATTCATATCATTTACGGTATTCAAAGTTTGATATTTATCATTATTCATTACCGAAGAAATATGTAAATTGTCATCGGTAGGGAGGTTGCCGGTTCGTGTGACGCGGTTTTCGAAACGCGTCGACCATGACGCTGCAGATCCGGAGCACATCCCGAACAAATTGATGACGGAGTGATCGATGACCCAAACCCCGCCAGTTTCGAAGCGGTATTCCGAGGGCATGGCCACGCGCAGGCGCGTGCTGGGCGACGATCATGTCGACCGCGCCGAAGCCTCGAAGATCGATTTCGACGCCCCGTTCCAGGAACTGATCGTCGAAGCCGCCTGGAGCCATGTCTGGTCGCGAGATCAGTGGACTCCGCGGGAACGCTCCATGGTCACGATCGCGCTGCTTTCGGCGCTCGGACACTATGACGAGGTCGCCATGCATGTCCGCGCAACGGCCAACACGGGCGCGACGCGCGAAGACATTCGCGAGGCGATGCTGCATGTCGCCGTCTACGCCGGCGTGCCCGCCGCCAATCACGCGATCAAGATCGTGAAGAAGACATTCGACGAAATGGACGCCGAGGAAGCCGCATCGTGAGTTTGACGGTCGTCTCGAGCGGCTGCAAAAATAAGAAAAGACAAGCCAGCCTTGGAATATTGGCATTGAGGGATGAGGAACCGGTAATTCAATACCAATGGACCACTCAGCAGACCTTGGAGGTCGATAATGCGTAATACACTAGCGGAAACCGGGGCGTTTTTCCCCCGTGACAGGAGCTGGCATCCAAAAGCCTTCACGCCTGACTACAAGACCAGCGTTTTGCGGTCGCCTCAAAAGGCGCTGCTGTCGCTGTCGAACACGGTCAGCGAGATCACTGGCCCGGTGTTCGGTCACGATATGCTCGGCGAGATGGATGATGATCTGATCTACAACTACGCCAAGCCGGGCGAAAGCGCGATCGGCGAGCGGATCGTCGTTCACGGTCGGGTGCTGGACGAGCGGGGCAGGGGCGTTTCCGGCGCGCTTGTCGAATTCTGGCAGGCCAATGCGGCGGGCCGGTATCGCCACAAGAAGGAAACCTATCTTGCGCCGCTTGATCCCAATTTCGGCGGTTGCGGACGGACCATTACGGATGACGACGGCTCCTACGCCTTCCGGACCATCAAGCCGGGTCCCTATCCCTGGCCGAATGGCGTCAACGACTGGCGTCCCGCCCACATACACTTCTCGATCTTCGGTCACGGCTTTGCACAGCGGCTGATCACCCAGATGTACTTCGAAGGCGATCCGCTTATCCCGATCTGCCCGATCGTCAACACGATCGGCGATCCGGAAGCGATCAGCCGGTTGACGGCGCCGCTCGACATGAACAACACCATCCCCATGGATTCACGAGCCTTCAAGTTCGACATCGTGCTGCGCGGCCGCCGCTCGACCATGTTCGAAAACCGCAAGGAGGGCAATTGACATGGCCCAGGCTCTCAACATGCTGAAGGAAAGCGCGTCACAGACCGCAGGCCCTTACGTTCACATCGGCTGCACGCCCAACTTCACCGGCATCGAAGGCGTCTATGACGAGGACCTCGGCAAGGTCATGGTCAATGACGAGACGCTCGGCGAGCGCATCACCATCACCGGCAGGGTCATCGACGGCAGCGGCACGCCGCTGAAGGACGCTCTTCTGGAAATCTGGCAGGCCGATCACAAAGGGCTCTACAACAGCCCCGCCGAAACGCGCGGTCTCGCCGATCCCAACTTTAAAGGGTGGGGCCGGCAGCCGACGGACATGACAACCGGCGTCTTCACTTTCGAGACCATCAAGCCGGGCAGGGTTCCCTTCGTGGACGGGCGCATGCAGGCGCCGCACGTCACCTTCTGGATTGTTGCGCGCGGCATCAATCTCGGTCTGAACACGCGTATGTATTTCGGCGACGAGGAAGAGGCCAATGCGGAAGATCCGGTGCTGGCCCGCGTCGAACACCGTGTGCGGGCGCCGACCCTGATCGCTGCCCGGGAGGGAAACACCTACACGTTCGACATCAACCTGCAGGGTCCGAACGAAACTGTTTTCTTCGATATCTAGAAAGAGGCGCCATGGCGAGTTTCATGTCACTCCGCGACGCGGTCGCGGAAAATCTGAAGGACGGCGACGCTGTCGCATTCGAGGGCTTCACGCACCTCATTCCGCATGCGGCGGCCCATGAGGCGATCCGTCAGAACCGCAAGGACCTGACGCTTATCCGGATGACGCCGGATATCGTCTACGACCAGATGGTCGGCATGGGCATGGTCAGGAAGATGATCTTCTCCTATGCCGGCAATCCGGGCGTCGGCCTGTTGCGTCGGGTTCGCGACGCAGTGGAAAACAACTGGCCGCAGCCGCTCGAGATCGAGGAACACAGTCACGCCGCCATGGCGAATGCCTATGAGGCGGGGGCAGCCGGTCTGCCCTGCGCCGTCTTCCGCGGTTATCGCGGCGCCGGCCTCGCGGAGGTCAATCCGAACATCAAATCGATCACCTGCCCCTTCACCGGCGAGAAACTGGCGGCGATCCCGTCTGTGCGGCCGGACGTCACCTTCATTCACGCCCAGCGGGCGGACAAGAAAGGCAACGTGCTGATCGAAGGCATCATCGGCATCCAGAAGGAAGCCGTGCTTGCCGCAAAGCGGGCGGTCGTCACCGTCGAGGAGGTCGTCGACGAACTCGACGAGCATCCGAATACCTGCATCCTGCCGCACTGGACGGTTGCGGCGATCTCCACCGTCCCTGGCGGCGCCCATCCGTCCTATGCGCACGGTTACTACGACCGCGACAACGCCCGCTACATCGAGTGGGACAAGATCGCCGCCGACCGCGACACGTTCCTGACATGGATGAAGGAAAACGTCCTTGACGCGGACCCGGATGCGTTCGCCGACAGGGTCAAGGATCTGAGGACTGCAGCATGAGCGAGAACGATTTCACACCCGATGAGATGATGACCATCGCTGCGTCGCGCGCGCTGACGAATGACGACGTTTGCTTCGTCGGCATCGGGGCGCCGTCGGCGGCCTGCAACGTGGCGCGTCTCACCCACGCGCCGGATATCACGCTGATCTACGAAAGCGGCACGATCGGCACGGCGCCGGACGTTCTGCCCCTGTCCATCGGCGACGGCGAATTGTGTGACACGGCCATCACGACCGTTTCGGTGCCGGAGATGTTCCGGTACTGGCTGCAGGGCGGCCGCATCACCATCGGCTTCCTGGGCGCAGCCCAGCTCGACAAGTTCGGCAACATCAACACGACCGTCATCGGCGACTACCATCACCCGAAGACCCGCCTGCCTGGCGGCGGCGGCGCGCCTGAAATCGCGACCTCCTCGCAGCAGGTTTATATCACCATGAAACAGTCGCTGCGGGGCATGGTCGACAAGATCGATTTCTTCACCTCCTTCGGCCATGGCGACGGCGGCGA
>Ga0207848_100482_pt1 | contig 14340 bp, 14 predicted proteins | sample TtaePargueraPR_10_FD_187737 | JGI IMG/M metagenome (GOLD analysis project Ga0207848, IMG submission 187737) | Aerobic enrichment media microbial communities from Bioluminiscent Bay, La Parguera, Puerto Rico - Tt and M2 (3) (SPAdes) | ecosystem: Environmental > Aquatic > Marine > Unclassified ... | reverse complement strand
GGTTTTTCATGGCGAAGGCTTCGGCGCGTCCCATCACGATGCAATTGGTGATGATGAGGCCGACAAAGACCGATAGTGTTTTCGAGATGTCGTAGGCGTAGGCCTTGAGAACCTGATCGACGACGATCACCAGCGACGCAATGATGACCATCTGCACGATGATCCGGATCGAGCCTGGTATCTGGTTGCGCAACACAGAGATGAACATCGACGAGAAACCGGTCACCAGCGTGACGGCGATGGCCATGACCATCGAAACCTTCAGAGAGGACGTCACCGCCAACGCCGAACAGATGCCGAGGACCTGCAAGGTGATCGGGTTGTTGTCGACCAGCGGGTCTATCAACAACGTGCGTCTCGTCTGCGCCATCAGATGTCTCCTGCCTTCAGATTTTCAAGGAAAGGCCCGTAGCCCCGTTCGCCAAGCCAGAACCGAACCAGCGCGTCCACGCCGCGCGAGGTGAGCGTCGCGCCGGACAAGGCGTCGACATAATATTCCCGCCCGGCCGGGGGCGGGGTTTTCGCCACCGTAATCTGCAGATCGCCGTTCTCGTCGGCAAGCTTCTTGCCGCTCCAAAGGGCTTTCCAGCGTGGATTGTCCACCTCGGCGCCGAGCCCGGGCGTTTCCGCGTGATCGTAGAACTGCAATCCGTAGATCGTGTTGCCGTCATTTTCGACAGCGATATATCCGTAAAGCGTCGACCACAGCCCATAGCCGTGAAGCGGCAGAATGACCTTGTCGACGCCGCCGCTTTCGTTGCGAAGGAGGTAGACGGTCACGTAGCGCGCCTGCCGGCCGATTCCGGCCGGATCGTCCTCCAGTTCCACCGAAGTTTCCGGATCGTCCGCAGCGGCCCGGTCGTCGAACTCAGAGGGATCGAACTTGTCGGTGAAATGCCCCGTGTCGAGATCCAGCACATGCGCCTCGAATGCGGCGAAGGCTTCGGCGACATCTTCGCCAGGCTGGTAAATCCCGGCCACCTGCAGGATGTTGACCTGTTTGTCCTTCAGCGCGTTGACTTCCTGTAGCGGCCGAAGCGCAACCGCGGTGGCGGACACGATCATCGACGCGACAAGGCAAAGCGCGACCGCCACGAAGACGGTTTTCGGCGCCGAATCGGGCGACATGTCCAGGAAGCGGCGAATGAGGCCCTTGCGGGTTTCCGGTTGATCAGGCATGGCGTCTGGCCCTCCGGCGGATATTGGCCTGAACGACGAAATAATCGATCAGCGGAGCGAAAACATTGCCGAACAGGATAGCCAGCATCATGCCTTCCGGAAAGGCGGGGTTGACCACCCGGATCATGACCACCATGACCCCGATCAATGCGCCGTATATGTAACGACCAAGGTTGGTATGGGAGCCCGAGACCGGCTCGGTGACCATGAACACAAGGCCGAAGGCGTAGCCGCCGAGCACAAGGTGCCAGTACCAGGGCATCGCGAACATCGGGTTCGTGTCGGAACCGATCACATTGAAAAGTGTCGAAAGGCCGATCATTCCGGCCAGACAACCGACCACCATGCGCCAGTTGGCGATTTTGGTGATCAGCAGGAACACCAGTCCGATGAAGCAGGCGAGCGTCGACGTCTCGCCGATGCTGCCCTGGATGGTTCCGATGAACGCGTCAAACCAGGTGACGCCGTGGGTCATCAGCGCCGTGTAGCCGTCTGACGCCGAGACAGACAGGGCGGTCGCGCCTGAGAACCCGTCCACCGGTGTCCAGATCTGGTCTCCGGACATATAGGCGGGATAGGCGAAGTAGAGGAAGGCGCGTCCGACAAGCGCCGGATTGAGAAAGTTCTTTCCCGTGCCACCGAAGATCTCCTTGCCGATCACAACGCCAAAGGAAATGCCGAGCGCGACCTGCCAGAGCGGGGTGCTTGGCGGCAAAATCAGGGCGTAGAGCATGGAGGTGACGAGAAAGCCCTCGTTGACCTCGTGCCGGCGAACCGTTGCGAACAGCACTTCCCACAGGCCGCCGACAACCAGGGTGGTGATGTAGATCGGCAGGAAGTAGAGCGCTCCGTGCAGGAAATTGGCGATCGGATTGGCCGGGTCGAAACCTATACCGAGAAATTCGATGATGGAGGCGCGCCAGCCGGAAGCGCCATAGACGCCGATCGCCGTGTTGACCTGCAGGCCTACATTGTACAGCCCCATGATAATCGCCGGGATCGTCGACAGGACCACATAGGTCATGATCCGCTTCATATCGACATATGAGCGCGCGTGCGGAGCGACAGTTGTCACCGTCTTGGGCGTGTAGATAAAGCTTTCCACCATCTCGTAGACGGGGAACAACCGCTCCCATTTCCCGCCCTTCAGGAAATTGGGTTCAATTCGGTCGAAGAAATCTCGCAGACCCAAGGCCTCAGCCCTCCTTCTCGATCTTCGTCAGGCAATCACGCAGGGCGAGGCCGTATTCGTATTTGGCGGGGCAGGCGAAGCCTACGAGTCCGAGATCTTCTTCATCGAGTTCGAGCGCGCCGAGCGCCTGCGCCTGATCCGAATCCATGACGAGAAGCGCGCGCAGCAATTGCGTCGGCAGGAAATCCTGCGGCATGAGTTGCTCGAAAGTGCCCGTCGGGACCATGGCGCGCCGGCCGCCATTGAGGTTGGAGGTCAATGCGTACAGTTTCCGAGAAAACGCCGAACCTAAAACCGGCTGAACGGCGAACTTGGATGGCATGGGCCGGATCCAGCCCATGGGTATCTGCTTGTGATCCTCCTCGATGAGCGTGACCTGTCGCGCATAGCGGCCAAGATAGGCGGCGGGTCCTTCCCCGGCCCTTCCGCTCAGGATCGAACCCGAAATCATGCGCACGGGGAGGTTCTGAGGCAATTCACCCTGCGTCAGATCGATCAACGATGCGCCGGCCAATGTGCGGACCAGTCGGGGATTGGCGCAAACCGGTCCGCAAAGGGCGATCACGCGGGATGCGTCATAACGACCCGTGGCGAGCAATCGTCCGATCACGATCACATCATGGTAGCCGATCGTCCACACGATCCTGTCGGCGGCGGGCGGCTTGAGGAAATGCATGTGCGTGCCCGCTAGGCCGGCTGGATGCGGTCCGCTGAAGGCGACCTGCTCGACGCCTGGAGCGTCGGAACCGGGAAGTGTTGAGCCCGGAGCCTGGCACAGATAGGCGGGACCTTCGGTCAATTGGGCGACGGCGGCAAGGCCGCGCGCGAAATCGTCGGCCGAGTCTGCGATAACGACATCCGGATCGGCGGCCAGGGGTTCGGTGTCCATCGCCGTCACGTAGATGGCGGCTGGACGCGTCGAAAGATCGGGTACTTTCGAATAGGGCCGCGTTTTGAAGGAGGTCCACAGTCCCGCCGCGCAGAGGCGTTCAACAAGCCCTTCGGTGGTGGCGATGTCTCCGACGTCGGAGAAATCCACCGGAGGCGCGGCTTTTTCGTCGACTTCGATCTCGACGCTGATCAGCCTGCGGCGGGCGCCGCGATTGATTGCCTTGATCCTGCCGGAGACCGGAGATGTGATGACTGCATCCGGCAAATCCTTGTGGACGAGCACCGGAGATCCCGCGCCGACGACATCGCCTTCCTGGACGGAGAGCCTCGGTTTGAGGTCGATATAGTCATCTCCCAGGATTGCGACAGTTCTGACAAGCGGACCGTTTTCGATGTCCTGAACAGGCGCGCCCAGGACAGGAATATCGAGACCTTTTCGTAAGGTGAACTGCTGCACGGATGATTGTTTCCCGAGAGTTGAACTGTAAAGACGCCCGCTTATATGCAACGCGGCATCACGGGTCAAAACCGCTTTGAGGCTTTTGGGAAAAAAAATTTTGACTTGAAACAAATCGAAATGTCGAAGAAAACCCATCCGCAAGAAGGGTCATAGACCGATCACCTCATTTTCGAAGGATTTAATCCTTGGCCGACTATATAAAGTTCTCGCGACGCTCGTTCCTCCTGATGACGGCTGCCCTGGCCGCCTGCAAGCCAGGCGCATCGATTCTTGAATTGTCCGGGCAGACGATGGGCACGACCTACAATCTGGCGGCCGTCGACCATGGCGGAACAGTTGACCGGGACGAATTGCGCAAGGCCGTCGAAGCATCGCTCGCCGAAGTAAACGACCAGATGTCGAACTGGGATCGCGGCTCCGAGATCTCCCGCTTCAACGCCACGACCTCGCAAGCAACCCCGCTGTCTCCGGCGCTGGCGCAGGTCATCAAGGCTGCGCAGGATGTGCACGCCGCCAGTGACGGCCGTTTCGATATAACCGTCGGACCACTTGTCGATGCGTGGGGTTTTGGCTCGGGTCGGAATCGGAGCGATGCGCCGTCGGACGCCGAGATCGCAACGGCGCTCAGTCTTTCGGGGCAGGAACGCACGATGGCCTTTGAAAACGGCCGTCTGCGCAAGCTGGAGCCGGGCGTTGAACTCAACCTTGCAGCCATTGGAAAGGGCTACGGGGTCGACCGGGTCGCTGCTTCCATCGAATCGTTCGGCGTCAACGACTACATGATTGAAATCGGCGGCGATCTCTTCACGTCGGGCAAGAACCCGGATGGTCAGAACTGGCGGATCGGGATTGAAACGCCGGACAGGAGCGGTCGCTCCGTGCTGCAGGTGGTGGAGACTTCCGGTCTCGGCATGGCGACATCCGGCGATTACCGAAACTACTTCGAGCAGGACGGCCAGCGCTATTCCCACGTGATTGACCCTAAGACGGGAAGACCGATCACGCACGCCACCACGTCTGCAACGGTGCTGACCGAGAATGCGATGCTGGCCGACGCCTGGGCGACAGCCATGCTCGTGCTTGGCAGTGAACGCGGTCTGGAGATCGCGGACGAACGTGGTCTTGCTGTGCTGTTCGTCGATGCTGACGGGGCGGAAAAACCCTATGCCACCAAGCCCAGCAAGACGTTCGCCGCCTTGCAGGCGTAGCAGGACGGTCTGCCGTGACAACGTTTCTCTTCGCTTTTGGTCTCCTGATGCTGGTCACGCTGGGCATGTCGCTGGGCGTGATCCTCATGGGGCGCACCATCAAGGGAAGCTGCGGCGGGCTCAACGCGATCGCCGGCGCCGACCATTGCCTGGTCTGCAGGAAGGAAATCGATCCGGACAGTCCTTTGATCGAGAGGCTCGCCTGCCCGAGGGCCCGGCGAATGCTGGAACAGGTCGAGGCCGACTGATCCCGATCTGACCGCGTCAGGGTATGACCGGAACGAAGCCGAGAGTCAGAAACGTTCCTGCGGCCGCCAGGCCGAACAGCCACAGCTGCCATGTGGGGCCTTCCGCCTTCCATACCCGGCGATACTGATATCCCATCACGCAACCCAGAATGAACAACAGCGTCGCCCAGATTGGCGTCAGGGTGAAATCTATCACGAAACAGGGGCTCCCACAGCTTCCCGAACAGGTTTAAGGTAGGTGCCACGAAGGCGCACCAATGTTCAAGGGAGTAACGAGGCAAATGCCGGAATCATATCAACCGCCCCTGCAGAAGGACGACGAGCACGCGACGACGCACAGTCAGTCTCTCGACACCAATATCTCCAAGGAGGCGGCGACCGTTCACAAGATCCTCGCCCACAAGGGTGGCGAAGTGATCGCCATCCGTCCCGACGATACGCTCGGCGACGCAGTGCAGGTGTTGCGAGACAAGGGCATCGGCGCGCTGATCGTCACCGATACGGACGGCGCATTGCTTGGCATTCTTTCCGAGCGCGACATCGTGCGCAAACTGGCCGACGCGCCGGGACGGACGCTGCCGCATCGCGTGGACGAGGTGATGACCAGCAACGTGGAAGTCTGTTCTTCCAGCGAAGACCTGGTGTCCGTCCTGCGGCGCATGACCGACGGACGCTTTCGTCACATGCCGGTTGTTGAGGAAGGGCGTCTGATTGGCATGGTGACGATAGGCGACGTTGTGAATTACCGGCTTCTGCAGCTGGAATACGAGGCCCTGCAACTCAAGCAATTAATCGTGGGGTAGTCCCGGGCTGCCGCCGCATCGGCGGATTTTGGACGTTTTGTTTCGCCTGACGCTTTGGGAGTTCGCCGATGACGCGCGATCATGTCGCCATCAATCGAGACGTCTGGAATGCCGACGCCGAAAACTGGATCGCAGCGGGCGAGCGCCTCTGGAAGGCCGAGACGCCGGTCTGGGGCAGCTGGAATGTATCTGAGGAATCCCTGAAACTGCTTCCCGAGGATTTGACGGGCAAAGATGCGATCGAGCTTGGATGCGGCACGGGATACGTTTCGGGCTGGATGGCGCGACGCGGCGCGCAGGTCACGGCAATCGACGTATCCGCCAATCAGCTGGCCACCGCGCGTCGGCTGGCGCATGAACACGGCGCAGATATTACCTTCATCGAGGGAAACGCAGAGGCGACAGGGCTGGAGGACGCCTCCTTCGATTTCGCGATCTCCGAATATGGCGCGGCGATCTGGTGCCCGCCAGAAGTATGGCTGCAAGAAGCCTGGCGCCTGCTGCGCCCGGGAGGAACGCTTGTGTTTCTTGGCAACCATCCGCTGGTGCTGCTTTGCTCTCCTGAAAACGGCGCACCTTGCGATTTGACGCTGCATCGCCCCTATCGCGGAATGTGGGGGGCGGACTGGACAGAGGTCGAGTTCGAGCCAAGCGGCGTGTGTTTCAATCTGACCATATCCGGCTGGATGGAGCTTTTCGCCGCTATCGGTTTCGCAGTGAAAGACTATCAGGAGGTGTTCGCGCCGGATTCCGTGACCGACACGCGCGCCTTTGTTCCGGCTGAATGGGCCCGGAAGTATCCGGTCGAACAAGTTTGGCGGTTGGAGAAACTCGGATGATGAATTTTTTAAGAACCAAAGCGCGAAAATAATATTCGCAATGTACTAATGCAGTCCAATGACGCGTTAAGACTGCTTCCGTGAAAAGTGCCATTTGTCGTTCTTTTGGTTATACTGCTACTTCATGACTTGTGATGAAAATCACACCATGAATTCCATTGGTGGAATAGAATGGGTGGCATGTCCGAAGGCGACAGCGAAGACAAAGGCCCGTCAGGGAATTATGCAGGTTATTCCATAGCGCCGGTCACGGTGCAGTATGGACCCGTCAGTTATGCGCCCGCTCCAGCGGAAAAACCGCCGGCGAAGCGCGCGCGGACCGACAGGCTGAAAAGTCTTGTCGAAGGCGTCGGACGTTTCCGGTCGCTGTTCTTCGATATCCTGTTCATCCTTCTGGTCGCCTTTCTGGCTTTTCTCGCCGTCTATCTGGCCTTCTCAGAACGGAAATTGATCGTCGAACCCATCAAGGCGCCGGCCATGCTGACGCAGCTTGGTTACTCGGGCGACGTCGCGGCGGACCGCCTCGTAGACGCAATCAACGACGTGGAGCAGGCCGCCAAGGTGCGACGCAACAATCTGGACGTCATTCCCCGGTCCCGAAACGTCGAGATCACGGTGCCCGAAGTCGGCACCCTGTTCGACACCAGCCTCTACTATGTCAAGCAACTGTTTTCGCGGCAGGACATCCAGATTGCCGGCGAGTTCATCTGCAGCACGAGAGACTGCAATACGGAAGGAATCTATCTGCGTTTGCGAGTGCTCGGCGGCGCCGACGCCACCGTCAACCTGGAGACGATCGGAGACAGTTCGACGTCAGGCTGGGAAGACGAATATTTCCGGTCGGCGGCTATCGATCTTCTGGAGAAAATCGATCCTTACGTTGCCGCGGCCTATTACTACGATCGCAAACCCGATCGCGCGACGACGATCATCAGGCGCATTCTTCGGGGGTCGCAAACCAGGGAAGACATTGCCCTTGCGAATAATCTGCTCGGGGTGATGGACCTGCACGCAGGTCGCTATACAAGCGCTATCGGCTATTTCAGCAACGCAATAGACATCGACCCGGAACTGACCGAGGCCTACAGCAACTGGGGCAACGCTCTCCTGTCACAACACCGGACGGACGAAGCGATCACCAAATATGAAATGGCGATAAGTCTGGATCCGGAGTTCGCTTCCGCGCACGCAAACATCGCCGACGCCCTGATGCGCCTTGGCAAGGTGGACGAGGCGATCGAGAAATACCGGACGGCGATCGAGATCGATCCCAACATCGCCTACGCTTACGCCAATCTCGGCGACGCCTTCGCGCGAAAGGGAGATGCGCTGACTGCAGTCGGCGATACGCAGAACGCCGAGGTCGCCTACGCCGAGGCGCTCGACTATTTCCGGGACGCGATCGACATCGAACCGGGTCTGGTGTTCGCCTATGTAAGCTGGGGCAACGCCCTGATGAAGCAAGGCTCGTATGACGGCGCCCTGAAAAAAATCGAGGAAGGGCTGGACAACGCCACGACGCGCGACATTCCGAATCGCAGCGGCACGCTCGCCTATGTGAATGCAAGCCTGGGCGATCTTCATATCCGCATAGACGACGACCCGAAAACCGCCATCAGCCACTACCGCGAGGCGCTGAAATTCCGTCAGGACAATCTTCAGGCTCTCGCCGGTCTCGGCGATGCGCTGAGCAGCCGGCGTCGCTACGATGAAGCGATCGAGCACTATCAGAAGGCGCTGGATGTGAAAAAGGACTATGTCCGGGCGGCGGTCGGCCTTGGCGACGCCTGGTATCACAAGGGAAAGTCCTTCCACGAACAGGCTGAGACCGCCTATCTCCAGGCCGTCGAACACCAGGAAGACGCCTTCAGGGCTCATGAGGGCCTGGGCAATATTGCGTTCAGCCGCGGCGATTATGTCGAGGCGGAGGACCACTTTGCCGAGGCAGTGAGGCATAACGTCAATGCGGTTCATTCACATGCAGGGATAGGCAACGTCGAATTCCGGCTGGGAAAGTATGCGGAGGCGAGCGATGCTTTCGCAAAGGCGTTGGAGGTCAATCCGGACGTCGCCTATATCCAGGCTGGTTTCGCGAGCGCAAATGCGCGTTTGGGCGCTTGTGACACGTCCATACCGAGCTTCGACAAGGCGACGCTGCTTTCTCCGGCATCCGCGTATATCTATCGCGACTGGCGAGCCACGCTCAAGAAATGCGGCAGGGAGACCGAAATACCCGCGGCGCTGCGACGCTGGGCGGAGGCAAGTCCCGGTTCGGCCGAACCGCAATTTCTCCTGGCTCAAGCCTATCTGGAACTCGGCGTGACGCATGCGGCTACGCAGCATTGCCGATTGGCGGTCCGGTTCGATCCGGGGCATATCGACGCAAATATGCTGCTGGCCGAACTTGACGGAACCTACAGACAAACGGGGCCGCGATAGGCGCCTTCCTCCCAGGTTCCGCGCTCCAGCCGGTGCACGAGGCAGTCGTCTTTATCGAACATGCGCCGTTCGACCGGACGGAAGCCCAGACGCTGATAGAACACATGCGCCCGGACGTTCTTTGCGAGCGGGTCGATCAGCACTGCAGTGACGTCCGGATCTGAAAAGCAGCGCTCAAGCGCGAGACGCATCATCTCGGTTCCATAACCGCGACCGAGATCGGCTTCCTCGCCGATCCATATGTCGATCGCGCGAAGGTTCGGGGCGACATCGCCCCAGTAGCGCGTCTCCTCCTCCTTTGGATCGATGATCTGCATGAAGCCGATCGGCCGATCGTCTTCCTCCGCGATCAGAAGCTGGCGCCATGACGGATCCCGAGGGAGTTCGTTAGCCCAGTCGAACGGATCGTCTTCTCCGCCGGCCCACACGACGTGGGGTTTCGTGTCCCAGTATTCCAGGATCTGTCGATCTGAAGGAATTGCGGTGCGCAGACGCATTGGCGATCTCCCGATTTACGGCGCGCCTTTGATTTAATGTCGACCGGAATTTTCTCAAGACGTTGTTCAGTAGAATATGGGCGCCGCTCGTCCAATCACTGCGCAGAAGCGGCAAGATATTCAAATTTCATAAGAATTATTTGTTGCATTGCAATATGTTGAGGCATTTGGGTGAGGGTTTGCACACCGCGACATTTCCGGTTGCAATGTTTAGTAAATGCTGTTTAACTGAACAAACTGCTAAACATTCACCTTTGAGAAAACAGGCGGATGACTGCGGCGGGCAGGAGGAAAATTCAGGGGTTCGGTCAGGAGACCGACCTGCAATCGGGAGGAGCATCATGAGTAGAGCACTCAAACTCACACTAGGAATGACGACCGCGCTGTCACTGACTGCAGCAGCGAGCGTATCGGCGAAGGCCGACGAATTGACGCTTTGCTGGGCGGCGTGGGACCCGGCGAACGCGCTGGTCGAACTGTCGAAGGACTTCGAGGCGCAGACCGGCACGGAAATGAGCTTCGAATTCGTGCCGTGGCCGAATTTCGCCGACCGCATCCTCAACGAACTCAACGCCGGCGGTAAACTTTGCGATCTTCTTATCGGAGATTCACAGTGGATCGGCGGATCCGCCGAAAACGGTTACTACGTCAAACTCAATGACTTCTTCGAGCAGGAAGGCATCTCCATGGACGACTTCGCTGCTGCGGCCGTGAACGCCTATTCCACCTGGCCGAAGGGCACGCCGAACTTCTGGGCGTTGCCGGCGATGGGCGACGCCAATGGCTGGTTCTATCGCAAGGACTGGTTCTCGCGACCCGAACTGCAGGCCGAATTTAAGGAAAAATACGGCCGCGACCTGGCGCCGCCCGCGACCTGGGACGAGATGAAGGAAGTCGGCGAATTCTTCCAGGGTCGCGAGATCGACGGCAAGACCGTGTATGGCGCGGCAATCTTCACCGAGCGCGCATCCGAAGGCATCACGATGGGCGCAACGTCTGCGATGTACCCATACGGCTTCAAATACGAAAACACCCCCGGCAGCTACGACATGGAAGGAGCCGTCAATTCTCCTGAAGCCGTGGCCGGTCTTGAGGCCTACAAGGAGCTGTACAAGTGTTGTACGCCTCCCGGCTACACCGACAGCTACATGACCGAAGGGCTTGACGCCTTCAAGTCCGGTCAGGTGGCGATGGCGATGAACTGGTTCGCGTTTTTCCCGGGTCTTGCAAAGGACGAGAATGTCGGCGGCGACAAGATCGGCTTCTTCGTGAATCCGAAACAGAATGTCGCGGCCTCGACGCTTGGTGGTCAGGGCATCTCGGTTGTCGCCAATACCGACAACATGGACGGCGCGCTCGCCTATATCAAATGGTTCGCACAGCCTGACGTTCAGAAAAAGTGGTGGGATCTCGGCGGATATTCCGTTCACAACGACGTGCTGAACGATCCGTCGTTCAAGGACTCGCAGCCTTTCGCGGCAGACTTCCTGGTCGCCATGAACCAGGTCCAGGACTTCTGGCAGGAACCGTCCTACGCCATCCTGCTGCAGGACATGCAGAAGCGTCTGCACGACTATGTCGTCGCCGACAAGGGAACGGCCAAGGAAGCGCTCGATCAGCTGATCGAGGACTGGACCGAGACCTTCGAAGACGACGGCAAGATCAATAATTGACCGCACCTCCCGGCCGTCCCGGCGTTCGCGCCGGGACGGCATTTCGCATCTGCAATCCGTAATATATTTCAGGCGATCACATCGTGAACGAACGTTTCTCGACAACACTGGAAGGAACAGCCGACGCTGCGGCGCGCTCGACGCCGCCGGCTGTGGCGCGGCGGCTCCGGGGCCTGTCCGACCGGGCGATAGCCTGGATATTCATCTCGCCGACGATCATATTGCTGCTCGCCATCAATATTTTTCCGCTGTGCTGGGCGATCTATCTCTCCTTCACCAATTACCGGGCAAACCGACCCAACTCGGAAGTCGAGGGCGTGGGCCTGCGCAACTTCGAACGTGTGCTGACCGACGGCGACACCTGGCTCGCCATGCAGGCGACCGCGCATTTCGTGTTCTGGACGATTGTGTTGCAGACGCTGATCGGCTTCACGCTGGCCTATCTGATCGACCGCAAGTTTCGCGGCCACGCCTTCTGGACGACCGTCATCCTTATTCCGATGATGCTGTCGCCGGCGGTGGTGGGCAATTTCTGGCGCTTTCTCTATCAGCCGCAGATCGGGCTTTTCAATTATATCGTTTCGTTTTTCTCAGGCGTCGAGCCGTCCTCGTTCCAGATGCTCGGCGACGTGACGCTGGCGCCCTGGGCGATCATCATCGTCGACACCTGGATGTGGACGCCTTACGTGATGCTGATCTGTCTGGCCGGGTTGCGGTCGATTCCAGACTATATCTATGAGGCGGCCGAGGTTGACCGCGCGTCGCCCTGGCGACAGTTCTGGTCCATCACCATTCCAATGGCGCTGCCCTTCATCATGCTGGCGGTTCTCTTCCGCGGCATCGAGAATTTCAAAATGTTCGACATGGTGGTGTTGCTCACCGGCGGTGGACCCGGATCGACGACGGAGCTGGCGTCCATCACGCTGAAGCGCGAAGCCTTCGAAAGCTGGCGGACGGGCAGGGCCTCGGCCTTCGCCATCATCCTGTTCGTCGCGGTCTTTGGTCTCGCCAATATCTACGTCAAGGCGCTGAACAGGGTGAAGCAACGATGAGCACGTCAGCACATTCCGTCGTCGCGCCGGGAAGGCTGTCGAAGTCGATCGCCGGAGCCGTCGTCATCATCTATGCGCTGGTGACGATGATCCCGCTGGCCTGGATCCTTTTGACGAGCCTGAAGTCGCCGCCCGATTCCATCAGCTATCCGCCGAAGGTCATCTTCGAGCCGACGGCCGAAGGCTATTGCAATCTCTTCACCACGCGCAGCCGGCAGACGGACGAATATATCGAGAGCCTTGGACCGCCCCAAGGTATCTGCGACGAGATCACCCGCAAGCGAAACATGGTGATCGTCGGCGAGAGCAATTACTGGCCGCGATTCATGAACTCGCTGATCATCGGTTTCGGATCGACCGTGCTTGCGGTGTTTCTGGGCACGCTTGCGGCCTACGGGTTCTCGCGTTTCCGGGTGCCGCTCGCCGATGATCTTCTGTTTTTCATATTGTCGACGCGCATGATGCCGCCGATCGCGGTCGCGATCCCGATCTATCTCATGTATCGCGAACTCGGCCTGTCCGACACGGCGATGGGCATGATCCTGCTTTACACCGCCGTCAACGTGTCGCTGGCCGTATGGCTGCTGAAAGGCTTCATCGACGAAATTCCCCGCGAATATGAAGAGGCCGCGATGATCGACGGCTATAGCCGCATGCAGGCTTTCTTCAAGGTGGTGCTGCCGCAGGCGACCACCGGCATCGCGGCCACCGCGATCTTCTGCCTGATCTTCGCGTGGAACGAATACGCCTTCGCCGTTCTCCTGACGTCCGGCGAGGCCCAGACGGCGCCGCCGTTCATTCCAACTATCATCGGCGAGGGCGGCCAGGACTGGCCGGCGGTCGCAGCCGGAACCACGATCTTCCTGGTGCCGATCCTCGTCTTCACAATCCTGCTGCGCAAGCAGTTGCTGCGCGGGATCACATTTGGAGCGGTCAGAAAATGAGCGTGCAGAGAAATGGCAACGGGTCACGCGGCGCCTGGCCCGGTTTTCTGAGGCGCGGTCCGATGGAAATGCTGGCGATGATCCTCATCGGTCTGGGCTTCCTGATGATGTTCCAGCCCTTCGCCGAAATCCTCTACACCTATTCCTTTGTCACGCTGCTGACGGGAACCGTCATGTTCATCATCGTCTCGAAGTTTCCGGAGTAGTCATGTCGGAGATACGCGTTGAAAAGGTTCGCAAGGTCTTCGGCGATTTCGTCGCCGTCCAGGCGTCGAGTTTTGTCGTCGAGGATGGCGAATTCCTTGCCCTGCTCGGCCCATCCGGGTGCGGCAAGACCACGACCTTGCGCATGATCGCGGGTCTTGAACTGCCGACGGACGGCAAGATCCTGCTCGACGGCGAGGATGTCACGTTCAATCGCGCGCGTGAACGCGACATCGCGTTCGTGTTTCAGCTCTTCGCGCTCTATCCGCATATGAATGTGCGCAAGAATATCGGATTTCCGCTGAAGTCCCAGGGCATGGGTCGCGCCGAGATGCGGACCCGGGTCGAGGAAACGGCGAAACTGCTGCGCATTGATCATATTCTGGATCGTCCGGTCTCGGGTCTCGCCGGCGGCGACCGACAGCGCGTCGCGCTCGGCCGTGCGATCGTTCGGCGACCGAAATGTTTCCTGATGGACGAGCCGCTGGGCACGCTCGACGCGGAATTCCGCAGCGTCATGATCCGGGAGTTGCGTGAGCTCCACAATCGCATCAACGCCACCACGATCTATGTCACGCACGACCAGCTCGAGGCGATGGCCATGGCCGACAAGATCGCTGTCATGAACCATGGCGTTATCGAGCAGTTCGGTCCGCCCCAGGAGATCTACGATCAGCCGGCGTCGATGTATGTGGCGGACTTCATCGGCTC